>Ga0316607_1000176_pt1 | contig 26137 bp, 24 predicted proteins | sample MIS2016062E_MG_FD_207674 | JGI IMG/M metagenome (GOLD analysis project Ga0316607, IMG submission 207674) | Microbial mat bacterial communities from Middle Island sinkhole, Lake Huron, Michigan, United States - MIS.2016.062E | ecosystem: Environmental > Aquatic > Freshwater > Lake > Sediment...
GATTGGTTTTGTTCAAAGATAGACCTTCATTCGTCCGATAGGACAATGAAGCGTCAAAAATTAATGATTAAAAACGTTGAAAACGTCCTTTTAATGAAAAAATTAAATAATATAGACCAAATGGTTTTACAAACACCTAATTATAAGGAAATAGCAAAATTATTCATTATTCATTCTTCATTCTTCATTCTTCATTCTTCATTGTTCATTGTTCATTGTTCATTATTCATTAAAAAAGATCTGTCAATTATTTCGGCCAGCAAGGAATTACGCAATCCATTATCTTCGCTAGCCCGCTCATGCGGCATACATTCGATTAAGTGCCTTGATTGCAGGTTTGTAAGCATTATATAGAAAAAATGCTACAAAATAGTTTGCGCTGTTTCTGGAGTTCTGAATCTCAATGAAACGATTTTAAATCGGTAATATTTTCTGAATTTTTTTTGCTAAATTATTATTTATTTCGATTTTTAAGATATTTTTATTTTACTTGGACAAGAAATTAACTAGCTGATTTTCAATTATAGGTCTGGAGTTCTAAATAAAATGTTATATTCTTTTGCGGTTCTTTTCGATCAAAATGCCACTTCTTGAATGCATCAATCATTTCACACCATAGAAGTTCATGCATTCAAAATCCCTAGCGGCTAGTTCTACTGTTGCAAAATTGTTTTATGAAAATCAACCCAGAAAAGATTTATTGATTACCAAAATCTACAGGATTTTTTCAATTTGCGTAATAAACAATTGTTTGCATAAATATTTCTTCACCTTTTTAAATTAACGAAAATTCGTGTAATTCGTGGTCAAACAAAAAATACTTGCGGATTTAAGGGATTATATGAATTAGGAAATCCTTCGATAACAAAAAAGTCTATAGCAATAATATGCTATAGACTTTTTAAAATACGCTTGAAAATATTTCTAAGCAACCTGCTTATTCAAATATTCTACTGCTCCTTGTGGATCGGGTGAGTAAAAATCTGCTCCAATTTTGATTCTGAAATCATCATTGACAGGTGCTCCCCCTACCAGTACTTTCGTATTAATATCTATCTTTTTAATTTCTTTAACAATCGCTTCCATATTGACCATGGTGGTGGTAAGCAAAGCAGATAATCCTACAGCACATCCGGGATGTTTTTGTATCTCCTGAATGAATTGTTCTGATTTAACATCAACGCCTAAATCTATAACTTCCCAGCCACCTCCTTCGACCATCATGGACACAAGATTTTTCCCAATGTCGTGCAAATCGCCTGCTACAGTACCAATAACAAAAACGCCTCTTCTCTTAATTGATCCAGACTGAAAAAATGGTTTCAGATGTACCATGGCCGTGGACATTGCTTTGGCCGACATGAGCATTTGTGGTACAAATACCTTGTTTTCCGAAAACTTTTTACCCACTTTTTCCATACCCACAACAAAGCCTTTTTCCAAAATATCGGATGGAGAAATCCCGTCCAATAGGGCTTGTTGGGTTAATTCATCGGCACCTTCCATGCCTTTCATGTCTGGGGGGAAAGGGGAAGTTTTATTGATCTTTCCGAATTCAATACAATGTGCTATTTTGCTAATTAGTTCACTCATTTTTATCTTTTATTTTAAATCTTAATTTTGTAATTTATAGCTTTAAATATTTTTCAGATATTCTGTATGCAAAATTATATGGAACAAACCTAAATGAATAGTATAAAATTTGCATTCAATAATACTTATTTGATTAGAATTTTGCAAATATTCAGGGAAAAAAAATTTAAAAATCGATCACTCCGGTATTTTTATTGTTTGCCCTAAATTGCCCATAGTGAACAAGTCCTTTGGATTCAGTATCATAGCAAAATATTCTTCCCTGCATTGTTGTAACTACGATTTCCAATTTTCCATCTAAATCAATGTCTTTGATTAAAGGACTTGCTTCAACACCTTCCGGTAACTCCAATTGATGCAATACAACTCCATCCTCGCGGGTAATATACATTTTGCCCGCCTCTGAACAGAAAATATACTGAAACTGACCTATACCCAGAATATCAGCAACCAATGGCGTAGCGCTTACCTTACCTGTCTGATGATAAATTCTTTCTCTTGAATCCAATACCAAAAAACCATTCTCATCCTTTATATAATGGCCAGGATCAACTCTGTCTATATAAATGGCATCTTCTTCTCCCCACCATGAAGAGCCTACTGCTATATTTCCTGATGGTGAAATTATTGCACTAGAATACAAACCCGAAATAGCACCGCTAAACGAACCAATTCCTTCAAAAACAACCGATTTCAATAGTTCCCCACGTAGGCTTAGAAAATGGATCTGAGAATAAACTTCATTCATCGATATGAAAGCTTCCATTCCCTTCATGATAAAATGGGGAGAACTCTTCATCCCCGATGTATAGCGATAATTCCAAAGAGTATTTCCTGTTTTGCCATCAAGCGCCAATAGGGCATTACCATAATCCCAATCGCTTATCCTGAACTTTTCTCCCCTAGCTCCAAAAACAATATCGGCAACCCCATCTTTGTTCATATCGCACAAGGCGGGACTATTCATGTAACTTCCTTCTTCTCCATATTCTTCAAATTTCCACAGGAGTTTACCATTCTTACCATTGAGCGCATAAAGCCCCTTACCTTCGGCTGTAAATACCACATCGTCAAATCCATCATTATTCAAATCGCTTAATGCCGGACAAGATTCAATATTTCCAATTCTATTACTATTATCTTCATTTACAACATATTCCCAGACTTTTTTTCCTTTTACGGTAAAACAATAAAAAATATTATTATCGGTTCCAAAAAATAAAAAGTCACCCGATTTTGCAATCCCGTTTACATCCGCATCGCCTTTTACCGTTTTGATTTGCAGCATGGTTTTTCCCGAAGATGCATTGAGCAAATAAACACCATCAGCTTTATCGTTATCATCACTGCTGCTTTTGCCATTCGTACCCAAAAACAAAGTATTGTTATCATACAAAATATTAGAACGGTATGTGGTAATACCTATCTCCGACTGCCATTTCAACTTAAATAAGCTAGTGATGCTTTCGCTTTCCTGGGCTTTTGTCTTCTCTGGAAGAAACAAGCTCAGAGCTACAATAATTTTGAAAAAGCATTTAACTGTAAAACATGTTCTCATCATAATCAAAAACTATTTTAAAACCATTTCATATTCATTTGAACCCGTAAGAACCTTTATTGCGCTCAAATAAGTATTGTTGCTCCTGTTTACAATCTGAAAATACTCTCCAGATGACCAAAGATCTGATGCAATATAGGCTTTTACAAGTATCCTGATTTCTTCTTTTGATATTGTGTATTCAGAAATATTCTTTTCTACATTATTTTTTTGTGCATACTCGGTAAGTTTGTTCAACAACTCATCGCTTATGCTAAAATCTTTTTCAAAATCGCTGAAAGCTTTATACTTTTTTAAAAGTGTAATACGATGATCATCAACATATTCTAAACAAAAATCATTCAAAATTCCTTGGTTGATTAAACTTCGATAATAATCCGTATAAAATGAAGTATCTAAAGGAACAAAAATATCGGGCATGATGCCTCCTCCACCAAAAACCTTTCTTTTCTTTACCATGGTTTGGTATTTCAAAGAATCGGGAAATTTTATGCTATCTGCATAAAACAATTCGCCATTTTGAATTCGATTATTTAAATCATTTTTATATTCTAAAACACCATCTTTATAGGATTTTTGAATAAGTCTTCCGGTGGGTGTGTAATATCGGGCTGTTGTAAGACGAATAACAGATCCATCAGGTAAGGTAAAAGGTCTTTGAACCAAACCTTTTCCAAATGTTCTTCTACCAACCAGAATCCCCCGATCCCAATCTTGAATAGCACCACAAATAATTTCACTCGCCGAAGCGGAACCTTCATCTGTCATTAATACCAGCTTGCCTTTTTCAAACAAACCTTTGGAAGAAGAGTAACTTTCTGCCTTGACACTTTTTTCTCCCTCGGTAAAAACCACCAACTTATCATCTTCAAGAAATTCATCCGCAAGCTCAACCGCAACATTCAAGAAACCTCCACCATTGCCTCGCAAATCCAAAATCATGCTTTTCATCCCTTTTTTTCTGAGAGATTTCACAGCATCACGAAATTCATCCAAAGTTGTTGCAGCAAAGCGAATCAATTTTATGTATCCAACTTCGGGGCTGGCCATATAGGCAGCTTCAATGCTGAAAATAGGCACCTTATCCCTAACCAAAACAAAATTTATAAAATCCTTCTGAAATTTTCGTTTTACTCCCAAAGAAACTTTGGTTCCTTTATCGCCCAACAAACGATCTTTTACATCTTTCGTTTTTAAATTTTTATTCGTAACATCTTCGCCTTCTACTGTGATTATTCGATCGCCTGCCATGATACCCGCTCTTTCTGCCGGTCCGCCCGGAATAATGGATACAATGTAAATCGTATCATTCAATATATCAAACTGAATACCGATTCCTTCAAAATTTCCCTGCAAGGGTTCATTCATGGTTTTTACATCCTTTGCTTTGATATAAACAGAATGAGGATCAAGCTCTTTCAGCATTGCAACAAGAGCTGTTTCCACCAAACTCGATTGATCTATAGAATCAACATAATATCGGGTTATATAATCCAATGTTTTACTAAACTTATATGAATGATCTATAATCACTTGAGCCCTTAATTTAAAGCCAAAGATCAGCCCAATAATTATCAAGAATAAAAATATTCGATTCACCTGATTGTTCATTTGATATGCCTCCTTGCCTTATGATTAGCTCGGTTTAAGAAAAATAAATAATCATTTTTCTCGTTTCCGGGTTTATTCTTCCTTGTTTATAAAACTGTGGTTTTGTCTAAATAATTATTCAAAACTAATAAATTTATTTAATGTTCAAATTATAGAATCTTTTTTATCTATATAATTGATATGAAATGATTAAGAAAAATAAACAAATGAAAAATACTGCCTGTAAAAATACCGATACAATTTTTGATTAACAGGAATTTTCAAAATATACTCACTTAATTCATAATCAAAATTTTGAAAAAAATATCTCAGTAAACATAAATCATAAGTAATTCTTTATTAAATATATACGTAACTATTAAATTTTTTGCTTATAATTTTATGAAAATTGATATATAAAGAACAAAATCATTTAGTACCTTTGCATCAAAGATAAAATAAAAATGAATAGAACACAGAATAATCCTTTTGAAGATCAACATACCTTAGACATTGTTAAGCGCTATGAGCGTATGCTCAATAACAATAAGCCAACATACTTTGATACTTTTGAATTCGAAGAATTAATCAATTTTTATTTAAATAAAAACAATTCAAAAAAGGCTTTGGAGGTTTGTAATTTGGCAAACCATCAACACCCGAATTCGACTACCATACAGGTAAAAAGGGCCATGATGCTTATTGAAAAAGGCGCTCTGAATACTGCATTGGAAATACTAAACCGTGCTGAAAAAATAGAGCCTTCCAATCAGGAAATTTTCTTTTTGAAAGGTTATACTTTCACCCTCATGGGTGATCCACAAGAAGCAATAAAGCAATTTGAAAGAGCCATAGCCAACGAACCCGACAATGTGGATTTATACCTTCATATCGCATTTTCTTTTATTCAAGTAAGTAACTACAATGTTGCTCTACGTTATCTCAGAAAAGCGACCGTTGTCTCTCCCAACGACATGGATGTTTTGTTCGATATGGCCTATTGTTATGAAAGGCTGAATGACAATAAAAAAAGCATTGAATTATATAAGAACTATTTGGACGAAAAACCATTCTCAGAAACAGGTTGGTATAATTTAGGCATAGCTTATGCGAAAAATGACATGATCAATGAGGCCATTAAGGCTTATAATTATGCCATTGCAATAAATACAGAGTATAGTTCTGCATATTTCAATAAAGCCAATTTATTGGCCAATAACAACGGTTACCTTGATGCCATTCAGGTTTATGAAGAATTCCTTACAGTTGAACCTGGGAATACAGAGGTACTTTGCTACATTGGAGAATGTTACGAGAAAATCCTTGATTTTGAAAACGCAAAAGCAAGCTATCAAAAAGCCTTATCTGCCGATGACCATTATGCCGATGCCTGGTTTGGAATTGGTGTTTTGCTTCAAAAAGAAAAATCGTATGAAGAAAGCAAATACAACATTTTGAAAGCATTGGAAATAGATGACCAAGATCCTGAATTCTGGTTTGTTTATGGCAATCTTTGCAAAGAGATGAATAATACCCAAGATGCAATCTTAGCTTTTAAAAAAGTGACAGAAATTGCGCCTTATGATTTTGAAGCTTGGATCAGTTATGCAGATATCATCAATACAAGCGGTGATCTTCAGAATGCTATTGATATACTGCAAAAAGCTCATAGCTTCAATTCTGATTGCGCCGATATAAATTACAGACTTTCAGCATTATACTTAATTGCCCAAAGAGAGGAACTCGCTATTTTACATTTAACCAATGCACTAAATCTTGATCCTGGGCAAATTGATTTATATTTGAACTTTTATCCCAAAGCCTCCGAAAACGCAAAAATAAATGGTCTTATTATGACCTATAAAAACATGGAGGCATTGAGCAAATAATACATTATGATAAAATTCGGACTTATCGGATATCCTTTATCCCACTCATTTTCACAAAAATATTTTACAGAAAAGTTTCAGAATGCTGGCGACAAAGATCGTTCTTATGAAAATTTTCCTATAGCCGACATAAACCTGTTTCCATTTTTAGTTGAAAATGACTTAGAACTTATAGGACTTAATGTTACTATACCTTATAAAGAAAGCGTTATGCCGTTTTTGCATCAAATTGATGCAAAAGCGAAAGAAGTAGGCGCAGTCAATACCGTAAAAATTGAAAGAAGAGAAAAAGTTCTTATTCTAACTGGTTACAATACAGACATATATGGTTTCGAAAATGCTCTAAAACCTTTGCTGGAAGATCATCATAAAAAAGCATTGATTCTCGGTACTGGTGGTGCATCCAAAGCAATCAAATACGTTCTTCGTCAATTGAATATTGAATATGTGAGTGCTTCCATTGAAGAACTAAAAGAAAATGAAATAAGCTATTCCGCAATCGACGAAAAGCTTATGACTGATTGTAAAATAATTATCAATGCAACCCCTTTAGGTACGTATCCAAATGTTGATTCCTGTCCCGATATTCCCTACCAATATATCGGTGTGAATCATTTGCTTTTCGATTTAGTTTATAATCCCGAAACCACTTTGTTTTTGCAAAAAGGCAGATTTCAAGGAGCAAAAATTAAAAATGGACTGGAAATGCTTCATCTTCAAGCTGAAAAAGCATATTTGATTTGGAATTCAAACGAATTGCAATGATTTCTCCCGAAGTTAAGATGTATCAGCAACGTGCTAGTTAAAATATTGAAAATAAATCATTTATTTTGACGAATAGCGAATACTATTTTATTACAAGTTCGCAGATTTTTACTTAAATAGTTTTATTGAGATGCCTTTGGCAAAGAACTTGCTTGCTGTATAACGTTCTTTTCAGGTTTTCCTGAAAATTGTAAAGTCTTTTCAAAGACAATAAAAATACTAAACCATTAGACGATTTTAACCTCAAAAATTTTTATTATGATCCGCTTTGCTTTTATCATTTTTGTTTTCGTTTTTAGTCATGGCTTTTCCCAAAAAGTTGAAACAGAATATTATGCCAATGGAAAAAAAAGAAGTGAAGGCGCATATTCCAATGGAAAAGAACATGGCCTATGGAATTTCTGGCACGAGAACGGTAAATTAAAACAAAGCGTCGAATACAAATTTGGCAGAATAGAAGGCAATGTAATATTCTATTATCCCAATGGAAAAAAAGAAAATGAAGGTATTTTTCTCAAAAATGTTCAGCACGGAAAATATACAGAATACTATGAGGATGGACAAATCAAAAGAAGCGGTTTTTTCAAGCAGGGAGAAAAAGATAGCTTATGGACTAGCTTTTATATAACAGGCAAGAAACAAAAAGAAGAGTTTTTCTTTCGGTCAGACTCCATGAAAATGGTAAATTGCTATACAGCCATTGGCGATTACATGGTGAAGAATGGAACTGGTCACTGGATCGATCATTACCCGCAAGGACAGCCGAAATCAGACGGATATTATTTGAATGGTTATCCCGATTCAACTTGGATTCAATACTACTCAAACGGACAGAAAAAAGCAATGGGTTCCTATAAAAAAGGAATTGCCATAGGAAAATGGATTACTTGGTTTGAAAATGGCGTAGTACAAAGCGAATTAAATCATTTCGATGGTTTGAATAAAATATGGAATCAAAATGGCAGCCTCGAAATGCAAGGTTTGCTCGTGAATGGTAAAAAAGAAGGAGAATGGATTTCCTGGTACGAATCCGGTAAGATAAGAACCAAAACAATCTATAAAGCCAATTTGAAAAATGGCTTACAAACCCAATATTATGAAAATGAAAATTTGAAGACCCAAATTAATTGGGATAACGATAAAAAACAAGGATCTGCAAAGTGGTATTTTGAAAAAGGGAATTTGGATATTGAAGGGGAATTTGATCAGGATCTTCAACACGGAAAATGGACTTATTGGCGCACCGATGGAAGCAAAGGAAACGAAGGAATGTACCAAAAAGGTAAAATGTCAGGCGTTTGGACTTATTGGTTTAGCAATAAGAAAATATGGAAAACTGGCAACTTCTTTGAAGGAGAAAAAGATGGAATTTGGGTAATCAACTATGAAAATGGTCAAAAATTAGAAGAAGGACTTTATACACGAGGACTTCAAGAGGGTCAATGGAATTCATGGTACGAAGATGGGAAAAAATTGATGACAGGATTTTTCAAGCAGGGAAAAATGACCGGCACATGGAAAGAATGGTATCCCAGTGGAGTACTTAACTATGAAGTAAATTATTTAGAAGGCTTGAAAGATGGTTCTTCGACTTTCCATTACGAAAACGGTCGTATCAGATTGGTAGAAAATTATAAAGCCGGACATCTGCATGGTTTACGTACAACTTTTAGCGAGCAAGGAAATCCACTTACACGCGGTGGATACTTTCAGGGCGAAAGAGATGGAACATGGGAGTATTATGGCGAAAATGGAAAAAAAATGCGCCTCGAAAATTACATCAAAGGAAAAAAGGATGGGAATTGGGTTACTTGGGATGAGAAAGGTAATTTAAAATCGACCAGTCTTTTTAAAAACGAAAAGAAAAATGGTGCTTGGAAAACTTTTTATCCCAACGGCACAATTCAAAATGAAGTGAATTATAAGGACGGAAAGAAAGATGGCAAAATTAAAAGTTATGACAAAAATGGAAAACTTTCATTTGAAGCTGTTTATAAAAATGGAATTATGATTAAGCAAAGAACTCTGGGAAGTCCTATTCAAAATAATGGGAATTTTCCCAAATTATAATGCTCGCATTCGGCTCAGCTCGTAACTGAGCCAAACCTTAATGAAGGCTCTTACTGTTAAGCAAGAGTGAGAAATCTCTTTATTGCATTTACTCAATAACCCCGTTTTCTTTAATTGTGTATTTTTTTTCCACACTTTCCGATGTTTCCTCTCCTTCAAAAAAAGGCTCATCTTCTAAGAGTTTGCTTCGATCCGTATTGAGTTTTACATCGATTGTATAGTCGGATTTAAGAACACATTCAGAGGTAAATGTCCAAAGCTCGTTCACGCCCATATTGGAATCGGAAGAATTGGTACCGACCAAAACATCCGAAATTTTATTTCCATTATAATCGAATGTATATAAGGTATATTCGGTGTTGTCTATGCCCATCATGCCAGGAAAATAATGATAACTACATACTAGACCAACAAAGTTTGGGTGAAAAAATGCGAAAGAATATCCAAATGTTTCCATGCCATAAGGGGGTATGGTGTATCCGGGGGCTATAAATTTTTGAATCATTAAGGAATCAATTCCAATATCTTCGAGGCGAACAAAACTTACAGGAAGCTCTGTAAATGCAAAACCTTTGATGAATTGCTTAAAGTCAGTATGGGTTATTTTGTTATAGAAAACCTCAAATTTAGGATTTAAAATAGGCGTTTCCTTTGAAACCAAAAGAAAGGTCAAATTTGTTCCGGGTTTCTCAACATTTTTCCAAATACCCTTGAACTCTGTTCCTACGAGTTTACCTTCAAATTTTCCGGTATTCTTACCGTTCACGGTATATTCCATGAGAGAAATCTGTCCATTTGAAATAGTTCCATTGACTAAAATTTCATTTTGAACTTTTTTATAATAGTACTTACCATTAACCACATCATCATGGATATTCAACTCCATGACAATTTCGATCTTCTGGTCTATTTTTCCTTCAAAATACATTATTATCGAATTCGCAGCACTCGAATTTATTATCGAATTGTTGGAAAACGCACATGGTTTATTCAGAATCAGCAGTAGGATGAATACAAAGGAAAACCATCTATTTTTTTTGATACTTTGTACAATTTTTTTCATTGTTATTTGATTATTCGTTCTTTATTCTTTTTTTCTAAAAATATCTTTTTTGGTTTTTGCATCAGACCTTTTTAATGATTTCTCATAAATTGCTTTATTGACATTTTGTAAGGGAATCTCATTCTTTTCATTACTTTTCTTCGTGGTGATTGGGTTATTATAGCTTTCTTCCTGAACATATTTTTGTTGAACCATTTTACTTTTTGGGCTACTTTGATAGGATTTCAACAGATTGTAAGCTATTGTTATTGAAACAATTAAAGAAATGAGACCAAATATTGAAAAGAAACCTAGAAATAAGTAATACAATCCAAAGCTTTGATAATAAAATGATAGTATTGTGAAATGAACAATTGCTCCAATCAAATAAATTCGAAAAAGTCCGCCTGATGCTATTGAGAATAATGTTCTTTTGAATTCTTCTTTGCTATTTTTTAAATTCTCGGTAATCAGAATGCTGCTGCCCAATAAAAACAAGGATGCTAAAATTCCATCAATAAAGAGCAGTAAAATATAAATAATGGTGTAAGCAGAAATCAAAGTATTGAACTTCATTGTTTTGTATGAAAAACCTTTGGGGCTTTCATTCTTTTTCTTATTATTGTCGAAATAGGAGTTTGATATTTGATAGCTTGTTTCATTATTGTCCACCCATACTTTTTCTTTCACTTTTTCTTTTTCCGACTCTATTTTTTCAATGTACTCCTCAGGATAAAGGGGATGCTCAGGTTCAATGATTTGTATTTCACAACCCAAAGATTGAAACTCTAATTTCAGTTTAGCATAAGCCTCTTTGTCCATTTTAACTTTGAAGATGGCAGGTAGTGAATCTACTGATGCTTTACATTGCGCAAGTCCCCAATCTGTAAGGGTTCTAAGCAATTTTATCACATGAATTTTCATGCTTTCAGGAATCATCATGATACCGATAGCAATCTCGTCGTCACGCTTCAAATCCGGGGTTTTGTCAACATTCGCCTTGACCTCAGAGGGTGGCGAATATTCAGAAATAGGTTTGGCTTGCTGGCTATTTTTATTTTTAAATATTTCAAACTCTTCAAAACTTGTGGTTTCAATCATAGCACCAGCCTCAATGAATCTTGAACTCATGTATTCGAAAGCAGCCTCTGGAAGCTTAACTTCAAATACAGAATTAGATTCATCTGCTATGTCCTTGCTGTCTTTGAGTGAAAGACCTGAATATTCTTTTATAAGTTTAATAACAAGGATCTTCTGGTCTCCTGCTGTGAGAAGTTTTATATACATAGGTTATAGATTTAATTCCCTAAAATAATTAATTTTAATGGAATAAAAAAAAAATAAAAAAATAATACTTGGAAATCAATACATAAAACTATGTTTTGCCATCTGAATTAAAGGCAAATCATCCAGATTATCGCTATAGGCAACGATAACAGAGCTATTATTTAGGTCAAATTCCTCTTTAATTCTACGTATTTTTTCGCTCCCTCGACAATCTTCGCCTTCTATTACATATTTTTTCTCCTTCTGAACAAATTTTGTTGCTATCACTTTATCCAAAAAAATCCTATTGCTGATTCCTTTGATAAAAATCTCAGGAGTAGATGAAACGCATAAAATTTTCACATTCTGAATTCTCAATTTTTCTATTTGTCTAAGCAATTCACTCCTAAAATTCACGGGATATTCTCTTTCCCAGAATTCCTTGATAAGATCCTTCAAATCCGCAGGTTTTATCTTTTCAAAAAAACTCAAATAAATTTCCTTAAACCTTTTTCTGCCTATTAACTTAATTGAATACAAGAATTTAGCATAAAATTGTATGAGGATATATATAAACTTTGCCGGGTGTTTTTTAAAGTAAAATTTACTGAATTCGTTCATCGTTTTTTTCCGATACAAGGTACCATCAAAATCATAAATGGCAATTTTCATGAGGTAAATAGATTTAATTTTATTGAATGCTAAATTACATTTTTTTTTAATATCCGTTGGTCTATCCTTTAAAAAATTTCTGATCCCTTCCTGCTGAAAACTAAAAAGGATTTAATTTTTTTTGACGTAGTTCAAGAATTTGAATTATCACAAATACTCATACGTAAACCGAGACAAAATGGTTTGTTAAGTTTAAGTGAAATAAAAACCTGAGAATAGTCATATTTTTGCCATACAGCATTCGGAAAATAATTATTTTATTTGCATTGAATTAACACAAGGAAACTAAACAAAAGGAAATGGCTTCGCTTTATGAACAATTAATGAAAGATGTTCGCATGCAAGAAGGTCTCAACTCATGCATGAGTTGCGGAACTTGCACTGCTATTTGCCCGGCAGCCTCATTCTATAAATACGAACCCAGAAGCATTGCGATGAAGGTTCAATCTCAAAATGAAGAAACCCTGAAAGATTTGTTAAAAAGTGAAGAGATCTGGTACTGCGGCGAATGTATGTCATGCAAAACCCGCTGTCCCAGAGGAAATGCTCCCGGTCTTATTATTATGGCGCTGAGGAGTTTATCTCAGGATTTAGGTTACTTCATGGAATCGGAAAAAGGTCGCCAACAGCTTTTTTTAAAAAGGACAATTGGACAATGGCTCATCGATCATGGTTATTGCTTGTATTTAAAGGGTATAGGAACGGATTTATATCCAGAACAAGGCCCCGTTTGGGATTGGATACAAGCCAATTATGATAAATTATTTGCTAAGTTAGGCGCTAATTATCAAAAGGAAGGTATCGGCATACTGAGAAAAATACCAGAGAGTAGCATAAACGAATTAAAAAATATTTATCAGATCACCGGTGCCATGGACAGATTAGAGAAAATCGAAAATTTGGCTCAGCAATTCGCTGATAAACAAAACGGAGAACAAGACAACAATCAGGAGAAGTACTTTCATAAAATTTATGAAGAAACAGATATTAACCATTTTAGAGTATGAAAGCAGAAGGGAAAAAAAGAATTTGGCAGGAATACCAAAAGGAAATAGCCAATGATGATTATTATTATGTTCGAAGTTGTGTCAGGCAAAATTTTTTTCCCGGGGCGGAAACGGCTTTTTTAAACATTCTACGAAAAGATTTGGGCAAAAATATTTTTGAAAATGAACATCATACCTCATGCAGCGGAATAGGTTATCATTGCGACATTATCCCCTTGGCTACAACCATGACCGTTGTTGCCAGGCAATTCTCTATCATGTCAGAATCAGGTTATAAGAATTTAGTTCCTTCTTGTATAACTTCTTTTGGTCTTTACACGGAAATACTTGACACCTGGCATCATTTTCCCGAAGAGGAAGAAAAAACCCGGGAATTCTTATGGAAAGCAACAAAAAGAGAATTCAAAAAACCTGAAAATTTATCGCATGCCAGTGATGTCATGTATAAATTCAGAAAAGAAATAGCCGAAAAATCGAAGTACAGCCTAATTGACAAAGAAACAGGAAGACCTTTGCGTGTCGTAGAACACATTGGTTGCCATTATGCTAAGATGTTTCCCAGTAAAGGAATTGGTGGAGCTGAATATCCCAATGTTTTATCGGGTCTTGTTGAAGAATTTGGTGCTGAAGTGATTGACTATCCCGAAAGAAGGCATTGCTGCGGCTTTGGATTCCGCCAATATCTGGTTAAAGCAAACCGGGGCTATTCATTGGCCTGTTCGCACAAAAAATTTGAATCGATGGAGCCTTATCAGCCCGATATGATCATAACCAATTGTCCGGGTTGCCCGATGTTTTTGGATCGATGGCAATATACGATTAAAGAAATGAATGGAAAAACGTATGGCGCAAATGGAAACGGAATTCCAGTTTTTACCTTCGAAGAAGTCACTGGACTAATGCTTGGATATGACCCTTGGGAAATTGGGTTACAAATGCATCAAATAGATGTAGAACCTGTTTTAGACAAAATCGGAATTCAATATAATAAATCGGAAAAATATCATTTAGAATAATTGAAAGAATTCAATGAAAAGAGTTGCTGTAATTGGCGGAGGAATAGCAGGAATGGAAGCTTCCGCATTTCTTTCTGCTATGGGATATTCAGTTTGTCTGATTGAAAAATCGAATCAGTTGGGAGGGCATCTTTTGCAATGGGAAAGATTATTTCCTACCAAAAGATTGGGCAAAGAAGTTCTTGCTTATTTAAGAAAAGGGATCACTACCCGCATAGACCAGAGATTGCTTTCATCAGTAAAATCATCTGTAAAAGAAAACAATTTGTATAAACTAGAACTCCAAGATGGAGAAATCATTGAATGCGATGCAGTACTGATTACTACCGGTTTCGAGGTTTTTGATGCCCGAAAAAAAGAGGAATATGGTTACGGAATATACGACAATGTAATCACTTCGGCCGATCTTGAAGTGGTCTTTTCCGAAGGACAATCATTAAAATCTGTTACAGGGGATACTCCCCGAAAAGTTGGATTCCTTCACTGTGTAGGTTCTCGCGATGAGAAAGTGGGAAATACCTATTGTTCCAAAGTTTGCTGTGTTACGGCAGTAAAACAGGCCATTGAAATAAAAGAAAAATACCCTCAAACAGAATGTTATTGTTTTTATATGGATTTGCGTATGTTTGGAATGCGCTTCGAGGATTTATATAGAGAAGCGCAAGAAAAACATGGTATTCAGTTTATTCGAGGGCGAATTTCGGAGGCAGCAGAAGCAATGGACGGAAAAGTAATCATAAAAGCAGAAGATACACTGATCGGAAAACCCATCAAAATGACTTTGGATCATTTGGTTTTGATGGTCGGTTTTGTCCCATCAGCAGGAACGCGCGAAATGGCAAAGCTTTTTGGTATTCCCTTGAACGATTTTGGCTTCATTCAGCCATTGGATGACCATACGCTTACCAATGTATCCACAGTTCCGGGCGTATATTTTGCTGGTACATCAACAGGTCCAAAAGAAATTACCAATGTGATCGCCGATGCTCGCTCCGCCGCACTAAAAGTAGCTTCCTTTTTGGAAAATTATGAAATTGAAAAAAGAGTAGAAAACTAAAAAATATGAGTATTAATTTTGGATTTTCAATACTAAAAGATGCGACCATAGACCTCGATAAAATTCATTGCGAAGCCTATGAAAAAATACATAAAGAGGAAACATCCATAGCACTATGCATACAATGCGGAACTTGTTCAGCAACATGTAGTGCGGCAAAGTTTACAGATTTTAGCCTCAGATCCGTATTTCTAAATCTGAGAAGAGGACAAATAACAAGTATTTCAAAAGAAATAAACAAATGTTTTGTTTGCGGGAAGTGCAAACTTGTTTGTCCCAGAGGAGTGAATACACGAAATGCCATTATAACGATTAAAAGGTATTTTGAAAATTCGCTCTGATCTTTTATGAATTAAATTTCAATATGATGGTATCTAAATATGAAAAGTTAATCATTAAATATTTCATATCCTTGCATTTAAAAATACATAAAATATTACCCCTAAAATGAAATTCGATTATTTTGTTCTCCCATTTTTGTTGGGACTGATTTATATGATTGTTGTGATTATTTCCAAATATGCCTACTGGTTTAGAGGATTGAATGAAAAAGATCGACTTTTATTTCGGAGGCTATTTATAAGTAAGAAATTTTTTGCAGCATCTGGAGAAATTCTTAGAGAATCTCTTTTGCACAACAAAGTATTTAAGAAAAATGTATTTTTAGGTTTCATGCATGCGAGTTTGGCCTTTGGTTGGTTTTTGCTGATTCTTATAGGAAATATGGAATCCCGAATCCACAGTCCTACGGGAATGAATCCCCCTTATGTACCAATCTTTTTCAAGTTTTTTATTCAAAACGATACCAACTTTATCTTTGCTGATGTATTCTCTTTTTTGATGGATGTAATTTTACTCATCGTGCTGATTGGAGTATTGCTTGCTCTTTACAAAAGAATTTGGTCGAAGTTTTTTGGTATGAAAAAAACCACAAAGCAAAAAAGAATAGACAAGTATGGTCTAATTTCACTTTGGTGTATTTTCCCATTGCGATTTCTCGCAGAATCTGCAACTGCAGCTATATACGATAATGGTAGTTTTTTGACTGATTTTGGTGGCAAAATGATCAGCTCAATTGTAGAACCCAATGTGGTTTTCTATCTTTTTTGGTGGATGTATTCGATTTCCCTGGGTCTGTTTTTTGTTTTTTTACCTTACACACGGTACTTGCACATTCCTTCCGAAATATACTTAATTATCATGAAATTTGCAGGTATAAAAACAGGGGAAGGTAAAAAAAGCCTTATAAACTTGCATGCCTCATCCTGTTCTCGCTGCGGAATTTGCATTGATCAATGTCAGATTCAAAGTACACTGGATTTTAAAGAGCAATTACCTCTAAATTATATGAAAGAAGTTCGGTTTCAAAAACCTCATGATCAATCAATAAATAACTGTTTGATGTGCGGTAGATGCGAACAAAGCTGCCCTGTTGGTATAGAAATAAATAATATACGATTATTAGACAGAATTGTTCCCAATATTCCTGATTTAGAACGAGCATATTTGAAAATGGAGCAAAATACGAAAAGTGCAAAAATAATTTATTTTGCCGGCTGCATGGGACATTTAACGCCAGGCACACAAAAAGCTTTTTTTGCTATTTTAAAACAAATGAATATCGAATTTGAATGGGTGGACAGTTCGGGTAGCATTTGTTGTGGCAGACCATTGAAACTTGCAGGCAGAGAAGCAGAAAACAAGAGATTGGTGGAAGAAAACTCGAATCTTTTTCATTCTTATAATGCAGAGTATCTGATCACCTCCTGCCCTATCTGCCTAACCACTTTGAAATCGGATTATCAGCTCAATATGAATGTTTTACATCATAGTCAATTTTTGAAGACTTTGTTTAAAAATCTTGATAACAAAGTAATTAAAAAGCCCAGAAAAAAAATCTTTTATCATGATCCATGCGAACTTTCCCGTTCATGTGAAATAGTAGAAGAACCAAGAAAATTGCTGGCAATGTTTTCGGAAATAGTAAGTTCGCACGAAACAGGTTTAAATAGTCTTTGTTGTGGGGGGAGCTTAGGAAATATGAATCTTTCGGAGGAACAAAAAAATAAAGTTACCCAAAATGCTATTTCTTCATTCATGAAGCATTCACCCGAAGTTCTTGTTACCTCTTGTCCTCTTTGTAAAAAGACATTTTCAAAATTTGCAAATATCCCGGTACAAGATATTTCAGAGTTTATTTTAGATTCCTTACCCATAGACAAAAAGATTCCAGCGACAAGATTGAAGCATTTCCTCGAGATGTAAATGTTTGTTTTCTCGGCAAGCAAAACTGAGTACGACTGCAACAAGTCCGACTTTTAAAAAATGCATAATATACTCATATATACTTATTTTTCAACGTAATATATGGTTCTTTTCCTGCAAAAACAATTAGCAATTTAATAATTTTGGATATTTGATTATCAATTAACTCCATATAATACTTATTCTTTTCTATCTGATTTTTTGCTTCTTTTATTTTAATGTCAATTTTCTTGTTAAAACGTTCATTATCATATTTTTGATTTCTGTAGATGTGCTTTATTTCAATGACAAGCCCGTATTGGGTTTTATCATGTCATACTCGACTTCCATATTGATAATACGATTATCATTATAAGTAATAGTACAAATTTGATTGTATATTATTGAATTAATTGTTTAACAAAACCCTCAAGGTTTTAAAAACCTTGAGGGTTTCTGCACAACCTATCATTTTGTAATGCTATACAATTAATTTTGGACGCTTACTTATTTATTTTTTATACAATGTTCTGACTTGCGGTAGCAAGGCTACAAAAATTATTGGTATTGCATACAGCATATAAAATGTCTGCAAATAACCAACACTTTGCACAAAAATCGTTTCAACCTGAATCCATATAATGAGGGCAAACGCTACGTAAATACTGTATGACCAGCCCCAATACATGTCCTTAAAAAAATTGAAATATTCTGCAAATCGGTTTTTCGGTTTTTTAATTAAAACAACTGCTATAAGACAAGGAAAAATCCCTAAGACCACGAACAGTATGATTCCTGGTAAAAAGAAATTAGAGAATGGCGAATGGTCTAAAATAGTTAAAGGCAAGCCACCAATTAATTCGCCTGAAGGGGAAATGATGAGCAATGAGCCACCGCCTATAGCACCTACCCCAAGAAATATTAGTAAGGCGATAAGTATATTTCTTACTGATGTTGGTTTCATAATCAACTATTTATAAGAATTGTTTCTGCGCATTTAATGTTCTATTCCGATATAATAATAAAATAACGGTAACTAAGCCTGCAAAAATCATTCCTATATCTTCCACAATACCAAATTGAAATGCAGCCATAACACCGATTACAGACCAAATTAAGGGAATAATAAGCATTGTTACAGGACACTTTTTTATATTAAAAAGTAGTATTCCAAGTGTGAAAATGGTCGTAGGACAAGGCAAACCAAAGGTAGGTGAATAAGGATAAACATGACCAACAAAATACCCTAAAACAGGATAGCTAATCAACGCAAATATAATTAAGATAACTCCAGTAATTCCATAAATGTCAAAACTAAATTTGAATGAAAACTTATTTTGGAAAAGCCCCATAAGGAATAAAAAACCTTGCATAATAAACAATAAGCCAAATAAATAGGCAAATTTATTGATTGCGGTAAAAAAGACAATATGATACACGCCTCCCATCCACAACCATAAAAAGGCTAAAATAGCACTTATAATTATGCTTGCTACAGGATTGTGTCTTAAAGTTAAATAAATCACAATAGCACTTAATAAATAGAAAATAAGTTGCATTGGAAAAACTGCCTCATTGTAATTTTTAAAAACTTCTAAGAACTGCTCTAAAGTGAAGGGTGGTTTCATGGTTTATTTTTGGTTTTTACCCAGTATCTTAACTTCATCCAACCATTTTTTACGCTTCTTATTGTCTGATGATTTCAGCGGGGCAAATGAAGTTATCTTCACTGGATTGATACCACAAAACTCTAATATGGCTTTCTTCATAGAATTGTGTCCGGGACTCTTATACATTAACCAATAATACCATTTGGGAGCATCCATAGTCGTAATTATTCTGGCTGTTTTTCCTTTTAAAAGTTTATCCCAAAGTGGCGAATCTTTATGATATTTAAAAGCAAAATTCGGAAGAAAGACTCTGTCAATAAAGCCTTTTAATAATGCAGGGTAGGTTCCCCACCATGTTGGATAAACAAAAACCAAGTGGTCAGCGTGCAAAATGTCGTGCTGTATTTTCAGTAAATCTGGCTCAAGTTGTGCAGCAAGCCGATAGCCGAAAGTAAGTATTGGGTTAAATTTCAAATCAATCAGATGCACCAACTGGCATTCGTCACCATTCGTATCTGCTCCAAATTTATAGCCCTCCGCTAAGGCAAAACAGAAACTACTTTTATCGGGATGTCCGTTTAGGATTAGTATTTTTTCCATTCAACAAAGGTCGATATTTTCCCTCACTGGTTTGTTATGCAATTATACAATTGATTTATAAGATTCTCACATGCAATTTTGTGAAAGTTCAGAACAAAATACTTATTGGGATTTTGATAAGATACTATTTTTCTAAAGTAAAGAGTTTAGAATACAATTTTTAATATCAGCATTTTACCAAAATATATTCGTAAGCATCAATGTTGCGGACTTTTCACAAAGATCTTAATTCACAATTTGATACTCTTAGTTTATTCAGTTTTTACCTCTGGGCTTTGTAAAATTTCAATGGATTTTTCATTCGAAATAACCATGGAAGGTTTTCCTTTATAGGCACCAATTGTCCCATTTATGCAGATTCGTTTACCTAATAAAAATTTGGCAGGATCGTAACTGAAATTTATTCTGTTCGGTTTAAAAATTGTTACAGTAAAAATTTGTTTTGGAAAGGCTTTGTCGATACTCAAAAATGTGTGACCGTTTTTAGGTGTATATGCACCAACAACTTTGCCACAAACCATAATCTTTTGGTTAAGGTCTGTAAAACTGGAAGCTTGTATAGTATTATATGCACCTTTGGGAAGTTCATTATTTCTCATAGGAATTGCATCATTTTTCTCTTTTTCCGAAAGCCAATCAGCTATAATATATTGTTGTTCAACATGGTTCTCTAGTTTATCATCAAGTGCATGAAAGAAATTTATGCCTGAAAACTTTTCAATTGAATCGATAGAATAAGCATAGTACTCGCAGGGATACGAAATTTCTTCGTTTGGAAAATAAAATCCGATACCTTTATTATTTACAGCATCATAAGCTACTTTGTAAAAGAATTTCGGTATGCTAACTTTGTTTAAACTTTGTTCGATTACTGGCAAAGAATCATTTAAAACGGGACCCGTAACGATGTAAAGGTCAACTTTTTTTTCGATAACATAGGTGCGCAATAAGTCTTCGAGCATAGACCATCCAACTCGATTAAATTCGGGTTTTTGAGGCGACATATTCGAATAAAAAAATGATTCTGCTAATGCTACTGCTGACCATTTAAAATCGGCTGAGGGTGCTAAATGTCCTCGATCGTATCCAAATCCATTGTATTTGAAAGTACTATCTTCTTGTAGTTGGGTTGTAAAAAAATCTTTTTCACAAGCAGAACCTGTTTCTATCATACTATCAATTCTGAATTGATTTGTGCGTGTTTGATTTCCTGAAATTATTTCCTTAGAAATAACATGAGCCACCCATTTGGCTTGTTCGTGCTTTTCGTCATAAACAAGGGAAAATGCTTTGTGATTTATTATTATTTCATTCTCTTTTAATTCAGGAATAATGAAAGTTTTAATCTGGTTTTGTATTTGTGCTAGTTTAAGGTTTTCAAAAACAACATATAAGCTATCTTGTATGTTGTTTGCTTTGATCAGCTCGTTGCTTATTCTTAACAATTCTAAATCAGTATTTTGAGCCTGCAATCCTGAAAATGAAAAGAAATGCAATGCAAGGCAAACTAAAATGCTATTTTTTAGGTTCATAGTTTATATTTTTTTTTAATTTGTTTATAAAAAATGTTTTACAGTTGAATTAAACCTCCTGTAGAAAATCACATAAAAAAAGTTTATCATAGCAGTTTAAGAAAAATTTTGAAAATAACTAAAAATTTACTGCCATGGATAAGCTTTCTGTAATAAAAACAGTATCGAATGAATTGATCATTCGTAATTTCAGTACACGTACAATTGAGTCATATACCATGCATTTGCGGTATTTTCTCGATTATATCAAAGAAATTCCTCAAAAGGTAAATGTAGCGCAAATCAAAGAATATATTTTATATTAATTACATGTTGAAAAAAAGTTAAATAAATATTTGAAAATCAATAATATAAATCAATTTATGTTAGCTAATATTGTTTATAATCAGTATATTAGGATATTTTTAACCAAAAATCGCTTTTATATGTATCTGTTTAGCAATGTGTTAAAGTTAATAAAAATCTATTTTTTTATTTGTAACATCTATGAACTTGAATTAAAATATTCCTGCTTACGTTTTAGTAATAACAAGGAACCAGATTTTTCTGATGAAGAAATTATGACAATATACGTTTATTCTATGAATAATGCCCATAATTACTTGCTCAGGCAAACGGTCTGCAAAAGTCGCAAAAGAATTAGTTGACAAAAGTTTTTGTTCAACTAAAAATTTCTGGTATCATGGACTTAAACTTCATTTTTTATCTTTTAAAAGAACAAATAAACTTCCATTTCCAGAAAGTGTAGTTATTACACCAGCTTCTGAAAATGATTTGAATGTTTTTAAACAAAATTGGAACCAATTTATTAATCGTTCCTTTTTCGGCGATAAAATCTATTTTAATCCTGAATACTTTAAATCTATTACAAAAAAATATAATTCAACAATGTTTATTCCAATTAAGCTATTAATAATCAATCGGAGGTTTTAAAACAAAGAGATAAAGCATTTAATGTTTTGTATTCAAAAGCAGTTTCAAAAATTAGACAGCCAATAGAATCGTTATTCAACTGGTTAAATGAAAAAACAGATATTCAAAGAGCATCAAGAGTTCGTTCAACAAAAGGTCTTTTAGTTCCCGTTTTTGGCAAAATTGCCGCAGCCTTCATAGGCTTTGCATTTTTTATTTAATTTTTTAACTCGTAATTTGCATTAATAATAAATGTGTTTGCTGTATTTCATACAAGTCGAAATCCGACAACGATAAAACAACGTTACAAGTCAACTGACTAAAATTTATATTTTTTGTATCTATTATTAAAAAATAGTATGATTGACGATAAATAATTGAAATCCAAGTGCATAAACGAGTAGACGGATAGTAACCATATAGTTAGTTATCTAAAACAAACTTCTCCTTTACTAAGGTATAATAATGCATTGGGAGAACCAAAACAGGAAAATTACACCTTGTAATAATCAATAAATCAATATAAAAACAAAAAAAGTAAAAATTATGATAATAAATGGATTGATGATAGAAAATAATATAAAAAAAATTATACATTTGTCAAGAAGGAATGAATACAATACCCCATATATGAAAACATTGAAAGACGGCATCGTTCAACGCTTTGTATTTACCATTGAGTTATTTCATGGATACCATGATGCTATGCAATCTTATACTCTTCGATCAGAGTCAGATTTTTTTTGGGGCTCAACGGTGAACACAAGATAAAAGGGTTATGTTTTATAGGATAAATAGTCAACATTAAAACAATTGATAAAAATGAAAAAAATAATATTCTTAATAATCCAAATTTTTAGTTTTGTTTTTGCTTATTCCCAAAAATTTGTAGAATTACCTGATGGAGAACTACAAAATGTAAAAACTATAAATTTAATTTGTAACCCATCTGATTATCAGAATTATTTTAAAGAAGCACTTGCCGGATACACAATTACAACAAACCCAAACGAATTTAAATATGATTTAAGGATTGTTGCTCATTGCAAATACCACAAAGAATCAAAAAAAATTAGAGATGCAGGAGAAAAAAAAGTTAATTATTACAATGCTTACACAAAAAGGCAAGATTATTATTTTGAGAAATTTGATGCCTTATTTCATAATTTTGCAGGCTTTGAATATAGCTTTGTTATAGGGGATAAGAATTATGGTCCTTATATTTTTGAAGTTGCATATTCGGAAGATGATGTTGCAACCCAATATTTTAAAGATGAAGAATCAGGTAAGGCAAAAATTGCTAAGGACATAAAGGAAAAGCTACCTAAAATCAACGGCTTTGCAAAATACAATGTCAACAGTCAACAATTGCTTGATAAAATTAATGTGATAAATATTGATACTATTTTAGCTCAGGGGCAACAATTAAATGCTCAATTCGAAGCAGCTAAAAAAACTATGTTAATAGAATCAGTGTATAAAAACGACAAATTATTATTCGATAAGTTAATAGAGAAAGGTGCAGATATTCATATAAAAGATAAGCAAGGATGGAATGCAAGCATGTATGCAAAAATTTATGCACGTGACAATTTTCTACAAAAACTATTAGCATTAGGTGGTAATTTAAACGAATCTGACAAAAATGGTAAAACAGCACAAGAACTATCTATAACAATTGGTGCAAATGAAAATATGGGCTTATATATTAAGAACAAGGATATAGAGGCAATAAATGATTTTTTCAAAAAGGGATTCGTCATTACCAAAGATAATCAAAGTTTTTTATTGAGTAATGCAATTTTTAGTGATGATTCTACTATTATTTCATTCTTAGAACAAAAAGGCTTGCCTATTGATATCGATATTTATGACGGACTTTCTTCATCAGCTTGTGCTGCTTATTATCAAAAGTATAATTCTTTCAAGTATTTATATAATCGAAAAATACAAATTAAGAACAATGCAAATTTCAGCAGTTGGATTGCACAATTTATAAAAGATGGATATGGAAGTTATGTGCTGAATAGCATGACAACAATAAACCTGGGTACGTCAGAAAATATGATATTTATTGTTGATGCTGCACATCAATCTGGCAATATTGAATTAATTAATGCCATTGCCGGAAATAAAAAAGTCCATTTATCGTTTACTGTTTTTACGGAGAAATGTAAAACCTTAAATATCGACCAAATTCCCTATTATTGCAATAATATCCCGTTTGGTGGTATTCAAAATAAAGACAATTTCGTTTCATTTTTTTGGCATATTAAAAGCAATATGGAAGTTCACGATTGGTTTTTATCTGATGAAGGATTTAAAGTGCTAACAAGAAACGACTCTAGTACAATGAGTTTATTTAAAAAATATAGGACAGAATTAATTATTCCAAGCCAAAATAAGGTATTACAATTAAAATATTTTGAAGAAAACACACAACTCATTAATACTTACCGTTTCGATGATAAGACACTATTAAATTACTATATATCCACAAACGATACAATTATTTATAAGTACCTAATTCAAAAAGGAGCTCAAATAAATCAATCCGATTTTAATAATCCGTTCATTACGGCAATAAATAACAATCGTTTAGATGTTATTAGCACATTATTATTCTATAAAGCAGATGTTAACATTACACTTCCTGTTGAAATAGAAATAGATGTTTTTAATAGTTATCTAATCAAAGGGTTCAATGCCTTAAGCTATGCAAAGTATAAGAACAATCAAAAAGCAGTTGATTTATTAAAGTCAAATGGAGCAAAGGAAATTGATAAATATAATCCTGCAATAATAGCTGAATTTTTAAAAGGGAATTATGAAAAAATTATTGAGCGTATAGACAAAAACGAAAAAATGCCTGAACTTATTCAAGATACTATTTTTAGTACTTCAAAATACACCTACCCGGAAGTTTATAGCTCATCAGGTAAATATTTTATTCACTTACTTATCGAAAATAAGAAATTCAATTCAAAAAGTGATTTAACAAAACAATTGATTTCTTCGATGATAGACAAAGGTTATGAAATTCACGAGAGTCCTGATTATTTAATTTTTAAGAACTTATTTAAAAATCCTTCATTGGGTCCGAGTATAAGAAATACAGATAAAGAATTTTTTGAAAAGCTTATTAAAGCCGGAGCAATAGTAGAACACGAAAATTTTTACAAAGATTCGGGAGAAAGTCCTTTGTTCTGGGTAATTCGATACAACAAAAAAGCATTTGATTTAATGGATTTATTTATACAAAATGGAGCTAACCCAAATGCTAAATGCTTTAATAGAACAATAACCATTAAAGAATGGGCAATAGGTTCAAAGAAAATGGGCAATTATAATAAGGAAATGGAAGAGTTCTTTAAAAAGTATTAACAGAGTAATTAAAACAAAACGCACACATATGGTAGCCGATAATTGCCGGCTTTTGTGCCAACTTGATACTTTGGTGCTTTTTACGAATCGAAGTGCTAAATCGATACGAAAGTGCTGTAAATCCGGCAACTAAGGCTACTATTTTCCGTTTTGTGTCCTGAATTCAACCTTTCCAAAGGTTGGAATGCTGTATTGAAGATGGAAGACATTGCAGGAGTTAGAATAGACTGCGGAGGTTGAGCGAAGAGACTCTCTGGGTTACCCTACAGAGTGCAATGGTTGACCTTCCGTGAGAACGGTGGGGTGAAAGTCCCTGCCGTCACTCGGCAG
>Ga0316607_1000178_pt1 | contig 25850 bp, 19 predicted proteins | sample MIS2016062E_MG_FD_207674 | JGI IMG/M metagenome (GOLD analysis project Ga0316607, IMG submission 207674) | Microbial mat bacterial communities from Middle Island sinkhole, Lake Huron, Michigan, United States - MIS.2016.062E | ecosystem: Environmental > Aquatic > Freshwater > Lake > Sediment...
CGTCACTGGCCCCGATGGCAAAAGCCAACCGGCAACTCTAGTAAATTTCACGCCTCTAGGTAATGGCACTCCCCGCGCCGCGACTTACTCATTTATTCCCCCTGGTGATGCTTGGGATACGGCAGATCATGGCATTTACACAGTACAACTACAAGCTAAGCAAGTAAGCGACACGGTTAACAATTTTGGTGTAGCTGGCAATTTGGGAGCATTTACAGTCGATATTGCATCGACGGCTACGCCGATTGTTGAGACGGCTACGCCGATTGTTGAGACGCCGACGCCGATTGTTGAGACGCCGACGCCGATTGTTGAGACGGCTACGCCGATTGTTGAGACGGCTACGCCGATTGTTGAGACGCCGACGCCGATTGTTGAGACGCCGACGCCGATTTTTGAGACGCCGACGCCGATTGTTGAGACGCTGACACCGATTGTTGAGACGCCGACGCCGATTGTTGAGACGCCGACGCCGATTTTTGAGACACCGACGCCGATTGTTGAGACACTGACACCGCTTGTGACAGAGACACTGACACCGATTGTTGAGACACTGACACCGCTTGTGACAGAGACACCGACGCCGATTGTTGAGACACCGACGCCGATTGTTGAGACACCGACGCCGATTGTTGAGACACTGACACCGATTGTTGAGACGCTGACACCGCTTGTGACAGAGACACTGACACCGATTGTTGAGACACTGACACCGCTTGTGACAGAGACACTGACACCGATTGTTGAGACACTGACACCGCTTGTGACAGAGACACTGACACCGCTTGTGACACTGACACCGCTTGTGACAGAGACACTGACACCGCTTGTGACACTGACACCGCTTGTGACAGAGACACCGACACCGATGTCGCTTGTGACAGCGCTTGTGACAGAGACACCGACACCGATGTCGCTTGTGACAGCGCTTGTGACAGAGACACCGACACCGATGTCGCTTGTGACAGCGCTTGTGACACCGCTTGTGAATCTGACGCGGACAACGATGCACACACCGACGCGGACGCACACACCGACCCGGACACCGATCTGGACGGCGACACCAACTCGGAAACCCATAGTCGGCAATTGCCGGCCAACGGAAACGCCGATCGATCGGCAGACATCAGCGCCAGTATCTATTCCGATTTCGATCGCCGACGACGATCGTGAGGATGAATATGATCCTCTAATTTGCCCGAGCAAAAATCAAGTCCGCGATCGTCGCAATCGTCAAACACCTACTATGGACAACCGATCGCCGATTGCCAACCCAAGGCAAACTCTAGTACCTATTTGCACTTCTGTTTCCGGGGCTAATGACGATGATCAGTTGAATGACTTTGTAATAGGAAACCAGGGAGAGCAAAAGTTGCGTAGCCCAGGGAAAGATTGCCGCTTAAGTGTAAGGTTGTCTTCCTTTGGTGAATCCTGTTCCTCTGGAACTTTCGAGTCATACAGATTGAATAATCTTCAGATTTGTGGTCAGGGAACTGGGTTGCAACTTGAGCATTCAAGATTAGTCAATACCGAACCTCTATGCGGCGGGGTGATCTCCATCTAGTCAGGCAATTGATTGTACGTGAGTTCGACGGAAAATTGAAAGCCTGGTTTTTTCCTAGAGGTTGCTAGCCTGAAGCTTTCATGATTTCTCTGAACTGATTTTTCTCTCGAACTTACGTCACTTTTAGGTTTTAATTGATCCTAATATCGCACAGTCAAGTCATTGTGGGGACTTGAAATTATGCTGAAATAGGCTTGGTAAAGTGCGATCGCCAAAGTTAAAGACTTAGAAGCCAGAGAGCCGCCTGTTCACAAATTTCTGCTTTCATTATTACAAAACGTCATTTAATTCAAGATAACTACAATTTTAGAGCGACTGCCAGATCCCCGTCACTCTCGCATCCCACCTCCGACTGTTACCCCTTCCACTACAGAGTGTGTTATAAATATTGAGATTCATTAAGAAATATTGCTCAAATGCTCGTTTCCCCATCCGGCGTCAGCAAACTCAAAGAATCCTTAAAAGAAAAAGTATTCTTTGGGAATGAGCCAACCCCCGAACTCATAGCCATCTTACTGATTTACTTCGTCCAAGGCATTCTCGGACTAGCCCGCTTAGCCGTCAGCTTCTTCCTCAAAGACGAACTCGGCATGAGTCCCGCCGAAGTCTCAGCAATGCTGGGCGTCGTCGCCCTACCTTGGATTATCAAACCCCTATTCGGCTTCATGTCAGACGGGCTGCCAATATTCGGCTACCGCAGACGCCCTTACATCGTCCTTTCCGGGCTGTTGGGAACGTCAGCATGGGTTGCCCTAGCAACAATAGTACACACGCCGTTGGCCGCTACAGGGGCGATCGCCCTTAGTTCCCTTTCAATCGCCGTCAGCGACGTCATCGCCGACTCCCTAGTAGTTGAAAGAGCCCGAAAAGAATCCGTTACCGATGCCGGTTCCCTGCAATCCCTCTCCTGGGGCGCATCAGCCCTCGGCGGACTAATTACCGCCTACCTCAGCGGTTCCCTACTCCAACACTTCTCCACCCACACCATATTTTTAATCACCGCCTTTTTCCCGCTAATCGTATCAGCAACAGCCTGGTTAATTGCAGAAGAAAAAGTCAGCAAAATAACCGACTTTGAAACTGTAAAAGATCAACTCAAACAACTGCGACAAGCTATTACCCAAAAAACAATTTGGTTGCCAACCGCCTTTCTATTCCTGTGGCAAGCCACCCCAACTTCCGACTCCGCCTTCTTCTTTTTCACCACCAACGAACTAGGCTTTCAACCAGAATTTCTCGGCCGAGTGCGCCTCGTTACCAGCATTGCCGCCCTCGCCGGTATCTGGCTGTTTCAGCACTTCCTCAAAACAATCCCATTTCGAGTAATTTTCGGTTGGTCAACAGTCATTGCAACTGCCTTGGGATTGACAACTTTACTATTAGTAACTCACACCAACCGAACTTTAGGAATTGACGACCAGTGGTTCAGCATCGGAGACAGTCTAATCTTAACAGTCATCGGACAAATTGCTTATATGCCCGTCCTTGTACTGTGCGCGCGATTGTGTCCCCGTGGCGTGGAAGCAACTTTATTTGCAGTGCTGATGTCCATCACTAATTTAGCCGGACTTTTGTCCTACGAAGGCGGTGCAATTCTGACTCACTGGCTGGGAATTACCGATCGCAATTTCGACAACCTCTGGCTCCTAGTTGTCATCACCAACCTGTCCACACTTCTACCCCTGCCATTCCTAGCTTGGCTGCCCGCTGAAAGTACAGAAAGCGACGACCCAAACTATCGACAGTCTCTCCCCGTATTAGAACCAGAAATGGGCAGTTCCAAACCAGGCGGACAGCATTTCATGCCCGAATACTTTCCCGACTTAGTGCCAACATTAAGATCAGAATCCCGCACCAAAGATAGCAAATGAAGGAAGTTCGGCAACGGGCAATGTACGGGATGTAACGGATTGAAAGAAGGCAGAAGGAAGACAGCAAAAAGAACTTGAAATTGTAGATATTAGAACTACAATTCACTGCGAAAATCTCCCTGGTTTTATTTCCTATCCTTTCGCCTCCTTTCTTTCTCTCTGCGCCCTCTGCGCCCTCTGCGGTTAAATCAATAAAAGCTTATTCTACCCATGCAAAACTTAGAAACTTCCCAAGCCAAAACAGCAGCCCAAAACTTATCATACGATCGCACAGACTGGCAACGCGGCTACGAATCCCAGCGCAACGAATCCGATTATTGGATTGACGACATAGAAGGCAAAATCCCCGCCGACTTGCAAGGAACCTTCTTTCGCAACGGGCCCGGTTTGCTAGATATTAACGGCGATCGCATCCACCACCCCTTTGATGGTGATGGGATGGTTTGTGCGATCGTATTTTCCGACGGGCGCGCCCACTTCCGCAACCGATTCGTCCACACCGAAGGCTATTTAGCAGAACAAACAGCCGGAAAAATCCTCCACCGAGGCGTTTTCGGCACACAGAAAGCAGGAGGCTGGCTAAATAATATCTTTGACCTCAAAATCAAAAACATTGCCAACACCAACATCATATATTGGGGAGGAAAACTATTAGCACTTTGGGAAGCAGCAGCACCCTACAGACTCGACCCTTGCACCTTAGAAACCATAGGTTTAGATACCCTAGACGGGATATTGCAGCCCGGTGAACCCTTCGCCGCTCACCCCAGAATTGAAAAGGGCAAAAATGGAGCCGGAGACAGACTAATCAACTTTTCTGTAAAACCCGGTTTGTCGAGTACAATCACCATTTATGAACTCGACGAAAGCGGCAAACTTTTGAAAAATCACGCCCATAGAATTCCGGGTTTTGCATTTCTGCATGACATGGTAGTGACCCCAAATTACTGCATATTCTTCCAAAATCCCGTCTCCTTCAATCCTCTACCTTTTGTGTTAGGAATGCGGAGTGCTTCCCAGTGCATTCAATTTTCGCCAGACAAGCCGACGCAAGCAATCTTGATTCCTCGCAACGGCACCGACGCAGTACAAATCTTAGAAACAGAACCTTGTTTTGTTTTCCATCACTGCAACGCATGGGAAGAAGGAGGCGAAGTTTTTGTAGATTCAGTTTGCTACGAATCATTCCCCAATGTCGGGCCAGATGGCGATTTTCTCGAAATTGATTTTGACAGCCTTCCTGCCGGTGAATTGTGGCGGTTTAAACTGAATTTGCCAGACAAAACAGTGCAGCATCAAGTTGTCGAAAGTCGGTGCTGCGAGTTTCCAACTTTGCATCCAAATCATGTCGGACAACCTTATCGGTATCTGTACATCGGTGCTGCTGATGCTCCGATGGGAAATGCTCCTTTACAAGCTATTCTTAAAGTAGATTTCTTGACGGGAGAGCAGCAAATTTGGAGTGCGGCACCGCGCGGTTTTGCTGGGGAACCGGTCTTTGTTCCCCGTGGATTAAGTGTCTCGCCTGACACCGCAACGCCTGACACCGCAACGGCTGAGGATGACGGCTGGCTGCTAATGTTAATGTATGATGCGGCAAAACATCGATCGAGCTTAGTGATTCTAGATGCTCGCGATATCACCAAAGGCCCTGTAGCGCGACTGCATTTAAAAAATCATATTCCCTACGGTTTGCACGGAAGTTTTACGTCAAATGTATTGCTTCCTTAATTCTTAATCTGTTGTGGAACAGGCCGGAAAGCCTGTTCATTCCTGGATGCACTCCGACAAAGCACTGAGCGAAGTCGAATGTGTTTACCGAATCTGCGGGCGGTAACGAAGTATTCGTCAAAAAACCCGGTTTCTGGTCATGCGTCATCCTGCCTGATAGCCCATCCTGCAAAGTGCTACAAAATATTTTATACTCATAATCCATGCAAATTGTCAACAGCAAAAATCTTAAGAAAATACTTATTTTAATTTGCAATCTGAGCCTAATTTTTGCAATTATTTTATCTATTTACTCTCAAATGGCTAAGGCCCAAGAGCCTTACAGCCCATCTCCAGATAGCTCTCCAGCTCCCACAGGCTTAGTAGAAGTGAAAATGACTGCGATCGGAGTCGATCCTGTTAAAAACGAAGTAGAAGCCCGTTTAGAATTTGAACTCAAAGGCATCTATAAAAAAGGGCCTACCTACCCGGCTCAAGATTTGTTAATGACAGTTAACGGTGCAAATATAGCAGATTCGGAAATTACCTTTAAAGAAGGCAAACCGATGATTGTCCCTGCTTTAAAGTTCAACTTAGTGGAGGGAAAAACTAACAATTATCCGTTTGATAGACACATGGCCAGAGTCGCTATTTCCATCGATACGCTGCCTTCGATTCGGAAAAATTTTGCTCCTTTTGAACTAAAACCAGTGCCGCTAGTATTTAAGTTTGATGCTGATGTTCCCGGTTTCGACATCACTTACAAGCCGATGGCAGAAAATTCTTCTATCTTTATTTATATCGATGTCTATACAACGCGATCGCTCCCGGTGAAATTTTTTGCTTTAGTGATTATCGTAATTATGTGGGTACTGTCAATTATGGCATTGCTGCTAGCATTGAAAGTGATGAAATCGGGTAAGTTGCCGGAAGTTGGAATGCTGAGTTGGACGGCTGTGATGCTGCTTACTTTTCCGGCTATTCGCAACGCTCAACCGGGAGTGCCGCCGGTGGGAACTGCAAGTGATTTCCTGTCGTTTTTTTGGTCTGAAATTATAGTTGTGGTTGCGTTGGTTATGATTGGTAGCTGTTGGTTAAAACGCTATCATCCACCGATTGAATGATTGAGTGATTGAAGAATTCAATAATTAAAGAATTCAAGAAAGCGACCCCACCGATAAGTCCGGCGGTTTTGCACCCTGGATGTTTTCGGTCAACTGTCAACTGAATTTTTCAATTCAATTTTTGACTTGCAAGTTCTCAATATCTTTTATCGGTATTCCCAAACCCCGCAAAATAGTAAAAGCCATAATTCGATAGCCCGACGGATTTGGGTGTACTCCATCTGCTGCTAACAAATTCAAAGTCTTTCCGGCGTGCTTTTGAAAAGTGCCGATCACTTCCAGAAAAGGTGCATTCAAGTCGATAAATAAGCACTTATTCTGCAAGCCAATTTCTCGCATCGCCGCGATATACTCTTGCAATCGGCGGTTTTCCGGGCCGTCGAGTACCTCGCGAATGGGAGTAGGAGAAAGCAGTACAACTCGAATTCCCGCCGCCTTTGCCGCTGCCACCATTTGAGTTAATTTCTCTCGGTATTCTGCCAAGGGTACTCCTGTCGGTAAGTTGCCCTGGGGATAAAATTGCTGGTTTTGGAAGTCAAAGAAAGCGTGCCAAACGTCGTTGACACCGACATTAATCATCACTAAATCGGGTTTTTTGTCAATCACGTCTTTCTGGAAACGTGCTTGCATATCTGTTGCTTTGTTCCCGGAGATGCCGGCGTTGATGATTTCTATCGCGCGATCGGGATAAAGATCATTCAGATAGCGTTGCAATAGCCAAACGTAACCTCCGGGGTATTTCCCAGCTTCTGTGATGCTGTCGCCAATAGTCACAATTTTGCGTTTACCGGCGAGTATATTCTCGATTTCTGGCGGTAGACTAGCTTGGGATACGGATTCTTTGAACACGGGAATTAAGGAGTGAGGAATGTTGATGACGATGACAGCAGCAATTACTGCGAGTACAAGTCTGATTAAAACTTGCTTGAGTCGGGGTTTGGGACTTGGCGATCGCGCATTTGGAGACATTACGCAGTTTTTAACTAAAAGTTTAACTATTTTTCCCAGCAGTGGTTAGATCCATTTTTTAGGTTTTTTGTCACTTTGTCAAGGACTGCGATTGCTTATATTTTTGTTGCCGAGGAGATCTGTGTGTAATTTCCATCACTCAAAAAATAGCAAAAGATCACATAAATTTTGCTACTTGCATCACACATCTATAAGGGAAGCGCAGTTTATAGTATTGATACATGAAGGAAATAAGTTTTTGATCTGAGGTTAAAGCAATGGTAGCACTTTCAAATTTTTTATATCCCCAAAATCGCTACTACGGCGAAGTAAAGCCAGAGAATTTGGTGTTTAATGCGAATTTACAACAGTTTACCCAGCGCGTGGGTTATATTAGCGCTCTGGCATCCAACGGTAAAATGTCAGTGGAACAGGCATTTACTCAGATAGACGCGCTTTGGCAACAGGTGGAAAAGTCGAAAACGCAGTTGGGAGTCGGCGAAGAGCCGTTTTCGGCTTGAATTATTAGGGTTGGTTTTGAGGTTGATTGATGCCGATCGACTATTCCAGAGCTTAAGATAAAAAAGTAGCTAGTCGCGATCGCCCTTTTTGCCCATGAGTTCCGACCTAGTTCCTCTCCAGCCCAAAGTGACAATCGGCCGTCGCGCCGGTGCCTTATGCATCGACGCGATCGCAGTAGGGCTGCCCAGCTTGCTTCTCGGCGCTAATCCGATCGTCCAAACCATATTTTTTATCCTGCTGTGGCTGATCATGCGAGTAGCCATCGTCAGGAAAAATAAAGGTCAAAGTCTCGGCCGCTGGGCTTTGGATATGAAAATTGTCGATCCCAGACTCGATCGCACTCCCGGCCTGCAAGAACTGTGCAAACGCGAGGCTTTGCTTGGCGTCTGCGCGGCCCTAGCCTGTGCAGGTATAGGGGGACTCACCTCCACCAACGCTGGTGTTTTGCTGCTAATGTTGCCCTTGGCGATCGACTGTAGCCGTGCCTGCACCGACACCACCCGGTTTCCCCAAGCTTTTCACGATCGACTCGCCGGTACGATCATCGTCGGCACCCGCCGTGGCTACTCCCTGGACATCAAGATTAGAAGATTGCTTGACCAAGTGCAGAGCAATGTGAGAAGATAATAAATTGTGTTTAAATTAGTCGAAATTTATTTAGAATTATGGCTAAAGGCGTCCGCATCATAATTACCCTAGAGTGTACTGAGTGCCGAACTAACGTAAGCAAACGCTCAAAAGGCGTTTCTCGGTACACCACCACCAAAAACCGTCGCAACACGACGGCCCGGCTAGAACTCAAAAAGTTCTGCCCCCACTGCAACAAGCACACCAACCACAAAGAGATCAAGTAGTCATTAGTCATTAGTCAGTAGTCAGTAGTCATTAGTCATTTGTTATTTGTTATTTGTGATGAGCTACCAATAACCAGTAACCAATGCCCAATGCCCAATGCCCTGTTTGGCCAATGCCCAATGCCCAATTACCAATTACCCAAAAACCATGACTTACTTTCGCAGGCGTGTTTCGCCAATTAAACCAGGAGATCCGATCGACTACAAAGATGTCGATTTGCTCAAAAAATATGTCACAGAACGGGGTAAAATCCTGCCCAGGCGGATTACAGGCTTGACAGCAAAACAGCAACGAGACCTGACCAGAAGCATCAAAAGAGCAAGAATTGTAGCTTTGATGCCCTTCGTAAACCAAGAAGGTTAACTGGATTTTGGATTTTAGATTTTAGATTTTGGACGGTGATAAAAGCTAGGCGAAAGTAACGTTTTTACGTGATTTAACCAGAAAAAATACAAGTCTCCAAAATCTAAAATCCCAAACTCAAAACTTGAAAAGTGGCAAATGTAAAAATCTAAAATATAAAATATACAACTGGCAAGTGGACAAGGGAACCTTAGTAGAATTTAGACTGCACGGCGACCGCCGTCTAGCTGTTGCCGATCGCCCCGACGGCAAAAAAAATTGGGTGTTGGTAGACGAAAACAGTCAACCGCACAGCATACCGCCTAAACAAATCACCTACGAAATAGCCGGAGAAACCTACAAACCCTCCGACATTCCCAAATTTCTCAAAGAAGTAGAAGTTTACTCAGATCCTTCGAGTCTTGAGGTAGCTTGGGAACTGCTAGTCGGGGACGGAGAAACCGCAGATCCAGAATCCTTAGCAGTGCTACTATTTTCCGATCGCAGTGCGGCCCAGTGTTACGCAGCTTATTGTTTGCTGTCAACAGACAAATTGTATTTCAAACAAAAGGGCGATCGATACGAACCGCGTTCCGTCGCCCAAGTAGCCGAAATCAAACACCAGCAAGAAGTAGAACAGCAGAGACACCAAGAATCCCAAGGATTTTGGGATCGAGTCAAGCAGCGACTAGCAGGGGAAAAAGTAGACTGGGAAAATAGCGATCGCACCCGCCTCGATGCTCTAGAACGATTTGCGACCCTCGGAGAAGAAGCAACACACCGCACCCCAGCCCTAGAAACTTTAGCCAGCTTAGAACGTCCCGAAACACCCGAAGCAGCCTTTCAACTCTTAGTCGATCTCGGCTTGTGGAGTCACCACGAAAACCTGTTTTTGCGGCGTAGCCAAATTCCCCTACAACTATCCGCCAAGGTATTAGAAGTGGCCCAACGCTGCCTAGAAAATCCCCCAAGCGACTCCGAAACCAGTCGTCTAGATTTAACTCACCTCAAGGTTTACACGATCGACGACGAAAGCACTACCGAAATAGACGACGGGCTCAGCTTAGAATTCCTGGAAAACGGCCAGCAGCGCCTGTGGATACACATCGCCGATCCCACCCGCTTACTCTCCCCCGGAGACGAACTCGACCTCGAAGCCAGAAAGCGCACCACCACGGTTTACCTGCCCACGGGGATGATACCAATGTTTCCCCCAGAGTTGGCAACCGGGCCGATGAGCTTAAATCAAGGTCAAGAGTGCAGCGCTCTCAGCTTTAGTGTGTTCTTAGATGAAACCGGTGCAGCCCAAGATTACAGCATTCACATCAGCACGGTGAAACCTACCTACCGCTTAACCTACGATGACGTAGACGAGATGTTGGAGTTGGGAATCGAAGCAGAACCGGAAATAAGTGCGATCGCACAAGCGGCAAAACTGCGGCAAAAATGGCGAGAAACCCAAGGCGCCATCAGCATTTTCATGCCCGAATCCGTGATCAAAGTCAACGGCGACGACATCAAAATCCACGTCATCGACGACTCCACAGCCCGATTGCTAGTAGCCGAAATGATGATTTTAGCTGGGGAACTCGCAGCGCGTTACGGTCAGGTTCACAGTCTACCCATACCCTACCGCTATCAGCCCCAGCCAGAACTCCCTCCCGAAGAAGAACTGCTAGCTGTGCCCGCCGGGCCAGCCCGGGCTTGCGCCGTGCGTCGCTGTATGCCCCGCAGCGAAATGGGTCTGACCCCCGGAAGGCATTCGAGTTTGGGTTTGGAAGCATACACCCAAGTTACTTCTCCCATCCGCCGCTATACCGACTTGCTGACTCACTTTCAAATCAAAGCTCACTTGCGAGGCGAACCGTTGCCTTTTTCTGCTGAACAAATGCAGGAAATAGTCATGTGTCTCGGCACCGCAGTCAGAGAAGCCTCTAGCGTCGAACGCCAAACCAACCGCTATTGGGGATTGGAATATTTGCGGCGCAACCCGGATGAAGTCTGGGAGGCTTTAATGCTGCGCTGGCTACGGGAAGACAGTAATGTGGGATTGATTTTGTTGGAAGAATTGGGGTTAGAATTAGCCATGCGCTTTGGTCGATCGATCGAAATAGGCGATCGACTAGAAGTCAAAGTCACACACTGCGATCCGCGATCGGACGCCGTTCATTTCCAAGAAATGATTTTTCAAGCCGCACAATAGGATTTGAGATTTTGGATTTTGGATTTTGGATTTTGGATTGGGGAAATATAGCTGGTTCCCTTCAGGTTTTACAATTATAGGACTTACGCAAAAAGTTGGTATATACGCTATTGGTATGGGTAAGGTGCGCAGTGCGCACCCTACATATAGAGGTTCTGCGTAAGTTCTGAATTATCTATTCATCTAAAATCTAAACTCTAAAATCTAAAATCGCAAATGCCCAATTCAATTAGCCAAGTTCAGCCACCGCTAGAATTCATACCCCCAGCCTACAACCCCCTAGTAGTGCTTGGCTGTCAGCAATTGCTCCCCTGGTGGCTACAATTTCGGACGAGTATCAGCGACATTCAAGCCGAAAACGTCGAAACCCTCGCCGAACTCTTTCACCAATTTCAAAATCAGAAAGTTCGCTTCCTGCTAGCCTTCCGCCACCCCAACTCAGAGGATCCCTACTGTTTGGGACAACTGGTTTGGAAACTGGTTCCTGCTTCAGCGCGCCAACAAGGGATTCCCCTGACATTTCCCGTACATTCGCACTTTATCTACGATCGCGGCATTCCCCTCTGGGCTGGTGCGGGCGTCGGCTGGCTGTATTCCCACCTCGGCGGCACTCCCATCGTTCGCGGTAAGATCGATCGAGCTGGATTGCGATCGGCCCGCGATTTATTTGCTAACAGCCAATTCCCGATCGCCGCCGCCCCAGAAGGCGCGACAAACGGTCACAATGAAATAGTGAGCCCCCTCGAACCAGGTATTGCTCAAATGGGCTTCTGGTGCGTTGAAGATTTGCGTAAAGCTGACAGAACTGAAAAAGTGTTAATTGTGCCGATCGGCATTCAATACCGCTATGTCGAGCCACCTTGGGAACCCCTAGAACAACTTTTAACTCAATTAGAATCAGATTGCGGATTGCCACCATTGGATAGTAGCAATAACGCCAATTTTTCGATGGAAATTTCAGGTTCAAAAGACCAAAATCACAACTTCCAATATATGCGCCTAATCAGATTGGGAGGCCATTTACTAGAAGTAATGGAGCAGTTTTATACCCGTTTTTACCATCAAAAATTACCGCCAAAAAACCCAGATTCAAATTCAATGGAAATACCGGGCGCAACCGCCGATCAAGTGGACAGCGAACAAGTTTTCACAGCCAGACTTCAAGCACTTTTAGACGTGGCGCTACAAGTAGCAGAAGAGTATTTCAACTTGCAGCCAAAAGGCAGTTTGATAGACCGCTGTCGCCGTTTGGAACAAGCAGGTTGGGACTATATTTATCGAGAAGATATCAAAGATATTGCAGCGCTTTGTCCCTTAGAAAGAGGATTAGCCGATCGACTCGCCGAAGAAGCAAGTCTCCGGATGTGGCACATGAGACTCGTAGAAAGTTTTGTGTCCGTTACCGGCAGGTATGTGCAAGAAAAGCTGACCGCAGAACGGCTAGCAGAAACAACTTTACTGCTGTGGGACGTACTGACTCGCATCAAAGGGGGAAATCCTTTCGGGCGACCGAATTTGGGCAAACAGCAAGTAAAAATGACCGTGGGTGAGCCAATATCAGTGGACGATCGCTGGGAAGGATATCAAAGCAGCCGCAGGTTAGCAGTTGCCGAACTCACTCAAGACTTACAATCAGCTTTAGAAGGAATGATTAATTAGTCATTGGGAATTGGGAATTAGTCATTGGGAATTGGGAATTGGGAATTGGGAATTGGGAACTTGTACTGCCCTTCGAATACGTGGCCCCTGAGCGTAGTCGAAGGGTTCAGGAACCGCCCTTCGACGCAGTTGATCCTGAGCGTAGCCGAAGGGATCAGGATCAACTCCGCCGAAGTATTGGGAATTGGGAATTAGTTATTGGTGATTGGTGATTGGTTAATTTCGAGCTAAACCAACAAAATGAATAGAGTTAGGATGCCACCTAAGCACCCTCGACCTAGAATAGTTAGAAAAAAAAAGACTGATGTCTGCAACTGCAAACAAGTTGTTATAGACTTGGGAAAGAGGTCGAATAAACCCCTAACAATAAACGATCGATAATAAAGCCATAAAAATCACCAATGACTAACAAACCAATCAATTTATCTGCTAACTCAATTAAAGTAAAACTGCTGAATTATTTGGCGCAAGAATTGCTCACCCCGCTCACTTCAGTTATGGGCATGGCAAGTGTGTTGAGCCAAGAAATTTACGGGCCCCTAACGAGCAAGCAAAAAGAATATATCGACGTGATCCAAGACAGCAGCCGGTCTTTGCGATCGCTAGTCGAAGAAATTTTGGAACTCGCAGAAATGGATGAATCCAGTTTCACCTTAAAGCGGAGCGCAGTCGATATAGAAACTTTGTGCCAGCAGGTAGTGACTACCCTGTCGCAGCCAGCTTCTAGACGAGAGCAAGAAATTAACCTGTCTATGAGTCCAGGCCCGCGTATTTGGCTGGCGGATAAGGATAAAGTTCAGCAAATGCTGCACCACTTAATTTTTAGTGTCATTCAATCTGCTGGGGCTGGCAGCACAATTCGAGTCCACGTTTCTCGGAAAGAAGACGGCATCAATATCGGAGTTTGGGTTTTTCACCCTTGGTTGGGAGAAACTCTGCCCCATGCTAAACTCTACTCCGACTACTTGTTGAAAGCCCGATCGGGTCCGAGTTCAGCATCGAACTCGGACAACAGGGAACTCGGACTCGGATCACCACTGCCTCTGTCGGCACAGAATCAAGAACGATTAACGCTTTCCTTCTTAGAGTTGGTGGCCTCGATGGCGGCTCAGGCGGCGGATACTGCACCGCTGTTAGCTGGCTACGGGGATAGGGAACGTTTGGGGCTGCTCATGAGCTGCCAGTTGGTGGAAATTCAAGGCGGCCAACTCTCGATTCAAGGATCGCCGGAATCTGGGTATCGCTACCTGCTCTGGCTCCCCTGCACAAATGCTACGGAGTTGTTGGAAGGATGAAGTCAGTTGACGGTTGACTGTTGACGGTTGACTGTTGACAGTTGCCATGATTACCGATTACCAATTCCCGAATACCAATTACCAATTACCAATCTAAAAATTGAAATGAATTCAGTTTGGCAGCAGTTAACTCTGACAAATTTGCCACTCTTACAGTGGCAAAGTGGAAGTTATTTATTGAATGTAGCGATCGGCAATGCGCGAAGTTGGCGGCAGAGTAGCTGGCTAATGCAGTGGGCAGAACCCCTGGGTTTTGTTTTGCTTGCTTTGACGTTTGGCTTAGGCCCCTTTGTCAACAATGCCCTAGTGGGTGTGTTGATGGCGGCTTGTGCTGCTTTTTGGGTGCTGCTGACTGTTTCCGACGATCGCGCGATCGCCCTGACACCAATTCACCTGCTGGTAATGCTCTACTGGGGCATTGCGACGGTAGCAACTGCGATGTCTCCGGTAAAGGCGGCCGCTTTTACTGGCTGGACGAAGTTGACGCTTTATTTGCTGTTTTTTGGGCTAATGGCCAGGATATTGCGATCGCCCCGTTTACGATCGTGGTTAATCGCCGTCTTTTTGAACGTCGCTCTGATCGTCAGTTTCTACGGCGTGCGACAGTGGATTGATAAAGTGCCACCGCTGGCTACTTGGAATGATCCAACTTCTACTCAAGCCAATGTCACGCGGGTTTACAGCTTTTTAGGTAATCCCAACCTGCTTGGTTCCTATCTGCTACCAGCAATTGCATTGAGCGCAGCCGCACTTTTTGTGTGGAAGGGATGGGCAACTAGAGCTTTGGCGCTGACGATGTTGGTGGTGAATTGCGCCTGTTTGCGCTACACCGACAGCAGGGGCGCTTGGATTGGTTTTGTAGCTTTACTTGTGGTGTTTTTAGTGCTGCTGTGGTATTGGTACAATCCTTTGATGCCGAGGTTTTGGCGGCAATGGGCACTACCGTTAGGGTTAGGAGGTTTGGCTGGGGCGTTAATTTTGGGAGTGGCTTTGGTGGAACCCGTGCGCGATCGAGTTTCCAGTATGTTTATCGGTCGCGGTGACAGCAGTAACAATTTTCGGATTAATGTTTGGACAGCGGTGATTGACATGATTCGCGATCGACCAATTCTCGGAATTGGCCCCGGAAACACTGCCTTTAATAAAGTTTATCCGCTTTATATGAAGCCGAAGTTCACTGCTTTGAGCGCTTATTCAGTGCTGCTAGAAATTGCGGTAGAAACTGGTTTTATCGGTTTGACTTGTTTTCTGTGGCTGCTGACAGTAATAGTAAATCAAGGTTTGTTGCAAATCAAAAGATTGCGTGACGCGCAATTTAGCAGTTCTAACTTGACCGAAAACTCTCCAAACATCCAAGGGAATCAGGGGTTTTGGTTGATTGGGGCGATCGCAACTTTAGCCGGCATGATGGCCCACGGTTTTGTCGATACTGTTTGGTATAGGCCGGAAGTCAATATGCTCTGGTGGTTGATGGTGGCAATTATTGCTAGTTTTTACAGCAATCCGCAGCAGCCAGATTCAGCTTTAACTGGCGACGAGTGAACATAATAGCAACAGCGACAGGTTTTAACCTGTCGCTGTACATTCCAATTAGTCTGTACTCAGAGCAATTATTTAGTCAGGTGCGCCATCAGCAGCCTACATACTCAAATTATAAGAAATACCCTGAAAACCCTGTGACTTTAGTCCAGGGATGAAAGGGCGTTGCAGGATTTATCCTGCCTACTCTCTTTGAGCTTCAATATAATATAACGCTTAACCGTTTCCGTACAAATATTCCCAGCGGTTGAGGCAAAGGTCAAGATTTACTCATTATTGCTTAACTTGTCTATTTATGGTATATATTAAACATAGTGTCAGAATAGCCAGTCAATTAAATGTACGCAGTACAAAAAGATGTTTGGCGTTTAAAGGGACTCGACAAAACCATTGTCGAACAACTACTAAGATGGTCAAATAATCTGTTTAATGTCGGAACTTACGCAAGTCGGCAACAATACTTTAAGAACCCAATCGCAGTTAAATATCCAGATTTGTATAAAATCACCAAAACCCACGAAAAATACGGGTTGCTATACTCTCAAGTTGCTCAACAATCTCTTAAATCTGTCGCGGAATCTTTTACTTCTTTCCGAGCCTTAGAGAAGTTGGCAAATCAAGGAGAAATCAATCAAAAACCGAGACTACCAAGGTACAGAACCAAAGGGGGAATGTACCCCGTTTCGTATCCGGGTCAAGCCTTAAAGGTAATTGGAAATAAAGTCAGATTACCCCTGGGTAAAAAAGGAAAAGAATACTTTGGGAAAGATGCGCTTTGGGTTCCGCTACCTGAACGTATCAAGAATTGCCAGATTAAAGAACTCAGATTAATCCCTAGAAATGGTACGGTATGGGTTGAATATGTCTACGAATCTCTGACTGAGCAAGCTCCTAGTTGCAGTTTGGAAGTGACAGGGATTCTGGGTATCGATCACGGCATCAATAACTGGTTAACTTGTGTCTCTAGCAATGGCAAACCTTTCATCATTGATGGACTTAGACTCAAGTCTTGGAACCAATGGTTTAATCAAGAAAAAGCGAGAGTTCAATCAGAACACGCAATACATAAATTACCCAAAGGTTTCTCGTCAAAAAGATTGCAGCAGTTGTCGGAAACTCGCACTAGAAGGATGAGAGATGCTGTCAACAAAGCAGTTAGAAGCATCGTAGATTATTGCGAAAATCATCAAATCAATGTCTTAGTCTTTGGCTGGAACAAGGCACAGAAGCAAGAAGTTAATATGGGGGTCGTAACTCATCAGAATTTTGTCCAAATACCCACTGCTAAAGTCAAAGAAAGGCTCCAACAAGAATGCGACTTAAGAGGGTGGCGATTTGTTGAACAAGACGAATCTTACACATCAAAAGCAAGTTTTTTAGACCGAGACATTTTGCCAGTAAAAGTCGGTGAAAAACCCGACAATTGGCAACCATCGGGTAAAAGAATCAAAAGAGGATTGTACCGTTCTAGCGCTGGGTTGTTAATCAATGCAGATGTTAACGGTGCAGCTAATATCATTAGAAAATCAAAAGTAGCCATAGACTCAATTATTGAGCGAGTGGGTAGCGGGTTTCTGACTAACCCTTTAAGAATTAAACTTTGGGCGGATTCATCCCCCAAAGTTTGTCCTTAAGAATCCCCGTGTCTTCAGACCGGGGAGTGTCAATACCGACATTAAGGTAATTCCATACTGCATACCGTGACGCTCCTACACCAATCGCCAGCGATATGGTCTATTCTGAGTCCTGTTAAGGATATCAAGAACTTCCTTTAAGGTACTCCAATTGTTTCCCTCTACGGCGTTTTAAAGTGAGGAACACATCCAGCCCCACTGAGGATATTATAGCAAAGAATTTGCGATTCCCGCTCGCGTTAGCTAAAAAAGTTTGAAAGTAACTTCTATTCTTTACTCTCAGGAGGCATCACAAATCCCGGACACCTGTATTTTCCACCCTTCTTATCTTTACAAACCCTCATCGACAGATTCGGGTTGAATAGCACTGCGACTTGGTTATTAACTGTTGGTGTAACAGTCGTAGGAGTTGGCAGTGCTTTTGAGGCTTGACATAGCTCTAGTACCGCGATCGTCGCCAGTAGTGTTGATGAAATCAAGACGGTGCGTTTCATTTTTTGGTTTTTTCCTCTTGTAAGCGTTGACGTGCCATCCCGATCCATATATCCTCATCGAATTCCTGAGAATCCGCATACTTTAGGCAAGATTTCCACTGCTGCTGAGCTTGCTTATCTTGTTTCAGCCCTTCTAAGACTTGAGCTTTTAGGCAGTAAGTCGCTGGTATGGCGCTATCAAGTTTCGTCGCTGCATCCAGATGTTGCAGTGCTTCTGAGTATCGGCGCTGTTCTAGGCGAGCCCAACCCAAATTTTTGAGCAGAGAAGATTTGACTCGATCGTCCTCAGCTAATTTTAAACCTTGAAACAGCAAGTGAACAGCAGCAGGATAATTTTTCTTGTGAAGGATATATAATTGAGCTAGGTTGCTGTAAGCAGCAGGGAACCCGAGTTTAGCAGCTTGCCGATATTTTGCTTCCGCGCATTCCAAATCTTGCACCTCTTCGCAAAGCCATCCCAAATTATAAAGAGCAGTTTGGCTCTTGGGATTTAGGAAGAGCGCTAACTGATAGGATGATTGAGTATCAGCCAACCGATTGGCTTTGTAGTTTTCAAACCCGAGATTGTTAAAAAATAATGCTAGTTCCGGCAACCCAAGTTGCCAGCCACCCAACCCTACTGTTAGCATCAGCAGCAATGCAGCCCATTTGGATTTCTGATGATTTTTAGCTGTAGCTGCCTGCTCCATGACATTGAAAAGGTTAGCTAATGGTTTCATTTTTAGTATAGTTTAACTTGAGAGTCTGGCGATATTTTATTTACGAGATGCAATTACGACCGCAATTGCGTCTCAATCTTGCGAAATAACTGAGACTTGAGCCAATTATCGATCGCCCCCATGCAACTCCCTAGCCGAATGCTTCTGTAATGCTGGCAACACATAGATGTATCCGCTTATAAATGTATACTTCATCAGATGCCATTAGCGATCCGGATATTTAACTTTCGTCAGAAGGCATGGGTCAGAATTAAATAAATAGGACTTACGCACAGACTCTACTTGTAGGGTGCTCTGCGGCGCACCTTACTATTACAGATTCTGTGAAAATTGACTTATGCAGCGTAAGTCCTGTTTTACAATAGTTGCATGGGGGCGATCGCGATCGCCAGAGTTTTGTATTTATACAAATAATCATACTTAGCGTTTTTGGTTTGCGATCGGCTTTGTTTGACTGTAGCAGGAGTTACAATCACTAATAACTAATAACTAATGACTAATGACTAAAATTGCTTCATGGCGCGTTCCATATCCCGCTTGTCGTCGCGTTTCTTCATGTCTTCGCGCTTGTCGTACAGTTTTTTCCCTTTCCCCAAACCAATATCCAGTTTTACCCAGCCGCCTTTCAAGTACATTTTTAACGGCACTAACGTCAAGCCTTTTTCTTCCACTTTGCCGATTAATTTGCGAATTTCCTGCTTGTGCATTAGCAATTTACGGGTGCGGCGAGGTTCGTGATTAAAATAGGCACTCGCGCTTCTCCAAGGCGAAATGTGAACGTTAATCAGCCACAGTTCGCCATTCCGAACTAAGGCATATCCGTCCCGCAAATTGGCTTTTCCTTCCCGAATCGATTTAACTTCGGTTCCTTTCAGCTCGATGCCCACTTGGTACGTCTCCATAATCTCATAGAGATGACGGGCTTGTCGGTTATCACTAACAATTTTGTATCCTTCGGTCTTTTCGCTCATCATTCCCTCCACTAAAAACAGTATAACGTTAGCGACTTTAATATTGAAAATCAAAACTTTACAAAACTTAAATTACAGGTCTAGGCCTAATCAATTTTTCTGAGCTAAGATGTCACCAACCTGAATGTCAAGTGGTATCATGCAGCGCGCAGACGGTCCTAATTCTGGAGTTAATTTAGTTTTGCTAGCTCCTTTGTTGCTGACAATCGCTTGGTTTTTGGCAAATATCTCGGCAGTAAAATGGCTGTTATCGTCCGTAGCAGAGATATCGACCATTTACAAGATATTGACCAGTGTTTTAATTGTAGCATTGACTGCCCGGTCGATCGGCAATCCCCATCGAGCGATCGAACTTTTGCCGAATTTAGTTCTGAGACGCTACCCGCTGCTGTTGATGTTGGGTGCAGGTATTTTGTCGATCGCCCTTCAGTGCATAATAGATATCAAACAAGTTACCGTACTGCTATTTATCCTAGGAACTTACGGGCTGTGCGGCTTATTCTCTGAGCCGAATTTTTGGCGAAAAAATTTGCCAATAGCAGGCTTATTGGCTTGTATTTTACCATTCAACAGTCAGTTTAACAGTGGCTTGGGTTTGCCGGCGCGGGTGCTAACGGCTCAGGTGGTAGAGCAGTTGCTCTCAGCTTTACAGATCAAAGCCATTTCTTCTTACGATATCATCGTCTTAGAAAATAGCATCGCTCACGTTGACGTGCCTTGTAGCGGCATTAAAACCCTCTTAGTGGGAACGCTATTTTTGCTAGCTGCTACCTGGCTAGAAGGGCGTCAATTAGGTTTAAGATGGCTAGCAGTCTGCGCTGCTAATTTCTTAATGTTGCTGTCTGCTAATGCTGCGCGGGTTGCAGTGTTAGTCGTGGTTTCAGAGGTGTTTAAACAGCAAATATTCGCACAAATTATCCACGTCCCCCTGGGAATTGTGGGTTTAGTCTGTGCTTGTTTTGTGACGTGGTTGATGCTGCAACGAGTCCCGAAAATTCAGTCAGAAAAAGCCAGCGATATTTCCGCAAAACCAAACTCGGAAATTCTCAAAAATCAGCCCTTAGCCAAACCGGGACTCATTGCAGCAGTAACTGTTTTGGCAGTAATTTCTCAACTGTCTCATGTAGAAACGCCAAAAATGGCGATCGCACCTTTAAGATTGCCAGAAAACATTAAATCAGAGTCGATTCCCCTGAATCCTAGCGAACAAAAATTCTTTGGTAACTATCCGGGCACGGAAACAGAAAAAAGGAGATTTGTAGTCGGGAATTTGCGCGGTTCCATGCTCACAGTAGCGAGCAATTCTTGGCAGACTTATCACGCACCGGAGTTATGTTTTGTAGCTAGCGGAATTTCCGTCGATCGCCTAGAAAGAAAACAACTAACATCTGCTGTAATAGCGCGCTGGCTGTCTCTCAAAAACCACCAATTATCAGCAGCATACTGGCTGCAATCACCCCAACTAACTACAGATAACTTCCTGTCCCGCATCGGCAGCGACATCACTCACAAAAATCAGATTTGGGTGCTAGTTTCCATTCTATTTGACAGTTATCTAAACCCTGAAAGTTATGAAGTAAAAGACTTTGCTGGTTATGTACATGATGCCATAAAACAGAGTTTAACAGGAGAAGTAAATGAAAATCAAACAGGTATTTGATGTAATTTTTCAGTCAATATTTTGGCTGTGGAACCTGACATTTTTATCAATGGTTTACTTGGGGATTTTGCCGATAATAGCAGCGCCATTAATTATCGCAACAATAGATGGCATCATCCCGCTAGAGTTTTCTTTGACGATCGCAGCGTTGATAGCAGTACCCACTGTGTGTACCATCATCGGATCAATGTGTTTTATCGAGCAACCCCTACAGCTAATGCGCCTGTTTTACGGCGTTGAAGCACCGCTATTTTTGCTGTGTTTAATCCGCTTATTCCTGCTGCGGGAACTTACCCCAGCCAGCTCTCAAATTATCGGTACTATTGTTTTGTGTATTGCAGCATTTTACGTCGAAATGCTGTACGGATATCAGGGAGAAACAGAAAATATTCCAGCGAATTCAGCACTTCAAGATTACCATCAAGAACAGCATTATTTAACTAGATTACTGGGAGAAAACCGAAGTGCGTGGCTACAATTAGGATGCCACAGTTTAATGCTAGTAGTTGGCATTTGGGCGGCAACATTGCTGATGTATTACGCTCTACCGGTGGCAGTAGTTACAGTTGCTGGATTCTTCAGTTTAGTCATAGAATTCTTCAAGTTTACATGGGTATCACCATTTCTGGAGATGTTGAAAGACGGGGCGTGGGTATGGGCTTTAATTTGGATACCACTATTCTTTATATTGTTTGGGTTAACCTGTAGCTTATTCGTTGTAATGCCTTCGCTTTACGGCTTTCTCTACATTGATTCGGGGCGGAAAATATTTCGCATTTTTGCTACGCAATACGGGAAAAATCAGGCGATTGTGGGAAGTTTGGGAGTAATAGCAGCTTGGCTGGCTATTTTCTCCGCTTTGCAGCAACAGCCACAAGTTGAAGCACTGAAAATGCTGGCGACTCCGCCCACAAATGACAGCAGTCGGCAAACTTTATTAGCGAAGTCTGAGGTGATTCGATCGGGCTTAGTTAATGCTTATTTGTCGCCTTACCGCTACCTCAGCACTGTGGGAGAAAACAACCACATTTATGAGATATACAAAAATACTTTGAATTTGCCTGACGGAGCGGCTAAGACTGTGCAGAACAGCTATAATTTTTTAATGTCGCCGTTTTTGTATAAAGGCTCTAGTGCTGATGCTAAAAAAGCCGAAAAACTCTACGGCGAATTCTTTGATACGGAACTCCAAAAAGGCGATCGAGAAGCAGTACAGCACGCGGTACAATCTACGTTTGACCGGGAAGAAGCTAAAGCAGGTTTGCTGAATGTTAATCAGGAAAAAGTATGGCTTAAATCGCAAGAAGTTACCGTCCAAGAAAACGGCGATTGGGCAGATGTTCAACTCTACGAAGTTTACCAAAATCAAACGCCGAACTTGCAAGAAGTATTCTACTATTTTTCCTTGCCGGAAAGCGCCGCAGTTACAGGAATTTGGCTGGGAGATACTGGGGATTTGAAAAAGCGTTTTGTCTTTACTGTATCGCCACGAGGTGCTGCACAGCAAGTCTACAATCAGCAGGTAGTAGAAAATGTAGATCCGGCTTTGCTAGAACAAATTGGCCCGAAACAATATCGCTTGCGGGCTTTTCCAATCCCTGCTAAACGAGACTTCACCCAAACTAACGGGCCAACGGAAATGCACCTCTGGCTTACTTATAAAGTCATGCGACAAGCACAAGGTTGGGCCATGCCTATTTTGGCTGAGAAACGTAACATTTTTTGGAATGAAGATACTCGCCACATGATTGCTGGAAAACAGGTAGATTACATTGGTAAAGAGGCAAAAGAAACTTGGCTACCACCCTTTTTGCCAGCAGTCGCACAGCAGCCTCTGACATCTCATCAAGCGAGTATTCCGGGAGGAAATATCATTTCTGCTAAGCCGCTTGCTAGTTCTAATTACTCGCTACCGCAAGGCAAGAAGTTTGCATTGATTCTGGATACTTCTCGCAGTATGGCGACGGAAACTAAGGAGGTAAAACAGAGTTTTGAATGGTTGAAAGCTAATACTTTAGGCAAAAATACTGTTGATTTGTATGTGGCGAGTGCGGCTGGGATGCCACCGAAGTTGGTGAAAGATTTACGCAGTTTTGATGCGGGAAAGTTAACGTTTTATGGTACGATCCAACTCAAGGATATATTGCAACAGTTTGCACAGTTGCGCGGTGATACAAGTTATGATAGTGTATTTTTGGTGAGCGATCGCCATAGTTACGAATTATCGGACGATCGCCAAAACACCGTTTCCATGCCTACACCGCTGTGGATAGTGCATTTGGGAGGTTTGCCGCCCGGTTATGACGACGCTACTTTAAAGACAATTCAAGATAGTGGCGGCGGAGTTTCTACGGATATTAAAGAGGCGATGCAGCGAGGGGCGACGACAGCAGCATCGGGCAATTCTGTAGTTAGCGTTGTGGATGGCTATGCTTGGAGTTATGCCAAAAATGCGAAATCAGAAAAGAAACTGAAATCGGCGGCTGCAATAGAGCCATTAGATGCCGTAAATGAAGGGTTTAAGCCAATAGCTGCGCGGCAGTTGATCGCGGCACTTAGCAAGCAGAAAAGTTCAAATCAATTGAGTCAATTGGATGCGATGCACTCGGTGGCTAAAACCTTTAATGTGGTAACGCCTTATTCTTCGATGATTGTGTTAGTTAATGACGCGCAAAGGGAGCAGCTAAAACAAGCAGAAGCCAAGAAAGATCGATTTGAAAGAAAGGTAGAATCGGGTAAGGAGGAGCTAACTAAACCAGAAAATCCTCTGAATGTTTCTGGGGTTCCTGAACCGGAAGAATGGCTGCTTTTGGGGGTTGGTGCGATCGGGCTTGTGGTGATTTTCTTCCGTCAGCGGCGATCGAAAATGGTATAAAGACGCATGGGCCCAGAAACCGGGTTTTTCACCTAATTTACGGTGTGTAACGAAGTATTTCGTAAAAAACCCGGTTTCTTTGAGTATACAACACCCTAAACCCCGGAGATCCCCCGCATTCTTGCCCCTACTCACCCCTTACTCCCCTTAACAAGGGGGGGGACAAGAGCATTCTCTCGTCACCCCCTACTCACGCCCTACTCCCTTTTTAAGGGGGATTTAGGGGGAGATTCACAGTGTTGCATTCTTTTTTTAAATTGGTATTAATTTCTACAAAAACTCGATCGCCCTCAATCTTCACCGGATAAGATTGCAGCCCTGGTGCTGGTGCATTCAAACATTTACCGCTATCTAACTTGTACTGAAATTTATGAAAAGGACAGGTAATGATACCGTTGCTTATCTTACCCATGTCGATCGGATATTCCAAGTGAGTGCAAGCATTGCGGTAACAAGTGACATTCATGCCTTGACGGTTTAAAATCAGCGAAATGCCCTCAACTTTTACCTCCAAAATATCCCATTTTGGAACGTGATTCAGCGCCGTTATCTCTACCCACATAGACTTTTTTGTTCATATAATTGAATGAGCTTTCTATTAGAGCATATCCTAGGGATGAATCTGACTCAAAATCAGCCTCAACCTGTCATAATCATCCTTGAGCAAAACACTCAAACTCCTGCCCGCTTCCACCAACCACGATCGATCGCGCTTTCGCAACTGATAAATCTCCCGAATCGTCGCCGCCGTCAGCGCATCCACCGGTGCATTAGCCACCCCCAGCAGCGTTCTCAAAAAATCGAACTGTCCACTAAAATCAAGAACCTCATCGGGTTTGCAGTGATAAACCGCCTGGTGAATTTGCGGTGGCCGCGGCGGGAGATATTGATAAATTCTACCTCTGGACTCCCCCTGTCCGTTCAACCTTTCCGGCGGCATCTCAAACCCCACAATTGCTACTCGAAACTCTGTTTTTAGCATCGCAAAAATCTGTGGCTGTTCTTCGCGCAAATCGGCTAGCGACAAACCCAAAGCGCGAGCTCTGTGCACCGAGTCGATCGGGCTAGTCGTAGCGTAATAAACCACCCCATAAATTTGATTTTTCGACTCTTCATCCTCGGCTTTCACCCAACTCCCAAAAGGCGGCATCACCGGAAAACTCAAATCTTCCGGTTCCAAGCACTGAGCCAAAAATTCCGAAGTTGATGTCTCGATGACCTCTGCAATGCGATCGGGATGGCGGTCTTTTGTGGCAAATTGGGGTAAAGGCAAACGCATAGTTTTAATGATTAGTTATTAGTGATTTGTTATGAGTTATGAGTTATTAGTCATTAGTCATTAGTCATTAGTCATTAGCACCGCTACTGACTAATGACTACTGACTAATAACTAATGACTACTTCGCCCGACCGGCTGTAGCATCCACAAGTTCCAACTGCGACAGCCGAAACGCGATCAATTTGTCCCAATTTCCGCCTTCAAACAGCACAGCCACTTTCCCGTCAGTAACTCGCTGAACTTGTCCTTGAAAGCCGTAGTAAATCTCGACTCTATCTTTAACTCGAACTGCCGAACCAGGAAAAATCATAATTGTTGAAATTTATGTTTGCTCTCTATAGCTTACCGCCCAGCAAGCGTCAAAAATCTAGAAAGGTCGATCGCGACTTATGCACCAAAACCAAAGAAACCGGGTTTTTTGCGGTTTTTGCGGGCTGTAACACGTCTTTTCGTCCATCAAAACCCGGTTTCTGACCAGTCCTGGATGCACTCCGACGCTTCTACCTAAAAAACCCGGTTGCTGGGCCCCCATCGTAAGTCCTAAACCTTTAACCCGGAGGCCATTTCATGTGACGCCCACCCAGAA
>Ga0316607_1000181_pt1 | contig 25410 bp, 19 predicted proteins | sample MIS2016062E_MG_FD_207674 | JGI IMG/M metagenome (GOLD analysis project Ga0316607, IMG submission 207674) | Microbial mat bacterial communities from Middle Island sinkhole, Lake Huron, Michigan, United States - MIS.2016.062E | ecosystem: Environmental > Aquatic > Freshwater > Lake > Sediment...
ATTATTCGGTTAACCTAAAGAAACCCGGTTTCTGGGTGCTATAATGGTTTTAGGTATTTAATTAGGGAGAATAGAACTATGACTCTGGCTATCAATAAAAAAGAGGTAATTATTGAAGGAATAGCCCTGGAGATTTGGCGACAAATAAAGAATATTTAAAATTACATTAAAATTACATTAAAAAGTTGGAGGTTTTACCGATGATTCAAACGATACCCAAGCTAATAACTTTTGATGAATTTCTGGAATGGAAACCAGAAAACGGACACCATGAACTACATAACGGAGTTATTGTTGAGATGGCTAATCCAACTGGTAAACATTCCGCGATCGCGGGTTTTCAGGCGTTCGAGTTTGGTTTAGAAATCAGGCGACTACAGCTTCCTTACTTTATTCCCAAGGAATGTACAATTAAATTTTGCGATAACTCTGGCTACGATCCCGATGTGATTGTATTAGATAAACAAGCCGTAGCAGCCAATGAATCTCGATGGGAAAGAGAATCCGTTATTACTGAGGGAGATTCTATCAAATTAGTGGTTGAAGTTGTTAGCACAAATTGGCGGGATGATTATGCACACAAAATGATTGATTATGAAGCATTAGGCATTCCCGAATATTGGATTGTCGATTATTTAGGTTTAGGTGGTAGCCGTTATATTGGTTCTCCAAAACAGCCAACTTTATCAGTTTATCAGCTAGTAGATGGAGAGTATCAAATTAAGCTATTTCGAGGAGATGAAACGATAACATCGGCAGTATTTCCAGAGTTAAATTTGACTGCGGTGCAGATTTTTAATTGTGGGTAAGTGTTCAGACGATCAATCTTATTTTTTTGATTAGGTTAAAATAATGATTATTTCTCATATAGCTCTAAAAAATTGGCGCAATTTTCAGTCAGTGAATGTTGATTTGCGCGATCGCGTCTTTTTAGTTGGTCCAAATGCCTGCGGTAAGTCAAACTTTCTCGATTCATTGCGCTTTTTGCGGGATCTGGCCAAAGCAGGAGGCGGATTGCAGAAAGCTGCGATCGATCGAGGCGGTGTCTCTAAAATTCGCAGTCTTTCAGCCCGTCGATATCCAGAGGTAGAAATAGAAATTCATCTTTCCGACTCTAATGCTGAAAATCCCTTATGGAGGTATGGGCTGGGAATTAAACAGAGAAAAGGTGGGAAAAATGAGCCGATTGTTGCCTATGAACGAGTTTGGAAAGGCGATCGGCAAATTGTCGATCGCCCTACTCAAGAGGATAACAACGATGAGCTACGTCTCACCCAGACTTATTTAGAGCAAATTAATGCCAATGCAGAATTTAGAGAAATTTCTAAATTTTTGGAATCCATTTTATATTTACATTTAATTCCTCAATTAGTTCGCCATCCCGAAGCTTTTGCTACCCCTGGACTTTCCGAAGATCCTTTTGGGAGAACTTTTTTAGAGCGAGTTGCTAAAACTCCCGAAAAAACGCGAAAATCGAGATTAAAGAAAATTGAAGATGCTTTAAAGTTAGCTGTCCCACAATTGAAAAACCTCACAGATACGAAAGATGTAATGGGGGTTCCCCATTTGGAAGCTGTTTACGAACATTGGCGGCCCAGAGCGGGAAAACAACGGGAAGACCAATTTTCTGACGGAACATTACGGTTAATTGGTTTGCTTTGGTCGCTGTTAGAAACCGATTCATTATTGTTACTAGAAGAACCAGAAATTTCCTTAAATGCGGCGATTGTTAGCAATTTACCGTCTCTGATTTATCGCCTTCAACGTCCGAGAAAGCGACAGGTTATTATCAGTACCCATAGTGCTGATTTGCTCTCAGACAAAGGCATTGGCGGCGAAGAAGTGCTGCTAATGACACCAACTCATGAAGGAACTCAGGTAAAACTTGCTTCAAGTGATGAACAAATAAAAATGCTATTAGAAGGAGGTTTAAGTATAGCTGATGCTGCACTTCCTCTCACAGCACCGCCCGCGATCGAACAACTCAGTTTATTCAAATGACGGATATTCCCATCAATCTAGTGTTTGAGGATGCACTGAGTGAAGCAGTTCTTAAAGAAATGCTCAAACAGTCTCAACGTCCATTTTCAGTGGGATCTTGCTTGAATCAGAGAGGATATGGCAAAATTAAAAAGATTATTTCTGGATTAAATTATGCCGCCAAAGGAATGCCATACTTAGTATTAACTGATTTGGATAATGCCGAATGCCCGCTAGTAATTCTTTCCGAGTGGCTAACTCAACCAAAACATCCTAATCTGCTGTTTCGGATTGCTGTTAAAGAAGTGGAAGCGTGGTTACTGGCACATCGAGAAGCCTTTGCAGAATTTTTAGGTATTTCAGTTAGTTTAATTCCAGCTAATGTTGATGAAATTCCCGATCCAAAGCAACTTTTAATTAATCTAGCTCGAAAATCAAAAAAAAGAAGTCTGCGAGACGCGATCGTGCCAGAACGTAACAGCACTGCTAAAATAGGGAAAGATTATAACGGTCAACTTATCCAGTTTGTTCAAAACAATTGGCAAGTTGAAGCAGCACAAGTCAATTCTCGCAGTCTGCAACGTGCGATGAATGCACTTATAATTTTTCAACCAACCTGGGAAACTTGACAAGAAAGAAAGAGAAATTATGTCATCCGAAACTATCAACCAACTTATCATCAATTCTCCCTACGAAGAACCGCAAGAATATTGGCACTACGATCGCACTTCTCGCCTATTCAACCGGGCAGAGGGAAGACGACCCGCAGGTTATATCATCGCTTCGGAAAGCTCTAAAACCTTCGACGATCCGGGCAAATTTGTCGAAATTCCTTTAGTTAATCAAATTCGCCCCCGCGTCAAAGCTTGGCGCGATGATGGATACCCCGGCGTTACAGGCGTTACCAAGCGTCTGCTAGAACACTGGGACAATTCAGAAGAACGCGATTTTCCCTTCTTTTTCTGTCAGTTAGAAGCCATAAAAACCCTAATCTGGCTAACAGAATCCCCACCATCTGCAAAAGTAGGCATCGACATACCTTCCGATGGGGGAAACTTCAAACGCCTCTGTTCCAAAATGGCAACAGGTTCGGGTAAAACTATCGTCATGGCGATGTTAATTGCATGGCAAATACTCAATAAAGTTACCTATCCTCAAGATACCCGTTTTTCTAAAGCTATTTTTATTGTCGCACCCGGACTAACTGTTAGAAATCGCCTACAAGTTCTGCTTCCATCTGCCGAAAATAACTATTATGAAATTTTCCATGTTGTCCCTGTTGATTTATTCGATAAACTCCGTCAAGGCAAAGTTTTAATCTGCAATTGGCACGCCCTTAATTGGGAAACAGAAGAACAAATTAAGAAGAAAAAAGGAGTTGATAAACGGGGTGCAAAAAGTAACGAAGCTTATGCAAGGGAAGTGTTAGGAGAAATCGCTAATTCTAGGAATATTGTCGTCATCAACGATGAAGCGCACCACGCATGGCGCATTCCTGCTGAATCCAAAGTTAAAGGCGTAAGTAAAGACGATTTAGATGAGGCAACAAAATGGGTAGGTGGACTCGATCGCATTCAGCAAGCTAGAAAAATTCTCACCTGTTTTGACTTTTCTGCCACACCCTTTGCACCTTCTGGTAAAAAGAGTTCAGAAGAAGCTTTATTTGGCTGGATTGTCAGCGATTTTGGCTTAAATGATGCCATAGAATCCGGCTTAGTTAAAACCCCTCGCGTTGTGATTCGCGATGATGGCAAATTAACAAAAGACTATAAATCTCGCCTTTATCATCTCTATCGAGATCCAGAAGTTTACGATGATGTCAATCGCAAAGCCAAGCCGAATGAATCATTACCAGATTTGCTCAATAATGGCTATTATTTACTAGGCAAAGATTGGCTAGAAACAGCTAAAAAGTGGAAAGAATCTGGGTTAAAAGTACCGCCAGCCATGATTTCTATTGCCAACCGTACTGAAACTGCGGCTAGAATTAAATATGCTTTTGATCATCACAAAATTCATATCGAAGAACTCTGCAACTCAGAACGCACTTTACACATCGACTCTAATGTTTTAAAAATGGCAGAATCCCAAGAAGAAAGTACCGATATACAAGATACAACCGCAGAAAATAGCGAAGATGATATCTCTGATGATGAACCTATTCGCAAACTTTCAAAGAAAGAACAGGCAGAAGTTTTACGAAAAATAGTTGATACAGTCGGTCAACTTGGGAAGCCTGGGGAACAAATTCAAAATGTTATTTCAGTGGGGATGCTTTCGGAAGGATGGGATGCTAAAACTGTGACTCATATTATGGGAATTCGGGCGTTTACCAGCCAGCTTTTGTGCGAACAAGTAGTAGGTAGAGGTTTACGCAGAACTGCTTACGACATCAACCCAGAAACCAATTTACTTGAAGCCGAATATGTCAATATTTTTGGTGTTCCCTTCACCTTTCTTCCTCACGAATCTAATGAAGGAACTCCGCCTCCGCCCCCTAATCCTAAAACTGAAATTAAACCCGATCCTGAAAAACAGCAGTTTGAAATCAGCTTTCCCAATATTGTCCGCATTGATTACATTTATCAGCCAGAACTCAAACTTGATCTGAGTCTGATTGAACCTTTAAAGTTAGATGCCTATGACAATATTACCTTAGCAGAACTCGCTCCCAGTGTCGATGGTAAACCGGATGTGACTAAAATTAAAGCGATTGACCTAGAAGATTTAGGTCGAAAACAACGGATGCAAAAAATCACTTTTGAGGTTGCTAGAGATATCTTTGACCAGATGAAACCAGGTTGGAAAGGCAATCGAGAATACTTACTAGCAAAACTAATTCGATTAGTCGAAGAATTTATTCACTCAGATTTTATCCAAATTAATCCACCCTTATTTAGTGTGGACGCAATTAGACGGCGGATTCTGATTACTCTAAATATGAGTAAAATTGTGCAACATATTTGGAACGCGATTTATTTAGAGAATACAGAAAAACTTGAACCCGTATTCGATCCAGAACATCCCATCCGCTCTACAGGTGATATGCGCCCTTGGTATACGGGTAAACCTTGCGAATATACCCAAAAATCCCATATTAATTGTGGCATTTTTGATAGTACATGGGAAGCCAGCGAAGCTTTTGAACTCGATCGAAATGAAAATGTTGCTGCTTGGGTGAAAAACGACCACTTGGGTTTTGAAATTCTTTACATATTTGCAGGAATTGTTCGGAAATATCGCCCTGATTTCATCATTCGCTTGAAAAATGGAAATTTTTTGATATTAGAAACTAAAGGACAACGGACTCACCAAGATGAGGCTAAACGGGTATTTTTGGAGCAGTGGATTAAAGCTGTTAATCAGTATGGCGGATTTGGTCATTGGCAAACTGTCGTATCAACAAATCCGGCTGATGTTAAGATGATTTTGGAGACAACGGCATTTCAGTTGATCTAAAGTTACTTGTTTTTACTGTTATAATATACCAGGAGGGGATGAGTAGACCCGACACAAACTATGCAACCAATTCAACTCACCACATTTGAATCTCTGCGCCGCAGTCTGGGTTTAATCATCCAAGCCGCACCAACTGAAATCCGCCATTTAATATGGCTCAACATTATCGCTGGTGCGGCCCCGTCTGCCGTGCTATTTTTAGATAAAATTATCATTGATGAAGTATCTCGGTTGCTGTTGCAAACCCAAACAACACAGCCACTTGCTTTGATGCTTTCCCAGCCGCTATTGCTGTGGAGTATTGTCGGAGTCATAACTCTCAAGTTTCTGGGCGACGCCCTCGAAACAATTAGTTCATTTGTATCTACATCATTGCGCGATCGCGTTCAAGGATTCGTCGAAGGAAAAGTCCTCGAAAAAGTAGCTAATTTCGACGATATCGCCCTCTTTGAAAACCCCGAACTCTTAAATATTGTACAACTAGCAAAAACCGGAATCTCACAAATACAAAAACTAGCATTCGCCCTCAGCTTTGCGATCACAGGAGTGTTTATCTTCATTCCGTCTGTAACCCTTGCTGCTGGCATAGCTTGGTGGGTACCGCTGCTGATGTTGCTCTCATCCTCTCCCTCAATTTATATACAAAGAAAATATAGCAAAATCATCTGGAAAGTTATCAGAAAACAAGCTAAAATTACCCGCGAAATGAACTTATCTTCTGGAGTATTGACCGGGGAAGAGTATGCTAAAGAATTGCGTTTGTTTGGCTTGCAAGAACTTTGGCTAAAGCGTTGGCAAAGTCAATTTTTGCAGTTTTTTACCGAGATCCAGCTTGTGCGAAAAAAGGGTTCGATTGTGGTATTATTGTGGTCGATGTTTAGTAGAATTGGAGTAGCTTTGCCGTTTATTTATGTAGTAATGGGAGCTTTGGGTGGCCGCTATACTTTGGGCGATTTGGCACTCTATTCTGGTTTAATTGTCCAAGTGGAAAACTGTTTGCAAATACTGATTGGCAATTATACTAATTTATATGATATTTCTCTGGGAGTTAGTCCGATATTTCAACTGTTGGATCTCAAACCGGAATTGCAGTCTCCGATTGTGGGGCTGGTGTCTCGCCAGCCGCTTTTAGAAGATAGCAGGCAAGATGCCCGCGCCACAAATCAAGTATCAGATAGCAGGCCAGATTCCCGCGCCACAAAATATGCAATTGGTATCCAGATTAAGCATCTATCTTTCTGCTATCCAGGTAGTAATAAAAGTACCGTCGAAAATATCAACTTAACTATTCAACCTGGAGAAATGATCGCACTTGTCGGTGAAAATGGCGCGGGTAAAACCACCTTAGCAAAACTGCTTTGCCGTCTGTACGACCCCACAAGTGGTACGATCGCCTGGAATGGCAAAGATTTGCGATCGCTCCCGATAGCAGAAGTGCGATCGCGCATCGCCGTAGTCATGCAAGATTACGCCCGTTTTCCCACCACAGTTCGCGAAAATGTCGGCTTCGGTAACTTAATTTACCTATCGGATGACACTGCAATTAATCAAGCTATTTCCGAAGCAGGAATTAGCGCAAAAGTCAAGAGTTTGTCCCAAGGTTTAGAAACACCTTTAGGGAAACAATTAGAAGGCGGCGTAGACTTATCGGGGGGACAATGGCAGAGAATCGCGATCGCCCGCGCCTTAATGCGGCTTTCTACAGCCGAAGTGCTAATTTTTGACGAACCAACCGCCGCCCTCGACCCCAAGACAGAACACGAAATTTACAGCATCTTTCGCCAAATAGCCGCCGGGAAAACCACGATTGTGATCAGTCACAGATTAGGTTTAGCAAAAATAGCCGATCGCATCGCCGTGATGGAAAATGGTCAAATAGCAGAAATAGGAACTCACGACGAATTGATGGAATTAAACGAAATTTACGGCTCGATGTTCACCCGTCAAGCTAGCAGCTATATTTAGATATTGTGAGATTAGTGTTAGCGGGTAGAATTCCTGTAGGGGCGGGTTCGCCAACAATTTATGACACCGATAGAACAATCTGATAAACCCGCCATTCTCCCCACCCGGATTTACACGAACATTTTATCCCACAAATTATGGGTACATTAGTATTTTGGGTTGGGTGGTACATTTGTATTGTTGGTTGGGTGGGGGCGGGTTTATCAGATTGTTTGTGTTTATCAGAGATGGTTGGTGAACCCGCCCCTACAGAATTTTGGGGGAATTTACCAGACACGATCGAAGCCATAACTAATGTCAACTATCAACTATCAACTATCAATTATCCACTAACTATCTCCCCGTCAGCGTATCTGCATAAGGATCGGGCAAAGCTTGCTGCACCTCCAAAAGCGACAAAGCATCCCCAGTCAACTGTTTGCTATTCAAATTTTTTTTTAGCCTATCCCCCTTGCGATCGTGATCTTGCAAATGCGATAATTCCTCTTGATAAACAGCAACAATTCGCGCCAAACTCGCCGCCAAATCATCCCAATTATTATCTCCCCCCAACTTCTCAGAAATCCCCTCAAATAACTCTCCCGCTTGTCTCTTTTGAACGTAAGCTTTCAATAGCTTTCCCGACTTTTGCAAAACCGCCTGATAAATGTCCCCATCAGACCACCACAGTCCCTGTTGACTCAGCAGCCAAGTCAAAATATACTCGCGAGCGTGTTGCTCCTTCACCCAGGCCGCGAGATACTGTAAATCTTCCATAGTGACAGTCTCCTAACTTTTCTCCAAAATTTCGGCTAGTTTGTATCTATCGTTACTGCGATCGACTTAATATCTGCCTTATTATCACTCGCCACTCTCTTTAAGATCCCTTAAATCTTAAAAAAACCCTACTGATTCACCAAACATCAATTTTTAGCATATAAATACACTTAAACCTCATAGGTCTACTCTCTGACATTTCAGCCAGAGGAAAGCGCTAAACCCCGCCTCGCTTTTCTCTCTCGTAAATCTATCATCAAGCGGGAACAACCAGCGATTTATTAAGCATGACAAAGCAAAATTTTGGTTTAATCGGTTTAGCCGTAATGGGCGAGAACCTAGCGCTGAACGTCGAAAGCAGAGGTTTCTCCGTAGCTGTGTACAACCGTACCACAGCCAAAACCGACGAGTTCATGGCAAAACGCGCCCAGGGCAAAAACATTGTAGCCACGAAGACTCTAACAGAATTCGTCGAAGCTCTAGAACGCCCCCGCAGAATCTTGGTTATGGTACAAGCTGGCAAAGCCGTAGATGCGGTAATTGACCAGCTAAAACCGATGCTAGACCCCGACGACATGATTATTGACGGCGGCAACTCGCTCTACGACGACACCGAACGCCGCACCAAAGACTTAGAATCGATCGGACTGGGATTTGTCGGCATGGGAATCAGCGGCGGCGAAGAAGGCGCGCTGAATGGTGCTAGCATGATGCCCGGTGGCACGCGAGCAGCTTACAAGGAATTGGAGCCGATTCTGACTAAAATTGCGGCTCAAGTAGATGACGGCCCCTGCGTCACATTCATCGGCCCTGGTGGCGCTGGTCACTACGTGAAGATGGTTCACAACGGCATTGAGTACGGTGATATGCAGCTCATTGCTGAAGCCTACGATTTGCTCAAAAACGTTGGGGGACTTGACGGCAAGCAGTTGCAAGAAGTTTTTGCCGAATGGAATACCACCGACGAACTCAACTCGTTTTTGATTGAAATTACGGCTAATATTTTCAAGTACATTGACCCGGAAACTAAACAACCTTTAGTTGAGGTGATTATGGACGCAGCGGGCCAAAAAGGTACTGGCCGCTGGACTGTAATGAGTGCTTTGGAATTGGGGGTGAGCATTCCGACAATTATTGCTGCTGTGAATGCCAGAATCATGTCTTCTTATAAGGCTGAGCGCGTCAAAGCTTCCCAAGAACTAACTGGGCCTAGCGGCAAGTATGAGGGCGATACTAAGCAGTTTGTGAACAAAGTCCGGGATGCTCTTTACTGCTCGAAGATTTGTTCTTACGCCCAGGGAATGGCACTTTTGAGCGCGGCTTCAAAGTCGTATAATTACGACCTTGATTTGAGCGAAATTTCTCGAATTTGGAAGGGCGGCTGTATTATTCGGGCTGGCTTTTTGGACAAGATTAAAACAGCTTTCAAGGACGATCCTGCGTTGCCGAATTTGCTGTTAGCGCCGGAGTTTAAGCAGAGTATTCTCGATCGCCAATCAGCTTGGCGGGACGTGTTAGCTACTGCTTGCAAACTGGGGATTGCAGTACCGGCTTTTAGCGCATCGCTGGACTATTTTGATAGCTATCGGCGCGACAGATTGCCGCAAAATCTGACGCAAGCTCAGCGGGATTATTTCGGGGCTCACACCTATGAGCGCACGGACAAACCGCGCGGCGAATTCTTCCACACAGAGTGGATTCAGGCTGCTGAATAGTCGGTGAAAACGGGTTAATTAATTCTTGTAGGGTGCGTTTCGGCGCACCTTACTAATTTTTGTAGGGTGCGTTTCGGCGCACCTTACGAATTGATCTGGGGTTGCAAATTGTTTTGACGTTTGTTTTCGAGATAGGTTTTAATGTATTGATCGTTAAAGAGCGATCGGGCGATCGTGAGTGCTTCTTGTCTTTCTGCGTCTGTCATGTAATCATCGCCTTTTAAACCTGATGGCGGGTGTCGAGGATCGCCACCTGCATCGAGGAATCGTTGACGTGCGATCGCCATTAATTCTCCTAATCTGCGGTCTTGCTCTCTTCTGATATCATGGGGTTTCATCTTGATAGTCTCTTAAGCTCTCAAAGATGGCTCTTACTGCTCTTGCTGTTTCGCCCGTGCCTGCTTCTGCTTCTCTTGTCGCTTCGCCAAATACCAACCAATCAAACCAGAGAGAGAACCCGACCCTACTATCAGGGGAATCAGCTCTTTCCAGTTAATCATAATAAATCCAGAGATTGTGTAACCCCAGTTCACTTTAACTTCCCGTTGGTCTTGGAAAACGATGGTTTTAATGGTTCGTGTTTTTGACCCAGGCAAGTTCAAGTTAAGCGTTGCCAAAATCGTCATTTGATGATTTCCTGGCTCAATGGGGGTGACTTGCCAAACCCACTTGCCCGGTAACTTAGATGTGACTAACTGTTCGCCAACTTCCTGTTTAAAAACTTTAAATTTTTGGGGATTCACAATCAGATCCATATTCATGCCCATCGGGTCAAAGCGAACGCCCGATTTGATATTGACTTGACCGCGCCCTTGAATTTCGTTTTTGATTTCTTGGGTAATTTGCGGAGCAATTCCGGCTTCGATCATCTCTTCTACTCCTACCTTCATCTCATTGGGAACGTTGTGATAAACTTGCCCCACTGGAAGTTTCTCTAGAGCGGTGTTAATAACTGCTTCTGAGGGGTTAGGAGCCGGTCTGGATCGGGCATAGTAATGTTTTTGTGGAGCTTTGGCAGAAGGAACAGGTGAAGCTGTTGGGGATTCCGCTGTAGTAGCAACCGACTTGTCAGATGTGACTAGAGATTTCGGATAGAAAAAGAACAGATGCACCGCAACCGAGGCACTCGCCGCCAGGACTCCGAGTAAGAAAAAAGTAACAGGCAAACGCATCTTCATAAAATACCCTATTGCATCAGAGGTTTATAGTTAAAACTTCCCCCGTTGTCGGTGGAATTCCGGGGAAAATACTGAAATTTTTATCTCCGGGTTGCAAAGTGTTGGCTCAATGGGTTCTATACTCCTGGGGTGCAGTCTCCTACGTTATTTTGCGACACTGGCAGTCACAATTATTACAGCTTGCTTACTTCTTTAATCTCACTAATGAATCATGCTACAAATTTCTAATACAGTGTTCCTGGACGATCGCGAAATCGAGATTAGTGCAATTCGCTCTCAAGGCGCAGGAGGCCAAAACGTGAATAAAGTGGCAACCGCCATTCACTTACGCTTTGATATCCCAGCTTCTTCATTACCCGATCGCTACAAAGAGCGCTTATTGCAAATCAACGACAACCGCATTACCCAGGAAGGTGTTATTGTGATTAAAGCACAGGAACACCGCAGCCAAGAACAGAACCGGGAAGAAGCATTAAGACGACTGCAAGAATTGATTAAAAGTGCGATCGCCATACCAAAAAGGCGCAAACCTAGCAAAGCGACTCGCAGCTCTCACCGCAAGCGTCTCGACAGCAAAACCAAGCGAGGGCAGATTAAAGCTATGAGAGGGAAAGTCATCGACTGATCGCTCGGACTAATTCCTATTGAAATTATGATCTAATTGTAGCTGAGTATTGTTAGTTTGAGTCAACAGCAATGACAACTACTGCAAGTAACGAGCCGACGCTAGCTGATGTTATTGAAAAGCTAGACAGACTAGCGACTAAAGTCGAGAAATTATCAACTGATGTTGAGAAAACCAATGACCAAACCGACAGATTCAATGACAAGTTCGATCGCTACCAGAAAGCTACCCAATGGGTTGTGCAACTTGCCTTCACTCTGGCAAGTGCTACTATCACGGTGATTATCACTTCGGTTTTCCGCGTGTATTTTCTGGTTTTGAGTGCATAACTCAAGTCTATTTCCTGAAAGTTGTCAGTCCCGATTTGGTGGGCCTAAGTTGTTAGGTAAATCCTTCAGCGTTTTTCCTAGAGCTTCGCAAAGGGCTTTCATTTGAGCAATTGTTAGTTCTGGTTCGTCTATCCCCCGTTCCCAGTTGCTGATTGCTTGTTGAGTTAGGGTTTTTGCGCCCGTTTTGTCGGGAATTTGCTTGGCTAAAGCCGATTGTGACAAACCAGCAGCTTCCCGCAAAATTTGCAGTGCTGGCATACCTTTTGGATCTTGAGCTTGTTTCTTTTTATACATATCATAGCAAATTCACAAGCAAACTTGTTGACAAATCCCTGCTTGACAAGTATGCTTTTGCCTATAAGACAGCTAAAAGGTGGCTTGTTTAGCCATATTACTAAATGAGCAAGGATGTGGTGCTGCGTAAAAGATCGACCTTACAGCCCAAATCAACATTATATCAAAGTATCAAACATTAAGACTAAGACTTTTTTGTACTTGGCGATCGTACTACTTCTGTGATATCGTTTCCTTCCTCGAACTATTCCCGATTATGCCCACATCAATTGACAACTTCTATGTAGGCGATGTCGCCTTCAACTTTCACTTTGCAGGCCCGCTTCTAGACTTTGAAGAAGAAATCCAGAGTCAATCGCCCTTTCACGATTTAGAATACCTAACTGGCGAAATTAAAAGGGGATTCCTAGACTACGTGCGTCAAGGAATCATGCTGGACGCGATCCGAAGACTGCGATTGTACAAACACAAGTTCAAAACCTTTAAAAATTACTGCGAACAAGCATTAGGTAGGCAGTATTTTTACTGTACCCAAATTATCAAAGCTGCTGGCATTTGCCTGCGCTTAATTAAAGCCGGATTTGAGATTTTGCCGAGCTGCGTTGCTCAGGTTGTCCCTTTGTTTAAACACGCAATAATTAACAAGTACGGCGACAGTCCTTTGGAGGAAAAGTGGCAGGAAGTTGTGGATGTAGTGCCAAAAGAAAGGATTACCGCAGTAACTATTAGCGAAACTGTTGATAACAATCCCGAACTCCGGCTGAAACAAATTCGGATTAAAACCGACACTTACGCTCTTTTAGCTAAAAAAGCAGCCGCTGCGGGAATGTCAATTTCGGAACTTTTAGCGCGGTTGGTTGACGAATACAATCCCAGAGATTTAGAGGAATCAGCGGAACATACTCCCGAACAAGAGGAGATTTTAGACCAATTAGACGAGGAGTTTAAGAAGCCTGCAACGGAACAAAAATCTACTAAAGGCAAATCTAAAGGTTTTGGAGTCAAAGTTAAACCGAAAAGTTCTCAAGGCGAAGTTAAACCGAAAAGTTCAGAAGGCGAAGTTAAGTTGAAAAGCAGGAAAACTGAAATCAAAGTAGGTAAACAGTCGAATTCATTTGAGGATGACAGTTTTGACACTCCCCGGTCTAAAGACACGGGGATTCTTAAGGACAAATTTTGGGGGATGAATCCGCCCAAAGTTTAATTCTCAAAGGATTAGTCAGCAACCCTCTACCCACTCGCTCAATAATTGAGTCTATGGCTACTTTTGACTTTCTAATGATGTTGGCTGCACCGTTAACATCTGCATTGATCAACAGTCCAGTGCTAGAACGGTACAATCCTCTTTTGATTCTTTTACCCGATGGTTGCCAATTGTCGGGTTTTTCACCGACTTTTACTGGCAAAATGTCTCGGTCTAAAAAACTTGCTTTTGACGTATAAGATTCATCTTGTTCGACAAATCGCCACCCTCTTAATTCGCATTCTTGTTGGAGTCTATCTTTGACTTTAGCTGTGGGTATTTGGACAAAATTCTGATTAGTCACGACCCCCATATTAACTTCTTGCTTCTGTGGTTGGTGAGCGTAGTCGAACCATGCCTTGTTCCAGCCCAAGACTAAGACATTGATTTGATGATTTTCGCAATAATCTACAATGGTTCTAACTGCTTTGTTAACAGCATCTCTCATTCTCCTAATGCGAATTTCTGATAATTGTTGTAATCTTTTTGACGAAAAACCTTTGGGCAATTTATGTATGACGTGTTCTGATTGAATTCTCGCTTTTTCTTTGTTAAACCATTGGTTCCAAGACTTAAGTTTACGCCCATCAATGATGAAAGGTTTACCGCTAGAGACACAAGTTAACCAGTTATTGATGCCGTGATCGATGCCCAGAACCCCTGTTACTTCCAAGCTGCAACTAGGAGCTTGCTCAGTCAGAGATTCGTAGACATATTCAACCCATACCTCACCATTTCTAGGGATTAACCTGAGTTCTTTGATCTGGCAATTCTTGATACGTTCAGGTAGTGGAATCCAAAGCGCATCTGTCCCAAAGTATTCTTTTCCTTTTTTACCCAGAGGTAATCTAACCTTATTCTCAATCACCTTTAAGGCTTGACCGGGATATGAAACAGGGTACATTCCTCCTTTAGTTCTATATTTTGGTAGTCTCGGTTTTTGATTGATTTCTCCTTTCTTTACCAACTTCTCTAAGGCTCGGAAAGAAGTAAAAGATTCCGCAACAGATTTAAGAGATTGCTGGGCAACTTGAGAGTATAGCAACCCGTAATTTTCGTTGGTCTTGGCTATTTTATACAAATCTGGATATTTAACTACGCTTTGGTTTTTAAAGTATTGTTGCCGACTTTCATAGGTTCCGACATTGAACAGATTATTTGACCATCTCAATAGTTGTTCGACAATAGTTTTGTCGAGTCCTTTTAAATGCCAAACATCTTTTTGTACTGCGTACATTTAATTTACTGGCTATTGTGACACTAGGTTTAGTATAGATCGTGAATTAACAAGTTAATTAATACTAAACAAATCTTGACCTTTGTCTCAATTGCTAGAAGTATTTGTCCGGGGACGGTTAAACATTATGTTATATTGAAACTTACGAACAGGCAGGATAAATCCTGCCACGCCCTTTCATCCCTGGACTAAAGTCACAGGGTTTTCAGGGTATTTCTTATAAAATCATCCCAGAAAATCTAGATCCTGCGCCAACTCAACTTCAGGGAAGCTCACTTACAAGAAATTCAGTGCCGCCTAATTAAAATTACTGTGTAGAAGCTGAAATTTGCGATCGCATGATCTACCCAGCTCCCGGATTTCTTTAAGAAGTCGGGGATCGCGCGATCGCATTTTACGTTTAATTACGTTGACATAGTTACTTAGTTTGTTTGCTTCCTGTATACTATACAAGCACGTCGATCGCATCGGAATTGAACCGCACAGCCAAAATGAACAAGTCTCCGATCAAATTTCTGCTAGTAGAAGACGATCGATTGCTGAGTGTAACACTCGCAAAGGTATTGGAAGCAAATAATTACGGGATCGATCGGGCAATAGACGGACAAGCTGCGCTAGACTTGGCAACCGTAGTTGAGTATGACCTGATTTTGCTCTCCGTGCAGGTTCCAAAACTAGATGGAATTAGTCTATGTCGCCAACTGCGATCGCAAGGCTACTGCAAACCGATCCTGTTACTGACAGCAAAAGATTCAGATGCAGATGTGGTGGCAGGGTTGGATGCTGGAGCCGATGATTACATCAGCCAGCCCTGTACTGCGGAAGTATTGCTGGCACGGATACGCACATTATTGCAGCGCAGTCAAGCACTTTCTCCAGAAGGTTCTACTAACAGCCCATCCACTAATATATTGACTTGGGGAAATCTTTGTTTAAACCTCGATTCAGGTAGAGTCACCTTTGGCGAACAAGTGATTTCACTGACGGCAACAGAATATAATCTACTGGAATTATTCCTGAGAAATCCCGATCGCATCTTTAGTCGCGCCGTTATTCTCGATCGTCTCTGGGGATGTGATGATGCACCAACCGATCGCGCTATTATTACTCATATTAAGGAAGTCCGAAAGAAACTGAAAGCAGGAGGCTTAACCGCTGAAATCTTCGCAACAATTTATGGCATGGGTTATCGACTGAAACCTTTTGCGCCTGCCTCGTCTAGTTCCAACAATCCTGACACCGATAGCACCGCAAAACCTAAATCTCGCGTGGGAGATCAGTCTGCCATCGACAAAGTATTAGAGCGATTTAGGGGAGTCTTTAATCAACAAGTTGCCCTATTGGAACAGGCAAAAACGGCATTATTAGCAGGAAATTTAGAAACAGAATTACAGCAAGCAGCCCAGCATGAAGCCCATAAATTGGCAGGTTCTATGGGATCTTTTGGTTATCCCGAAGGATCGAAATTGGCGCGCTCGGCAGAGCATTTACTAATGAAAGATCAGCCATTCAGCGCGGAAGAAATCACTCGATTTTCGGAAATTGTGACAGCATTACAACAGGAATTAGCGAAACCTCCAGTTACTTTAACGGCTTCACCAGTGCCTACCCTTTTATCTCATCGAGTCCTAGTGGTTGATGATGATACTGCTTTGACAGAGCTCTTAAAAGCAGAATCCGAAGATTGGGGATTGCGAATGAAAATTGCTCCTAATCTTACCGCGGCGCGATCGAGTCTTGCCTTGTCAATGCCTGATGTGATGTTACTAGATTTAAGCTTTCCAGAGACAGAGGAAGACGGATTGACGCTACTGCGAGAACTAACCGAGCGATCGCCTAATCTCCCTATAATTGTTTTTACCGGACGAGATAGCCTTGCCGATCGCTTGGCAGTATCGCGGTTAGGGGCTAAACAATTTTTGCACAAACCTGCTACCACCGAGCAAATTTTTCGAGCCATATCCCGTGTCTTACCCAATCCCAAAACTTCAGAAGCCAAAATCTTAATCATAGATGATGACCCTTTAATGCTGGCTAAATTATCCGCGTTGCTGACACCTTGGGGACTGGATGTGACAACTCTCGCCGAGCCACAACGATTTTGGGAGGTGTTAATTAGCACATTCCCTGATTTAGTCGTGCTGGATCTAGAAATGCCGATCGTAAATGGTTTAGAATTATGTCAGGTGGTGCGACAGGATGTTCAGTGGGGAGATTTACCGATTTTGGTGGTGACAGCCCATACAGATCCAGAATCCCTGCAACAAGCCTTTGCTGCCGGAGCCGATGATTTTATTACTAAACCTGTGTTAGGGCCGGAATTAGTTACGCGGGTAATCAGCCGAATTAACCGCGATCGTCCTTTCCTTAAGCCTGGGAATACTTAAAAAGATGATTTCTCTGAATTACATTTTCGATGAACCGATTACGCTGACAAATTGCGACTTAGAACCAATTCATATTCCTAATGCGATTCAACCTCATGGCGTTTTGTTCGTTTTTAGTGAAGAAAATTGGCAAATTTTACAAGTCAGCGATAATACTGAATCGTTGCTCGGATATTCTCCCGATGAGTTATTAAATAAAAGCATCAATGATCTTTTTGATGCAGAATCTCAAGAAGCGATCGCGCGGTGTTTGGCAGAAGATTTTGACGCGGTAAATCCTCTCAATTTGAATTTATTAAATCCCCAAAACGAAACCATGTTGTTTTATGGGATTGTCCATCGCGCACCCGATAATCTCTTAATTCTGGAACTGGAAACCCCCACGGGAGATCGGCCCGATGATTTCTTTCAATTTTATCAATTAACTCGTCATACTCTCACTAAAATACAAGGGATATCCGATCTGAGTAGTTTATGTCAATTAATTGCAGAAGAAGTGAGAAAAATTATCGGATTTGATCGCGTGATGGTTTATCGCTTCGAGCGAGATGGATCGGGAGAAGTTATTGCCGAGAATAAACGCTCAGATTTAACCTCTTATTTAGGTTTGCATTTTCCCGATCAAGATATTCCCAAACAAGCAAAAGAACTCTATCGTTTGAATAAATTACGCTTAATTCCTAATATCAATTATCATCCTGCTGCTTTAATTCCCAATCATTGTCCCCTCACAAATGCTTCTCCTGATTTGAGCTTGTCTGTTTTGAGGAGTGTTTCTCCTATTCATATTGAATATTTACAAAATATGAAAGTGGGCGCGTCTGTGTCTATTTCGTTGCTAAAAAACAATACATTATGGGGATTAATTGCTTGTCATCATAACACACCTAAATATCTTCCTTATCAGAGCCGAACTCTTTGTGAATTTATGGGAAAAATCATGTCCCTTGAATTAAGTAATAAAGAAGAAAATGAGAATTTAGATGACAAAGTTCGTTTAAGAAACCTGCAATCTGATTTTGTTGAAAGTATTTATCAAGCGGAGGATTTCGTCGAGGCGGTAGGACAGGATCGAGAGCGTTTGTTAAACTTGGTTAATGCCACAGGTGCCGCCATCATTTCTAATGATTTAGTCATGCTATTTGGGAAAACTCCTTCCGAAAATGAGATTAATCAATTAATAGATTGGGTGGTTCCTCTTCTGCAAAATAATCTTTATTATACGGATAGTCTGCCTAAAGTTTATCCGCCAGCAGTAGAGTTTAAAGACTTAGCTTGTGGTTTGATTGTTGTCTCTATCACTAAAATGCAGCGGAATTTCATTTTATGGTTTCGCCCTGAAGTAATTCAAACTGTCAATTGGGGAGGCAATCCTAATAAACAGGAAACAATGGATGAAGAGGGAAATCTGAGAATGTCCCCGCGTAAATCTTTTGAAAAGTGGCAAGAGATTGTGCAATTAAAAAGCTTACCCTGGCAACCTAATGAAATTGATGGAATAGTTGAATTACGCAGCAGTATTGTCGGAATAATTCTGAAAAAAGCCGATGAATTAGCCTTGATTAATGAGCAGTTGCAACGCAGTAATAATGAATTGGATGCTTTTGCTTACATTGCTTCTCACGATCTGAAAGAACCCTTAAGGGGCATTCACAATTATGCCAGTTTTTTGTTAGCAGATTATCAGGATAAATTAGATGAAGATGCGGTTACTAAATTAAATACATTAATGGAATTAACTAAGCGCATGGAAAATTTAATCAATGCTTTACTGCATTTTTCTCGCTTATCTCGTACTGACTTAAACCGGAATAACCTCAATCTCAATAATTTAGTTAATAACGTTATTGATCTGCTCAAAATCAGCCAATCGAATTTTCAAATAGATCTCCAAATTCCTGAGAATATGCCAATTATTCAAGGCGATCGCGTGTTAACCGAAGAAATTTTTGTGAACTTAATTAGTAATGCGATAAAGTATAACGAGCAACCGGAAAAACGCATAGTAATTGGGTGTACAATGGAGAAACCAGATTGGGCATTAATCGAGCATCCTTGTTTTCACCAAAATATCCCGGTTTTTTATGTAAAAGATAATGGAATTGGCATCAGAGAAAAACATTTAGATACCATTTTTCGCCTTTTCAAACGTTTGCACGCACAAAATAAATATGGAGGTGGAACCGGGGCAGGATTAACAATAGTTAAAAAAATTGTCGAAGGACATGGAGGACAAATTTGGGTAGAATCAAAATATCAGGAAGGAACGACATTTTATTTTACTCTTTCAGCACCAAATGAACAGTGAGGATAAACCGATAAGTATATTAGTGATCGAAGATAGTGACGAAGATTATGAAGCCTTCCTGCGGGTTATCAAAACGATCGCGGGGCCATTCTCGATTTATCGCTGTGAGGATGGCGATACAGCTTTGGACTTTTTGTTTTCAGAATTAAATTATGCCGATCCCGCGATCGCGCCTCGTCCTCATTTAATTCTCTTAGATTTAAACTTACCCGGAACCGATGGAAGAGAGGTATTAGCAACCATCAGAAGTAAGAAGGAATTAAACTTAATTCCTGTTGTTGTCTTTACCACATCTTTTAATCAAAAGGATGTGAAATTTTGCTATGCTCAAGGGGTGAATGGTTATATATTAAAACCTATGGGAATATCCGCATTAACTGATACGTTACGCACTTTATTTCGATATTGGTTTGAATTTTCCATGTTACCGGAGTTAGACTAAGTTGATTTTTACGACTATAGCCAAGTAGAAAAGAGAAGGGGGTAATATGACCGGCGACAAAACGAAAGACGAACTGATTGCAGAATTAGAGTTATTGCGCGGGGAAGTCGCGGCTCTCAAGCAGACGGGGCGATCGCGTCCCCAAACCCATCTACCACAGACAACGCCCGCCACGACAAATTTGACGATTCTCTTAGTCGATGATTCCGAAGTCGATCGCGTTACCTACCGACGATTTTTGATGGAGGATCGCGATCGGACCTACCAGATTGTGGAATTTGATAACGGCGAAGATGCTCTCGAATGGTGTCAGCAAAATAGCCCAGATATTTTTCTACTCGATTACTTATTACCCGATATGGACGGGTTAGAGTTATTGCAGCAACTCCAGCAACAAACAGGGCGAGATACCCTTCCCGTGATTATGTTCACAGGTCAAGTAAATATCCAAATTGCCGTTGATTTACTCAAAAGTGGCGCTCAGGATTATTTAGAAAAAAGCCAGATTAACCCTCAAATTTTGCATCGATCCATTAGCTATATCCTGCGACATAACCAACTGATTCGAGAACGGGAATGGCAACAACAGCAACAGCAACTCCTTGCCAAAACAGGACTTTCTATCCGCGAATCCCTCAAATTAGACGATATTCTCAACACCACGGTAAGGGAAGTCAGAAACATTCTGCAATGCGATCGCGTGGTAATTTTTAAATTTTCTCCTGACTGGGGGGTAACAGTTCTGGTGGAGTCGGTTGTTGATGAAAGTAAGGCTATTTTACCGAGCCACATTTATGATCCTTGTATTGGGAAAGATTACATTGAACCCTTCAAAAAAGGTTTAATTACGGCAAAATCCGATATCTATAATTCTGATATTAGTCCCTGTCACATAGAAATTCTCGAAAGTTTACAAGTCAGGGCAAATTTAGTAGTTCCCATTGTCAAAGGAGATGAATTGTGGGGGTTACTGATTGCTCATCACTGCACAGCGCCGCGGGAGTGGCAATCTTCAGAAATTGAACTCTTGCGACAAGTAGTAATTCAAGCAGGAATAGCTATTCAACAAGCTGATTTATTTGAGCAGCTACAAGGGGAACTAAGGGAGCGCAAACAAGCACAAATGGCCATAAAACAACTCAATTCCGAACTGGAACAACGGGTAATAGAAAGAACAGCAGAACTAACGGAAGTCAACGATCGCCTGTTAGTTGCCTTACTAGAAAAAGAACAAGCCTATCAATTAGTAAATGAACAAGCGCAACTGCTAGATTTAGCTCGCGATAGTATTATTACCTGGGATTTAAACTCGGTTATTACCTTTTGGAATCATGGAGCCGAGTGGATGTATGGCTGGACAAAAGCAGAAGCATTCGGACAAGAAGCGCACACTTTCTTGAAAACTCAGTTTCCTCAACCTTTGGCTGAGATTAAAGCACAACTGTTAGAAAAATGTTATTGGGAAGGAGAACTAATCCATTTCACCAAGAACGATCGCGCTATTACTGTATCTAGCCGTTGGGTTGTCCAAAAAGATGATGCTGGTATACCGATTAAGATCCTAGAAATTAACAATGATATTAGCGATCGCAAACAGGCGGAAGCAGCCTTACTACAGAAATCCAGACAGGAAAAGTTGCTCTGGAGCGTTACTCAAGCAATTCGCCAATCTTTAGATCTCAATGCCATTCTGAATACTACTGTGACTGAAGTCAGGCAGACATTACAGGTTGATCGCGCTGCTGTTTACCGCTTTAATCTTGATTTTAGTGGCGATTTTTTGGTCGAGTCAGTTGGTGAGGATTGGGTAAAATTGGTAGAATCCGGTGCCGGCAAAGTTTGGGAAGATACCTATCTGCAAGAAACTCAAGGCGGTCGTTTTCTAAATAAAGAAAGCTTTGTTATTAATGATATTTACAGGGCTGGACTTCAAACCTGTCATGTCGAACTATTAGAACAATTTCAAGCTAAAAGTTATGCCGTTTTCCCTATTTTTTCGGGAGAAAATCTTTGGGGTTTGTTAGCTATTTATCAAAATGCTACACCTCGTAACTGGCAATCTTGGGAAATCGAATTGCTCGAACAAATTGCCAGTCAACTCGCGATCGCGATTCAGCAATCAGAACTCTACGAAAAACTTCAGATCGAATTGCAAGAACGCAAGCAAGCAGCAGCCACAATCCTAGAAGCCGAAAGACGCTGGCGATCGCTCTTGGATAACGTGCAGTTAATTGTTGTCGGACTAGATAAATCGGGAAATGTCAATTACGTTAATCCTTTCTTCTTAAAACTGACAGGATTTACTCACCCAGAATGTTTAGACAACAGTTGGTGTAAACTTATCTTACCTCGCGATAATCAACAATCAATTCAAACCGCGGGCTCTGAAATATTGACCCATAATACCCAGCGCCATTGTCGAAATTACATCTTGACCAAATCGGGAGAAGAACGATTTATTGCTTGGAATAATACGCTCTTAAAAGATTCAGTGGGAAACATCATTGGCACGATCAGCATTGGGGAAGATATCACCGAACGACAAAAGATGGAAATAATTAAGGATGAATTTATTGGGATTGTCAGCCATGAACTTCGCACCCCTTTAACAGCAATGCAACTGTCACTGGGACTATTAAAATCTGGGATTTATGATCAAAAACCAGAAAAGTCCAGACGCATGATTGAAATTGCCCTACTTGATACTAATCGTTTGGTGCACCTGGTTAATGATATTTTAGATTTGGAGCGCATAGACTCCGGGCGGGCAGTTTTGGAGAAAACTGTTTGCAAAGCCGCCGATTTGATCCAGCAAACAATTGATGGTATACAGGCGATCGCGACTCAAGAGCAGATCACCCTCAACTTTACCCCCACCGATGCCGAAGTCTGGGCAGCACAAGATAATATTATTCAAACCTTGACAAATTTGTTAAGTAATGCTATCAAATTCTCCCCCGCCCACTCCACAATCCACGTCAGCGCCGAAATCCAGACAGACTTTGTGTTATTCCAAGTCCGCGATCGGGGGCGCGGCATTCCTGCGAACAAACTAGAACTGATTTTTGGCCGATTTCAGCAAGTTGATGCCTCCGATTCCCGTGAAAAAGGAGGAACTGGGTTAGGCTTGTCAATTTGTCAGAGTATTATTGAGCGGCATGGCGGAAAAATCTGGGTTGAAAGTATTTTAGGTGAAGGCAGCACGTTTTTCTTTACTCTACCTTTACCTAGGATTGAATAAGGCTCAGACGGTGTTGCAAAGCTCTGAGATTCTTCGTTTCACTCAGAATGACATAAAGCAGTTCCCGCTGTTATGAAACACGGTAGGGACACTCCAAGAGCCGTGTCCCTACGAGGATTGAACGATCAGCCCAAATCCAAAATCCAAAATCCAAAATCCTATGATAGACAGACGAATTTTAGTTGTTGATGATGATGAACACCTCCGGGAATTGGTGCAGGCGTGCCTAGAAGATTTAGGGGGATGGGAAACACTGGTGGCAGCTTCGGGAGAGGAATGTTTAGAAATCCTCAAAACAGAACAACCCAACGCTATTTTGCTGGATGTATCTATGCCCGGAATGGATGGATTGGTTGTGTATGAGCGCCTCCAGTCCAATCCCGTCACCCGATCGATTCCAGTGATTCTGCTGACAGCGAAAGTGTTGCCTCGCGATCGGGCTAAATTTGCCGAAATGGGCGTTACCGGGGTAATTCCCAAACCATTCCAACCCATCACCCTGATGGAAGAAGTCGCCGAGATTTTGGGATGGGATTAATTACTTTAAGGATTTTCACCTGCTGATTATAGTAGGGTGCGTCAGGCTAAAACCCTTGTAGCTCTTCAGTGATGCTTGAGTGCCGACGCACCTACAATACTATTTTTACGAAATATTAAAATTCGGATCAATTCCTTAACAACCTTGTATTTTTTACCAAATCTTTATTTTGGATCTCTACAGTCATGCAATTGGTGCTTCAAGCCAGCTTACAGCACTGTACAACAAGAGCGAAATACACTTTCTTTAAAATAGAGGTTTTTATGGCACACTGCCCCTGCTGCTCGAATCCAAGGCTCTGTCACTTTGGCCAAAATCAAGTATACTGGTTTTGTCGTCAGTGCTGGCAATCAGTGCCTGTTAAAAATCTGAACAGCTATGGTTCATTGCCATCTACAAATTTAGTTACAGAGCTAGGGATCAAGAAACACAATTCTTCATTAGCAATAATTTAACTGTTCAATTTAGGGTTTGCGAAAGTTGAGATTTCGTCTTGTTGACTGTTTTTCACACTCTAAACTTTGCTCTATTGAATCATTAAATTACCAAACCTAGCCCATAAATCCAAGACATTTTTATTAATACCTGGATCGATTTATGGCTATCGCCCAACTCAACCCATTTAGAAGCTTATGCCAAACACTAACTAAAAGACTGCTACCTCTCCTGCTTAGTGTGTTGGCTTCTCTTGCTGTTTTACTGACGTGGCAACAGCTAACGATTAACGAAGAAGTTCATATCGAACAGTTAACTCAGCAAGAAGCCAATGCGATCGAGCTACAACTGAGCAAAGAATTGTCAAGCCGGATGCTGACACTTCAGCAAATGGCAAATCGCTGGCAAGTGAGTGGTGGTACTGGAAAGGATCTTTGGGAAGCCGATGCTGCCGCCTATATACATAATTTCTATGGTTATCAGGCCATTGAGTGGGTAGATCCATCTTTTAAAGTCCGGTGGATTGTGCCACTGGCGGGAAATGAGGCAGCACAAAACTTAGATTTGAGTCGAGAACCCCGTCGCCAAATCGCTTTGCAGGTGGCTCGCGATTTGCGCGAAATTGTCCTAACACACAATATTTCACTCCCTCAAATGGGTAAAGGATTTCTCGCAATTTTTCCTTTATTTGTGAGCGATCGCTTTGATGGGTTTATTGTCGGAGTCTTTCAGTTTCAAACTCTATTTGACAGTATCTTGAGAGTGCCACCTGGTTACAAAGTGGCTATCTACGATCGCACAGATTTGATCTACAGCCAGAATCTCCCATCTCAACCTTCACTACAGAAAACGGTTGTAGTTAAAACATGGCGTGCAGACTGGCGGGTAGAGGTTTTCCCCACTCCAGAATTAATAGCAAAAGTGAAATCTTCTTTACCCATCGTTGTGCTAATTGGCGGCTTAGTTTTAGTTTGGCTCTTTGGATTAGTCGTGTATCTGGTACAAGTAAGTTATTGCCAAATTCACGAAGTTAAGAAAGCGAATCATCAGTTGCAATGGGAAATTTACCAGCGACAACAGGTAGAAATTGAGAACGCTAGACTAGCTGCGATCGTGGAAACTTCGGAAGATGCCATTCTCAGCAAAGATTTAGAGGGTTTAGTAACAAGCTGGAATTTAGGGGCCGAGCGAATTTTTGGTTACACGGAAATCGAAATGCTCGGACAATCCGGGACAAAACTGATTCCAGCAGACTATCAAGAGCAGGAAAACCAAATT
>Ga0316607_1000182_pt1 | contig 25353 bp, 21 predicted proteins | sample MIS2016062E_MG_FD_207674 | JGI IMG/M metagenome (GOLD analysis project Ga0316607, IMG submission 207674) | Microbial mat bacterial communities from Middle Island sinkhole, Lake Huron, Michigan, United States - MIS.2016.062E | ecosystem: Environmental > Aquatic > Freshwater > Lake > Sediment...
AATCAGGGGATTTCGGGAGAGACTTCGGTGGGTTTGCTGAAGCGGTTACAGTTATTCGATCGCACTCAGCCGGATTCAGTGTTTGTGATGATCGGGATTAACGATTTGCTGAAGGGAGCAAGCGACGCAGGGATTTTGGACAACCAGCGACAGATTATCCGCGATTTGCGGTGGGCTCACCCCAAGGCCCAAGTGGTAGTGCAATCGATTTTGCCACACAGTGGCGAACAAGCTACTTGGGAAGGGCGCGATCGGCTGCTGGCTATTCCTAACAGTCGGATTCGCGAGATTAATCGGCGCCTGGGAGAAATTGCTAATACGGAAAATGCTTTGTATTTGGATTTGTACCCGATGTTTAGCGATGCTGAGGGCAACTTGCAAACCGAACTGAGCACTGACGGCTTGCACCTTAACGAGCAAGGCTATTTGGTTTGGCGATCGGCCCTACAACTTTTCGGTCAAATCCAGTTAAAAAATTAGTCATAAGGAAGAAGTCTGTTGTTACTCCGCAGTCACTGGTCATGTCAAGTACCCCAGGATAGATTAAGAAAATATGAGTATAAATTTTAGTGTATATCTGGATACAGAATAACGTCGGTCACAAATGGTGCAATCCAAAGGTCACTATGTTTGGGATTAGAGATTGACGATTTTAGATGAATCTGCTTATAAGCAGTCGCTCTCCTTGAGGATCGGGAATTATTTATTTAAGATTCGTTCCGCTCACACAGGGCCTTAAAACCAAATAACTATTGGATCGAAAATCCTCACATCTAAAATCGGCTCGGTCAACTCTGCAAATTACTGAGTATTAGAGGTTACACTAACTTGTTCAAAAAAAGTTTAACGATCGCCCTAGTCACTCTGTGGCTGTTGAGCTGGCCGCTGATGGATCAGGCCTTAGCTCAAGAAACTGCCGCTGCTGTACCAAATCCGATCGACACCGGCGATACGGCTTGGATGCTAGTTTCATCAGCAATGGTGCTGTTAATGACACCAGGGCTAGCGTTTTTTTACGGAGGATTGGTGCGATCGCGCAACGTCCTCAACACCATGATGATGAGCTTAGTAATGATGGGACTGATCGGAGTCACCTGGACGCTGTGGGGTTACAGTTTAGCCTTTGACGTGTCCATCAAGGCGCCTGAATTTGGCAAAGGACTAGAAAGCTTCATCGGCGGCTTAGACTGGATGTTTTTGAACGGTGTCACAGCCGACCAAATCGATCCCGTCGGCTACGCACCGACAATTCCCCACCAAGTATTCATGGTTTATCAGATGATGTTCGCCATCATCACACCAGCATTGATTTCTGGGGCGATCGTCGAACGAGTCACATTTAAAACATACTTCTGGTTCGTACTGCTGTGGTCTACCTTCATCTACTCTCCTTTAGCCCACTGGGTTTGGGGTAGAGGTTGGCTGGCGGCGATCGGATCTCTAGACTTTGCCGGTGGCACCGTAGTACACATCAGTTCCGGCGTTTCTGCGGTAGTCGCAGCTTGGGTAATTGGGCCTCGCAAAGACCATTTGAACAGACCCCACACCCCCCACAACGTGCCCTACGTGTTGCTGGGCATTGGAATGCTGTGGTTCGGATGGTTTGGCTTCAACGGCGGCAGTGCTCTGGGTTCTGGTTCCTTGGCAACTGTGGCTTTTGTCACCACGATGATTTCTACAGCAGCCGGTGGCTTAACTTGGACAATTGTGGAATGGGTACTCAAAGGCAAACCGACAGCAGTGGGCATTGCTAGTGGTTTCCTTGCGGGATTGGTGGGCATCACTCCTGCGGCTGGATTCGTCCTTCCCATTGGGGCGCTCATGATCGGCTCGATCACTGCGGTTTGCTGCTTCTTTGCCGTTAGCTTGCGCGTCAAGCTGGGATTTGACGACACTTTGGATACCTTCCCGGTTCACGGGGTCGGCGGGACTGTAGGCGCGATGCTGACTGGCGTGTTTGCGACTAAAGCGGTTAACGCTGGGGGAAATGACGGGCTGTTTTCCGGCAATCCGGGGCAAGTCGGAATCCAGTTTGTCGGTGTTTTAGCTACTTACGTGTTTGCTGCTGTCGGCACTTTTGTGATTCTCAAAATTTTGGCTCAGTTTATGGAACTACGAGTGCCGTCATCTGCTGAAGACCAAGGTTTGGATATCCTCGAACACGGTGAAGAGGCTTACGGAGAGGATTTTGCTGGGGGTTTTAGTGCATTTGATGCGAGTTCTCCTTTTGCGCCGAAGCAGGCTGGAAGCTGATTTTTTTCGATAAGTTCGATCGACCAGAGACTCAGATATCTGCGTCTCTGGGCTTTTTTTCAGTTTGTTTTTAACGAACCGCGAAGACGCGAAGAGCGCGAAGGAAAGTGTCTCATTCTTCTTTCTTCTTCCTTCCTGTCCTTCGTGTCTTCGCGGTTCATTCGTTCTTTCCTCTTGTGGCGCTTTTTTTGAGTTGTTTTTAACGAACCGCTTTCGTCGCGAAGAGCGCGAAGAAGGAAGAGGAAGAAGGGTTAAGATGTGAGAATTATGCGTTTGATGCCTTCTTTGAGGATCGGAACGTTGAAGTTGATCAGAAGGCCTAGGCTGTTTTTGGTCATTTTAAGATAGGAGATAACTTGGGCTTCATGGATGGGAGCTAGCTTTTCGACAGCTTTTAATTCGACAATTAGGATATCGCCAACCAGAAAGTCTAATTGACCTTCGCCGACTGGATAACCTTTGTAGGTTGTTGCTACTGGCTTTTTAGGTTGACAAGGTATCCCCCGTATCCGAAATTCAATTTCTAACGATTCATTCCTGGTACACTGACTCTAAAAATCCTGGCCCCGTCAGCCGATGCACCTCAATCGCCGCTCCAATCGCTCTATAGGCTAACTGTTCTACCTGTTCGCCCAATTGTCTCATTCTTCTTTCTTCTTCCTTCGCGTCCTTCGCGTCTTCGCGGTTCATTCGTTCTTCCCTCTCAATGTGTCGATCGCACAAATATCATATCCCCTCTTCCCTTTGATCGGCCAATAATCCCGATCGCACCCCAGCCGTTCTAAAATCAAAGGTAATTCACCTAAATTTGAAATAGGCACCGCATGGATACTAAAGCTTTTAAGCGATCGCTACAACAGTCGGAAAATTACCACCGCAAGGGTTTCGGGCACGAAGCTGAGGTTACGGAGGTGATGAAGACGGCTTATCAAAGCAGTCTGATTCAGCAAATTCGGGACAATAATTACAGACTGGAACGCAACGGCGTCACGATTCGGCTGGCGGAGTCTTTTGGTTTTTGCTGGGGTGTGGAACGCGCCGTAGCTATTGCTTACGAAACTCGCCAGCATTTCCCAACGGAACGGATTTGGATTACTAATGAGATTATTCACAATCCCTCAGTAAACCAGCATTTGCGGGATATGGAAGTTGGTTTTATTGCGGTTGATTCGGGGCAGAAAGATTTTTCGGTTGTCGATAGTGGCGATGTGGTAATTTTACCTGCTTTCGGGGCGAGCGTGCAAGAAATGCAGTTGCTCAACGATAAAGGCTGCAAGATTGTTGATACAACTTGTCCTTGGGTTTCTAAGGTTTGGAATTCTGTTGAGAAGCACAAAAAGAAGGATTATACTTCGATTATTCACGGTCAGTACAAGCATGAAGAAACTGTTGCGACGAGTTCTTTTGCTGATAAATATTTGATTGTACTGAATTTGCAGCAGGCTGAATATGTCAGCAATTATATCATATATGGGGGCGATCGCAATGAGTTTATGGCGAAGTTTAGCAATGCTTATTCGGCTGGTTTTGACCCAGATGTGGATTTAGAAAGAGTTGGCATTGCTAACCAAACTACTATGCTCAAAACTGAGACTGAGCAGATTGGCAAGTTGTTTGAAAAGACGATGATGCGGAAGTTCGGCCCGGCTCAGTTGAACGAACATTTCTTGAGTTTTAATACTATTTGCGATGCGACTCAAGAGCGGCAAGATGCGATGCTGAGTTTGGTGGAGGACAAGTTGGATTTGATGGTGGTAATTGGGGGTTTTAATTCTTCTAATACGACGCATTTGCAAGAGATTGCGATCGACAAAACAATTCCGTCTTATCACATTGACTGTGCCGAACGCATTTTACCAGGAAATCGGATCGAACACAAGCCTTTGGGGGGTGATTTAGTCATCGCACAAAACTGGCTACCGTCGGGCAAAATTGTGGTGGGGGTGACTTCGGGTGCTTCGACGCCGGATAAGGTTGTGGAGGATGCGATCGATCGCATTTTTGAGAGGACAACTGTGGCTGTTGCGTAATTGTTTGTTTGTAGAGGTGCGGGCGATCGCGTCTCTAGAACACCCAGATCCCCGACTTCTTAAAGAAGTCGGGGATCTAACAGCCATCGCATTTTACGTTTAATTAAATTCATTTACTTAGCTTAGGTTAAAATACTGAAATACGCAAAAAATATGGTAATTAGGTGGACAGATTTCAGGCAGACATAGAAGCAATTTGCTCTCAGATTGAGACCCTGCGACGGGAACGCCAGCAGATTAGTATTGCCGCCGCCGCCCCAGTCGGCGATTCGCCACAAGCGATCGCGGATGCTTACCGCCGTCACGCGAGGGAAACAGCACAAGTGTCGGCAGAAGTCAAGGGGATAGATGATGCGATCGCCGCTTTGTCAGCTCAATTGAGTCAAAAACAGCAGCAGTCGGGAAACTTGCCAAAAATGAGTCCGATGGAGCAGCAGGTTGAAGAGGGCAGAGCCCAGGCTCGCGGACACGCTGAGCGGATCAATGTACTGGCGGCGGAACTAGCAAGGGAGGTGAAGGGACTTAAGGCGATCGCTGACCAAATCAGCCCCAGCTACTGGCAGGTTTATTATAAGCCTTTTATTACTGGTTTTAAGAGTATTTCAGTGCCTTATGTGCGATCGGACGGCGATGTTTGGACTATTGTCAACCGAATAGTTTAGGAGGCTGTGGGAGCAGAAATAGGAAGTACCGAATCCGATTTTTCCAGTCGCTATCCCCGTCAGCCTCAACCCCGCAGCAGTTGCTTAATCGTGCCGATCAATTCCTGAGGGTGAAATGGCTTAGCGATGTAAGCGTCTGCTCCTTGCTTCATTCCCCAGTAGCGATCGAACTCTTCGCTTTTGCTACTGCACATTACCACCGGCAAATTTTGAGTTTTGGGGTCGCTTTTGAGTCGCCGACAGACTTCGTAGCCGTTCATCCGCGGCATCACGATATCCAAAACGACCAAATCCGGGCGATTTGCTTTGATTTGCTCGAGAGCTTCGACGCCATCGCTTGCTACAGTGACGTTCAGTCCTCTACCTTTGAGCAAGTCGGCGATCATCTCCCGCAGAGTTACGCTATCATCAACAACCATAACTGTACTCATAGAATAGTCCTTACCAAGTTTCTGGGTTGAAACATTCACAATCAAGGGTGTCTTGGGCTGATTGAAATTGCGCTCTGTTAAAAGTAGTTTACCCACTTTTGCTCAGTTCCCAATCATTTTCTGAATAATTAACACGAAATAAAGATCCGCGAAATCTCGGTTGACAGAGCTAGCTATGTTTGCTAGTTTATCACTTTTATCTCAAAAATAGCATTTTTGCGTCAAAGTCTGATCTTGTCGGTATCCTTTTCCCTGCTAGCAAGAGATCTCAGCCAGGGGCAGGGGCGATTGAGCCTCTTGTCGGGGGAGAATTTAAAAAACTCTCCACGCCTTTAGCTGTTTTGTCTGTCTTGTCTACTCTTTGTCAAGCTCAGATACGACTATCTGGCGTTTTATTACCTAAAACCGGGAGTTGATTGTTGTAGACAGTCTCAAAACCCATTGGTCGAGGCGACGAGGCTTGTCTAGAGCCTTTAATCCCATTAACAACAGTTCCCAAGACAGAAGCACCGGAAATTTTTAATCCTTCTAATGCTTTAGCGACGAGAGAGGAGTCGGTGCGATCGATCTTCACCACCAGCAGCGTGCCATCAGTCTGAGCAGCAAGGATGTGCGCGTCTGCCAGCCCCACAAGAGGTGGACTGTCATAAATTACCAAGTCGAAAAAGGTTTGAAATTGCTCCATGAGATAGAGCATTTTTTTGGATGACAACAGTTTAATCGGGTCATGGGGATTATGCCCAGCAGTCAGCACGAACAGGTTGTCTTCTTCTGGCGATCTTTGGATCGCGTCGTTGAGGCTGAGGTCTGTGGCGATCACATCGCTGAGTCCGCGCACGTTGGGCAAGCCTAACAGGAGGTGAAGTTGAGGTAAGCGCAAATCTGCATCTACCAGCAACACTCGCAGACCAACACTCGCGGCCGTCTTCGCCAGGTAAAAAGCAATGGTAGACTTGCCATCATCTTTTACCGCTGAAGTGATCACCAAGGAGCGCATCGACATCCCTGGACTTAGCAAGCGGAGATTTGTATAAAGAGAGCCAAATGCTTCTAAAAAGTAATAATCTAAATCGGCGCGAAACTTGCTGCGCCCCGCCTGTAACTGCGGACTCTTTGCTGGATCATCGGCAACATTCTTCACCGCTGGTGTGCGATGGTTGGATTTTTTGATGATTTTCTTGAGTTTTTGCGATCGTGGCACCACACCTAAGACAGGCAGTTTAGTTCCCCACTTCACTTCTTCGGGGCTGTGGAAAACCTTGTTGAGAACCTCTACAAGAAAACCTACTGCCACACCAAACAGGAAGCTCAACACTAATGCGATCGCTAAATTTTTCCCCTTATTTGTAACTGTCACCGATAAAGGTTTGCCAAATTCATCATTCATGATCGAGGGTTCATTGATAATCGTCCACGGCGTATCCTGCTGACCCACACCTAGTTTCAGCGTTTCTCGTTTAGATAAAAACACCTTCAGGCTCTCTGTCGCTACCCCTAACTCTCGCTCTAAATCGCCATACTGTCGCAAGACCGAAGGCAAGTCTCTGATGGTTTTATTCAGATTATTTTCACTTGTCTTCAGGCTTCGCTCTCGAGCTTCTAGCTGCTGGACTTGGCCAGCCACAGTATGGAGGGTTGATTGAGCTTCTTTCTCCAACAGGCGACGCATATTTTTCTGCTTTTCTCGCAAAGACTGCATGGGCGGACTGTCTTCGCGATATTGGGTTGAACTAACTGCCAGTTGAGTTTCTAGCGTCTGGAGCTGACCTATCAATGTTTCATACATTTTAGGGTTGATCGCCACTACTCCGGATGTATTTCCTTGACTTAGCTGCTCTTTAAGATTTTTGTACAACTTTCTCGTTTCAGCAAGTTGCGCTGCGAGAGAGATTTGCTGAGAGCCAATAGCGCTCGATTGGTCTGCGAAGCTTCTACTGGTCTGATCTGGCAAACTCAGGTTAGCCTGCTGCCGTAGCAATTGCAGTTGCCGCTGGAGTTTATCTACTCGCATCCGCAGCGCTGGAAGCTGGCTGTCAATGTACGCCATACCCCTTGTCGTCTGCTTCAGGCGCTCTTGGCGGCTGTATTCTAAATAGTATTTAGAAGCTGTATTGAGGACAAACTTAATTTTAGCCGAGTCCTTATCCTGGTAAGTGAACTCTATAATTTTCGTACCAGCTTCTTTCCCATCTTTGGCATAGGTGATGCGGTTAATTTTTAACTGAGCATTGAGCTTTGTGTAGGTAACGTCTTCATACTGCGTTTCCAACTTCTGGACCAGAGGTGCCAAAAGTTTGGGGCTCTTGAGAACTCGCAACAGAGTCGGATAATCTACCATACTGCTGTCTTCGACAGAGGAACCGACTTTGTTAACTTCATCAGCACTAAAATTAGCACTCTGAGACTGGATCAACAATTGAGACAATCGACCTTCAGCCGTGATTGGCTCTACTAAAACCTGGAACCCGCCTTGATATAACTTGGTAATTTTCTTCGTTTTCCACAGTACCAGCGATCCAGAAATTCCGCCCAGCAACAGTGCGATCGCCATCATAATCCCCATTCTTCTTTGCACTACGGCAAACAGCCAGCCCAAATCCAAAGGCTGTTGCTCATCGCTAGTTTCGGTATTCCCTAGAGAGATACCGGGCGCTGGTTGAGGCTGAACTCCATCGCGCTTCGAGACCGTTGGCTGGAAATTATATCCTGTGCTCATATTTTTTGGTTACTCCTACTGTTAATCAACCCTCGCTAACAATTTTTATTTAGGCAATCTGATCAGTCCCAAGTTGTTCAGGAATGATAGGAGCGCATTGCCAGTGCTGGGTACTGCCAGAATGGCAGCAGTGGGATTTAAAATCAGATTAACGGTGTCTATTACTCCGGCTGTAGCAGAGCGCCTGACAACAATGATATCTTTACTTCGGACGAGGGGGTTGTTCTGCTCATTGATTCCTTGAGCAAAATCAATTTCTACCATCCGCCGAGAAACAGTGCCATCAAAATTGAGGCGGATCAGTTCCACAGAAGTCTTTTTCGCTCTAGTGCTGTTAAATCCTCCTGCCGCCATCAACGCTTGGTTCAGCGTGGTGTTGCTTGCCACCTCCACCACTCCTGGTCTAACTATTTCTCCGACCACGTTCACTTGAATCTTAGCCGGAGAAAAGCTAGCGTCCGCGATTTGAGATATTTCTGCCGGATTGATTTCCGTCGCAGTCAGAATGACGATGGAATCTCCGTCTTGCAAAATCGTATCTTGATTGACATCACCGCTCTCCAAGAGTTGCCAGAGGTTAACGGTAAAGATTTTTTCAGTACCAGCACTGGTGGGGCGGCGCACTAGAACTTGGCGAATGTCAGCTTGAGGCTTGAGACCTCCAGCTAGCTGAATCGCTCGCGTCACAGTTGGCAGTCCTTGGACGCTTTGGCCCGATAAGGTATCTCCTCCGACTACCACATACCGCCCCGGTCGGACTACTTCTCCTACCACTGCTACTGTGCGAGCTTGATTGGCGGGGGAGGCAAAGGTAGAAATGGCAATTTGGTGGGCTTCTGCTAGATTTACTGCGGTCGCAGTGGGTACGAAAATGACATCTCCATCCCGCAAGGTAATATCCACAGGCACATTGCCTGTCCGTAAGTATTGCCACAAATCGAAGGTCGTGATTTGCACTCTCCCAACTCCGCCCGCTCGTCGGCGCAGCTCGACCCGCCGAATGTCAGCGATTTGGGTCACGCCCTGAGCTTTTTCCACAGCTTGTACTAAAGTGGGAAACTGTACGGAGGGGACATTACCTGCTCCTGAGTTGAGGGGAATGGTATAAGAGCCTGGGCGGTTAACTTCTCCTGAAATCCAGACGTTGAGAGCCCGCGTCGCTTGCAGACTGAGTGTAACCTGGGGACGTTTGAGAATAGGTTTGTAGGCTTGGGAAATAGCCGTACTTGCTTCCTCTAGAGTCAGTCCTTGGATAGAGATACTGCCAATGAGAGGTAACTGGATCACGCCACCAGCCGGAATCTGGTAGCTGCCGCTAAATTGGGGCAAGTCGAAAATATCGACGCGGATGTTGTCTCCGCCTCCTAGAGTGTAAGTACCGGTTGCGTTCGAGGGGCTGACTCTCACAGGAGCGGGAATCGCCCGTGGAGTTGACCGTTGGGCGGTCGGCTGTGGGCAAGCTACATCAGTTATAGCTAACAGGCTCAGACCAGCCAGTATTGGGATTATTTGTCTGGGCAAACTTGCGTTCACAATATACAATGTAATTTGATTAGTTACTTTAACGTAACCTAGTTGGTAAAAAACTGCCAAACTATCGGTTCTAAGTAAAAGGCAGAAGGCAAAAAGCATTCATCAGAACAGAAAATACTTAAGTCGCCGGCTCGATCGCTCTGGCAATTTTGAGAAACGTTGACTATATTTAAAGACAGAACCGCTCTTAGTTAATTTTTACTAAACAGCCAAATAAAGAGAAATATTTAAGGTCAGTAATAGAAATGAAAGAAATTCTGCGCGAGCCTTTATTTTTGCTAATTCTTGTGGCGATAGCTGTGATTTTACTGCTGTTGATGTATCAAGCAGTAGCTAGGGATAAAAAATTTGCAATCAATGTAGAAAAGATTCTGGCTGGCATATTTCTGTTTGCTATTTCAGGAGCGACTGGTGCAGGAGTGATGCCTTTTAACAAGTTGCACCCGGCTGTGATGGCAGGCCGCGAGACAACTGCACCCACTGTTGTTGGATATATCGCAATCTATGGTGCTTTCCTGTTTATATTATCTCCCCGGCTGCGTTCTACGCTGAAAGATTATTTAAAAGCATTATTTATAACTATGAGTAGCGATCCGTCTTTAGCGCTGCTTTTGTTCATGATATCGTTTTCGGTGTTGTGGTCAGATTCTACTGATGTTAGCTTAAAAAATGGTTTAGTGATTTTAGAAACAACAGTTATTGCTATCTACATAGGAAAGCAATATAGTTGGCAAGACCTATATCCTTGGTGGCGCACGGTTAACTTATTCGTTCTGTTGTGGAGTCTGCTCAAAACCAATGCTGGTGGGGATGGGTGCTGGAATGGAATATTGGGCCATAAGAACCAGTTTTCATTTTTCATGGCTCAAACATCAGTTTTGTGGTTTTTGTTTGCCTTTTACTCCCCGAAAAATCGCCGTTTGGCGATTGTGTTCGGTTTGTTGGCTTCCTTGGCAGTCCAAAAAGGATGTAGTGGGGCAAGTAAAATCTTGGTTATTATCTTATTAGGTCTTTGGTTTTATCTCAGCGTCATCAAAAAATTGCCGGTACAGTGGGCTGTCGTTTCAGTTATACTTTTCCTGATTATCAGTATTGGTCTAGCAATTGTGGTGATTAATAATCTGGAGGCGATCGTTGTCGGTGGTCTCAAAAAAGATATGACGTTGACGGGGCGAACGGAATTTTGGCCACTAATCATAGAGCAAATTAATGAGCGGCCTCTGCTGGGGTATGGAGTTGCTGGTTTTTGGCAATCTTGGCGCGGCTTAGAAAATCCTGCTCACACTATTATCGTAGTTAAAAGCCAATTTGTCCCACCCCATTCTCACAATGGGTTTTTAGACTTAGCCTGCGATTTAGGTTGGGGGGGATTGATATTATTTATGTTGTCATTTTTCAACAATATTGTGAAGGGAGTGGTGTATTTAACCCGCGCGCAACTTCCCGAAGCTGGCTTGCCTCTTTTCATCTTGACCTATACACTAATGACAAACCTTACGGAAACAGGTCTGTTTGGGACAACCAGCATTTGGTTTTGGTACATTGTCATGTCAGTCCGCCTGAGTCTAGATATTTCAGAAAAGACTTGAACGGAAAGAGAGATCTTTCAAAAAAATCACCTACTGTGTAACGAATTGAAAATTTATGATATTTGACAAGCTCTTGGCGTTTATCGATCGACTCAGCCCAGGACTGCGTAAGGTGATTGCCAACACAACTTGGCTGTTTGCTGACAAGATATTGCAGCTAGGTATGGGTTTGCTAGTAGGGCTTTGGGTGGCTCGTTACCTACAACCAGAGAGATTTGGTTTGCTCAACTATGCGATCGCAACAGCGGGACTATTTGCTCCGATTGCCAGCCTTGGGCTGGGTTCGATCGTGATTCGCGATCTATCTCGCGATTCCTCTAATAAGGAAGAAATTATGGGTACAGTTTTTGTCCTAAAATACATCGGTAGTTTGATAGCTTTGTTGTTAACTGTGGGAACAGTAATCCTGTTGAATCCTACGGAACCCTATACTCAATTGTTGGTAGGGGTAGCAGCATTAGTAACCCTATTTCAGCCTTTTGAAATTATCGATTTCTGGTTCCGGTCGCAAGTGCAATCAAAACATACCGTTTTGTCTACAAATGGGGCTTATTTGATTATGAGTGGTGTTAAAGTTATACTCATTAATTTCCGAGCTTCATTAATTTCCTTTGCCTGGTTATTTAGTGCTGAGTATGCTTTAAGAGCCTTAGGGTTTGTGATTGTTTATCAAGCAAATGGGAATCAGATATTAAGGTGGCAATTCAACCGCAAGCTTGCTCTGGAATTGCTCAAGCAAAGTTGGCCAATGATTTTTTCGGATTTCATGATCTTCATTTATATGCAGATCGATCAGATTATGATGAAACAGCTTAGTAGCGCTGAAGAATTAGGATTATATGCAGCGGCCGTCAAAGTTTCTGGACTATGGTATTTTGTGCCTATGGCGATAGTTGGTTCGGTTTTTCCGTCGATTGTTAAAGCTAAAGATATTAGTGAAACTGTTTATAACGATCGCTTACAAAAGCTTTTATATTTAATGGCTTTAATATCATATGGAGTGGCAATTCCTGTGATGCTGTTCGCGGAGCCGATCGTGACTATTCTATATGGGAAAAACTACCTTGGTGCTGCCCCATCTTTAGCAGTCCTGATCTGGGCTGGGTTGTTTGTCTGTTTGGGAATCGCCAGAAGTACATGGCTGGTCACGGAAGGGTTGTTGCGTCTTTCAGCGGCTACAACTGCTGTGGGTGGAGTGATCAATGTTATATTAAATTTGATTTTAATTCCCCGCTATGGTGGTTTGGGGGCAAGTATTGCGACTCTGATTGCACAAATGGCGGCTTCTTATGTAGCTCACGCATTTTATCCAGAAACTAGAAAGATGTTTTGGATGCAAACGAAAGCAATTTTTCTAGTAGATATTATCAAGAAAATAAAAACCCATTGAACTTTTGCCCCATTCAGCTAGACCAGCCAAGACTTTGTGACTATAGTCGCTTGTTCGTGGCGATCGCCAGCCCAAAAGTTGCTTGTTCGTGGCGATCGCCAGCCCAAAAGTTGCTTGTCCGTGGCGATCCAGAATGGATTGAAGATTACAGGGTAGATAGTTTTAACGAAAAAATTGAAAAGGAAATATGCCGTGTTTATTCACAAAGCCGCTTAGTAATAGGTCTTCATGGCTCTAATATGTTACTACCTTCTGCTCATGCTGGTATGACAATTGATTTGATAGATGAGCGCTGGGGAAACTTTGCCCAAGATATTTTATACCAAGAAAGCGATCCGAGAATGGCATCTTTTCGCTATAGATTTTTGCCGTATCAGACTAGCAATGATACACTGGCATTTATAGCGGCTGTGATGGTGCTGAATTGGTCTAAGTTTAAATCCCAGATGACTGCTGATGTTCTATAATCAGGACTTACGCAACTGTCACAATACTTTTAGGTACGTTGTTGCGCTTCAGCGCTCTTTCATAACTTAACTTAAGAGGGCTAAAGCCCAACTACGTACCTAACCTACTTTTAATCGCTTGTGCCAATTGCGTAATTCCTAAGAATGTCTGGCTAATTATAAGTATGGATGAATTTGTCAATATTGTGAAAATCTTTGACATTTTTTCTCAACCATTCTTCATCCTTGTCCCACCACTTAAACTTCAGCAGAAAGTCGATCTTTTGTTCATCAAACCTATAGCGAATCAGTTTTGCCGGAATTCCGCCGTATATAGCATAAGGTGGCACATCTTTGGTAACAACGGCTCCGGCGGCAATAATTGCTCCATCACCAATCGTAACACCATCTACAACAATCACATTTGAGCCAAGCCAAACATCATTGCCAATATAAACTGTTTTTTCCTCTTCTTCAAAATATTTTTGATCGACAAATGTTGTTCCTACTAACATCTTTGGCGAATAAAATATCGGATGGCTTGAAACAAAGTTTCCCACAGGATGTAAGCCTAAGCGAATGATGCAGTTGGGGCCAATACAACAAAATTTGCCGACAACACCATTGAAAATTCGGGTATTATCCCGTACATAGGTGTAAGCACCAATAACAGAATCTTGGATGGCTACGCGACTAGAAACACTAACATTGTGACTGATAGTTGAACTTGTAACTAAAGCCATATAGTCTTGATAGAAATTCTGATATTTAAACTTATTTTTCCACCAATTGACTAAAAACCGCAGATATTCAGTAATGGGATTTTTGAGGACTGAACTGAGAAATGTTGAGAGTTGGGACATGGCTACTAATTACTTATTCTAGGTTAAATATTGCTTTTCCAGATAACTTATTTAACTTTTTCTTGATGCGCCTAATTAATGGAGGATGATAATCATAGAATGTATCTTGAGTGAATTGATCCGCTGCAAAATTTCGGATTGGGTGGCTTGGATGCCTTAAAGGAAAAGTCATTGGTTCCGTTGGCATATTATTATATACGCTATCTTCTCCTGAAGTGTGGGTGGCTTGACTGCCAAATCCAATATTAGAAATTAAGTTTTTTTCTGGAATAATTGCCAGTCCATTTTGCACCCAACAAGTAAACAACCATCTAAAAAACCAATTATTGAGAGTTCCATCGTAGGAAACTTGAAAAGCATCATCCCAAACTTTGACAGATTGAGGATTTGCTAATAAGTTTTTAAGAAAATCTGCTTCCCGAAGTTGAGGCCATAACTTCATGTCAATATCATAGTATTGCCATGCTCTGCGCCAAGTTGCCCATCCCCAACAATTACTAAAACGCGAAAAATAGTAACTGTCTTCTGTTCTTTTTCTCCCGAATTGTAAATTCACACCAGCGATGGACATAATTCGTTTGTCATCTCGATAATACTCTAATAACTGCTCACAAAAAGGGAAAAACGTGGGATCTGGCAAACAATCATCTTCGAGAATAATTGCTTCCTCTACAGTGTTAAATACCCAGTCGAAACCGCTAGAAATGCGTTCCTTGCAACCTAAATTAATCTCTGAATAATTCTTCAGAACTTCACAGTCCCAATCGACGCGATCGATAATTCCGCGTACAGCGGCACACTTTTCAGCTTCCCCAGGCTTGTTGTCACGGGGGCCGTCAGCAATTACTAATAGCTTAGGTGGTTTAACTTGTCGAATCGCCTCAAAGACTTTTTCGGTAGTATCAACTCGATTGAAAATTACAAAAACAATAGGACTTTTTACGTGAAAATCTGGCATTTAAACTGTTCGACTCCAACGATTATAACTATCCTTGCTTATTAGAACTCATCAATATTACGAATCTGCCAGGAAGCTTGCAGGCTTGACCTGTTAATTTAAGTTCTAGGTTCCAATTTACCACCAAAAAGTTGGCGAGTCAACTATAATGAGGAAGTTTTCTGAGCAGTGCCTTCGTGCCTGCCCCGAACCCTTACGGGGCAACCTAGTTAATCAAAAATTAAAAATGCAAAATTAAATTTGTGTAGGGGTGGTTGCCACCGCCGAGCGAGTGGTAAAATGCAACTGTTTGCTATTTATCTATTTTTGACGAGGTTTGTCAACTCCAAAGTAAAGAGAGAAACTCTGATTTTTTACTTGGTAAATTTTACCTTGGCTATCGCTAAAAGCAGCAAAATTGGGAATAATGAATCGTACTAAAATCGCCGCCCTTTTAACTTGCTTCAATCGCAAACAAAAAACATTGGTTTGCCTAGAGGCACTTTTTAACCAGGTACTTCCAGCCGATGTTGATATTTCCGCCTATCTAGTCGATGATGCCAGCACCGACGGTACTAGCGATGTAGTCCGTCAAACCTATCCTCAAGTCAAGATTTTTTCCGGCGATGGGAACCTATTTTGGAACGGAGGATAGGTGGAAGGGTTTTCCGTTGCTAGTTCCGGCTTTGCAAAGGCTCAGCAAGTCGGGATGGCAGGACAAAATTGAACTTTTGGTGTTCGGTTCTTCTGAGCCTGAAAATCCGATCGATGTTGGTTTCAAAATTCATTATCTCGGCCGGTTGGAAGATGAAGCTTTGGCAAAAGTTTATGCGGCGGCTGATGTGATGGTTGTACCGTCGCGGTACGAAGCTTTTGGCCAGACGGCATCGGAAGCTTTGGCTTGTGGCACGCCTGTGGTGGCTTTTGATGTGACGGGATTAAAAGATATTGTCGATCGCCACCAAAACGGCTATTTAGCTAAACCTTATGACAGTGAAGACTTAGCGCGAGGAATTGCTTGGGTTTTAGAAGATCCCGATCGGCACCAACAGCTTTGTCACAGCGCTCGCCTGAAGGTTGAAGCAAAGTTTACACTAGAAGTGCAAGCTCGCGAGTATCAAAAACTCTATGAAGAAGTTTGGCAAGCAGCTAAGTAAATACACTGAAAAAACATAAGACTTAGGTACTCGCTTTCTTAAATAAGTCGGGTATCTAGATGCTGCTCAAATAATAAACTTTCTTTTCAATCTCTTGATCTGGTGGTCAAATTAAGTTAATAATTGAATAGGACTCGAACTCGATCGCCCATGCCGATCGTCCGAGGACAATTTTTCACTCCTGGGCCCAATCTTTTAGATAAATGGAGCAAACCACTATAGCAGTCCTGATGACTTGTCACAACCGCAAGTTAAAGACGTTGGTCACTCTAGAGTCGCTGTTTAAGCAAACATTAACAAGTGAAATTGCACTCAGCGTTTATCTGGTAGATGACGGGAGCACTGATGGCACTGGTGAAGCGGTACAGCAAAAATATCCTGATGTCAAGCTTTTTGATGGAGATGGCAATTTATTTTGGAATGGAGGAATGCGGATAGCTTTCACCGAAGCCATGAAAGACGAGCCGGATTACTACCTCTGGCTCAACGACGATACGGTACTTGATCCAGAGGCTTTAAATACGCTGCTGACAACCAGCCGCCAGTTAATGGAAAAGGGAGAAAAAAAGGCGATCGTTGCCGGCTCTACTTGTGACCCGGATACTGGTGATTTTACTTACGGCGGTATAGTTAAAATTACCCCGTTGCTTCCCTTTAAATTTCGCTTTCTCAAACCTACAAAAGTACCTCAATCTTGTGACAGTATGAATGGTAACTGCGTGCTAATTCCCCGCAGCGTCGTTCAACTTGTTGGCAATCTAGATCCAGCCTTCATTCATTATTTATCAGACTGGGAATATGGCTTGCGCGCCAGACAAAAAGGCTGTACAGTTTGGATAGCTCCGGGCTATCAAGGAACCTGTTCGCCCAATCCGCAGTCTACAAAAGTAGCTGCTGCTAATATGAGTGAAGGCTTGCAAAAAATGAATCAACCCAAAGGTTTAACTTTCCAAGATGCTACCCTTCAACCCTGGCAAGAATGGAAAGTATTTGCTCAGCGTCATGGTGGTTTATTCTGGCCGATTTATTGGTTGCTACCTTACAGAAGGTTAGTTTGGTTTTCAGTTTTGAGCAAACTAGGATTAACTAAAAACAAAACGCAAGGTGAGAGCGATGGTTGATCAAGGTGAATTGCGCGTCGCTTGGCTGGTGCCCGAAGTAGAATTGGGTGCATATTGGCAGCCAGTATTGAGAGAATTCACGAAAGTGTTTAAAAATACTGTATTCTATACTGGTCGCGTTTGGTCTGGTTTCGATCCGACGCTACCGGGAGCATCAGCAATTAAGTTGGTAGGAGAGACTAAATTTGTCGAGACGGAAAAGATCGAAACAGGGTACGATCGCGGTTTTATTGCAGTATCACCGAGTATAATCGGTCACTTACTCAAATTTAGACCTCAGATAGTTTTTCCTCAAGCTTTTTCGCTGTGGACTGTCTTGGTGGTGCTGCTCAAACCTCTCTGTGGCTGGAAAATTGCAATTATTTATGATGGTAGTTCCCCGAATACAGATTTTCGAGATTCTAGTTTTCGGACATTTGTCAGACGCATATTAGCTAAATTTGCCGATGCTTTTGTTGCTAACAGTCAAGCCGGAAAAAGATATTTGGTGGAAGCGCTGAATGTACCGGAAGCGGAAGTTTTTACGAGAACTTATTTAGTTCCAGACGCGGAAACGCTGCTGAAATCTTTGTCAACAAATAAGGTTAAAAATTTAGATTTAAAACAGCCAATTTTTTTATATGTGGGGCGGATTACAGCTAGAAAAGGAATTAAGACGCTTTTAGAAGCTTGTGCTATTCTGAAAAAGCAAGGATATTCTGATTATACTTTACTGATTGTTGGCAAGGGAGACCAGCAAGAGGAATTAGAAGCTTTTATTAGAGAGCAAGATTTTTCTGAACAAGTAAATTGGGTGGGATGGGTAGATTACGGAAGTCTGGGTGCTTACTTTCAGCAAGCTGATATTTTTGTGTTTCCTACTTTTGAGGATGTTTGGGGAATGGTTGTACCAGAAGCAATGGTGTTTGGGAAACCGGTATTGTGTTCAAATGGTGCTGCTTCTTGTGAATTAATTGTGGAAGGGGAAAACGGTTATATTTTCGATCCCAGTAATGCTAAGGAGTTAGCAGAAAAAATGCAAGTTTTTCTAGATAATCCTGATTTGGTTGAGTCGATGGGAGAGCGATCGCGACAGCTAATTTCTCAAAAAACTCCTGAAACGGCGGCCAAAGGTTATGTCGAAGTTATATCTTTTTTAAGGGAACCTAATAATTAATAATCAATAACTGATGAAAGTTCTATTATCTGCTTTTGCTTGCGAACCAAATCTCGGCTCCGAAGAGGGAGTCGGATGGAATACTGTGCTCCAAGTTGCTAAATATCACGAAACTTGGGTATTTACTCGCACATTTTGTCGATCGTACATTGAGGCAGAACTAAAACTCCATCCAGTGCCAAATTTGCACTTTGTTTACTTCGATCCTTTTGGGTGGAGCGAAGATTGGAAGGGGAGACAAGGATTGCTGCAACTGCACTATTATTTGTGGCAAATCTGGGCTTATTTTATCGCTCGGAAACTCGATCGCGAAATAAGTTTTGACATAGTACAACACGTAACTTATGTCAAACATTGGTCTCCCAGTTTTTTAGCATTATTACCGCACCCTTTCATTTGGGGGCCTGTGGGGGGTGCAGAAGCGGCACCAAAGCCTTTTTGGCAAGATTTTAGCCGCCGGGGCAAAATTTACGAAACTCTGCGGGAATTGGCTCAAGGATTGGGGGAACGCGATCCGTTTGTGGGGTTGACGGCGCGGCGCAGTGCGATCGCCCTTGCAACTACGGAAGAAACAGCAGCCAGACTGCGATTTCTGAAAGCAAAAAACGTGAAGATTTTCTCGCAAGTCGGTTTGTCGCAGCAGGAAATTCAGGAACTAGAGCAATTTCCAACCCCGCCGGAGCAACCAATTAGATTCATCAGCGTCGGTCGTCTCTTACACTGGAAAGGGGTACACTTGGGACTCCGTGCATTTGCGGAGGCGAAGCTGGAACAATCGGAATACTGGATTGTCGGAGACGGGCCCGAAAGGCAGCGTTTAGAAGCTTTGGTGAAAGAATTGGGGCTGACGAACCAGGTACATTTTTGGGGAGCTTTACCTCGCGCTGAAACTCTTTCTAAAATGGGGGAATCTCACGTTCTGCTCCATCCCAGTTTGCACGATTCTGGTGGGTTTGTCTGCACGGAAATGATGGGGATCGGTCGTCCGGTAATTTGTTTGGATTTGGGGGGCCCGGCTACTCAAGTGACTGCTGAAACGGGGATTAAGGTGCCTGCTATCGACCCCGATCGCGCTGTGCAAGGTCTAGCGGAAGCTATAGTGTGTTTAGCGATCGATCGTGAATTGCGATCGCGCTTGGGTGAAGCAGGTCGAAAGCGCGTCAAAGAAGTATATGATTGGGATGTCAAAGGTAAATTCTTTGCCCAATTGTGCGAAGATCTAGTCGATCGGAAGTCTGGATAACTTCCGATCTATTCGACCAAAGACAACAAAAAAACTCTATTTTTTAAGGCGGTGAAATATGGGCGTTGCAATCATTACTGGATCGGCGGGTTTAATTGGCTCTGAAGCCTGTAAGTTTTTTGCCCAGCAAGGCTTCGATATAGTTGGCATCGACAACAATATGCGCCAGTTCTTTTTTGGTGCAGATGCTTCTACAAATTGGAACCGCCAACAACTAGAAAAATCCCTGGGGACAAAGTATTTCCATTTAGATGTTGATATTCGCGACTATGAAGCGATTACTAATATCTTTCAGCGGTACGGTGAGGATGTGGAATTAGTGATTCACACGGCTGCCCAGCCTAGCCACGATTGGGCGGCCCGCGCTCCTAAAATAGATTTTACCGTCAATGCCAACGGTACTATCAATCTTTTAGAAGTAACTCGCTTGTACTGTCCCAAAGCTGTTTTCATTTTCACTTCTACCAACAAAGTATACGGTGATACACCCAACAGTTTGCCTTTAGTGGAATTAGAACACAGGTGGGAGATTGAACCAGGTCACAGTTACGAAGGTGGGATTCGGGAAGATATGTCGATCGACCAGTGCTTGCACAGTTTGTTTGGCGCTTCTAAGGTGGCTGCTGATGTTTTAGTTCAAGAATACGGTCGCTATTTTGATATGAAAACCGCTTGTTTTCGCGGTGGCTGTCTGACGGGGCCGAATCATTCTGGAACTCAATTGCACGGCTTCCTCGCCTATTTGATGAAGTGTGCCGTGACGGGAACTCCCTACACCGTGTTTGGCTACAAAGGCAAGCAAGTCCGCGATAACATTCACAGTGCAGATTTAATTTCGGCATTTTATGAGTTTGTTAAAGCTCCCAGAAGTGGAGAAGTTTATAATACAGGAGGTGGCCGGTACAGCAATTGTTCGATGTTAGAAGCTATCGAAATGTGCGAGGCAATTGCCTCGCGCAAATTCAATTGGACTTATGCTGAAGGTAATCGGATTGGCGATCACATTTGGTGGATTAGCGACAATTCAAAATTCGCTAGTCACTATCCAGACTGGAAAATGAAATATAACGTCAAACAAATTCTACAGGAGATTTATGAGTGTAACCGCGAGCGTTGGCTGAAAGAGGCTTCTAATAGTTGATTGAACCGCGCAAAAAGCATTTACTGGCAATTGAACCAAACAATTAAAGGCCAAGTCAAACAAATCCGGGAGGAAGTTTATGAGTGTTACCTCGGGTGCTAGCTTAAAGAGGTGTGTAATGATCGATCAGGGTAAAAAGAATGTTCTGGGAATCTTAATAAACGCCGTTAATTATGAAGCGGCGATTAGCAAAATTATTGCAGCAGCCCGTACCCGCAAACCAATGTCGGTTTCGGCTTTAGCGGTTCACGGGGTAATGACTGGAGTGCTTGACAAAACGCACCGCTATCGACTCAATCACATCGACTTAGTATTGCCAGATGGACAACCAGTCAGGTGGGCAATGAATTTGCTCTACAATACGGGATTGCCCGATCGCGTTTGCGGGCCGAATACGATGTTAAAAGTCTGCGAACGTGCGGCCGAAGAAGGGTTGTCTATCTATTTATACGGCTCTAAAGCTTCTGTACTAGATGCTTTATCTCAAAATCTTTGCAAGCGTTTTCCCAAGTTAATTATTGCTGGGATTCAGCCTTCTAAATTTAGGCAAGTTTCGCCCAAAGAGAAACAGGAAATTGCCCAGAAAATTCGCAATAGTGGGGCGGCAATTACTTTTGTTGGTTTGGGGTGTCCGCGACAAGAAGTCTGGGCTTATGAATACCGGGACGATTTATCAATGCCGCTGATTGCTGTAGGTGCTGCCTATGATTTTCATGCCGGTAATTTGGCGAAATCTCCTGAGTTTTTATCTAGAATAGGTTTGGAATGGCTGTTTCGACTGAGCATGGAACCAAAGCGTCTTTGGCAGCGCTATGTGTTGTTTAATCCACTTTATATCGGGCTGTTTTTGCTACAAGCTTTGAAATTAAAACAGTTCGATCCTAAAGACGCCACGGCACCTAGGGAAGAAATGCTGTACGGTTGAAATTTCAAGATTGCTTGTGAATTATGGGTGCTCACAAGTAAAAAGTAAAAAGTTTAGATTGTCACTAATTTTTTTGACTTGTGACTTTAAACTTGTCAGGGTGCTTTATCTATAATTAACGCCTTGTTTGGCATAACTTCAGTTTGGCTTATTGTCTAGCTTATTTGCGAATAGAACCTGCACTGCAACGTCAAACCGTTAGACTTTATCTCATCTTTTTGGGGACTGTTCAGCTTCTCTAAATCCATAGAATCACCAGATACGCGACTGGTTTAGTCCTGAATACAAAAACCAGGTTTCTTGAGGTAATTGCATCATTTGAGGTTGACGAAAATCGGTAGAAACCAGTTTTTTTAGGTTGATAGTGCATCCAGGACTATAGGACAGGTATTACGCAAAAATCTGATTGGTATCATCGGATAATTGACTTTCGGTGGCTTGATTAGCCCGCCTTGAGTAGGCAATAACCTGCTGCATATGTTTTACGCGAGCTTTAAAAGTGTTTTCAAAAGTGTGTTGTTGAGCAAACTTCAGCGACTTGAACGACATAGATTTAATTGCTTCCCGGTTCTGGCTGAGCTCTGCAATTTTCTTCGCCATCTGTTTAGGTTGATTCATTCGCACAACCCATCCAGTCTCCGACATTACTGAAATTCCATCGAATGCTTCGTTAGCATAGCCAACAATCGGCACGCCACAAGACATAGTTTCTATGTAAGTACAGGAAGGATCGCCCTGCCGGTGACAGCAAACAAACAAATCAATATTCTGCTTGACAAATGGGAAAAACTCTGTCTTAAAGTCTGGTACGCCGAGCATTTTCACGCAGTTCTGAAGTTGATTAGCTGCTATTGTCTCGTGCATCGTCTTTTCTAAATCGCCAGCACCGCTGATGAACATTTCAAAGTTTACTTTCATTTGCTTAAGTTCTTGAGCAACTAAAAGTAAATGATCGGCTCCTTTCATTTTAATTAGGCGACCTGAGAACAACAACCGCAGAGGCTTATCTGGCGAGCTGTTTTCAGTCCGCTTTTCAATTTCAGCTTCTGTTGCTAACATATCCTCGCTAATCCGCGTGTCAAAGAAAAATAGTGGATTGCGATTGAGACGCTTGTAGTCTTCGTAGGTAGGAGTGCCGTTGCACTGCAATCCATCTGCCATTGCGATCGCTTCCCGCTGCTTGATTTCCTGATTTTGCTCCCAGAGCATTTTCCGCAGGCGTATAAGGGGATTTCTCGCACTCACAGTCGCAATTTGTTTGCGAGTTTTCAAAGTGTATTCGGAAACGTAAATACAGGTAACTCCAGCTAAACTACAGACTTTACTGATATGGTTTTGTCGGTATCCCGGCACTGCCAATACTAGGGAACTTTTGTGCTGTTTCAGTAGAGCAGGCGTGATGAGATCGAAAGAAATTACCTCTAATTTGAAAGGCAATTCATTAAGATTGAAGATTTTTTGATCGATATTGCCGTTATCTACTTGCGTCTCTTCCATCATCACAGTAATGGAACCATCCCAATAACGGCTTAATTCGACGACGGCTTCTATTAACTTGCGGGTGAGTAAAACTTTGCCGTTTGGCAATAGCTTCGCTTGTAGAGGTTGTAGGATTGTCAGGTTGTTGTTGGTAGGCATTGCTATATATTCCTTAGTTTTAAGTTGTTACTGTTGATGTGGTAGTGAATCGTTGGTGTAATTGACAACGGCTGTCGATCGCCATAACAGACATCGACCGAATTTAGGTTTCCACGCCTGATACGACAAGTGTTTCAGACACTTTTTCGGAGATATTTAATACTTAAAATGGATACAGGAACTGGATTTGAGCTTTAAACTTGTATACCATGCCTGTTTGATATATTGCAATCATCTTGCAATCTACGTATAAATGTTAATCAGCTTTGTCGAGCTTTACTGATTCTTTACAATTGATCGGTCAATTATAAAGTTCAGCGCAATTTTAGGGTAAATTTGGTTAAAATCAACTGTTTTATAGGTATTTATACCTAAGTGGAATCCTCAAACTGCTTCGAGCTAGCAAGCATAGCAAGAGCGATCGCGATTTCCGAATCCGGCGATCCAAATGCTTTAAACTATAAGATTTATGACAAAGTTATTTAAATTTTACCTAAATATATATCTTGTAACATAGCCATCATATTTCTTCACAATTAACAAGGCGAACGGGAAGGAATAAAAAAGAAATTTTATCCCTTCTCGATTCGCTAATGGGAAGCCTTGATGCTGAACTTTTCTTTAATCAACCGGATATAAAAGTGCTTGAAGGCCGACTTAATGACGCGGGGCATACCAAAGTCGATCGGCATCATATTTTCCGGCAATTTCCAATCCAAAACTTTCAGACTTTCCGGCTGCAAAAGCGGAAAATCAATAGCCTCTAAATTCGAGCAAAGTCCCAACTTCATCGCCGCAGCTACAGTCGGAACAGCCGTCGGATCGGCATTAATAATTTCAACTACCGTTCTATCCAAAGCAAACACATCGCTTGAAGCGCCCAAAATTCCCAAAAACCTAGGTTCTCCGCCACTTGGGCCGTTACCTTCATGTCCAATAATTCCATCCAAAATAGTCAAATTTGGGTTAATTGTGCGTGCAGTTTCTACCAGCATTTGACCAAATCTGGCGCTATCTTTGCCAGCTTCCATATGCCACCAAGCCTTCATTTTGCCGGGAACACAGCCAAACAAATTTTTGACACCCATTGTCACGGTTAATTGGACGTGAGATTTCAATTTTGGCAAATTAATTACGACATCTGCTTCCATTGCTTCCTTGCAAAGTCGGAGATGATTAAAGTCTTTGCTGACAGTTTCATAACGTTTTCCCTGAAATTCTACTACTGGCAAATTCAGTTCTTCTAGCAGCGGCAAATACCCGTTAGCTTTGGCTACGCCCATTGCACTACCAAAGGCCGGACTATCGCCTAAAAACGGTTTTCCTCCTGCTTCTATCACCATTTTCGCCACACAGTAAACCAATTCTGGGCGGGTGACGCATTCTTTTGTAGGGCGAGAACCTGTGAGGAGATTGGGTTTGAGAAGAACGCGATCGCCCTTTTTCACAAAAGCTGAAATTCCGCCAAGAGGTGCCATTAAATTTTCTAAAGATGCTTGTAAGATTTGGCGATCGTATGAATTGGCACGAATTAAACTAACAGCAGCCATGATGGTTATGGGGAATTGGTGATGGGGAATTGGTGATGGGGAATTGGTGATGGGAATTGGTGATGGGGAATTCCCAATTCCCAATTCCCAGTTCCCTCTTATGTATCCATCGGTAATCTACCAGCAGCAGCCCGCTGCATGGTACTAACTCGCTGGGAGTTAGGGAATATTCCTTGACCTTGAAGTTCAGGAATCGGCGGTTTTACTTCGACTTTTACCAATCTTGCGGTACAGATAAAAACAGTTTGATCGTTTAAATGAAAAGTCAACCAAGGTTGGTTTAACAAATTCAGCACTAGCTCTTGAAACTCTCGTGCAGGCATCGGAAGAGTAAAGGTTTCTGTGTGACCTTCCACATAATGAAATGTCACTTGTGTTGTATTCTCTCTATCTGGAGTTAATTTTCCAAAAGAACCTGCGCGCATAAATGTTGCTCCTAAACTTTAGACTCTAAAAGTGCATGGGCGGGGCGGGTTTATGAAGATATGGGACTGGAAATTAAAGATCTTGGTGAACCCGCCCTACGCTATCTGAAATTACACAAAAAGAAACTAATAAGACATGATATGACA
>Ga0316607_1000184_pt1 | contig 25318 bp, 13 predicted proteins | sample MIS2016062E_MG_FD_207674 | JGI IMG/M metagenome (GOLD analysis project Ga0316607, IMG submission 207674) | Microbial mat bacterial communities from Middle Island sinkhole, Lake Huron, Michigan, United States - MIS.2016.062E | ecosystem: Environmental > Aquatic > Freshwater > Lake > Sediment...
CCTTAGTAAGGGGGGAGGAAGAGGGAGATTCCCCCTTAGTAAGGGGGGAGGAAGAGTTGGAAGAGTTGAGGGATTGGTTGACTCTATCGAGGATTAGTTTGTTGATTGTGCGATCGCACAAATATTCAGTAATCTCCGGCCTGGTATAATAAGCACCAAAGGCTTTTTGGTTAATGTATTTCTCAAAGATGTATCCCAAAACCGCCGGATTAATCTCGTTTTCCTTCCCTCCCACTGTATCGTCGAGATTCCAAGAATAGCCGGCAAATAAATCTAAGATTTTCTCAAAAGCAGCATCAGGTATGGCAATATTTGGATAATTCTGTTCGATGGGATGTTCCAGAAACAGTCCCCCATTCAAGTATTTAATATCGCCGATTAATTCTTTAACGCCTTCCTCCCGCAAATCGAGAGGTTTAGCAAATCCCTCAAAAAACAGTGTTTTCAAGAATTGCGAGTAAAATAAATCGGTTCCCCGCTGTTTACTTTCAGCTAACTTTTCCTGCAAGTACAGCATTTTACCACTGTCGATAAATCCTTTGCGCTGCAAAAAATAAACAAACATCAAGCGGTTGAGTAATACCGAAGTATACCAGCGCCTATCTGTTTCTTTGTCTATCCCGGAAATCACACTTAAAAATTCTACGTGTTGCTGTTTGAACTCTTCAAAAAACTTCTTAGTAACTCGTTCGACATCCAATCCCGATTGCAATCTTTGGGCGACATCAATAACTGAAAGCGTTTCTAATTCTGCTAATTCAACCTTTAAAGCTGTGACTTTACTCAGCAGCAAATCGCAAGGTTCCCGTTTCACATAAACGTGATCGCGGGGATAAAGTTTTATACCTTCGCGCTTTACCCAATACCAGAGACATTTGGTCCGCTTTTTATCGATAAAAATTAATAGATTTTCGGCGGAAATTTGGACTATTTCGCGATAAATAATCAGTCTTTGAGTCGCATTGGGGATGTTTCCGCTAGCGCTGGTAATTTCGTATACAACTACTCCTAAAAGTTGGGCGATGGCTTTTCGGTAATAAGTCTCGCCCTCTATTTCTGCTGATAGGATTTTGTGGGATGATGGATTATCCCAACCGAGTTTTTGGACGAATAGTTTGTTGAATTCAAATTCTTGGAGAAGTTGGCGCGATTCTGTAAGTGTTTGTGGCATGGTTAAGAAGGTTCGGCAACGGATTTTGTAACGGATGTAACTGATGTAACGGATGTTATGGGAGTTAGGGCGGGTGGTTAGAAACTGGGTTTTTTTGAGGCTGCATAGAATCTGATCCCCCCTAACCCCCCTTAATAAGGGGAGTAGGGGGTGGGACAAGAAATATTCTCAAAGTCCCCCTTGTTAAGGGGGATTTAGGGGGATCGGGATATGTGCAACGACCAATTAAATTGATATTACTGATTGTACATCTTATTAGTTCTGAAACAAGCCTAAAGAACAAATAATCATCGGTTCCCGTTTGTCTCCATCTTCACTAACTATACAAAAACGGTCGTCCATTCTTAATGCTACGACTAATTCTGCTAAAGCGCGATCGCCAATACCGCTTTTTAATTGCCGATTTAACGTGTCAATTGCCGACTGACGCAGGGGATAGCGGTAAATTTCATCAATTGCTTTTGACAATTCATCGGATGCGAATATTGTACCACGCATGGACTGCGCGTAACTCTTCAAACGTTCATAAGTTCGGAACCTGGCCCCGGAAGACCGGCCCAATTGTCCGCCCGCTGTTAACTCTTCTTCTGCTATCAACTCTGCACCTTTTGTGACTAATTCGTGATGTTGTTTGTCTCTAGGAATTGCTGCTGTCGATTCGTCGCAGGCGGCAATTCTTAATATGGCCAATTGCGATTGAGTGACGCTGTTTCCGGCGCGATCGACCCAAATTAAAGAGTCATTTCCCTCGGTAGTTTTCATGTACAATAAAACTCCTTCGGGCTGCAACGGTGCAGGTGTATGAGCGCGAGTTGAGTAAACTACATTTGGCATTGATTCAATGGTTTTCTTCAAACTAGGATTATTGTCAGTGGCATTTTTCCAAATCTGAAAAGCTTCGGATGTTAAGTCAACTTCGGCATCTTCTTCGCCATCTAAAATCCCGGATTTTTCATTGTAAATATCCAGAATGACTTGTGGTGAATCGTCTTCAAAAAATGTCTCATCGGTTCCGACAACTTCGGCATTTTCTTGCAATCGCCGCCGCAGTCTTTCGCGCAGGTTGATAATGCGTTCTACTCCTTCCTCTGGCAAAAATGAATAGCACAAAATCTGTTCTGCTTGCTGTCCGATTCTGTCCACTCTTCCCGCCCGTTGAATCAACCGAATGATTGCCCAAGGTAAGTCATAATTAACGATAATTGCACTGTCTTGCAAGTTATGACCTTCACTCAGAATGTCGGTGGTAATTAAGACGCGCAATTCTTGTTCTGGGGAGATTTTTTCACGCTTACCATTGCTAGTTGGACTAAACCTAAATGTTAGTTCTGTGGGGTCTTTTGATTTACCTGTTACCGATGCAACGTTTGCTATTTTTAGCTTGGTTAAGTTGTCAGTTATGTAGCGGACTGTATCGGCAAATTGAGTAAAGATTAGTACCTTCTCGTGGGGATGAATTCCTGTGAGTAATGTCACCAAAGCTGCTAACTTTTGATCTGGTTGAGAATGCCATGCACTGCAAGTCTGCAATACCTCAATTAAAGAGCGGGCATCTGCTAGTAAATCCCGTTTTAACTTAGTATCAAAAAAGTCTGATTTCAGCCATTTAAACCTGCGCTGGTAGCGGGTTTGATATTCTTGATAAACTAATTCTGCCCGCTGTTTAAAGGTTTTTTCGTTTAGTAGCAATTCGGCTGCAATATCTAAAAGTTCCCCCGAATTATCTTCTGTTTCTTCGCTATCAAAACTGCTAACTGTAACTGCATCAGCATCTTCGTCGCTGTTGCGGGTATCCAATAATTCTGCATCCTGAGTGCCGATCGGGATATCGGAGTTTTGCCCGATCGCATACAAATAAACAAAATTCCGCAGGATGTGCCGCTCGATCGACTGAATAAAGGCCGTACCGCTGCTTTCTAGGCGCTTAAACAGGTTTGTCCGCGAAAATCCCATCAAGCGGCGACCGCCACGGGATAGGGCATCTAACTGTCGCTGCTCTGCTTCAGTCGGCTGTTGTTTGGGTTTTTTGGGGATGTAATTTCCCAGTCCGTAACGGGGCAAATTTAGGGCGTTGATGACTGTGACAATTCCCTCAAAGTCAAGCTGGGAGTCGGTTGTGGAACTTTCGGAGGAAAACTTAATGGTTTTGGGAATGCGATCGGGAAAATAGGAGCGAGTGCGATCCTCTTCGAGGGCTTCGCTAACGGCAAATTCTAGATATTTGCGATCGGTTTGTGCATCATTTTCCGCATAATTCTCTTTGATAAACGAGCGAGTTCGCCTCACCATGTAGCGCTTCATTAAATCTCGCCAATCATCAGGATGTTCGCTCTTTTCAAAAGCAGCTAACGAGCGCACGGAACATTGATGCCGCTTCATAAATTCTAACTCTCCTTTGCTACCACCGCCTAATTTATTTAGCAAAGCTTCCGGGCGCAATCCTAAATTTTGGTCTTCAGGAACAAACAGCCGCAATTGAGCAGATAAATCTAAATAGGTTTTGTTATAGGGAGTTGCTGAAAGTAGAATACATTTACTTTCATTGATGGCAATATATTCTTGAATGGCTCGGTATCGCTTACCTTCGCGGTTTCTGAGGTTGTGACTTTCATCGATTAACACAACTCGATAGCGGCGCAATTCCGGCAATTCTTGCTGCACCCGACTGATCGATAATACTTTTGCCAGCAGGCGATATTTGTCTGCATATTCCTGCCACATTTTGACCAAGTTTTTCGGACAAATAATCAGGGTTTCTAAGAGACAATCTTCTTGTAAGATTTTGGCAATAGCCGTACCGACTAAAGTTTTACCCAAACCTACCACATCGCCAATAATCACGCCTCCCCGTTTGGTAATGTGACGGGCTGCTAACTTAACGGCTTCTTCTTGAAACTGAAATAAACCCTTAAAATCGCGGGGAATCTGAAACTCAGCAATACCTGCGATCGCCTCGCGGGACAAATGATAGACAATGTTTAGATAGATGTGATAAGGTGGAATTAGTTCTGCTCTCGCCCAACTGCGATCGATAATTTCTGCGAGTTCTTTAGAAATATCAATACAGCCGTATTCTTGCCAGCGATCGTCAAACCATTTTTGCAATTTATTACAAGCATCAAAATCTAAAATATCAAGATTCAATTCCCCTTGTTTTGACAGTCCCGATAAAGTCAGATTGCTGCTGCCCAAAAAACCGACGATCGGACTGTTTGGATCGTGACGATGAACGAGATATAGTTTAGCGTGGAGGGGATAGGCTAAAAATAATTTAACAATGACTTTTCCAGTTTTAATTTGATAGCTTAACCTGCGTAATCCTGCTTCATCGATATCACTAGGAGCCCCTATTGTCAACTGTTGGCGAAATTCCTCAGCCATCCGTTTTTTGAGGCGAATAATCGTACTGTTGTCAATCCCGTCGCGATGGGAAATCAGGCTAAAACTAGCATTCAATTCATCGGATGGCAACCTTTGCATTCCCACCAAAAGGCGACAGCAGGCTCCTTGATTTCCCATGTATGCTTCGATTACATCGCTAATGCTCCGCCATCCCCGAAGGTTGAAATAGCCAACGCAAAAATCGGCACGGTAGGAGAGTTTGATGGTTTCTCGTAATGCTGGTAGCAGAGATAGTTCGATGTTGTCAAAAATGCGCGGCACTTGGTTTTCTCTGTGATGATTATTAGATCCCCGACTTCTTTAGGACTTACGAAAAAAACCCGGTTTCTTCCAAAAATTGTCGATTATTTCTACAAATCTTCACGCAGAAACCGGGTTTTTTGCCACCGCGCCTTTCCCAAATTGAGATGCACTCCAATTCACAATTGTGGTTCAATGCCGGCCGATCGCAATTGAGCGCGTAATTGCTCTAATTGGTCTTCGGCGCGATCGGCTCTTTGCTGTTCTTGTTGGGCTCTTTCCTGTTCTTGTTGGGCTCTTTCAGAACCCGTTAACAACAGATTCCCTTGACTGTCCCACCAGCGCAACCAAGGTAATTCAACATTTTGATACATACCTTGCCAAATTCCCAATTCCACTCCTAACTGTGGAATCGGATAATGACCACGCTCATTTGCAGGCACTAAATGATAGCTACCGTCTACTAAATGGTAAACTTCAACACTCGCCTTGGTCACTTCATAAATACCATAAAAAGCCGGATGGATGACATTTTCATAAATCCAGAATTTCCCAGGTTTAGTTTCCTGCTGACCCGATCGCAATAAAGGCGTTCTATCCCGTTCTTCTGCACCATTTCCCGATACAAATTCTAACAGAATTAACGGTGACACAAATTCTTGCCACATCACATACGAACGGCGCAATTGACCGTCAATTGTTGGCGGGACATTGGGAACGTAAAACCAGTCCGGTGCTTCTGCACCCTCTTCTAGCGGCTCAGTTAATCGCCAATAAATGCCACTGTCTTGACCGATACAGTAGTTACCGTCAGCGTGAATTCTTTGCAAAACGGGACTAATTGAATCTGTTAGCAGGATGCTTTGGGGATGTTCTTGAAAGTTTTTCACAAAAGTACCGTCAGATTCGGGTAATTGAGTATGGTCTGGCCAGCCTGTGGGATTGTTTTCTACATCGAGGGTGAATTTCATAGTGTTATTTGGGTGGCAAGCATTGTATTGTTTTGAAAGAACTACGGATGCAAGTATTAGTGTCTAAAAGATCAATCACAGCAATTCCTCCCGTTTTTCAAATTCCCCTTGTTCTCCCCGCACTAAAAGTTTATCCTGAAAGCACCCAAAAGTTCTCTCAAAAAAATCGGGGGACCAGCCTAAATCTTCCGGGGTTTTAGCCTCAGTTGCTGATGCTATGCGTTGGAAAACTACAATAACTTCCAAATCTGTATCTTTCATCCCAACCGGGACTTGCAAATGCAACATCCCGTCCGAACCGACGCGCGATCGCACTTTAATACTTTGCATAACTCTTACCTCCTTAAGTCTGTACTGATTGAAAATTAATCTCGATATATCTCGCTATTACATCCGCCCTTGTTTCATCATCGACCAAGGCGAGAATTTACTCTCTATTCTAAAGCTTAGGTTGGGTAGAATAAGGAAACCGCCCTACAAGCGCGCGCCTGCTATGCCCGATCGCACCCAACCAACCGCACCCAGGGCCCCAAGTGAGGCAATCCCCCCCGCAGCCCCCGCTTCTCGACGCGGTACAATAAATGCAATCATACTTAACGCTTATATTGAAAAAGTTACACACAACGCCACAGGAGACAACAGACGCATGGGTAAAGTAGTTGGCATTGACCTCGGAACAACAAACTCAGTAGTAGCCGTCATGGAAGGCGGCAAACCGGTTGTGATTGCCAATGCAGAAGGGATGCGGACAACTCCCTCGGTAGTTGCTTTCACAAAGGAAGGAGAACGCCTTGTCGGACAGATGGCCAGACGGCAAACTGTTCTCAACCCACAAAACACCTTTTACGCAGTCAAACGGTACATCGGACGCAAATATACCGAACTGACTCCAGAAGCAAAGCGCGTCCCTTACACAACTCGCCGCGACGACAACGGGAACATCAAAGTCAAGTGTCCTCGCCTGAAAAAAGATTTCGCCCCAGAGGAAATTTCGGCGATGGTTTTGCGGAAGTTGGCCGATGAAGCCAGCCGCTATCTGGGACAAGAAGTGACGGGGGCTGTAATTACTGTTCCCGCTTATTTCAATGACTCTCAGCGACAGGCGACACGAGATGCGGGACGAATTGCGGGACTTGAAGTCAAGCGGATTTTAAATGAACCGACAGCAGCTTCTTTGGCTTACGGTTTGGAAAGGCGAGAAAGTCAAACTATTTTAGTGTTTGATTTGGGAGGTGGCACTTTTGATGTGTCGATTTTAGACGTGGGAGACGGAGTATTTGAAGTTAAAGCAACTAGCGGCGATACTCAATTGGGAGGCAATGATTTTGACTCCAAAATTGTGGATTGGTTGGCAGAACAATTCTTAGAAAAAGAAGGAATTGATTTGCGACGCAACCGCCAAGCTTTGCAGCGCTTAATCGAAGCATCAGAAAAAGCCAAGATTGAGCTGTCGGGAGTTGGTGTCACGGAGATTAATCTGCCGTTTATTGATGCGAATGAAGATGGCCCTTTGCATCTGGAAACACGACTGACTCGCGGTCAATTTGAGGGGCTGTGTAGCGATTTGGTGCAGCGGCTGCGCCGCCCGGTTAAACAAGCTTTGGCTGATGCCAATTTGAGTCCTTCTCGGATTGATGAAGTTGTGTTGGTCGGCGGTTCGACTCGCATTCCTTTGGTGCAACAAATTGTTCGCAGTTTGATTGATAGAGAGCCGAATCAAAATGTGAATCCCGATGAAGTTGTGGCGGTGGGAGCGGCAATTCAGGCGGGAATTTTGGCGGGCGATGTGCGCGATGTGCTGCTTTTGGATGTGACACCGCTGTCCCTGGGCTTGGAAACGATCGGCGGTGTGATGAAAAAATTGATTCCTCGCAATACTACTATTCCTGTGAGGCGATCGGACATTTTTTCGACTGCTGAAAACAACCAAACTGTGGTGGAAGTTCACATCATCCAAGGTGAACGGGAATTAGGCCGGGATAATAAGTCTTTGGGACGATTTAAACTGACTGGAATTCCGCCGGCACCACGGGGAATTCCGCAGGTGCAAGTAGCTTTTGATATTGATGCTAACGGGATGCTGTTGGTGACAGCTTTGGACAAAACTACTGGTAGGGAACAAAGTATTACTGTGCAAGGTGCTTCCACGTTGTCTCAGCAGGAAGTGAATCAAATGATTCGGGATGCTGAACAGTTTGCTCAAGCTGATAAGTTGCAGCGGGAAAGGGTGGATAAACGCAATCGCTCTGAGGCTTTAGCTTATCAGGCGGAGCGGCAGTTGCGAGAAGTTGCACTCGATCGCGGAATGCAGTTTGCTCAAAGAAATCGCCAACGAATTGAAACTTTAATTCGGGAATTGCGAGACAGTTTGGAACGCAATGATGAGCGGGGAGTTGACCAAGTTGGTTCGGATTTGCAGGATGCTCTGTACGATTTGAGCCGGGAAGTTGCAGCGTTTGCTCAGGATGACTCCGATGATGATTTCTTTGAGTCTGTGAAGCGCACTTTTTCGGGCGATGGTAGCAAGCGACGCAGTGATGACTATAGCAATGCTAAACCCTATCGCCGATCGACTGTCGAGCCAATTCCCGATCGCACGGGCGATCGTATGGGCGATCGCAAAAGCAGTGCTAATCGCCCAAGTCGCCCTTATCAAAATCAAAGTGACGATTGGGATGATGACGATGACTGGCTGTAATTAGTGGTTAGTCATTAGTCCCTAGTCATTAGTCCCTAATTTGAAGCAAGGAAGCAGGATGACTAATGACTAAGGACTAATAATTAATAACTCATGACTAATAACTAATAACTAATGACTAATAATGCAGAACTTTCGCAATTACTATCAAATTCTGGGAGTGCCCAGAGATGCCTCGGCTGATGAAATCAAGAAAGCCTATCGACGGCTGGCGAGACAGTTGCACCCTGACGTAAATCCGGGGAATAAATCTGCTGAAGATAGGTTTAAGGATATTAATGAAGCTTACGATATTCTTTCCGATCTCGACAAGCGTGCTCAATACGACCAGTTTAGTAAATTCTGGAAGCAAAAGGGATTTCAAGGTAAACAAGGGGTGCGTCTTCCCAATTTTAAAACCTGGGGAAACGGTAAAGCTAGTAGCAAGAAAACTGCCGAGAATGTCGATTTTAGCGATTACTCTGATTTTAATAAATTTCTCGACCAAGTGCTCGGAAGACGCCGGGAAGTGAGGATGGCGACAGCGAATGATGCACCGCGAGTTCCCTCCTCGGAACCCTGGAGTACGGCTTCTAAGAAAACGAGTTATGTAGCTAATTCTAAGGAAGATAGAAGGGATATGGACGATCGCGAAATTCGACGGGAAACAGTCGATCGAGAACCTAGACGGGAAACAGTCGATCGCGAAATTCGACGGGAAACAGTCGATCGCGAAACCAGAAGGGAAACAGTCGATCGCGAAACCAGAAGAGATATTGAGGCGAGGCTGACTTTGCCTTTGGAAAGGGCTTATTCCGGGGGAACCGAGCGAATTCGTCTGGAAGATGGGCGATCGATCGAGGTGACTATGCCTCCTGCTATGGTATCAGGCCAGCGGATTCGCTTGCGAAATCAAGGTATTGGCGGCGGGGATTTGTACTTAAAAATAACGGTTTCTCCCCATCCATTTTTCAGGTTAGAAATGTCGGATATTTGCTGCGAATTGCCACTGACTCCTAGTGAAGCGGTGTTGGGTGGAGATGTTGAAATACCGACGCTGGATGGTAGGGTGAAAATGAAATTGCCGCCTGGAGTTCCTTCGGGAAAGCGCTTGCGGCTGGCTGGAAAGGGTTATCCGATTGGAAATGGCGATCGGGGCGATCAGCTAGTAGAAATTTTGGTATTAATTCCCAAGGAAATTAGCGCCGAGGAACGAGAATTGTACGAGAAATTGCGGCAGGTTGAGTCGTTTAAACCGCGTCAGGATTTGTCTGTATAATTAATTGTAGGGTGCGAACAGCGCACCTTACCAATAACCAACAGCACGAATTACCGATCGCACTTTTGGAAAATCTAGCAGATGCGTTGTTAAATTTTAACGACATATCCGATTTAACAGCTTGGCTGCAAACCAATGATTTTGACTCAAACTAGACGATTTCAGTCTTAGCAGAAAATTTTTGCTAAATATTTAAGTAAAATTACTGTTGTAATTATTGCTGAAATAGCTAATAATTTATAGCAAGGTAATTATTCCATAATCAGGAGCATTCTGCTACAATGACTCAAAGGCCGCCTCAATGCAAAAACCTGCAAGAACAGGTTGACTCTTTACTGCAACTGCTGCGTCAAGAATCGTCTTTGCGACAACAAGATCTTACAGCGGTGCAAGCTTCTTTGAAAAAAGCAATTTCTCCTGAGTTTGAGATTGTGTTTGCGGGTGCTTTCAGTGCAGGAAAATCGATGCTAATTAATGCTTTGTTAGAGCGAGAATTGCTCTACAGCGCCGAAGGGCACGCGACTGGTACTGAATGTTATATCGCCTTTGCTGAGCCTGACAAAGAGCGAGTTGTCCTCACATTTTTGAGCGAAGTTGAAATTCGAGAAGAAGCGTATGCTCTTTGCGAAAAGTTAGGTTTAACTACTGAACTTAATATTAATCAAACAGATGTAGTGCCGCTTTTGTGTAAGGGATGTAACATAATTATTGAAAAGGAAGGTGGCGAAAACAAATCGGAATTAGCCAAACAAGCCAAGGCTTTGATGCTGCTGTTAGAAGGTTTTGAGGCCAATCGCGATCGCATCCAAACTCTCGAAAACGCCACCTACTCAATGGAACAGTTTAACTTTTCCAATCTCAAGGAAGCTGCTAGTTATGCCCGTCGCGGTAGCAACAGTGCGGTGCTGAAGCGAGTCGAATATTATTGTTATCATCCCTTGCTACAAGATGGCAATATTATTATTGATACGCCGGGAATTGATGCGCCAGTACAACGAGATGCAGAATTGACTTATGATAAGATTGAAAGCCCCGATACTTCGGCGGTTGTCTGCGTTTTGAAAGCAGCTTCGTCTGGGGAAATGACGACGGAAGAAACCGAGTTGATGGAAAAAACACGGGGAAATCCGGGAATTCGCGATCGGCTTTTTTACATTTTCAACCGCATCGACGAAACTTGGTACAACACTCAACTGCGACAGCGCTTAGAAAATCTGATTAATTCCGACTTTCGCGATACTGCGAGAGTTTACAAAACTAGCGGATTATTAGGATTTTACGGTAGTTTGATTAAAAATACCACAGGGCGCGATCGCTTTGGCTTAGATACAATATTTGCCGAAAGTCAAGGGCGATTTTCTGTAGATGGTAAATTAGATTCAGAATTTCTCAGTAATACTGAAGAAACTCCGCAATTTATCAACGAATTCAACCGCTACTGCGCTAATTCCGGCAAACTACCTCCCAGCAAATTTCGGATTTCAGTTAATAGCTACGAAACACCAAATCAAAACTACGTGCGGATTCTTGCAGAACAAGGAAAACCGTTAATCGAGCAATTAATTCAAGATAGCGGCATCGAAGATTTTCGCACAGCCATCACCCGCTACCTCACCGAAGAAAAACGCCCGCAACTGTTCAAAAATCTAGCAGACGATTTAGAAGACTTGTGCATTCAACTGCGGAAACATTACCAAACAATCCAGCGTAATTTGGACAGCCAACCCCGCGAAATTGAGGCGATGAAAGCACAGGAACTTCTGCGGTTAAATCAAGAATTGCAGCAAGTCGGACAGGATTTTCGGGAACATATCGCCACAGAAATCAATGAAATGATTATGAATAAATGCGATGTTTTTGATAACGATTTTCAGCAACTGCAATCTCGGATGATTCGGCGCTTAGATGAATTGCTAGATAGCTTTTCCGTTGAGGCAGCTTACGGCCGCACTGTGCTCGCTCATCCCCGCAATGCAACAGCACCTTTAATTGCTGTTTTAGTTGAGGCGCTTTACTATTTAGCAAATCAGTTAGAAGATATTTTAGTAGAGTCTACTGCGTCACTGGTTGTCAATTTTTTCCAGTATTTGAAAGACAGCGTTCGCAAATCTGAATATTATCGACTTCTCTATCGGTTGTTGGGGAATGACGGGGGAATTGAACAGCAGTTAGATGAGTTGTCAAAGCGGGTTTCTGATGCTTTGGTAAATGCGGCGGGCGTTGAGTGCGATCGCTATGTGCGAGAAAGTCCCCGTTTTTACGACGAAGACACATTTTCGATTTATCAATTCCGACAAACATTGCAGCAAACATCCCAAGGTTACGACTGCGAAAACATGGTAGATGCCCAACCAGCAATTCGGCAATTATTGCGCTTAGATTTCGAGCCAAAAGTATCGCAAACAATTCGCAAAACCTTCCGCCAAACTGTTAATAAGACGCTCAAAGATCATTTGTTGCCGATGGCCCAAAAGCAAGCGGATGAGATTTTGCAGAAATACGATCGAGCCCGCGATTATGTGGAGCAAACTCTAGCGCAAGAAGCAGAGGAGAAAATTGCGCGTAACCAGCGGCTGCAAGCAGAGAATGAAGAAAAGATCGAAAAGTACGATCGGGCGGTTTCAGGGATTAATAGTTGTTTGCAGGCGATGAAGTTGCACGAGAGTTTGTTGCCCGTAATTGGACAAAATGATCGCGTTTCGGTGGATGGTGAATGATTGCAATTTGAGCGATTGAAAATCGCACACAGACAAAACCCGCCTGCGCGGGTTGAAAACATTTTTAGTCCGCACGGACATTGTTTGTGTAGACGCAAATTCTATTCGCCCGGTATATTTGCTTGTACAATTATCACCACAAACAACTATAATTACAAGAACCCAAACCGGAAAATAAAATGAGTGATAAATTTGATTCACTGAAACGTGACGATGTTGTATCTCTATATTCGGGTGAAATTTTAGTCACCAACCGCACCTTTACGATCAGTGAGTTTATTGCAGTGATGATGACTCTAATAAAAGCTCAAGGTGGATGGACAGAATTAAAAGAAATGTGGTTTAGAGAAGGAATAGATTGTAAAATACTTAAGCCTGGTGCTAAGAGTTGGCAAAGAGGAAAAGTGAGAATTACTTTAGAGTTTGAGCCGGAAAAACTGGAAGTTGCAGAAATTACCGAAAGTGGAAAATCAGCAGATACTAAAGTCGTTTCTCCCCTCGATGATTTACGTCAAAAAATGCCTAAAGAGAGTTAGCAAAACAAGATGAGAAAAACCCCAAGAATCCCCATTCCCCCAGAAGTCAGAAAATATGTATTCGATCGCAATAAATACCAATGCCAAAGTTGCGGCCAAACCAAACAAGAAACCCAACTCTCGATCGATCATATCATCCCCCTAGCGCGTGGCGGCAGCAACGACATCAGCAACTTGCAAACCCTTTGCCACACCTGCAACCAAAAGAAAACCGACAAACTAGACCCCCGCTTTCGCCGTCACTTTGACCCTTGATATTTAACAGTATTAAGACTTACGCAGCTATTGTGTCTGTCATGCTGAAAGAAACGCAGTGTAGTGAAGCATCTCGGAGATTCTTCACTTCGCTCAGAATGACATAACTACGTTTAAATGCGTCCAGGACTAAAATATTCATCTCTCTCCTCTCTTCCTCTGCGCCCTCTGCGCCCTCTGCGGTTAAAAACTCCTACCATCTATAATACCGATAAGGATCATCCCCCATCTCAAAATCCGTCCTATAATCCGAGTGATAAAACTCCCGACTAGAACCATTAAACACAACCCCATCCACCTTAAAACTCGCCCCCAAATTAGCCAAAATCTGAGCATTCGCGCGAGTTTGTCGCCAGCGAGTAAAACGCAAATAAGTCTTAGCATCAGCATTTAAACTATCCGAGTCAATCTGAGAAAAAATCGCCACACCCTTACCTACAGCAACCCGACTTAACAAACCACCAGCACCAATTTCACCCCCAGACTTAATCAACCAAGTATCATAAAAAGAGCGCGATCGCAAATCCGAACTACTAACACCCCTCACCTCATCCCAACCCGGAACCGCCAGGGAACCGCCGAAATCATTAGCTGGCTGCAAACCCACACCCAAACCAGCAACAGGCACTTTTCGCTGCCAGAAAAACACCTTGCCGCCGCCATTCAAATAAGCCCGCAAATCAGCATCTTGCACATTAGCTTGGGCCCCGATAATCGTCAAACCAACATCCTGAGAAAGTGACTCAGCCCGCTGATAAATTACCCCCAAATTATCCAACTTCTTCGCATCTCCATCTCCCCCAATTAAAACCACCTGATCCGGCTTCCCAGAAACAATAGAATTCATCCCGTAACTCACAAGTTTTTGGACTAATTCCGCCGCCCCACCATCCGCAGAAAAATGGTCTTCCAAATCCAACTGATTTAAAATCAACCGCCCTTTTCCGTAATCCAATTCCATCAACGGCGAGTAAGCCAAATCAAACTCAGACTCCAAAATTGGTCGCCAAGAACTGCGGTGTGGCTTCTCAATAGAAGCGCTGCTGACACCGCCACGATTTCCCCAATGCCAGCCGTACCAAGGCGAATTTGCCGGACTCAATCTTGCGGGTTTTTGAATTGTATCTGGGTAAGCTTCAAGCAATGTGCTTTCTCCTATCCAATCCCGCAAATCTGCTTCATCCAAACCGCTAACTACCGGGTGATTACTATCAATTGGATAGACGCGACGACTAATATGTTCTGCAACCCGCAAACCCATATTTCGCAGCCATTCCCTGCGCTGAGGAAACACAATTGCCTTGCCGCCGTTACGCACAAAAGTTTCTAAATTTCCCGGCAAATTTTGCCCGCTAGAAAACGCTTCCCGACCAATAATTAATAGTGATGAAACTTGCGAACCATTCCAAGGCACAACTTCGTAACCTAACTGTTTTAACATAGCCGATGTTTTGCCAACTGGATCGAAGATTGCCACCGCATCTTTTACTGTGGATGGAGTGGAAAAAACCCGGAAAGCAAAAGTATCAGAATGCGGGCGATCGCCCAGCCTCGCAGTCAGGCGAATTTCGCCGTCAGCCTTGCCGGAAATTGTATTTGGAAGTTTCACGTCAATTGGGAAAAACAGCGTCCCTGCCGTCTCAATAGTCCCCTTATTTTCGCCCTTTCCAACCACTTTCCCCCCTACCAAAACTCGCCAATTAAAAGCAAAATCTTGTTGGGCCCTCCTATCGTTAATTAATACTACTTGCTTCGCCAATTTTCCGCCCGCAAAAAAACTGTGGTCTTTCGCAGTAAAAGTCGGCTGATCACCAGCAATCCAAGCCAAAGTCGGGCCGTTATTATTCATAATTGCCTCGCCCCCAGGATAAATATTGTAACCCTCTGGCTGCAAATGATGCAAAAGATTATTTGACACCTGCTTCAAATAAACGCCCCGCCGTCCCGGTTGAAATGCCCCAATATCCACCTTAATTTTGCCAGCATCCGAAACTTCCCAACCGTGCCCATCGTTCCAAGGAATCATCCCCCCAGACATCCCAAAAGTCCGCCAACTCCGCCAAGTATTCGTACTGAACAAATGCTGCAACTTTTGAAAAGCCGGTGCAAAATCTAATTCCTTGTTCCCATGCCAACTTTTATATTCTTGACCTGTGACAAATTGCTCGCGAACTTTACTTTTATAAGCCGGAGTTTCCAACTCATAAGCCTGTTTTCCCAAATAAATCGCCGCAAACTCCGTCATCAAAGGTTCGCTAACAATCACATTACCAAACCCCGCTCGATTTCGCATCATCGTGGCGTGTAGTGGTGTCCCAAATTCCACTACCATGTAGGGCATTTCTCCGGTTTTGCTCCACTCAGAAATCCATTCTTCTCTTTCTTGCAATGGAATTACATTCAAATAAGAATTCAGCGCATAAACATCGCCAAAAGTCGCGCCTTGGTGTACCATCACAGGTCTAGTTTTGTCAACTAATTTCATAGCAGCAAAAGCCTCATTTCCCAAGGTTGTATTTTCCTCCAAACGCCTTTCGTCTATGGGGTTGAGAGTTCCTGCTACTTCTTTTTTGCCGATGCGGCGGGGATTTTGGTCGTCAGTGTTGCCGAAAAAATTAGGACTTGTGGCCCACATTAATACTGATGGATGATTGCGATAGCGACGCATTTCGGTCGCCATTCGCATTTTCCAGCGGTCTCTTATTTGGCGGTTATTCCACTTTCCACTCCAAGCTAAGGGAGTAATATCTAAAGCGGGAGCCATAATTGGAAAACCTTTGAGGTCTGCTATTTCGGAAAACAGTTCTCGGAAGTGCCACCGACCCCGTTCGTCGTGATTCCAAGGCCACATTTCTGTTATATTAAAACCGGCTTTAACGTAGCCGTCAATTAATTGGTCAGCTCCTTCTACTGTGCCGCTTTCCCAACTATCGGAATGCAAGATTGGTCGCAAGCGAAATTCTGTGCCATTTAAGAAAAATTTACGTCCTTCTATCCAAAATTCGCGGAAGCCGAAGGGTTGGTCGTACTGCGTATTAATGCCACTTCCTTTTACTTCTAATTGCAGGGTGTAAAGGTTTGGTTGACCGACATCCCAAAGGCGGGGGTTTTTCCAATCCCACTGGACGTTTACGGTTTGAATTGGTTGAGCTTTAACCAGGGTAGTGCCTGTAAATTTTTGTTGGACTTTGCCCTTTTCGTCGAGCATTTTAGCGACGAGCTGAATTTGACCTTTTTGTGTAACTTCTTTGAGTTCTATATCTAATTTAATTTGCTTGTTTCTGGTGGAAGTTTGGACGAAGACGTCGCTAATTAGCGGGCCTTGTGGCAGGCTGAAAATTCGGACTTCGCCGATAATTCCTCGCGATAGCAGATTGGATTTTGTTGTGTAGATTTCTGTGGGACTCATAATCACGGCTTTGTCTTTTTCGTCGGAGACTGCCGCGACTAAGATAGAAATAGTATTGTTGCCTGGTTTTGCTACTTTAGTAATTTCAATCGTGCCGTAGGGCCATTCAATTTGACCGCTGTTAATGTCGTTGACAAAGATGATTGCATCGGTACTGACTCTGGCTAAATCAATGAAAATTCTGCGGTTTGTCCAGTCACTGGGAATTTCTATATTCCTCTGATACCAAGCTTTTGATAATTGTTTGCTGTTGAAGTTTTCCCAGTCTTTACCGGTGCCGCGAGAGATGATTCCGGGTACGGATTCGCTTTTTTCTTTTTGCCAGTCTCCGGGTACCTGGATGGAGCCCCAGCTTGGGGATGGGGGGGGATTTTGGGGGTTGCCAATGGCGGGGACAAATTGCCAGGTGCCATTGAGATAAATCTGGTCGCGTTTGTTGTCGATCGCACTGGTGGTCGCTGAGGTAAGATTGGGAAAGCCGATCGATCTAACTGAGTTGCTTGCAGAATTTGGATTGTGAAGTGCGTAACCAATGAATCCGAACATGATTACTACTGCGAAAAATAATCCGATAATTTTTGCCCGTTTGTTGTTCATGCTAAGTTGCTCCCAAAAATTAGCTGATCCCGTCTGTCCCTTCATCCAGAATAGCAAGGAAAAGGGGAGAGTGGGAGAATGGGATAGCGGGAGAGAGTGGGATAGCGGGAAAGAGTGTGGGAGAGTGGGATAACGGGAGAATTGGGAAAATCTGACTTCTGACCTCTGACTTCTGACTTCTGATTACTGACTACTGACTACTGACTACTGACTAATGACTTCTTCAAATCAGTCTCAGGGATGATGGCAAGTGGCAAACAAATATGGTGTGCTAGAGAAATAATAGATAATTATGATAAATATTTTTTGAATCAGTAAAATTTTTAGCGCGATCGCCACAGGTCAACAAAAATGAGTGTGTTTCAGGTACTGCCCTTACCAATTAAACCTTACAGTATTTCTAGATTGGCCGCTGGCACGGCACTGTTGCTGATCACTTTGTTACTGTTTGCACTCAACGCAACCGCTGTAATCTTATTTTTTGCCGCTGCGGTTACGGCTTGGTATGCTGGCTTAAAGTCCACAGAAAAAAGACTGGAAAAAGAACGAGCCTCTTTGATAACATCTATCTCAAAAATGATGGGCACAGCCACCTGCTTGATTGTAGTTCTCGACAAGGAAGGACGCATCGTTCGCTTCAACCAAGTTTGCGAAAAAACCACTGGTTACTCATTTGCTGAGGTTGAAAATAAATTTGTTTGGGATTTATTCTTAATCTCCGAAGAATTAGACCCAGTTCAAACAATTTTCACCCAACTCAAAACCGAAGATGTCTCCAGTCAATATGAAAATTACTGGCGGACAAAAGATGGCGATAGGCGCTTTATTTCTTGGTCAAATACAGTGATTTTTGATGGGGACGGTTTGGTAGAATATGTCATAGCAACTGGTATTGATATTACCGATCGCCAACAAGCCGAAATCGCCCTAGCTTTATCATACGAGCAGCTAGAAACTAGAGTCAAACAGCGAACAGCAGAATTGACAGTAGCGAAGGAAGCCCTGCAAGCTCAAGAAGAACGATTTCGCTGTTTAAGTTCCTGTTCCCCTGTCGGCATTTTTATGGCGGATATTCAGGGGTGCTGCACCTATGCAAACCCTCGATGTCAGGCTATTTATGACATGAGTTGTGAAGAACTTTTAGGCGGTGGCTGGCAGAATTGCATTCACCCAGAAGACAGGGAGCTAGTGTTGACTCAGTGGCAGAATTATACCAAGGAAGGTAGCGAATATGCGATCGAATATCGCTTGCAAACATCCGAGGGAATTGTGCGCTGGGTTAACGTTAGTTGCTCCCCCATGTTTTCCGACTCTGGCGAATTGATGGGACAGGTAGGCACTGTTAGAGATGTCACAGAACGTCAACAAGCACAAGCTGCTTTATCCACCAGCGAACAGCAACTGAGATCACTGCTAGAAAATACGCCAGATATCATTATCCGTACTGACAAAGAACTGCGTTATGTCTACGTGAATCAAGCCCTAGAAAGAACCCAAGGACAACCGATTTCATTCTTCATCGGCAAAACCAGTCAAGAACTAGGAATGCCGCCGGAACTTTGCCAAATCTGGGATGAAACTCTGCATAAAGTGTTAGAAACTGGTCGGGAAGAAATCATAGAATTTCAAGTGCCATCAAGCAGCGGAATCAGAAGTTATCAATCTCGCATAGTTCCTGAATTTGACCAAGCAGGTGCTGTTCAATATGCCTTAATTGTAGCGCGAGACATCACCGAACTCAAACTTGCAGAAGTTCAAAAAGCGCAACTGACAATCGAGCAAGCAGCCAGGGAAAAAGCAGAAATTCAACAACAGCAATCGGGATTTTTAGCAGAAGTCAGCAAAATGCTCGCTGCTAGCTTTGATGGCGAAACGGTGTTGCAAAAAGTGGCAGAATTAGCAGTGCCAATTGTAGCAGACGGGTGCTACATTCACTTAACAGAAAGGGACGGAACTGTGCACCAAGTCGCGCTATCTAACACAGAAATTGGCATGGTTAATGCTGTGAAAAAGTTGATAATTCGCAACCCGCTTGACGAGATTTTTGTGCATGGTTATCCCCTAGTAATTCGCACGGGAAAATCTGAACTAATTCCTGAAGTTAATCAGGAAATTTTAGCAGCAGGAGCCGAAAATGAAGCAGAACTAGAAGTATTGCGATCGCTGAATATCGGCTCCCACGCTTGCGTGCCGATGACGGCGCGGGGACGGGTAATCGGCGCTATTAGCTGCTTTACATCGAAGTCTGGCCGCCGCTACAATTCCGAAGATCTGGCAATGCTAGAAGACCTAGCTTATCATCTGGCGATCGCCGAAGACAACGCTAGACTTTATGCAGAAGCACAGCAAGCACTGGCTCAAACATCGGAATCCTTTGCTTTAATTGACTCACTGTTGGAAGCATCTCCTTTAGGGATTTGTTTTCTCGATCGCGAAATGCGCTATATTCGCATCAATCAAGTCTTAGCAGAACTCAACGGTTGGCCGACAGCAGAACACTTGGGTCAAGACTTCCGCCAACTGTTGCCAGAATATGCGGCAAAATATGCACCTCTAATCCAGCAAGTTTTAGAAACCGGTCAGCCACTTTTGAACGTAGAGATGAGCGGTGAATCTAAGGGAAAACCAGGAGATTTCCGACATTGGTTAGGTAACTACTATCCGGTCAAAAATACCAGCGGACAAATACTTGGGGCGGGCATAATTATCACAGATATTACCGTAGCTAAACAGACAGAAATAGCTTTGAGAGAAAGCGAAAGACGGTTCCGCAGCGTGGTAGAATCGAATATGATCGGTATCGGTTTTTGGGATAAAAAAGGCGCAATTACTGAAGCTAATGAGGCCTTGCTAAAGATGATTGGATATACCAGGGAAGAGTTGGTTTCGGGAAACCTGTCTTGGTCGGAACTCACGCCACCGGAATACGAATATCTCGATACAAAAGCACTCGCAGAAATCGCAGCTACCGGATATTGTACGCCTTTTGAAAAAGAATACATCCGCAAAGATGGTTCGCGCTTCCCAGTTTTAGCCGGTGGCGGACACTTCCAGGGATGTCCAGATCAAGGCTCGTTCTTCTTGCTCGATATTAGCGATCGCAAACTTGCAGAAGCAGCGCGATCGTCCATCAATCAAACTCTCGAAGCCCTGATTCAGGCTTGTCCTCTGGCAATTACCGTTTTTAGCGCCCACGACTATCGGGTGAAAATGTGGAACCCAGCCGCCGAGAGGATTTTCGGCTGGAGTGAATCAGAGGTGCTGGGCAATTTTCTGCCCAATGTTCCCCCAGACAAGCAACAGGAATTCACAGCTAACTTGAAAGGGATTCGCGAAGGAAAGGCGATCGCAGGTGTGGAAACCCGCCGCCAAAGGAAAGACGGTAGCCCCATCGATATCGGTTTGTGGGCAACTCCCATCCGCGACAGCAAGGGCAATATTAATTGTATGTCGATCGTGGCCGATATCAGCGATCGCAAACAAGCGGAAGCAGATCGCGCTCAGTTGCTCGATCGCGAACGGGTGGCGCGGGCTGAAGCTGAAGCGATCAACCGCCTCAAAGACGAGTTTTTAGCGACTCTTTCCCACGAACTGCGCACGCCTTTAAATGCGATTCTGGGCTGGTCGCAGGTGCTGCGCAGTCGCCGGTACACGGAAGCGACTTTAGCCCGCGCCTTAGAAGCGATCGATCGTCAGGCAAGAGTACAGACGCAGCTAGTGGAAGATTTGCTGGATGTTTCGCGGGTGATTCAAGGTAAGCTTTGTCTAAAAGTCGGCTGGTTCGACATGGTAAATGCGATCGCAGTGGCTGTGAATTCAGTCAGTTTGGCGGCCGAGTCCAAGTCGATCGCAGTGAAGTCAAAACTCGATCGCGGCTTCGGATTGATGTGGGGCGACGCCCAGAGGTTGCAGCAGGTAGTATTGAATTTGCTGACTAATGCGATCAAGTTTACGCCGGCACATGGAGAAGTCGAGATTGAACTGTCGGCGGTAGCGCTTAATCAGGAATGTGCCCGCGCCCATCATGTTGTGATCCGAGTTCGCGATACGGGAAAAGGCATCAATCCTGATTTTCTCCCTTATGTGTTCGATCGCTTCCGCCAAGCTGACGGCTCGATTACTAGGGCTCACAGCGGTTTGGGGCTAGGATTGGCGATCGTGCGGCACTTGGTGGAACTCCACGGCGGCACTGTGTGTGCCGAAAGTCCTGGTGAAGGCAAAGGTGCCACTTTTACGGTGACGCTACCGCTGAAACAGCCGAAAAGCCAGAAGTTACAGTTGAGAGGGGAAAGGAATTTCGAGGAAACGTGATCGCGCGATCACGATGGGTTAACTGTTTTAGTCGTTGACGACGAACCAGACAACGCTTCGACTACGCATGACTCGCACCGCCGCGAGTTTTTGAAAGTCGCCCTTGAAGAGTCCGGGGCAAGTGCGATCGTGGCTGCAACGGTTGCGGAGGCGATCGAGATTTTAGCACAGTCCCAGCCCGATATTTTAGTCAGCGACATCGGTATGCCGATCGAAGATGGCTACTCCCTAATCCACAAAATCCGAGCCTCGGAATCCGGCACCGCCAAGCGCTTGCCAGCAGTAGCGCTGACGGCTTACGCTAGCGAAACAGACCGCACTATGGCTCTCGCAGAAGGCTATGACGAACACTTAACAAAGCCGATCGAACTGGCTTTATTCGCAGCAGTTTTAGCTAAGATATCCTTGTCCAGAAATAGTTTTTAATCTGTTATAAAATCTCTCTAATTGAGCAACGGCTAAAAAAACAGAATACCCCGATCCCCGACTTCTTAAAGAAGTCGAGGATCTAACAGCGAGCGGATTTTACCTTTAATTAGAGCGACCTACTTAGCTTGATCATTCCTGGACGCACGCGGGGCCGTTTTTGATCAAAGAAGCCCTGATGGTTGAACCCTTCGACTACGCTCAGGGGCCACGAAGCCGAAACCCTGCGGCTCGCATCTCAAGGAAGCATCCACGATTTTTCGGAGCAACCGGGTTTTGCGTAACTCCTATTTATAAAAATCCTTTGTCGCAAGGACGAAGAGTCCTTATTTGCTGAAATCTTTAAGAGAGGACTTCCGTCCTCACTACGAACTATCGAAGGATTAGAACACCGGAATTGATCTTATTTTAAGTCCAGCAAACCGCTAGTTTTCAGCTTAGGATTAAACCGAATTTCCTCGGTAACACCGCGAGCTTTTAACTGTGATAAAATTTCATTTTCCACTCGGCGCGCTACATTTTTCAACAACTTATCTTTAGCAATTTCATCGGCCACGATCCCTTCATAACTTGCCACTTCTGCCGCAGTCATCACAGTTTTAGCATCTATCGGATCGTTCCACAAAGCAGCATCGGCATCATTCCCAGTCGGTAGGGAACCGTTTTCAGCAATCCAACTCGATCGGATGCTTTCTAGAATAGTGCGATTTGGTCGATCGATAGTTTGGACTTTCAGCCAGTAGCACTTTAGAGGTTGGCGCACGAGATGCTGTTTGAGGCTGAGATAAATATCGCGAGAATAGCCGACAAATTGTAGCACTTTCTCCTTGTCGAAAATCCCATAAACCCCGATTTTTCCCTGTACTAACTCCGGCAATTTTCCCTCAGAGTCAATGTAGGGAATAAATTCTAAGCTGGCGAGAGATTGAATGTCTGATGTCATTTTTTCTGAATAGTCGATAGTTAATTATTCCTGCCGTTTACCAGCCTTTCCTTAACTCTTAAAAACTCGATAAATGGCACAGAGTCGGCTGGGCTTAAACACCTTCGCTTGGAACATAAAATTAGGCGGCACATTCACGATCGCAAAATCACTCTTACCATGATACTGCTCAAATTGTGCAGGCATTCCCTTCGGCGTCTCGCTGCTATAAGGTACTGGCTGAAAAAGTAACTCTGTAAACTCAAGGCGCGAGCACTGCAATTGTAATGCTACTTGTTGGAGAAAGCTTTCAGCAGTTAATAAACTCAACAGTACAGCTTGAGCCTCTGGTTCGAGGACAAAACTGCCATCATAGCTTTCGATAATTTTGAGACCCATTTTCTGTATACCTGACGACTGACGATAATTTACAAGCCCCCGGATTCATTCCGGGGTAGACTGACTGACGGGGACAATCCCAAATCTAAAATCCCAAATCCACCCGTTTGACCTATCCTGAATTTTACCTTCTACCGACACTTTTGTGGGCCTTCGGCCTTCGGTATAAGGCAATAAAAATATCGTATTTCCGCAATGAATGACAAATAGTCCTGATTTATTTCCCGGCTCAAATCTAATCACTGATGAGCGTGGACAGGCATGGGACTATGTGGCCTAACTCAAACAATAAAAACCTTTGCGTCTCAAGAGTGGTTATTCTCTCTGGCATACCTGAATCGGCTAACAGATAGAGGCTTCGATCTTGTTCCTTTCTTCCCCGCCTCGATTTGGCGTTTAAACTCTGATTGCTTCGGGTAATTTTTTCCTCGTCAAAGTTACCCCGGCTGGTAATGCTCAACTCACCTATGAAAGCTAAAATACAGATGTTTAAAGTTGAACGACAGAGTAAAAAGCACCGAAAGTACCTTTTGGTGTCTTGACCGAAGTAACGCAGCCCTTGACTAAGACTGGCGATCGCTCACGCTCATGTACTGGTTGTCCAGTTATGTGAGCGTGTTTAGCGGATCGCTTTGATCATAGGCCTATCTAAATCTACCAGACTACAACTAAAAGGTTATGCAGAAAATCGACGACGGAGCATTGGGGGAGATGAGAAGTTCCCAAAACCAGCCGGAATGGCTAGAATTGGCAGAATACGCCTCTATTGCTGGTTCAGCTATTGGCACGATTGCCGCAGGATTGTCGGGGCACATGATCTACGCTGCCGCTCCCTTAACCGCAGCACTGTCGCTGAATTTCGTCAATCGCCAGCGTTTCGAGCAAAAAATGCAACAAAAGTCAAATTCTGCGATCGCGGGCGTAGAATTGGCAGTAAAGTCCCTCCAGCAGCAAGTTCAGACAATACCTGGGGAACCTACGGAACTCTACACCGCCGTCTCCGACTTGCAGCAAAAACTCAGTAGCTTGGAATCCCACACGATCGCCGACGTCCAGGCTGCGGTAAAATCCCTTGAGCAAGGAGAGTCTCAGCAACTCTACCCCATGCTTTCCCAATTGCAGCAAAAACTGTGCAGCTTGGAAAATAGCGCCCTCAGAGAGCAAGATTGGGAAAATGTGAATGTTCGGTTTTTGTTGATGGGCGAAAAATTAACGGAAGTTAAAAATATTACAGCAGAGTTGCAGGAGCGATCGTCCGAGGTAAACTTCAGTGAAATCCAAGATACTGTCAGGCTGCAAGTTTTACTCGATCAACCCACAATAGACGTAGCGACACTGCAAACCGAGATGCAGCAATTGCAGGAGCAAGTTTCCGAATTGCAGCGCCTCAATCAAGAAATTGTCAAGCCTTATTTGCAGCGCCTGACTCGTGCCATGAAACACCTTAATGAGTAGTTATTGGTTATTGGTTATTGGTGATTGGTTACTTGTTATTTGTGATTAGGGTGATGTTAGCCTTGTTTCCAGGCTCTGCCTGGGAATACATACCCGGAGGCTCTGCCTCCAATAACAAATAACTCATCACAAATAACTAATCACAAAACTTTTGCCCAGCCTGCCAAAAAACATAAATCGATAAAATTGCCAAGAGCGATCGAAAAGCCAAACTCACAACTCGATCGGACAATCTGGGCAAAAACCGCGTGCTAACTTGCACTCCCAACAAACCGCCACCGCCCAGAATCAGCCCCACAACCCACCTTACATTCCCCCGCGCAGCGTTGGCTGCCCCGTCGCCGAAATTGCCGTAATCACGATCGCGCCCAAGCTCGTTTGAATTGCTGTTTTAATACTTTCTCCTAACAGCAAAATTTGCAGCGGCACCATAATCACGCCTCCACCCACACCAAACAAACCCGCTAATAAACCAGCCGCACTGCCGGTAGCAATTCTCGCAAAAATGGGATTCACTAAAACATTTGAATCCTTGGGTAATTGGTCATTGG
>Ga0316607_1000187_pt1 | contig 25079 bp, 23 predicted proteins | sample MIS2016062E_MG_FD_207674 | JGI IMG/M metagenome (GOLD analysis project Ga0316607, IMG submission 207674) | Microbial mat bacterial communities from Middle Island sinkhole, Lake Huron, Michigan, United States - MIS.2016.062E | ecosystem: Environmental > Aquatic > Freshwater > Lake > Sediment...
TACCGTGCATCAGGTCGTGGGAGCTAAATAGCAAAACTATGATACTATTGCCCATGATCACGGCTAGAGGTAAATAAAGCCATAAAAGATAGACAGGCCATCGATCGAGATTAGCCGCAATCCCCCAACCCAGTAGCAAAATGGCCATATTAATGAACAGTATAACCAACTTACTAGAATCTGGTTTAAAGGCTTCTGATGGCAGAAGTGGACGCAATTTCTTAGCGTATACCGATTGGTGAATTAGCGTTTCTTCGCCTAAAGTCGGCGTGGCAGTCTCGTCTAGAGTAGAGAGTGTTTTTTCGGATTTCATGTTGTCGCTCAGAGTATTCTAGTGTCACTTAAAATTGCTAATTTTAATCAGATCCGATTTTGAACGAGTTTAATATTTCGGATCAATTAGTCATTAGTTAGTAGTGCTGATTTCCTTGTTGATGCTTGACAAATCACTAATAATGACTAATTTAATTCTGGGAAAAATCTCACCATCTATCAGTAATAGCGTCAAAGCTGCCTGATTATTGATAAGGAGCTTGGCCTCGAAGCTGGCGCAGAGAATTTACACAGGTGGGACAATCGCACCCAAACGCAGCAACAGCAGCATCACTTTCTTCTTCAGTCATCGGAAATTCCAAAGTTGGCTGTGTATAGGCTACTTGAACAGTTTCTTTTACTTTGGTGAATCCTGCCCCATTGGAGCGCACGCAGCGCAAATGGGAACAAACCTGCCGTACCGCCGGTGCAGGGTTGCTGAGGTTTGGTTGGGACATCTCAGCAGCTTTGGCAGTATGGACACTCAGTAGTATTGAACTGAATATGCTGGGACTGGCAAGTAATGCGAGTTTAAGTTTTTTGTTCATGTTTCAGACAGTTGTATAAAGATCTTACTATATCCGATCAAGAGAATTTTGTAAACAACTATTAAAGGCTGACGCATCGCTCATGCGATCGCAGTTTTCACTTGGGTTTAATCACCAATTTCCCATTCCCAATTTCCCATTCCCAATTTCCCATTCCCAATTTCCCATTCCCAATTTCCCATTCCCAATTTCCCATTCCCAATTCCCAATTTCCCATTCCCGATTCCCAATTAAAAAAGTCCGTTTCCCTGAACAATTTCTTTAATTGTAGTCAACGTATCTAAACCAATTAATCCTCGACGATAACCTTTTTGATTAGACATTCCCAAAAATATCGCATCTCCCCGATTTTGATAGCGCCAAAACCGAGGGGAGGCATTAATAAAAGTAGAGGCACTGTTGACATCCAGAGCAAATTGGCGACTTTCTAAGTAAGATTCGGTGGCGATGCCGTCAGCGTGGCCGCTGCTGTAGCGATTGATCCAGCCGATCGCAATCCCTAAACTATCGACCACTTTAAATGCTATGGTTTTGTTCAAATAAGGTTGAGTCCACTCAGAGGTTTCAGCTAACTGCAATTCGGGAAAATCTGCGACGAGCTCGGCGTCTCCCCTAATTTGAAAGCCTTTTTCTTTTAAACTGTTCCACAGCCTAACTAAGGAAGAAGGCTTTTGGTTGCGATCGATCAACACTTTCTCGATCGCATTCACCGGATCTGGCACGCTTTGATGGCTGTCCAAAATCATCCACCTCGCCATCTCCAAACTACCAGTAGGCGACCAATAAAGGTAACAATTTCCCATTGCCGATCGCAACACCGGTACTGTACACTGTCGCACCACCTGCTGCACCAAACTCGGCCTGCCGTAGGGAATAATTAAATTGAGATATTCGTCTTGAGTGACTAAATCCCGGATCGAAGCGCCTCGATCGGGCGGCAGTACCTGCAAACATCCTGACGGCAAACCAACCTCATCGATCGCCGACGACAAAGCTTCCCCGATTACTGCATTAGTTTGCCAGCTTTCGCTACCGCCTTTGAGAATCAAGCTGTTAGCACTTTTGAGGCACAAACCCGCCGCGATCGCCCCCAACTCGGGAAACGCCTCGTAAATTAGGGCGATCGCCCCCAGGGGTAGCGACTGACTATATACTTGACACCGATCGACCTGATAAGAAGCATTAATCACCCTGCCGATCGGATCTGGCATTTCTCCCAATCGCTGAAGAATTTGCACCGTTGTCTTGATCCTTTCGGGCGTCAGCTTTAGCCAATCCACAATCAATTCGGGAATCGCCATATCCCGACTGGCTTCTAGATCCAGAGTATTTGCTTCTAAAATTTCATTTTGTCGGCGTTTCAGCGCCAGAGCCATCGCCTGCAAAGCAGCAGCGCGATCCGTACTCTTTTTCCCCGCCAGCTCCAAAGAAGCAAGATTTGCGCGGCGGGCGACATTTGCAGAATCCGAGTCAAGGCTAGAATCGTCAATTATCATCATTTAGCTAACGCCTGTAAGCTAGCCATACCATCAGAGCCGGCAGCATTGCTAGCAGCAAGGCGAGCAGTGCCCACAGAATAATATTCGGGCCTGGTGAGAGCAGTGCCAGCGGCAACCAAATCATTAGCGGCACCAAAATCATGCCGAGAGTCAAGGGCAAATAGTCCGCCCTCCAACCTCGATTCGCTCTGTTCCACTGTTGACCTGTCCACCGCCAAGCCTGCTTGTAAGGATAGTTTGTGGATAGTTGCTCGATGACCTGCCCGCTTTCGTCCAATACAAATATTTGCTGACAGCGATTGCAGCCAAAGGCTTCTGTCAGTACGATCGGTACGAGGCGACCCCGGCGTCGGCAAGGGCAGGGGTAATCACCGTTTAAGTCGATCTTTGGAGCTTTTTGAGATGGCACGGGCAATCAGATAACAAAAGCGTTTTTACAAAAATAATCTTTAAGATATCCGTTCGATCGAACTTGTCAACTCGCCGCTTCTAAAAATCTACAGAAATCTGTAGGTCAAACTTAGCGGTTTATGTTTAGCCCTGATCAGATGCTCTAAGCTTCCCGATTGCTCAGGTTGGCCTGATCTTCCCAGTTAGAGACTGCCTTGATTTAGCAGAGGACTTAAAATATTTGGTTTTTTGATGATTAGTTTGAGCAAGAGTGTTTCCGTGGTTTTCACACCAAGTAAGCTTTAACAACCCGCACCAAGTAGCGCGTTTCTCAAGTTTATCACGATTGTTGTGAAAGTCGTCAAGATCTGAAAAAATCTCGGTAAATCTAGATTTTTAGGCTACTGTTTTAAACCCCGAATCAGGCCTTTAACTGCCTGTTCCGAGCCTTCGCTCGATCGGCAGAGTATGTTGCCGAAGAGTGTCGAAGAGTGAGTTGCAAGTTCCGTCATTAATTTTACCATAAACTGAGGTATTATCACCAAATGTTGGCGACATAGCACAGATTTTTTTAGGCTTTGTCAGATTAACTAAATTACTTAATCTTTAAAAGCGGGTGACGCGATTCGAACGCGCGACATTCACCTTGGCAAGGTGACGCTCTACCACTGAGCCACACCCGCATTTCCTGCGGTCTTAACTATAATGCCTTAACTATCCGAGTTTGTCAAGTCTTTTTCCTAATTTTTTTTCAGAAACTCAGCCCAGGGGCGATCGGGCCACTACCCATCTCACATTTTCGGAGCCGGATTATTAACTAAATCAGTAATTGCCATAGTTTTGACCGCCAGCAGCCGACAACGGAGCTACAATCAGACTGGAATTTGGGGGAACACTGATATGTCAGACTTAAATCGCGGAATCATGAAGTTCAAGGGAGCTGACAGCCCCATCGCGATCGCCATTTCAGCGATCGTGATTGCGGGCGGGATCGGCTTTCTGATCTGGTGGGCACTACAATCAGCCTACACCTTAAGCTAACTTTCGCTAACAAACTGCGGTGAGGGCGGGTTGATCTCACTGATCTATGTGCCCGCCGACATACTGGAAAAACCCGCTCCACTAACTAATGACAGACGACTTAATCTGACTTACCACCGAAAATTGCCATAAATCGCTGCTCCTTCGCAAGGCTCATGAGGCGAGTCACTGCTCCTTCGCAAGGCTCAGGAGGTCGCTCTAATTAAACCTGTATGTTTTCAGTATTTGATCAAAGAGGGTGCGATCGCGCCTTAAAGCCCCGACTTCTTAAACAAGTCGGGGCTCTGGCTATGCTGTTTTTTTAGGTGGGATTACTTAGTTGCTACCAATTCCCCAGGCGATGGCGGCCCCATCTCCCCGATCTGCCACTAATTAGATTATAGGTAACAGCCTTTTGATTAGAATTTCAAATATATTGTTGCAAACCAAGAGTATGGTGCTAGTATGTTTAACTGTGGGTGCAAATGGGTCGGTGCCCGAGCGGTTAATGGGGGCGGACTGTAAATCCGCTGGCTACGCCTACGCTAGTTCAAATCTAGCCCGGCCCACCACAATTTAATAAAAAGTTAAAATTTAAGAATTAAAAATTGTTTTAATTTGAGATTCTTAATTTTTTATGCCCGTGTAACTCAGTGGTAGAGTACCTCCTTGGTAAGGAGGAAGTCACGAGTTCAAATCTCGTCACGGGCTTGATACTTTCTAGTATATCCCTCAAGGGTTCCAGGCTCATTGCACAATCAGAAAAGCCGTTTTCCGCTCAATTTTCGCGCTAATGGTTTTCTAGTATATCCAAAACCACCTCTATGTCTACCAAGTCCGCCCTCGACTTTTTGCGGTGAATTCTCAACTGATTAAGTATGTCGGCGGCATCGGAAAACTCTGCGACTGCCGGGACAGATTCTTGAATTTCAGGGCGATCGCTCTTGACCGCCTCAAGCTCTTGCTCCAAAGTCTGCACCCTCAGTCCTAAATCGCCGTTGCGCTCGTGTAACTGATTTAATTCCTTGTCCCATTCTGCAAGCTGTGTCTTTGCCGTTTCAAGTTCTTGCTTGAGTGATTCATTCTCAGTGCGCAACGTATCTAAGATTTCATTGTGCAATCGAATAAATGCCTCTGTAGAAGGTTTGCCTATGTCATTGTCTAGTGGTTTAGTGTCTAGTGGTTTAGTGTCTAGTGGTTTAGTGTCTAGTGGTTTAGTGTCTAGTGGTTTAGTGTCTAGTGGTTTAGTGTCTAGTGGTTTAGTGTCTAGTGGTTCTAAAATTAACGACTTAGTTGTAGCGGGTGCTGTAGGCTGTTTTTTTTTGCCTGTGGTAGCAGTCTCTGTAGCCGTCGCACCCTCTAGAACCTTGACAATAAAGGCATTAGCGCTCAATCCTTCGCTAGCAGCAACTATCTTGATAGCATCCAATAAGTCGCGCCGTCCGTCTAGTCTTAGGTTCAGTTGAATTCGTTCTAACATTGTCTAGTACCTTGTCTAGTGGTTGTTAGTACAATGTAGCACTAGACAAGATAACTGTCTAGTGGTTTATCTAATCTCAGTCTTAAGAGGTAGCGACACCGATCGCGATCGGTGCCGCTCTATCCGAAATTTCGGACACTTTTCTACAACCATCAGAGATAGCGGCACCAATTTAGTTTGACCGGTGCCGCTAAAGTATCGGCTAGCTAGCTAATTTTATAGATGTCACTCTCTGGAAAATTGCCTTGTGACACTCCATCCACTAACTCATCAAATTTCACCGTGTAACTCTGTTTGTTGTCCCGCAAAAACCACTCATCTATAACCTCACCCTCTAAATCGAGATAAGCAGGGTTATGCGAAACAATGATAGCTACGCGGTCGCCGACTGTTATTGGCTCTTTACGGTGCATAGTTTTTGGTGGTTGTGTTGGTTGTGGCTGACTTTGCGGTTTTGGTGGTGTCGGCTGTTCTGGTTGCGATTGACTTTGCGGTTGAGTAAGTATTTCTGCTAATTTTCGCCGATCGCGATCGGTGAGTTGAGAGAGTAAATTACAAATTTCTAAAACAAGTGAGAAATCATCCTCAGCATCCTCAGCACCGCTCTGTGTAAGGATTGTTTGCCTCAGCACTGCCTCAGCGGTCCGAGTAACTGTATTAGATGTTTGAGGCAATTCTGAGGCAATATCAACGGCAGAATAAGGATGCTGAGGATGCTGAGGCAGATTTTGAGGATGCTGAGGCAGATTTTGAGGATGCTGAGGCAGATTTGATGTGGTATCAACGGCAGAATGGGATGCTGAGGATGCTGAGGATGCTGAGGATGATTTTTCACTTGTTTCAGATTTTTGTTTGCAGATTCCCAGATAATAAGCACTGCCCATTGTTTGATCACATAATTCCCTCTCTGTATGACGGCATCGCTCTAACTTAGGGAACAGTTCACGGAACCGGGCATACAGTCCATTGATGGACTTGATAGGATTGTCATGCTTTGCAATCTCATTCCAGATGAGTTTTTCCTTGTCTTTGTTGGAGTTGTCAATCTCAAGGATGCCAGCCTCCATATACCAGTCCTGTAATTCCCTCCATAAATCCTTGGCATAAACGCGATCGCCTTTACCGACTTCATAACCAAGGTCACGGACAAATTGCCATAGGTGCTGTGAATTTTCTTGAGCCTTGTGTAACGCAGCCTCACCGGAGCCGTAGTCGATGCCCTCAGACAATAGCAACGGCAGACGCTCCAACATCTTATTGAGTAACGCCGGGGCGATAACGTCACGGATAAAATCAGGGTCTTCCTTAAATCGGGGGTCTGCTTCGATTTCGCCCCGGCTAGACCGCGCGCCGACCACGTAGGTTTTGTCGAAACTCAGGATGCAATAACGGCTCTTGATAGCCTCAGCATCACTACTGATGGATGGTAAGTTGTTGCAATTGGCAAGAAATATCGCTTGTGGTTTGTAGGGATATTCGCCCCGGCCTTTGTGCTCAATGGTTATTTCATCCCCGGTTATGAAGCTCTTGAGACTTTGAAGTTTGTCGAGTCGCACAGCTTCCACATTCTCACTAGACCAGTTGCAAAGGGAATTTTCCAGGCCGGCAAGAGGGAATTTTTTGCCACTGTCATAGATTTTAAAATCCATCAATGACTTCCCGGTCATACCTTGTCCTAGTACAGCCGACAACGCCGTCCGTAAAGTGTCTTTACCATTTGAGCCGTCGCCGTGACAGAGCAGGCCTTTGACTCGCGACATTTTTAGACGTGCTAGTGGTAGACACAGTGCAGCAGCAGCAGTTCTCAGGAATATTTCACGCTGAGGCGGCGCCAGACACTCCAAAAGGCGATCGCAATCTGTAGAGTCGGCGGCGGGGTCATACTTGCAGCCAACGTATGTGTAAATCTGTTCCGGGTTATTCGGAGCTAAGGAATGGGAGCCGTCGCGGTTGATGCTAACAACGCCGTTCTCGCAGTTGAGGCCAACAGGATTAACTGTTTTGATATCCACTGCCAGGCCCAGAGTCATCCACTGGAACACTTCGGTTATATTGGTGCTTTTTGCCTTGCTACAAACGTAGACACCAATACGATTCGGTTCAGAATAGGTATTTAACCACTTACGGATGCGGTTTTTCTCGACAGACTCTAGTTGCTCTTCGTAGTGATTCCCAGTGAATTTGTAAAGGATGCCGCTAATTGATACCCAGTCGCCGTCCGAATAGAGCGCGTCATCTGCTTTTTGTACAAAATTTTTCTCTGCAATCGGTGCTGTGTCTGGGATGTAGCCATTATCAACACTGTTAGCATACTCTTCCGTGCGCGCGCGGGGGGGTAAGGGAATTTCATTGATTTTTTCAGAGTCAGCGGCCGCATGAATTTCAGCTTCAATTTTTTGAATGAAGTCTTCAATGTCCATATTGTCGAGAATCTCCTTAATGTCACCTTTCTCTGGGATGTCAGGGAAAATAACGCGCGGGTCAACAACTATGCAAGGAATTCCGGCAGCCACTGACTGAGCCCAATTGCACAGCGACAAAACCTCTGATGCTTTTTTAATCCCTGTATCATCGTTATCTCGCAGCATTGCGAGCACGACTTGCTTACCAGTTGCTCGCAGCGCGTCAACCATTGTGATCATCTCAGGATGATTCCATTTTGTGCCCTGCATAGTCAGCGCTGCGATACCGTGACCTCTGGCAAGTTCTACGTTAGGTTCACCCTCAACCATCAGAACGGCAACGGGTTCATTGTTTGGCATACTCTTCAAAATCTCGACTACTTCATCAAGACGGTACGCCGGCCACGGTAAAGGCCCGTTTTCTTGTAGCTTATTGCCATCGCCGTCAATGTAGCGCGGCCGACAGGTTTTGCTGTGTCCCTTTGGATTCTCAGAGTCCGGCCACTGCCACCGCAAAGCTATCTGATTTTCGCTGTACTTGTAGTCGATTTGTAGCGCGTCCGCAGGTACACCCTTCGGGAAGTAGTCGGGTTTGTGGGGTTCAGGGCCTTGCTGTGGCGCTGGTAGTTTCAGGAGTTTAAGTCCAGTGGGAATCGGGGCTGTTACCGTTAGTGGGATTGTTTTCTGGACTGCTACTACCTTCTTTTTTGGCTTCTGATTGCCTAATTTACTTTCCTCCGCCTCACGCTCTGCCAGAACTTCGGCCCAAGGTTTGATGGCCTCACGAATTGCTGCGGGGGCACAGTCGGAGTTAAAGCAGTGATACTTCCCGGTTTTGCTGTCAATGCTTAGGTTGTGGCCCTCACACACGGGGCAAATATATTTGTCTTTCTCTTTGCCCGGTGTCAACCTGTCTAGATGTTCGCGGATATCAAAAGATTTGAAAGAATCGGATGCAGAATTTGTCCCAGTAGGATATGCTGTAGGCATGATGTTTGACCTTATATAGGTTGATTACCAAAAGCCGCTGAAGTCAGGTCTCAATTGAAGACAGCGGTTTTTTGGTGTTTACTTTTTTGGAAAATTTAGAGCATAGGAGAAACCGCCCCGACAAATTAGATTGCGGGTGTGATTGTGCTGTCGGTGAGGCTGACACCGATTAAGCCATTGCAGAATTTAGGGATGAGGACTAAAGCTTTCAAGGGTTGGATCAGATTCTCTAATGCTGTCCAAATTCCTAAAAACTTTAACAACGCCAAAAACTCACACACAAACACGCCATAGGTTAGAGGGTTCATGTAGTGCTTGAGAAATGACCGCAGAGTTTCTTTGTCTATCCTGCGGGCTTCTATTCGTTCGCGTGGTGTCAAAGGGCGGTTGTCCATGAGAAATATTCTAGACGATAAGTTAGCTCTGCGGATCGAGAAGTTGTCCCGATGATGTGCGCATTTTAATTGAACTGGTTAAAATACAAACCTATAGGTTTCGACATTCTCCATGCACGTAGAATATAGAGCGCGTTGGGAAAATCTCGAATTGCGAGGAATTGCAAAATATAATCTCGTATTTAGACAAACTCATATAAGTTTGTGCCGTATACTCGGATATTTATTCGTTCGAGTGAGTTTTTTTTCGGCTCTCAGAGGGGTAAAATTCCATCCCCTTTGAGACTTTGCTTACTCCCCGACTAGGCGCTTGTACTCAGCCTCAGCAGCCTTGTACTTTGGGGAGCCGCCTTTACTAACACCCCACACATCGAGGATGATTTTTGCTTTGCCATAGCCACGGGCCTGCAACTGTAGAATCCGTTCTAGCCGTTCCGAGTCGGGGTTCTCAGAACGTGCAGCTAGCTTGTCCTCAGTGAAACGTTCTGCGTGTTCCGGTTCCTCACAATCAAGTGACAGAGAGCGTTCTAGGCATTCTACGGGGGAGAGGATTAGCTCAGCTTCATGTTGTCGTTGTTGTTGGGAAATATAGGCAGAAGTTGAAATTTCATCAATCACGTCAGCGGTAATAGCCCGCTCTTTGATTGCTTCAATTTCGCCTTGTTTAGACAGCTTGTAGGCGATATTGCCCGATTTGACTGCACAGGCAATTGCTGCACAAAGACTAACCCCTTGCATGGCTTTATGCCAGCCAATTTTCTTGTCCAAAGCTGTTAAAGGAGTCAGCCACAAAACCAGTGCAGCACTAGACAGGACAAACATTTTTAGGTGCATACAAACACTCCCATTCCTATCAGCATCATAGCTAGCCCGCTAACCAGAACTGCTTGTAAGTCGCTAACTGAAACCTTCAACAGTTGACTGATAGAAAAATCCAACAGCCAACACAAAACCCAAACGACGGCGACTGTTGCTATTAAAAACGTAATCGCCTTAAAAGCCATCGGATGCAAACTCGCTATCCATCCCAGTAGGGAGGAAGCGATGCACCCGGCGGTAAAATAATTTACCAGGTACATCGCTTTCATTAGTTTGAGCCTCCCATTAACTTAGATTTAATTGCATCAATTCGAGTGCGCGCATCATTTTCAGCCTTATCAATGCCCAGTCCCAAACGAGCGTAACCAGGACGTAAACCGTGCAGCTTTTTAGCTAAACCAGCATCGGCACGCTTTTTGCCTAACTCATTCTCTGCCACTGCACCCTCATATTTCCGGTGCGATTTATGGACTAATTTGTCGGCTTCTTCAATCTTTGTCAGAGCTGCATATGCCCGCTTGGATTGACGAGCGCCGTCTGTTTTCTCCTTTGCCAATTCCTTGATTCTGTCGGCTTCTTCCCGGTCAAAATAGCGGGGTGCTGGCACTACGGGGATGCTACGGATACTGGAAAAGTTGCCGGGATTCAGTGGGGTAATGACACCGGGTGCAGTGGCCGCTAATACTTTTGATTTGTCAATTGCATGACCGCCTTCATTACTTGTGGTAAGTTGGCTGTCTTTATTCCCACCACCAAACAGTCGTAACTGTAAACTCATTTTTTTGCTCCTGATTGAATGTTGATGTCGAATCGGATGGGGCACAAATTGAATGGGTTAATTTTGGGCAACAAGGAATTAATCAGCACAAGCAATCCCACAGTCGCTAAAGCAAGCGCGATAAATTGGCTAAAATCTACCCATTCAAAAAAGTTAATGCTCGGACGTGTACCGTAATCGCAGACTGGGTTCACGCCGTCGTTGATGTAGTCGGCTCTGTCTACAGTGTTGTCTACAGTGTTTACAGCGGGCAATATGTCACTGTGCAAAGTGCTGTTTGCCCGATCGTACTCAAGCTTGTGGGAGTCTAGCAGCGCTTCCCATGTGGCAGTTTTGGAGAGCTTGCCGAATAGTCGCGCTTGTTCGGCGGTGAGTCCACAATCGGCTGCAAGCTGCTTAAGCCCTTCGATGCGACGGCGCGATACTAACGGGGGATTACTCATAGCAACCCCCGCAGTAAATTAAGAATTGCGATCGCCCCAAAAAGCGATCGCCCTGAAAATGGCATAATGATTAAGCTCCAAAGCGTTGTAATAGAACCTTTGGGGAAGTCGTGACTTGTTAAACAGTTCGAAGTGTTTAGCAGTCGCGCAACAATCTTCCTTAGTTACTCACGATTACAGGTTTGCGCTCCCTTGTCAATAGGGGGAGTGTAAAGTTTTGTGTCTAATTATTCAGTGAGTAACTCCATCACTTCATCGGGCGTAATGCCGTAAATAGCGGCTAGCAATTTGATATTTTTCACGTCACCACCTAACCGTTTAAGCACCTCGATAGCACTACCCAAAGGAATAGCTTCCTTTGTGGATTGAGTTAACAAATCAATCGTTGTCTGAGTATTGGCTCGTTTTTTATAAGTGCCTTCATTCATCTGTGTTGAATGCCCCAAACTCTTAGCTCTTGTTTCCTGAGACATCCCCGCCATTTGACCGCTAAGATTAGCTAAATGACGCAAAGCATGAGTTTGAGTAAAACCTTTATTCCATCCTACTAAAACGTCCCTACCCCTTTTAGCGTAAACCTTAGAAACTGTTTCCGGTCTACTTGATAGCAAGCGTACTTCAGGCAGTTTGCCTAACTTAATTTCTAGATGCTCTATCAAATCAGAATGAGTAGGGGGAAGCATTGGTATACATAATCGGTAGCCTGTTTTGGTTGTTGTGCCCAGTCGCGTCTTTTCACCTACTACAGCAATCATTTTCTTGTTTGCCGGCTCATTTAAGGGGGGAATGGTAATGCCATCTTTTGTCTTAAATGGTTGATCAATGTTCTGAATAGCAAAGACCTCATGCACTCGAAAGCCATACACCAACTGCATTGAAAACACCCATAACCAGCGCTTACGCGAATCTAGCCTGTACCGTTTATCGCCAAAGGGAATATTTAGGACTTCTTCGCGAAGCTTCAAGAAGTCCTCAATTGACAAGGTTTGAAGGTCTTCCCTAAACTCGGTTTGCGTATCGTCAACCTCCTTAAGTTTGCCTAGCAAATTAGTATCGCCGATAGTCTCAGCTAGTTTCTTCATTGCACATAGGCAACCCTTGAAACTCTTAGTCCCTTGCTTTTTACTATTGACGACTGACAAAATATTTGGCAAGTTGACAATTGTATCCGGTGGCAACAGTCTGTAGAAATCGTTATAAGTTTCTCGCCACGATGATTGATGGCTCGCATTAGTTGTATCGCGTCGCTGACGGCGTTTAGTACGTCCATCCCAGTATTCTTTCTCTACTTTTGCGACAGCATCACCGAACGTTATCAAGTTATTTTTGATGACGTTTTTCTCTAGAATCACGTCATCGTACCAGCTTAAAAACTGAGTCTCACTAGAAAAAGATTCTAGTGCACTAGCAACTAAGTGAGTTTTCCTCAGAGCATCAGTAATACCTTGCATCGTCAGGTAGCACCCACAGGTTTTGTTGACCCGCTTGTCACCTAGTTTGAATTGAAGGGTGACGTAAGACCCCTTAGCCTTACTATCCTTCTTTAGCCCTACCCCTTTGGGGCATTCTTTCTGTGCTTGTTTGAAGTAGTCCAGAATCCGCTCGTAGCCGATTAGGTAATCGGCTGAGGTGCTTGCCGTGACTGAATTAGATTTTTCGCTCATTTTTCGCTCAGTCCTCTTATGATGTTGAGTTTGCTTGCCGTATTCAGCGTACAGCAAGTCGCTCAGTTATCGCTCAGATATAAAACAGGATTTTCGCCGCGAGGAAAAAGAAGAGCTAGAACGACGCAAAATCGTAGATTTAAAGCAAGGCGTTAATTCAAATCTCGTCACGGGCTTTTAAGAGACTATATTAAAGGATTAGCGGTTGAAGTTGTTCTTCAACCGCCAATTCTACTTTTTAACAGTAACTTGCAAATAAGTTTTTGGGTCTTCGGCAACCCAACCTAAACCCGTATTGTACCGAACTTCAAAATGCAAATGAGGTTGCGGAATATCCGGTTTTCCCGTCGTCCCCACAGTGCCCAAAACTTCTCCAGACTGCACTTTTTGACCGACTTTTACCGCCATATTTTTCAAATGAGCGTAGCGCGTTTGCTTCCCCGCTTCGTGGTTCACTACTACTAAATTGCCGTAATCCCCTTGCGGCCCGGCAAAGGCGACTGTCCCCCCGCCAGCCGCCAAAACCTGCGTACCCTCCGCAGCCAAGAAATCTATGCCGCTGTGGAAAAAAACGGCGCGACTTACCGGATGCGTCTGCCAGCCATAACGCAAAGCTTCCACCGCCGGTGTCGCTAGCGGAAAGCCTTGCACCGATGTCGCATCGGGATTTACCGCAGGTTCGATCGACCAATTCACTGAAGGAATAAACGCTACTTGCCCGATCGGCTTGCACCCATTTGCCTCAAATAGCAAGTCTGCGCGCACTTTGTAAGTTTCTGCCATTTTTTGCCAATTCGAGCCGGCAGGCACTTCTACGAGTCTGCCATCGTAGGGAGGAATGACGATCGTACTGCCGACAGACACTCGACCTCTCCGCAACATCGGATTCATCGCCATCAGCGTCGCCGGAATCACATTGTACTGCCGCGCTATGCTTTCTACTGTTTCGCCCTGGACAGCGGTATGACGGCGCAACCGCTCCAACGCTGGCAGAGGGCAATCGCGGGCGGGTGAGGGGTCTTCTAAAGGTGCGATCGTCGGCAGATTTGCCGGGGCGGCTACAGGATTTGCCACCGTTTTCCCAACAGGTGCGGCCAAGCAAATTAGTGCAGAAACTAGAGGAAATAAGCGCTGAAAAGTCATGATCTTAAGACAAAAGTATTCAGTAGAACCGGGCGAAACAGCCCAAGCGACGACTTGATGAGCAAACTCTTGGTGCTGGGGACGATCGCCTGATGATATAGTACAAGTGGTCCATCGGATGGGCGATCGGCTCTGACAGACGGGCAACAGTCGCCGTAATCCGCTGACCACAGAAAGAGCGGCAGATCAGAGAAAGATTTTTTTTGGCTATGTTCTTGAGGAAGCGTTACCCCCGCCCCGCTTCCTTACCATCGCCCAGACAAAAATACTTGATTCGGAACTTGTCTGCGGGGATGAGGTATCTAGCGGGAGTGATTAGATGAGTTTATCTTTTAAGCAGTTGACACTTTATCTGACTTTGCTGTCGTTGGGGGGAGGCCTAGGATGCTTGGGCAATCGCTATCTGCAAAGCCCAAACGGTCTGGAAACTAGGTCGGTTTTGCCCGTGGTGCGCCAGCAAATCCCGCTCGATGTGTCTCCTCAAGTCCCAGAAAATCGGGCAGTCGATCGCAGCAATCCTAATTTTATTGCCGAAGCAGCCGAAAAAGTCGGCCCGGCTGTGGTGCGGATTGACGCTACCACCAAGGTGGCTTCTCAAGTGCCGGAAGCTTTCAAAAATCCTTTGTTTCGCAGGTTTTTTGGGGACAATTTGTCGGTACCCGAAGAAAAAATTAAGCGGGGTACAGGTTCGGGGTTTATTCTCACTCCTGACGGCCGCATAATTACTAATGCTCACGTTGTGTCCGGGACGGATACTGTGAAAGTGACTCTCAAAGACGGCCGAGAGTTTGAGGGTAAGGTGCAGGGGGTCGATTTGCTGACGGATGTCGCTGTTGTGAAGATTAATGCCAAGGACTTGCCCCAAGTGGCTTTGGGCCGCTCGGACAATATTGTACCGGGACAATGGGCGATCGCGATCGGCAATCCCTTGGGTCTTGACAATACAGTGACTGTGGGCATTATCAGCGCTACAGGTCGATCGAGCTCTCAAGTAGGCATCCCCGACAAACGAGTCCGCTTCATCCAAACCGATGCCGCCATCAACCCCGGCAATTCTGGCGGGCCGCTGCTGAACGACCAAGGCGAAGTAATTGGCATCAATACCGCCATTCGTGCAGATGCTCAAGGCTTGGGGTTTGCAATTCCGATCGAAACCGCCAAACGAGTTTCCGACCAGCTATTCGCCAAAGGTAAAGCCGAACACCCCTATCTCGGCATTCAAATGGTGAGTTTGAATCCCACCACCAAGGCAGAAATCAACAAACAGCTTAATAGTAAGATTGCCCAGGATCAAGGCGTAGCCGTGACGCGAGTCGTTGAAAATTCCCCAGCTCAAACAGCCGACTTGCGTGCGGGAGATGTGATTCAAAAAGTTGACGGTGTTGCCGTTAACTCTCCAGGAGACGTGCAGGAAATTGTGGAAAACACTGCGATCGGCAAAGAACTCGAAGTGGAAATTAACCGTCTGGGTCAAGTTCAGAAAGTTAAAGTGCGTCCCGGCGCTTTTCCCATATCGGGGAGTGCAACTGGTGGATGAAGGATGAATCGGATTTTTGATTTGTTTGGCAAAAATTTTCATCCTTCCCATTCCCCAACCTCAAAAGCTTTTCACTTTTCTTTGGGAGAATTTGGTTGAATCGAGCTGGTGCTTGCCAAATTTTCTTCTAGTTGCATCCTCTGCTCCATTTGCCTGAGAAAATAACCAGTCATCATCGCTGAAGCTAGCAAACCTGCTAAGTTTTCGCGGTCAGTTGTAATTTGGACGTTAAAATTGTCTGAAGGCAAGACACCTACAAGTCCTTGAACGTTGTGAGAGATCATGTCTTTGATTTCTGGGCTGACGGACTTGGCGACGCGGGCTAGAACCTCTGGAGATTGGTGTTGGAGGTACTTCAGAAGTGGATTAGCTGCGGTTTGTTGGACATGGGAATTGTCGAAGTCAGGGTGAAAAACCATTGGGCGATTCTTAATTTCTGGCTGATTATATTCTACTTCACACTATTCGTCATTGCTTGGGTACTGATTTGCCTGAAAGTCAATTTGTAGTTGTTTCGGCAGTTGGTCTACTTGAAAATACCGATGAAATTTGTCGGTAACTTGTAGCCAATAAGAGCGACTCTCCTTTGGCCGCCGTTTGCGTACAAAACCGAGTTCGACCAGTTCTTGCACTTGCTGGTAAGCGCCGGAACCTCGCAAGTTCACTAAATCTGGCTGGGCGATACCTCCTTTGAGGGCGATCGCAGCTAGCGTCCGCAGAGCTCCAATACCTAATTCTGGAGGTATCAAAGTTTGCATTAAACTGGCAAACTCTTCCCTCAGTTGCAGGCTGTATCCTGTGGGAGTTTCGACTACTTCTAAAGCACTGTCCCGCTGAGCAGAGTCAGACATCAGTTCGATGAGCGCGTCTTCAGCTTCGGAGCGATCGCACCTGGCAATTTCCGCAATCTCTGCTATTGAGACTGGCTGACCTTTTAGGTAAAGTATGGCTTCTATTGTAGTTGCTAAGCGAGTCATTTGGGAATTGGGAATCGGGAATCGGGAATTGGGAATCGGGAATCGGGAATCGGGAATCGGGAATAAACATCTCTCTTACACAAATCTAAAATAATTGCTCGCAGCCTGCGCCGGGGAGAGCGGATCAAGTTGCAACACTTATTGTGGTTTAGTTAAATCAGGTTTCAATTCCATCATCCGGCTATCAAGTTTGCGCGCGGCATCGCTAATCGTGATAGTTGGCTTCATGCCATCGAGATATATAGTCGCCATAAAAGCCCCTATTTTTCCCCGTCGAAATATAGCACAATCTACATTCATGGGTATATTTTCTATTTTTCCTTGAGTTGTCCACCCAGCCGATACCTCACCAGTATTGTCTGGCAAAGTTAAAGCGGTGGGATTAGTGAACTGCAATTCCTTGTTACTGTTTAAACCTTCAGAGAATGCTTTTGCCACAGTCCCTTCACGGATGGCCTCATCAAAGCCAGCTTGTTGGATTGCATCTGACAGTTGCATTGTAAATCCTATCAGCAATTGAAACTGCTTGTCATCAATTTTTTGGTAAGCGAAGTCGCTTGCTGGCTTGCTGAGTTGATTTTTGAAATTTGCCGCCCCGGATGGCACCTCTGTAAAACCCGGAGGTAAGTCTTGTAAAGTAAGAACTAGATTCGATAAGTCACCTGCGGGTTCTGGAATATCCGCCGACTGAGTATTGCTGCGAGTGACTCCTGGATTGGCGATCGACATTTTGGCCAATCCACCACCGAATGTAGAACTAATTAGCAAACACGCTAAGATACACGCTTTTTTGTTCATTATTTGACGCCGTTGCTATCCACTCAACTTCAGTTTCAAAGTGTTAATATTCCCAAGTTACCTCAAGATCAAATCCGGCGCAACAGCCACGAATCATGCTCAATAAATTCGGCCAAGTGTGGCTGGTAAATTTTCAAGAATAACTGTCGGTTTCTAACTCCTCTAGTTCTTGCGTAGACTGCCATCCAGCTTGCCAGAGCGATCGATCTTTTAGCTGTTGGGCGTTCAACCAAAAACGGACATTTGGATCGCAAGCAGCCACCATTTCCGCAAATACCCATTTACCTTCGTTTTTTCTGTTGACTACTTGAAAGTGCCGCCACCCCCAAGTTTTTTGGTGAGCCGTCCATTTGGAACCGACTAAATAAGGAAATTTTTGTTTTTTTTGCACTGTATTTTTGTTGACAAATATGTTAAAAATTAAGTTAATTGTCATAAGTCCTTCAGTTTTATTATATTAATAATCGCTCAAATTTATTCGGAATTTACCCTAGAAAAGCAGTCCTCACCAATGTTCTAATATTAGGCCAGAGCAATATCTCAATTTTGCCAAGGCTACAAGTGGAGCGAAACATCCGACCTGGAACAGTTGACAAAATCTTGATTTGTTGTTGCCCTTTCATAAATCAGAGTAGAACAGAACCCTGTTTGCAAGTACAGCCGTTAATTGTAACTTGCAGGAGTTGCACAGGAGGGTTCAAAAGTAGGGGCAGTTAAGTTCACTGCCCCTGTAAATATTTATACCTATTGAATAGGGATTATTTTCGAGCCGATCCACAAATAGAAAATTGATCCAACATGAGATCAATCGTGAATCTCAAATCTAAAAGCAAATAACCCACGTTATAGTTGTGGACGATCATCCGTTCTCTGAAACTTACTCAAACCTACTCATCGTAAGCTGATGTTCTCGAACTGCTTGATCCTAGGGGGCGGCCCCTTCTAGTTCACAGGCGTAATTTCGGGCGGAACTCTCCTTAATGTATGCAAGCAATCTCCAAGAATAACCCTTGATTATCTAGCTGTTAAGGCTTGTGTCCCGACAAATCCAGAGGAAGTTGGGGAAGCCGGAGTCGCACAGCATTTGTTTGTAACCAGAGGGTAATGGCGTGCTTCCGCTGCGGAGTCACGTACTCTCCTGGTCTGATCACGCCAGCACAGACGCCGATGTTTTTAATCAGGGTTTCTCGCTCCGATGAACTTGCACCCTGTAGCAACCTGACTTGGGCTTTGATAAAATCCACGTTCATAGCTGAAAGTAAAATTAAGTAAAGAACTCAGTTAAATAGCGATGCTTTGATTCCAATTGTAACTCTAAAACCACTTTGTATGAATCAAAGGAGTCAAGCTCCCCATCCAGGGGATCATGGCGTCTAGAGCTAGGCAACTTTATTTACTTTATCTGTTTTGCTAGCAAAAGTGTCACCATCCTAGCAGTCTTGAAAGAATTATATATAGTTAAGAACTGTAACAAATTTGAGTCAAATACAACAAGACAGCAGAAATTAGTGGTAACGCTACCCCCTTGAACTCAAAAAGTTCAACAGGAGCTCCAGCTCCTTACCTTCCTAGGTTTTACCCCCTGATTGTCAATCGCGATCGCACCCCCAACATTCCTCTTCGATCGTCCCTCCCCTTTGCACCCGGACACTACCACCTCACCCTGTTTATTTATACTCACCGATCTGAGTCGGGTTTGACTATAACCTAAGACATAGGTGTTATCCTCGCGGTATCATAACTCATCAACTTTCTGTTCTTGTTGCCCAATTGTATAGTGCTTTACAAATCTTGCTTGTGTCCTTTTTTGTCTTAAAGAAGGCCCAGCGCGTGATGTTAACGGCAAGTTGTACAGCAGGAGCAGCTTGCGAATATCCACATTTTGCTGTATAGGCGGTGAAACTGTTTTCCAAATTCCTTGGGGCGATAGCGAAGGGACTAGAATTGCCAGGCCAGGGCTGATTTTGTATAACTTATAACAGATTGGGAATGGGGAATTGGGAATAGGGAATGGGGAATTGGGAGCATTACACACCCAATTGAAAAGTGCTATATTAGCTGGAAATGCAATGGTAAATAAAAACTAACCCAGTTGCAGAAAATAAAAAAACCCGCTCTTTTAGAGTCGGGAATTGGGAATTATAGCCGAAGGCACTTATGCACTTATGCGCTCAGTAAAATGCAGTTCTTGAGCAATGGTTCCCGCCATTAAGAATGTGCTCATCGCCTTGCCAATTGCTTTACAAGCTTTGAGCTTGGAACTTTGAGTTATGAGTCATAAGTGACAATTTAAACTTTATTACTTCACAATTCATAACTCAAAACTCATAACCTTTACATCAATCAACCCTTGTTCTGGGGTGACAGCTTAGTTTTCCAATTGGCGATCGCCTTTTGAGCGGGTTGATAACTCTTGGTCCCAGACGGCACCAGCGAAGCAACTTGAACTGCCTCTTTCAGCTTGCCTTGAGAGCTGCGTAACTGAGCAATCTTGAAAATAGTTTCGCTCCACTCTCCTATCAACCGCTGAGCTTCTTCATACTTCGGCTGATTGGACTTAATTTGATTAGCTTTCTGGATGGCCTTACTGTAAGAAGAGGCATCGCCCCGCTTAATTTCTGCCTTCGCAGCAGATAGCAGAGCCACATTGATCTGCTGTTCTTTGGATAGCTCCTGCCACTGTGCGATCGCCTCCTGAGACTGATTGTAAGCCGGCTTATTCACATCAGGCATCAATTTAGCCGCCCCGATCGCCCCCTGGAAATCGCCCCGAGCCGCCCGCCCGTTAGCTATATCCAAAATCGTCAAACTCCAGCGCTCAATATCCTGCTGAGCCTGCGGGTAAAGCGGATCGGTAGCCGGAATCGATCGAGCCACTTTCACAGCTTTATTGAAACTCGAAGCCGAACCATCCTTGAGCAAAGTTTTCGCCTGGGCCCGCACCTGCTGGCTCGACGGCTGCTGCTTGCTTTGGGTGGCTGCCGATTGTATCGGCAGGTTGTTCTGCGCTCCCCCGGCACCAGCAGATTTTTGAGGCGGAGGATTCTGCGCCTTCTGGGCCCTCGTGGGAGGGTTTCCTTCCTGCTGGCCTACAAAAATTGACCTGTTCGTCAGAAAAACACCCAACAACAGCACCAGAGCCGTAGCTCCGCTCCACAAAATTAGCTGTTGCAAAAATGACTTGTCCGACCCCACAGGCTCCAAATCCTCCGGCTTTTGCAAATTCGGTCGCACCTCACCCCCTAGGGTCGGCCGGACTGTATTCGGTGCAGATACCTGACTCGGCATCTGGGCTGGCGAGTCATCAGAGGTACGAGCCGCCGCCGGCAACTCCTCTTTGGCAAACAACTGAGCCGTCGCCGTGGCCATTTGCGGGCGATCGTACCCATTAGTCTCGGCCCCAATCGCCACATTGCCGTTGCGTCCCGCCAACGCAGTGGTTGGCACCTCTGAGACATCCGGCAAAATCACCAAATGAGCTTTTCCCGGAGGATTCACCACCATCAAAGGTTCCTGTTTGGGACGCAAATGGTGGTCGCACAGCTCAGGCAGTCGATCGCTCAAAAAGCGGTCTAAACCCTTAACCGTCATGCACTGGCCCGATCGCAGCCCCTCCAAAAGCGCCGTCGTAAAAAACCCTTGGCGGAGAGCAGAAGTTTCCCGCGAAACTTGATTCGGGCGACAAGAAAGCAGCGTGGGAATTTCCAAATCCCGCGCCAACTGGGCCGTTTCCACCCCGATAGTTTCGCCCGCTTTCACGCTCTGGCTGCGGTTCATGTCAACCAGCACCAACACCGTTTCCGTAGGAGCATTTTTCAGAGTATTCAACAGCAACTGTACCGGAATCCCCGTACCCTCAATGTCAGCCGGATTACCGTCAACCGGCATCAAATAATCCTTGCCTTCATAACTAACACCGTAGCCACTAAAAAAACACCAGAGTAAATCTCCGTGTTGCAGGTGTTCGGTACACAGACTTTCCGTCAACCTCAGAATATTTTCCCGATTTGGATAAGTTGAGTGACCCCACAGCGACGGACTCGTATCCGTCATCAGTAGACATCCATCTGGCGAAAAACCCGCCTCGTCAACCAAAAAAGCGTACAGTCCCTCTGCATCCTCTTGGGCATAACTCAAAGGCTGGAGCAACTGATATTGATTAATGCCTATTGCAATACAAGCGTGATGTTTCATCGCCTTAAATACATAGTAAACAGCTTGCACAAAACGATAACACATCGCCACTTAACGTTAACCCCACACAGGTAGAAGTCGATCGATTTGAGATTTGAGATTTGAGAGCGACCCCACGGCCAGTACCGTTCTCCGGTCGATCGGATCAGTAAATCCACCTAATTAAACGTAAAACGAGCGATGCCGCTCCCCGACAATTGAAGGCGAAGTCGGGGATCTGGGTGTTCTGTTTTTTTACGTTTTTTATTTCTGGACGGATGAATCCGGGGGCAAGAGACCCCATTGCTTTCGGTCACAACCAACCAAAACAGTAAAATGCCAGAATTTTTGAGATGGCTGTCAAAAAATCAGCCCTGTACCTTGGGAATAATCAGGTTAAATTAAATACACAGGTCAGTCAATTGGCGATCGGAGTAGATCGGCTCAAAAGACCAACAATTGCGGGTAAGCAATAGTACCTTCCCCTTGGAGGAAGTGTTCAGTGCGTACCTTGCCAGAGTTTTCGTATTTGCAAAGACAGTACCTGCCTGACTATCCTAAAACTTTGCCCGACCTGAATTTCAGCAAACTACGCCAAACAGGAGTAACGTAAATATGCTCTCTACCGCCAACAAAGAAATCTCCGTCCCAACCGACTCCCTCCTCAAACAAAAGTATCCTAAAAGTCATGCCCACTATAGGTTTCAAGACTTTTTTGTCTTCGATCGCCAGATGGGAACCATTAACGACTGGAATGAGTCGCGCAACATTTTTACCAGCGAAGACTTCATTATCGGTTTGGTGGAGGGACTAGAAGAAGAAGTAGGCCCAGCTTCCTCAGTGATCATGTATACTATTGGTTGCCAGTGGGGAGTCCAAGATTCCGAATTTTTTCAAAAATGGTTCAGCGCCGAATTCGGCCAGAACATTCGCCAGTCAAATCTGATGTTTCTACTAGAAACTTGGTGGTGGCCGTTCACCGCTCAAGGTTGGGGCCGCTGGGAAGTCGATATGAGAGATCGCAAACACGGCTGCATCTTCATCAACCTCTATGACTCAGCAGTTGCTCGTACCCTGGGCGACGTCGGAAAACCCGTTTGTCACCTTTACGCTGGTTTGTTCGCCGGTTTCTTCGGTTCCCTAGTCAAAAAACCTCTGAGCTGCATAGAACTCCAATGTTACTCAATGGGAGAAAGCTATTGCAAATTCCTGCTAGGAAACCCCGACAAAATTGATGCAGCAGCATTCTGGCTTAACGAAGGTGCCAACGCCCGCGACATTCAAAACCGACTGCAAAACGGTGAAATATTGCGGTAATTACTCACGAATACTCCAAACACATTCACAAAAAGGACGGTTATGCCTATGTTGCATAAACCCTACCCCCCAGGGACGCCCGCCTGTCCCGTGCTGAGTACAACCATCGCGGGGGTCTTCAAGGGAGAAGACAGATGAAAATTCAAACTTCGTGGTTAGAGAAGTCTGTTCAAGACTTCTTTGGTCACTATAACTGGCTGGGAACACCTTTAGAAACCCCCAATGGCTCAGCCCCTGGTCAATTACTGACCTTAACCATGCCAGTAGCAGACTTTTTTCGGGCTATTTCTTGGGAAGGAATTCCCGAAGTAGGTGCCATACCCCCACCGCCGCCCTTGCCAGTAATTTCTGTTTATGAACCGGCCGAAGTCACTATTGACGACCTATTCGACCTGTTTTAAGGCTTCTGGGGAATGGAAAATGACCAAGAGTTAATATTGGCAATTGGTAATTGGTAATTGGTTATTTGTTATTGGTGATTGGTTATTTGTTATTGGTAATTAGGAAAACAACTGATAACTACCAACTGATAACTGATAACTACCAACTACCAACTGCCAACTGCCAACTGCCAAATGACTTCCTTTGATCAATTACCGATTACCACTTAATTAAAATCATGCACCCTGAGATTGAAGCACTTCTAGATCAGGCTGAAAATCGCTTTCTCAAAGCCGAAGAACTCACAGCCTTTAAGCGTCAAGCTGCAACCCTCTCCCAGCGATTAAAAATTTACGAATTCTTGCGAGAAAAGGAAGAAAGCATCTTCCAGCCAGTAGCCAACCAGCTAGAAGAAACCTTCCCAGACGAAAAACAAGAAACCCTAGAACGATCGCTAAAACATTGGTTATTAGTCTTGCGCTACTGCGCTATGGCCATGCTGCTCAACGATCAAGCTTTTCTAGAACAGCGCCTCCTAGACTGGCTTTCCGGCATAGTTGAAGCCCACCAAACTCAAAAAATCGAAGCAACTATTTGCAATCTGCTGCAAAGTCGTTTGAAAGAATTACTTTCAGAGCAAGCCCGGGCTATATTGCAACCATTTTTAGACCAAGCACAATCAATTATTATTGCTATAGGTCATCCAGAATAGGCAACAAGTAACAACTCTCAAAAAGTCATTAGTCATTAGTCATTAGTCATTAGTCATTAGTCATTAGTCATTAGTCATTAGTCATGTCATTAGTCATTAGTCATTAGTCATTAGTTATTGGTTGCTTCCAATGCCCTATGCCCTATGCCCCATGCCCCATGCCCCATCCCCCATGCCCAATGACCTGTTTGGCCAATTCCCAATTCCCAATTCCCAATAACCGATGATTAATATTGCCGACCTACTCAAACAGCCCCGCCTCCCAGGAAACTACTTTGCTAGCGATGCCTACGTGCGAGGCGACCTCGAACTCGGCTTGCTCGAAAATCGCCGGGGCGGGAGGCTCCTAGCACTTCCAGAAACACTGATTCAAGCCATTAACATCGGCTTAGAACAAGAAACCGGTCAAGCCTCCCGCCTCGTCCTCTTCAACTGCGGCCGCTGGTGGGGCAAAAACTTCTACGTGCGTTTTTGCGAAGAAGTCAGCGAATACTACGACCAGCCAGTTTCCGAAATGGAAATGGTAGAATTTATTCAGTCCCTACAACAGTGTTGGAAGACTCACGGATGGGGAACATTTGAACTTGACCCCAGCTATTCCTCACAGGGATTTTTAATAGTAAAAATTGCTAACTCTCTTTTTGCTAAAACAGCCCCTAAGTCGAAGCTACCAGCCTGTTTTCTAGAAGCAGGCATTTTAAGTTCGTTCTTTACTAAACTCACAGGTAGAGAACTCCACTGTCTACAAACATCCTGCGAATCCTTGGGTTCTGACTGTAACCGCTTTATTTTAGGGCTACGCGATCGCCTCCAACCAGCAGATTATATGGTCGAAGAAGGACAAGATCACGAAACCATTATCAGTCAACTTTGTCAAAAAAACTGACTTGTTTGATAGCTATTAGTTTCTTGCTAATAGCTGTCATCTTGATCGATTTACTTGAAGCGCTTTCATCGCTCGTATCGGCGGAACGGTGAGTTAAATTATCAAAAGTTAAACAGTTTCAATAAGCAAGATGTAAGCTAAAAAAACACTTATTTAGTCCTGGACGCACGAATAACCTAATTATGTCATTCTGAGGGTCGCGAAGCATCTCAAACCCTTTCCACACCGTTACAATGCGTAAGTCCTGTGATTGTCAAGACCAACTCAACAATTCACAACTCATAATTCCCCAAATAACTCATAACTTTTAAAACTACCAACAACCCCAAACTTTAGTTTCAAACTCAATGGATGCCAATGAACTCCTAAATCGATATGCAGCCGGCGAAAGAGATTTTAGACAAGCCAACCTGCG
>Ga0316607_1000188_pt1 | contig 25067 bp, 29 predicted proteins | sample MIS2016062E_MG_FD_207674 | JGI IMG/M metagenome (GOLD analysis project Ga0316607, IMG submission 207674) | Microbial mat bacterial communities from Middle Island sinkhole, Lake Huron, Michigan, United States - MIS.2016.062E | ecosystem: Environmental > Aquatic > Freshwater > Lake > Sediment...
TGATGATGATGATGATGCTCCCGATTCAGTTGGAATATATCATCATCATCATTGTTATTGCAGCGACAACAACGAAGCTACAAGGGTTTTGAGGAGATGTGCTTCGAGGGGGGAGCAACAATCAACCTGGGCGATGGCATTGCCGCATGCCATCAATGGTCGTTTCCACGGCTGCATTGTGGTTGTTGTGGTTGTTGCTTTCTTGTGGTTGTGGTTGGTTGTTGAGGTTGCGTCATCATTTCCCGCTGTTGTGTCGTCATTTCCCGTGGTTGCGTCATCATTGTTGTGGTTGGTTGTTGCGGCTGCGCTGACGTTTCCCATGGTTGCATTGTGGTTGTTGCGGTTGCACTGTTGTTTCCTGCAGTTGTGTTGTCATTTCCTGCAGTTGCCACATGGTTGTTGTGGTCGTTGTGTCTTGTGATTGCGGTTGGTTGTTGCATTTGCGTCACTTCCCACAGTTGTGTCATCATTTCCTGCAGTTGTGTTGTAGTTGTTGCCGTCGTTGTGTCATGCAGTTGTGGTTGGTTGCCGCTGTTTGAGGTTGTTTCCTATGGTTGCGTCATCATTTCCCGCATTGGGATGGTCATTTCCTGCAGTTGCATTGTGGTTGTTGCGGTCATTGTGCCTTGAGGTTGTGGTTGGTTGTCGCGATTGGTCATTCTTCTGTGGTTGTTTCCCTCGCCCCTGTTTGTGTTCAGTTTCGTTGACTGACAAATTGTTTTTGCTGTTGTCAAAGTTGCTGCTTCTGTCATGGACTGCACTTCAGAATTCTTGCAACTGTTTGCTGAAATGAATGGCTGCAACAGTGATGCATGCAGAATAATTTTTTCAAGAGGAATTAAACATTAATTTGATCATTAATATGGTACTGTATTGATAACTTTTTGGCAGTAAACAAAAATATGCTGTCAACGCTCCAGTTAACATTGCAAATCTATATACATAACGTAGAAGTACAAAAATTTTGAAAAGGTTTGTTACACTTCTTGTTTAGATGCAAAACTTACAACAAGGCTGTTTCTTAATAACGAATGTTATTAATTACACTTGACAAAGCTGGTATAGTCTTATTTGAATCATATCTCTACTGCTTGTATCAAAAATCACTATCTAAGTAATAAAATTTATTTGACAAATTTGTACTTTGGTATACTTATTACTACGTTAAAGAAATGTAACAGATAGTATTAGAAATCTTAATAATTTTTATCAAGATTTGCTACGGACCCTGTGCTGATGTGTCAAGATGCCCTCAGGTCTACCCATGCATCCATTGACTCTTCAAGGCTTCTTTCCTACATTACTTCTGTAAGGATTGGAGATGGCCTTTGGAATGGGACTTCACATAGCTTTGTTCTCTATTGGCAAGAGCAAGTTTGACTCTATGAATCTCTTGTTGATGCAGCATCCCATTTCAGCCCTGAACAGAAGATGCACATGCTTTAAAATGTGGTCCACCCCCAAGAAGAATTGAGGCAAGTCAAGAACAATGCTGATCAGCTTCAGGCATTTCATGGCAAAGCTATTGGCTATGACTCCTACTGCAATTTCAGCTGCCTCAAATATGCACCAAAGGGGGGAGCTGGGACTGCCAAGAGGAATGTGTATGCTCATGACCTTGCTGACTATGAGGATGGTGAATTCCATGAGGCTTACAACCTGGATAGTGACATTGTGGACCTCCAAGCTAATGTGCACAAGCAGAACACCAAGGATCCTATATTTGCTAGAAATAGAACATTTCAAAAATCATGTTCTTCTACATTTTCTACAAACGGATCATTCCCGAAAGCATGTTTGTCTAGCCAGCAATGGCATAGCCTTCAGCCAGAAGCTCATGCACTTGGGATTTGCTGTCAGATGAAGCCAAGGCCATCATTTTGGGTCTGTGCAAGGATCCTGGGAAGCAAATGGTAAACCTTCACAACATCAGTGCATATGATTTCCTCCAAGCTAACATGCACAATCTCCAACTGGATGACATGGAGGATACTGACAACACACCTCCAGATCCTGATGATGACCATGGAGATGCTGAAGCCCAAGTTGATGAGAATACCAGCACTGCATTACTTGCTTTTTTGAGCAAACAACAGGGTTCTACTCATCCTGGCCACCTGGCAAATGTCCTGTCTACTTCCTCCAAGACCAAGAATACAAAAGGTGCTAGGTTCATGAGCAAACCTGATGCAGGTCCTCCTAAGGATGATGAAATTGTAATCAATGGCAAGAAATATTGCCAGGTCCAAGTTCATTGCATCTTTTACTCTGTCTCTGCCCACAAATCACGAAAAGTTGGCTCACTTGTGGATAGAGGAGCCAATGAAGGCATTGCTGGTGATGATGTTCATATCATTGAGAAGTCTGATTGAACTGTTGATGTCAGAGGTATTAACAATCATCAAATCACCAACATCCCTATTGTAACAGCCAGAGGAGTTATCAAGACCCAGCATGGACCAGCCATTGCCATTCTGCACCAGTATGCTTACACTGGACAAGGCAAGACCATCCATTCTTCCGGGCAACTTGAGTGGTACAAAAATGATGTCAATGATAAGTCCATCAAGGTTGCTGGAGGTTTGCAGCGCATTCTGACCAATGATGGGTATGTTATCCCCATCAGCATCAGACATGGCCTTCCATACATTGCTCCCCACCCATTTACTGATGAAGAATGGGACTCCTTACCACATGTGATCCTCACAGGTGATGCAGATTGGGATCCAAGTGTCCTTGACCTTGATTTGGACAAAAATAATACATGGTTTGATGCCATATCTGACCTGCCTCATGACAAGCTGCCCTCTGCATTTGATGAGTTTGGTGATTACAACAAGAGAGTTGTCATGCAGAGCCATGATGTTTTGTATAGTTGGGACACCTTCCAACACATCATTGATGCCTGTGTCATGGTCCATACCTATCAAGCTCAGTCACTTGACCCCTCCCATCCATCCGCACCTGATCCTGAGGACTCAGCTTTGGATATCCTGCCTACCTTGTATGAGTCTCATGTCCATGAGATCAACAAGCATGCTCCTGACTACCAAGCACTTCTGCCTATGTTTGGATGGCTTCCTGCTGATGTTATCAAGCAGACTTTTGAGATGACTACTCAGTATGCTCGACTTCCTATGAACACCCTCCTTAAAAAGCAGTACAAATCTCTTTTTCCCACTCTGAATGTTCACAGGAGGCATGAGCCAGTTGCCATGGACACCATCTATTCAGATACCCCAGCTGTTGACTCTGGTGCCACCATTGCCCAAGTTTTTGTTGGTGTGGAGTCCCTTGTGACTGATGTTTATGCCATTAATACTGATAGGCAATTCCTCAACACTCTGGAAGACCAAATCAGGGCTCGAGGAGCTCCCACTAAGCTCGTCAGCAATTGAGCCCAGGTGGAAATCAGCAACCAAGTCAAGGAAATTCTGCAAGCTTACTGCATTGATGATTGGCAGAGCAAGCCACATTATCAGCACCAGAACTTTGCTGAATGCAGGATCCAGCAGCTGAAACATTTGGTAAACACCATCATGGACCATGTTGGAGCCCCACCCCATGCTTGGTTTCTATGCCTCCAATATGTCACTTTCCTTCTCAACTCAATGTACTTGCCTCAGCTGAAGTGCACCCCCCTCTTTGCCCTTACTGGTTCCACTAATGATATTAGTATGCTGTTATACTTCTATTTTTGGCAACCTGTTTATTTTTGGCATGGGGAGTCCACCGTTTTCCCATCTGAGTCCAAGGAAAGTTGTGGACATTTTGTTGGCTTTGCCGAGCATGTTGGCCATGCCATGACCTTCAAGGTGCTTGTGGATGATTCCCAGAAGGTCCTCTTCCGTTCTGCCATCCGCTCTGCCATTGAGCCTGGGGAGCAGAACTTGAGAGTTGATCCTCTTGGTGGGGAGCCGCCTTCTTTTGTGAAGCTAAGCCATGATCCTGTCACCCAAATGTCATTTGATCCAGGTGGCCAGGATCCCAACACGCCTCCCACTAAAGAAGATGAGACCAAGTTGTCTCAACTCCCTATGTTCCACCCTTCAGACCTTGTTGGCCACACTTTCCTGCTTGATCCACAAGAGGATGGTCAAAGATTCCATGCTCGCATTGTCCAAGCCGTTGAAGAGCAAGACACTAAGCTCCATGGCCATGCTGATTGGTTCAAGTTCCTCTGCTCCATTAATGATGATCAATATGAGGAGATCCTTACTTACAATGAGATCCTCAATTACATCAAGCAGCAGGATGATGATGGGACCAAGCTGTGGAAGTTCAGGTGCATTTTAGCGCATGAAGGCCCCCTCAAGCCATCAGACCCAAGTTACAAGGGTTCCAAGTACAACGTCATGATCGAATGGGAAAATGGGGAGGTTACTTCAGAGCCCCTCACCATCATTGCCACTGATGACCCTGTCACCTGCACAATTTATGCCAAAGAAAATGGCCTCCTTGATCTTGATGGTTGGAAACAGTTTAAGGGCATTGCCAAGCATGACAAGAAGTTCCTTCGCATGGTTAACCAAGCCAAGCTCAGGTCTTACTGCATGGCACCATGCTACAAGTACGGCTATGAGGTCCCATGGGATTACAACCATGCCATTGAGCTTGATAAGCACAATGGAAACCCCAAGTGGCAAGACTCCACTGCCCTTGAGATGCCCCAGCTGCATGAGTACAAGACCTTCAAGGACTTAGGCAAAGGAGGAAAGCCACCTGAAGGTTACTGGAAGATTTGTGTTCACCTTGTCTTTGACGTGAAGCACGATGGATGCCACAAGAGCAGGCTTGTTGCTGATGGACATCTTACTGAGGTCCCACTTGTTAGCGTTTATTCTGGCATTGTTTCTCTCCATGGAATCTGCCTCCTTGTCTTCCTGGCCAAACTCAATGATTTTGATATCTGGGCTACAGACATTGGCAATGCTTATCTTGAGGTGGAAACTCAAGAAAAGGTCTACATCATTGCAGGCCCTGAATTTGGTGAGTTAGAAGGACACACTCTCATCATCTGTATACGTGGACAACATTGCTGCAGCTGCCAAGGACCCCAAGGCTATCACTGATCTTTTGCAAAACAAGTATCAGTTCAAGCTCAAAGGTACAGGTCTAATCAGCTTTCACCTAGGTTGTGACTTCGTCAGGGAAGATGATGGAACCATGTGCATGTCCCCAAGGAAGTATATTGAGAAACTCCTGGGTACCTACAAGTGCATTTTTGGTTCCAAGCCCAAGCAGAATGTTGCTTCTCCCCTGGAAAAGGGAGATCATCCAGAACTAGACATGTCTGAAGAGTTGGACGCCAATGGCATCAAGGACTACCAGTCACTTATTGGTGCTCTCCAGTGGTCAGTGTCTCTTGGAAGAATTGACATCACCACTGCTGTCATGACAATGTTTGGGTTCAGAGTCGCTCCAAGGAAAGGACACCTTGAGCGAGTGCAACACATCATCTCCTACCTTGTCAAGATGAAACATGCAGCGATCTGCTTCCGCACTGAAGAGCCTGATTTTTCTGCTCTCCCAGACCAACAGTTTGACTGGATGTACACTGTTTATGGTCAAATGGAAGAAGTGCTCCCTCATGACATGCCTACTCCTTTGGGAAAGTTTGTTACCCTCACCCACTATGTGGATGCAAACTTGTACCATGATCTCATCACTGGAAGGTCTGTTACCGGCATCATACATCTTGCCAACAAGACCCCCATTGATTGGTACTCCAAGAAGCAGGCAACTGTAGAGACTGCTACTTATGGTTCAGAGTTCATTGCTGCCTGTATTTGTGTGGACCAGTCAATCAATCTCAAGAACACCCTGCGCTATTTGGGTGTGCCTGTTTGCAAGAAAGCATACATGTTTGGAGATAACAAGTCAGTGGTGGATAGTTCTACAATTCCACATGCCAAGCTCCACAAGCGCCACAATGCTCTGTCTTTTCATCGAGTTAGAGAAGCCATTGCAGGAGCCATCATTGGATTCTACCACATTGATGGCAACAAGAATCCTGCTGACATCTTGAGCAAGCATTGGGGCTACCGGCAGATCTGGAAGTTACTCCAGCCCCTTCTCTTCTGGAGGGGAGACACCAAGGACATTGATGTGCTAGATCTTTACAAGGCACATCTTGGTTCTGTCAAGGATTTCTGACAAAAGGGGAGTGACAAGAATCACACAGGTTTGTGTGCTCTTGGTTTTGTCCTCATCCAACACAATGTTCCGATCCTATTAAATATAGGACCTCAACATTCCATTTGTAGCATTTCTGGAACCATGTTGAAATGCAATGATCCGTTTGTAGAAAATATAGACGACAGCGGGATCAAGGCCAGAACTCAAGCCCCTACCATGACAGACCACCCACTTTCACACCTCACATTCCCACCATGACATCATTCACTATTTGCAACATTTCCCTTCACCAATGACAGCCCATATCATCACCAATGCTGGGCCACGTCACCCCCAAGGTCCGCCTCATCATGTAGAGCTCTTTAAGAGGTCTCCAGTGGGATTTCTGCTGAAATCCACAGGAAACCTGTCAAGATCTGTGGTTCAAGAATAGCTTGAAGCCCAGATTCATTCCAGATTAGTTTTAACTCATTTAGCACTCACCATTCAAAGTTTTCAATCCAGTCTAGAGCCTATTAACAATAGCTAACTGCTAGGTGCTTGTTCCTGACCCTGGAACTGCTGTGCATGCTCTTAGAGATAGCACATCCTAGTGAAACTTTCATCCACCAGCTCCCTTCTGGAGGTTAATCTGGTGCTTTTCTATCACTTGTTTCACTGTCATTGTTGTTGCTTTGTTGCAGCCCAACACATCCATTTGATTTGAATTGTTTCATCAGTGCAGACTCATTGTTTGTATTGTCGAATCCCTTCATTTCTTGTCAGGCAGCAGGCTACACTCCTGGGGACCACTCATTCTCAGCAAAGTCATGTCAGCCAAGGTGAGCCCATGATGGCCACAAAATAACCTGATTAAAAAAATTCACCATTATCAAAATAACACATAAATTAGTCAGTTCAGTTTTATTGACCTCACTTTGGTTACAATAGAACTGACTAATTATCACCTCTCTTATTGCTCTGATACTAGACACTCTTGTTGCTAACACTGCAACACATGCTGCTCCACCATTGTATTCCAGCTGCTGTGCAATCCCATCATGTCACTGCCATCCACAATGCTCACCTTCCCACATCCGCACCTAACACCAATTGCAGGCACACCTTCCCACACCTGCTTGAAACTACTGACCAAGGAGATCTATGCCAATGTGTGTGCCATCCCATCCACATGCAGAGGAGGCAGCCATGGGCACCTTGGCCTTGTCATGCCAGTTGCTGAGTACATCATTGACACTGGTGTTGCCTTCCAACTCCCTGCACACCCTAGACCTGTACCCATTCATGCTGCTGGAGCCAATGCCATAACATGACAGGAAAACATCTGTCTACATGATGCTGTCATCAAGGAACTCACCATTGCCACCACCATCCAGGAAGAAATAAAAAAGCAGCTCCTCACTGCTGTCAATCAACTTTAGCTGGCTGAAATCAATGACAACACCTTTGGATTTGCTGATATCATGGTGGCAGCAATAATCACACACCTACACACCAATTATGGCCCCATCACTTGTGCTGAGTTGGAAACCAACTGCACCAACATTGCAACCATCTGGACCCCTGACAATCCCATCAAGACTCTGTGGGAGTGGCTCTGTGAAATCCAGCACATCTCCATCACCAGTGGCAACCCCTTCACTGATCATGCCATCAAGGACCTCATCTTCCTCATATTTGAGGCAAACAGCATCTTCACCACTGCATGTGACACTTGGCACAATCACCCAGTCACTCAGCTAACACTCATTGAGTTCTGCAAGCATTTCACCAGTGAAAACAAACTCACCACCAGCCAAGCAGGATTCCATAGTGCCCATGCAGCATTTATCAAAACACTGGCCACCAACAAACCAATGATGCCCTTGGTACCCATGCCCAGTGCAGTCACAGATATCTATACAACCCTAGCCAGCATGTGGCCCATCATAACCAACAACGGACTCAACATGTACTATTGTTGGACACATGGCCTCAGGTTCAACCACAACCACACCAGTGGCACTTGCTCCAACCTGGCCAACAACCACTGCACCATGGCAACCATCAGAAACATGCAAGGCAGCAACAACACGATCATGTCTAACCACCATCACCCACCAACTCAAGAGTGATGAGGAGGGAAGCCAGGCACAATCACAGCTAAACCTATTCTAGTTGAGCCTTTTAATTCCACCAGCCACACTAGCTTACAACTCTCTATGACTGCCACTGGTCCTCCTGCCCAACCCTTCTATGCAATCACTGATTCTGAATGCACTGTGCATTTTTCTCAACTGGCACTCCTGTTTGCAACAAATATGTTGCACAAGACCCCATCCAGATTCACACACCCTCGAACATGGTACTCCACAAGCTGACCTTGATATCCCTGGTCTGTCACCAGCTGCATGTCATGGTCACATTGTCCCTCAGCTTGCCACACAACCTTTATTATCCATTGGCCAACTGTGTGATTCAGAGTGCAACATTTTGTTTACAGCCAAGCACATCACCATCCACCACAACAACAACAACATCATCCTCCAAGGCCACCAGACCAAAGCTACCAAACTCTGGGAACTTAACATCCAGCCTGTTCCCCCAACAACTCACAGTGCCAATGCCAGCATTGACAGCACATCCCGAGCAGATCTAGTTGCCTTTGTCCATGCTGCCCTTTTCAGCCCAGCCCTCTCCACATTGGCTAAAGCCCTTTGCCATGGACATCTCCCTGAATTTGTGGGTCTCATGCTCCAGTGCCTCCGTCAACACCCCCCTAGTCCATGGTCATGCTCCAAGGGCACATGGATTAAGAGCAGCAAAACAAATACTCCACCAAGCCAAAAACACCTGGCAAGCCCAAACTCAGCAGCAGCAATATGGACACCTTCCCACTGGCACCTCCCGACAATGCCTGCATACACCATTGTTATGCAGCCATGTTTGAGCCTACCAAATAAATCTACATGGACCAAACCAGAAAGCTTGTTGCCCCCTCCAGTACAGGCAACAACTACATATTAATTCTCTACAATTATGACAGCAATCCAATCATTGACATGCTGTTTAAAAACAGAAAATCAGAATCCATCTTGCAGGCATACACACTTGGGCATGTCTAACTGTGCACCACAGGACTGCATCCCAAACTCTAATGCCTTGACAAAAAGACATCCTGTGCACTTCAGGAGCACATGATTTCTGAAGGCATTGACTACCAATTTGTCTCACTGCACCTGCATTGCCAAAATGCCACCAAGCAAACCATCTGCACCTTCAAAAATCATTTCATTGTCAGCCTTTGCAGCACAGACAAGAACTTCCCAATACACCTTTGGGACTGACTCTTGCCACAAGCCAAGCTATCCCTCAATCTTCTCCAAGGCTCATACATCAACCCTAGCTTGTTGGCCTGGACACAGCTCCATGATGCATTTGATTTTAACCACACTCCCATCACACCACTGGGCATCCACATCCTCATTTATGAGAAGCCCAGTGTCCAGCAAACCTGGGCACCACATGGCCTTGCTGGGTGGTACTTGGGACTGGCCCTGCATTCATACTGCTGCTACACTGTATGGGTCATGGAAACACGCATGCAACACATCTGTGACACATTCACCTGGTTGCCAACCAAGTGCCCCATGCCAACAGCCTTGTCCATTGAACTCATCTTGGCAGGGATCTCCAACATCACCATGGCATTACAAAACCCATCTGCCAACTCCCTGTTAGCCCCTTTCACTGATAGCCGATGTGCAGCCCTACAGCATCTCATGCTTGTTCTTCATGGCACCACCCAGTCTACCACACCACCACCAACAAGCCTGGTCATCCCTGCAGCATCTCTGAGGGTGCCAACTGAATCACTGGCCACCATGCCACCTGCCACACCTATGAGGGTGCCCATCAGTGCCCCCGTGGATAGGGTGGCCCAGCCAGCCACCAACCCACCACCAGTGCCTTTCCCACACCTAATTCTGGATGACCATGCACAGAGCCACCCAACCAATGACATAGTCCTGGGAAGCAAAACCCCCATGACCCCCAAGCATAATGGTCCTCACATCATACCTGACAATCTTGACAATGCCACAGCACCCACTAGCAACTACAGCAACAAACACCAGCCATGGAAGCACCATCCAATCCACATGCACCAGTTGCACCACCCATACCACTCCCCACAACTACATGCTGTCAACAACTGTGAGCACACTGCATTACATGGCAATGCATTCAACCTGGACACAGGTGAGCTCACCAAATACAGTGCCCTCAGCCAGCACAGTTCCAATGGCACAGCATATTGGCAAGCTGCCAATACCACAGAAATTCACTACCTGGCCCAAGGCACACCAGAGGTGCCAGGCACCAACACATTGTTCTTTGTCCTGGTCACAGCACTCCCAGCTGGGTGCAAAGCCACATATCTATGCATCATCTGTGCACATTGCCCAGAGAAAACAGTGCCCCATCATGTCCATTGGACAGTCAGCAGTGACTGAGTCCAATATGATGGCAATATCAGCACCAAGACAGCTGACTTATCTACCATCAAACTACTGTTCAACAGCATTATCTCCACCCCAAAAGCACAGTGTATGATGGGCAATCTCAAAGACTTCTAGCTCAGCATGCCCATACCAGCTATGGACTATGCATACATGCATATCCCTGTGACCATCTTTCTGCCAGAAATCATTGCCCATTACAATCTCCAGCCCCTCATTCACAAGGGGCACATCTATGTCAAAATATGACAAGGCATGTATGGGTTGCCCCAGGCTGGCAAACTGGCCAATATCCAGCTACAAGCATTCTTAGCACCACATGACTATCACCCATGCTGCCTCACACCAGGCCTATGGATGCATGCTATGTGCAACATCCACTTCACCCTTGTCATCAATGACTTTGTCATCTGCTGTGCCAATCATGCCAATGCTACCACCTATTAACTGCCCTGAAAGAACATTACCAAGTCACTGAAGATTGGAAAGCCAACCATTATTGCAGGATAACCATCACTTGGGATTATGCCTGGCACATGGTGGATCTAGCCATACCTGGATACATAGAACATGCACTCAAATGCTTTTGGCACCCACATCCCAAGTACACGGAGCATGTGCCACATGCCTGGCAAAAGCCCACCTATGGCACCACTACCCAGCTCACACCTGACCCCAATCACACACCTGCCTTGGATGCAGCTGACTGCCAACATGTCCAAGAAGTCATTGGCATCCTCTTGTACTATGCTCAAGCTGTTGACCCCACATTATTGACTGCCCTTGGCACACTTGCCACACAACAAGCCCAAGGCATGCAAGCCACCCTGGAGGCCCTCACTCAGCTCCTCAACTACTGTGCCACCCACCCTGATGCCAGCATCCACTGTCAGGCCAGTGACATGGTCTTGTGGGCACACAGCAATGCCTCCTACTTGTCTGCCCCCAAAGGTCAGTCACATGCTGCTAGCTACTACTTCCTCAGTTCCCACCCACATACTGCTCCTGTTGCCACTGACCCAGCACCACCCAATGATGGCCCTGTCCACATCCTTTGCCAAATCATGTGCCAAGTGGTTGCCAGCACTGTTGAAGCTGAACTTGGTGCACTCTTCCTCAATGCCCAAGCTGCTTGCCCCTTATGTATCACATTAGATGAACTCAGCCATCCACAAGCTGCCACCCTGCTCCAGACAGACAATGACACAGCCTGTGGCATCATCAATGACATGGTGAAACAAAAAAGATCAAAAGCAATTGACATGCAATTTACTGGATATGTGACTGCACATGCCAGGGTCAGTGTTACATCTTTTGGTGCCTGGGCACTACCAATCATGCCAATTATTTTTCCAAACATCACCCAACCAAACATCATCAATCTATGTGCTACACTTACCTGCATCCACTACATGCCAAGCACAATTACTACACTGCCTTGTTCCACCATTGACCAAAACATCTTGGTGAGGGTGTGTTGATAGCCCATCCAACCCGGAGCTGTGGCCATCACAAAATCTGGTCCCAGACTTGACCTACCCCCATGACCTACTACATAGGTTATGCAGGATGCCAATGTGATCTACCCATTGGCCACCCAGTATGCCTTCCAGCTACCTACTACATAGGCCATGCCTGAGCCAGGATGATCTAACCAATGGCCCCCTTGGTGGCAGTAGGCTATACTCCTGGGGACCAGTCATTCTCAGCAAAGTCATGTCAGCCAAGGTCAGCCCACAATGGCCACAAAATAACCTGACCAATTCACCATTATCAAAATCACACATAAATTAGTCAGTTCAGTTTTATCAACCTTACTTTGGTTATAATAGAAGAACAACAGTTTATTTAGAACAACTTTGGATCCATAAAGTTGTTCAGAGCTTCTTTAAGATAATGAATTAATTAATAATTCTTTTTAAGCTCTTTAGTCTTGGATGACCAGAGCATTAGTGCCTCTTTGAGATGCTTAAGGTTGTTCATAAGCTCTTTTGAGTCATTAGACTTCTTTAAAATAATCTGATCATTCAAATGCTTATGGATTATTATGCCTTAACCTAAATTGTATGGCATGGACAGCTGTATAGATTAGGATTAAGATTATTTATACCAATTGGATTTTAGTTAAGTTAGATTGAATGCTAGATTGCACTCACTTGAGCATCTGCATTCAATCTCCAGGCTTCTGCAGCCTCCTGGGCCCTCTGTCTAATGTAATTCTCTTTTGATCTTGATTTTTATTTGTTACAGTTCCTGCCAGTGATGTCGAGAATGGCCAGTTCTCTGCAATCACTTTCAGTCTCTGAAGAACAACTGTTTTATTTAGAACAACTTTGGATCCAGAAAGCTGTTCAGGGCTTCTTCAAGATAGTGAATTAATTGATCATTTTTTAAGCTCTTTAGTCTTGGATGACTAGAGCATTAGCACCTCTTTGAGATGCTAGGGATTGTTTGTAAGCTATTTTGAGTCTTTTAACTTCTTTAACATGATCAATTGTTCAAATGCTTACATATTATTATGCCTTAACCTAAATGGTATGGCATGCACAGCTGTATAGATTAAGATTAGCATTATTGATACCAATTAGATTTATGTTGGGTTAGATTACAATGCTAGATTGGACTCACTTGAGCATCTGCACGTAATCCCTAGGTTTCTGCTGCCTTCTGGGTCCTCTGCCTAGTGCACTCACCCCCACAGAGGAATATTCTATATTTTTGATGGAATAATACCATGTTAATAATCTCATGGTCGTCAAGCTTATATAAATTCTGTAACTTGTATATTTTCATGAAAAGATTTTAAAAACCTTACATTTCAGAAAAGAAAAAAGCATGTGGAATTCCAATATTAAATGGGATAGTAGTAATAATCATTGTTGTTAGACTTGGAATGTTAGACCATTCTTCTTCTAGCATGCCATTTATTTCAATTTCCTGTACACTATTTCATTGCTCTCTGGTATAACAAACATAACCATTTATATTAATTATAGGGCTTGAGATATTTTAGGTTAATTGTCTTATGGATTGCCCCTATGTGAAACTGTACTGTTTCATTGTAACATTTTTGGGGATACAGTGTATGGTCCTTCTTTGTAAGTATTTTAAGCAGATTTGCCGTTGGTTTGGATTAGGAATTGAATTTTATCTCCAACCTTGTATTGGTGAGGAATTAGTTTTCCTTTACATTTTTATATATCTTAGTTTATTTAAACTTAAGTATCTTAATGTTTCAGGCATTGTCTGTTATTAAAGCTTAGAATGGTGTATATTTATTTTACCTTGTGGGTTACCTGTACAAGGGTTTTGGGGAACCTATGTCTAGATTAGGAATTGGTGCGCATTCTATTTCCATTTTTGTTTTGGTAAGGAAATGGTGTTCTTGCTTAAATTTATTATTTTTGGTGTCATTAATTATATGATGTGTTAATTTAATTTCTTTTAAACATTCTGCTATAGTGACAGAATTGTGACTTTAAGTTTTATTGCCAAATTTTGATGTATTCATAAATTGGCTTTGAGGGTTCATTATCATGGTGCTTCTTTTGTTCTTATTAGTCTTGGTGCTTCTTTTGTTCTTGTTAGTCTTACTCTAACCAATCAGCAAAATTACTTGAATCAAATTCATGAGTAAATATCTAGCCATACTGGCTGAATCAAATATGCTGTCTAATATTTCACCAGGAAAACACAAATAGATAATCTTATCTTGCATTTTAATGAAAGCTCATAATTATTGGGAAGGACTGATTTTTATAGAGGCAGAAATTAATTTGTTTTGTTCAAGGGATAAAAATTTTCAATTAAGTCATGTAATAAATTGACTTTTCAGGAGTAGTAGTATAGGATTATATTATTATGAATGCTAAAGCAACTGAGCAACATTGCCACAATGGTCTTTATGTCTGGATATACAGTTTGTGTCAGAATTAGCTTTTTGGAATTTAAAAAATGTTGAATTTCAGTAGTTGTTCTATGCTCATAGACAGAAAGTTCATTTTTGTTCATTCTGTCCAATTTCAATGGAATTGTCTTAAAGATTAATAGAGACTGCTAAAGTAGCTTAGGTCTTGTATCATGTCAATCATAACATTTGGTGGTTATGAATCATTTTCAATAAAGTTTCTTTCTTCAAAAATGTCAACCTTTGCAAGGTAAAGTTTTGGATAGAATGAGTGAGTGAGTGAGTGAGTGAGTGAGTGAGTGAGTGAGTGAGTGAGTGAGTGAGTGAGTGAGTGAGTGAGTGAGTGAGTGAGTGAGTGAGTGAGTGAGTGAGTGAGTGAGTGAGTGAGTGAGTTCACAAATACACTGCTAGAGCCATTCAAGAACAAGGGTTACCCCAGATCCCTATGCACATTTCAGATCTGGATGTTGATTTCATATAGTTTATGTCTGAGTCCAAACAATTTGGAATTTTTATTTGACATTGGCAAAAAGAACTGCCTTTGCAGTTTTCACTACAACATTAAGCAACTGCTCCCCTTCATATGAGTGCAATCAATGTGCTTCTCAACCACTGGCCCTCTGTTTCTTGGCATCATCATCATCATTGTTGTCATTATTGTCATTGTCTCAAAATGATAACAACCATCCTTGTCATCACAATCCTAGCCAAGTTGCCAAAATGAAGCTAACCCAAACCTAGCTACAGTTTTAGCATCCTTATCCAAGCTATTTTGTAGTTACATCCTCAAAAGTGGAGCAAAGGACACTCAAATCCTCTGGAATGGATCCAATAGTTGCTTCAGACTCTCTTGTTTTGGCTGCATTGACTTGCATTCTTTCTCCTTGTGGAAATGTTGCAGAATGTGGCTGAGAGAATCTATGAGGATCATAATTTGAGAGTGCCAGATAGACTGTATGATCTTATCATTCTTCTAGGGAATGGAATCCTGGGCTGCAAGATTGACACTCCATCATGCCTTTAATAAGGTTGGTGTAAGTACTGGACAATGCCTTCAACTGCATTTCTTACTACTGATCACTAACCACCCTGATTCCACTTTCAGAGTATTGCAGTCAACCACAATGTGATGTGTTGGGCATGAGTGTTTGATTGTGTACAGGATTGTGTACAAGGACTATGAGGACATCTGGTTAATGTTGGAGCACATGTTACTAGAGATTTTTTGAACATGTTCATCATAAATCAGTTTGTTAAGTCAGATCATCCAAAATGGTTTGCCAAGTCACAACTTTATTGAAGCAGTCCACTGGATCTGTCCTGGAATGATTCCAGTTTTGACTTACATGTTTGGTATAGTCCAAGGTATGACCAGAGCAAGCTTCACATTCCAAGTGCTTGCTATGGGAAGTCTCTATGACTCTGCAACCAACAACAAGGATGCCTATGCTATGGCACATGCCACAGGTAGCTTCATAACAGACAGCTGTGTGTTGATTGGTGGTATATTGCAGCAAAAAGTAAGCAGTTTATTGTCGTTCACATTTATTCTGTCAGTTCTAATCAATTTTTTCATTTCACTCAAGATTGGATGAAGGAGTATGGCAAAATGCCTCATGGTACAGTGATATTACATCACTATAAGGTAAAGTTTGGATACTTTATCTGTAAATGCAGGAGTATAGTTATTCTAACTCTGTTTTGTCAAAGAAAGACTTTGTGTTTGGGGATCTTAAGATCTGCATTCTGTAATCTTTATATGACTATTTTCAATTGACCTTAAGTGATTTTCCCAAATATCTTTGGTGAGAAAAAGAGATCATCAATATAAAGTTCCAACAAATTCCAAGTCAGCCATTAATTCACTTAATTTCTCTAGAAGAATATATAGGACTATGACATAGATCCATTGGAAGTCTTTGATATTCATAGATAGTGCATGGTACACATTAGTGCATAACTTCTTTGATAGAATTTAAAATAAAGAAGTAGTAACCCATGTTCAAATCAAGAGATGTTCCAAATTAGAAATCTTCTAGCTAATTCAGGCATGACATCATTATCTTTTGGGATTGGATACAGTTTTCTTGTAAATTTTCAGATTCAAAATGTGAAATCTGAAATGAATATTTTCATCTGTCCTTGGACTTAGTAAAATTGGTGCTGTTCATTCTGTGTAATTAGTGTCCATTAGGATACCAAGTTGATAAAATTTTGAAATTTGTATCTTTAAAGTTTTCTTCACTAATCTGTGGAATAGGAAATGTTTCAACATGGTACAGATTATCTGTAAATTGTTACATCCATTGATGTCTTTGAGAGCCATGGCTTCATATACTATAAAGGACTTCATGTTGACTTCATGTTATCTTTGTGTCATAGTTTGTTTTATTGTTTCAACATAGATTCTAGATCTAGCTGGTTTGTGTCAATGGTGTTATGATGGTTTTTAATATTTGGCAAATTTGCATTGATAGGGTTATAGCATTCATTGCAAGGCTATATTCTGATTGAAAGTGTTCATTGAACATTTAGTGATTGGAATCTTCACTTCAGATTATATATTTTGCCTTTAAATGGTTATACTCACATTTTTGTTCATGAGCTTATTTTTGTTAAAACTTTGAGCAACATGGATAAAAACATGAGTTACTTATTAATATGTAAATTACAATGCATTGAATTTATGAGGTAGATCTTTTGTAGTTGTGTTTTGCTAAGTGATTTCAAACAATTTCAACAGGACATTGTTGCAGTTTTCAATATTTCTTTGTAAGAAATATTTCTTGAAAAATATAAGTTATAATTGCATGTTGCATATTGTCATGTGACTACCAGGTACCAGGTTGTACAAAAGCTTACTCATTGTACTGTTGGTATGTGAGTATAGCTTATTTGTATGGTCAATGTACTTGTATGATGTAGGCCTAATAGCTGTCAGCACTCTGTTGGCTGTCAGAACCAGGTGCAGTAGCTGTAATACATAATTATAAGTACTTGGTACCTGGTACCTGGTAAGATTGTAGTGTCAGTACCAAGTATGTCAATAGTACACAGTACACAGCCTTTGTGTATTGTTAATTCATGACATAGCTGTCTATAGCCATATTGGAAAGGCCAAGTACAGTAGGAATTTGATATGACATAATCATTGGTATATATTAAAAGTGATGTAAGCTATTGGTAAAGAAATAGAATTTTATATGACATCATTGTTGGTATTAAAATAGTTGTATTGTCTATGACATATTTGTTGGATAGCAAAGAAAATTTTGCTGTGATGTCATCATTGGTCACTTATAATACTTGGGAATTCTGTTTTATACATAAATCAAAGTTGTTATGACAGACATTTAATTGAATGACATTTCTGTGATCAATGTCATCAACAATTTTGATTTGTCAAATGATATCTTATATGGGTAACAGTACTCTGACCATCATATTTATCACAATTGAGCTATACTCCAAAGTATGAACTTTCTACATTGTGACTCAAAGGTTTTCAAGCTTGTTCTCTGGCTGACTATGCTTTTCAAATATAATGTAGAAATGGCATGTTGTACTCATGATGTCATTTGCAAGTGGAATATGATTGTGTTTGTCAGAATTGACTTATGGAAGAGCCATTTTGATGGGCTTATTGTCATGTTTCACTTATTTGTATATGGATGGTAGATCATATACAGATTTATAGATCATATTAACTTTATGATCAAATGCTATCATTGGAAAGCAATAAGCATTCCAGGTTACAATTTCCAATGTCTATTCAGACAATAATGTACCTAAAAAATATGTAGAGCTTTTAAGGTTATGCTGAGCATAATTGCTTATAGCATATACATTCTGCTCTTAGAATCAACAGATAGATCATCAGAATTCTCTGACCAATCATACCCTCTCAGGGGTTTAAATCATTGGCCATAATGGCATACAACAGAGGTCAATAATGGCATGCTCAATGTTAGTCACAAATGAATATTGTCAGTTTCAATGGAGTCATGGATTAAAAACACAAATGCACAAGCACATAAGTGCCAAGTAGGACTTTTTTGTTCTTCAAAAACTCAAGCAGATCAATAATAAGTAAAGGATCAACTGTTCCTTGGAAGTCTCTGGTCTTAAGTGACTCTCCAGCTGGTTTGACCAAAGAAAAGATGAAAGAAAAACATCAAGTTGAAGTTGAGTGGTCAAGTGTTGTTTGAGGGTCAAGGGTCAAGGGTTGACAAGGGTCAAGGAGATAAGGTCAGAAGTGGCAGGTGACCGTGTCAGTATTGTGTCATGAAAACTTTGGTCTCTATTTTGGAAATAATCATTGTAGAATCTGAAGAATAGCTTCTACTGACATAAGTGTCTCAAAAATCCAGGTAAAAAGAACATTGTGAGAATGACAAGGGATGTTCTTTATAGCATTCAATTGAGGAAAAACACAAAGAATACTTAGCTGGTCTATCATCCAGTTCATCAGCTGGATTGAAGCAACACTGGGTCATGGTGAGTAGTTGGTGAGTGTGAGCTTGAAGGGATTGACAGAAAAAGTTCACAGTTTTTGACACACTTGTTGTTGTTGCTGTTATTGTTGTTTTGGTATGAATCATCAATGAGAATGCCTCCTTTCTTTGAATAAAAAGTAGGCAGGGAGTGTTGACACTGTGCCCTATACCAGGTATGGTGTAAAAATAGATGGATCATCCAATCAAAGTAAAGAAGAAGTTGATTATAAAATTATGATTTTATTTTAGATTGACTATTGCATAAAAGTGAACTTTGCCTATTGGCAAGGTTCTCAATTTATATAAATTCTCTTTTGATCTTGATTCTTAGCATCTGCATGTGATCCCTAGGTTTCTGCTGCCTTCTGAGCCCTCTGCCCAGTGCACACTAAAAGGCTGCATGTGCCAGCCCTATACTGGCCAAGTTCCATTCCTTATTCACCTAGATGTGACTTGCTGGTGGTTCTCTCCTAATCATTGGTAATCTTGTCTACACCTTATACCAGAAAGAAGAAGAAGTCTGGGGCCCTTTGCATTGACTACCTTTGGGCCCTCCTCCTCATGGAGGCCAATTTGAATTTTGGAAATAAACTAATCTTTGGCCATCAAATGATACAGGATGCAGAACATAACAATGAGATCCCAATGGAGTGTTTTGGAAGTGTAAAGGCAGTCAAGCTACCTAGATCTCCTTGACCAGCTGTCTGTTGGCAGACATTGCTCAACAGCAACAATCCACCCTTACCATTGTTTGTGCCAATGCCAGAATGTGTTTTGACATCATTGCTCATCCCCTGGCACCATGGTTTGGTGCTGCCTTGGAGCCCTGCTGGAGGCTACAAACACAATATTCCTCACAATCCAATTCATGCAGTTCTTCCTCCACATGGTATATGCTGATTTGGAAAGCTTTATGGTGGTGGCTTGATGATTCAGCCTTCCAGGGCATTTGTCAAGGCAATGGTGCCACTCAGGCAGTCTGGTTTGCCTTAACAATACATCTGGTTCATATGTTGTATGAGTTTGGACACCAGACATCTATCTGTTATGCTATCTCTTTGTCAACACTATGCTTGTTGGGCCTAATATATATTGACAATTGCAATTTGTTTTGTCTTGCCCCTCTCCCCTCTTCAGAACCTCTCTCGGTCATCAATCAATTGCAAATAATGTTGACCTTTAGTGGACAGGCCTATAGGCCACTAGTGGTGACTTGGCAGCAGAAAAGTGCTCTTGGAGTGTAGTATCCTTCCAGTGGCAATCTGAGGCATGGAAACTCCATTCCAATAAGTCATTCCCTGTCATGTTACCCATGGCAGCTCCTCCCCATCAACCATTGCAAGCTTAAAGAAAAGCCTCAATTTAGTGTTATCACTCAGGGCTACCATAGTAATCCTAAAGACCCACATGATGAAATAGTTGGGGCTGGTTACAGTGGTTGCAAGTCATTATTGCACTTGGGTGGGAAGAATTTTTGTATGTCTTGTGTGTGAAGGACTGCTCATCAGTGGACTGCTGTGAAATGATTACATAGTTGCTGGCATCCACACTGGACCCAGCTGCAGATCTGTCTGATAGGTTGCTGTATAACTTGTTCTGGTTGCTATGTAGGAGCAATGGCTGCTATGCCTGGATTGGTGCAAACAGTTTGAAATATTTGGAGAACCTGATCCGTGTATCCACCATTGCAAGCTATTGGAAAATCATGCAAGGCAGTTGGAGTATTTCAGGCTCTATCTGGTACTATGGTCCCTCAGTTTTGGAACCTTTAGACTAAAGCTATCAAATCAGATCTATGTTATGAAAAGATTCTTGGCAGGTCCCATACTTGGTGATTTGACCATCATTAAAATATTACCTCCCAGTGACATCTTTCACCAAAACACAAGGTTCCCAGATAGCTCAAAAGTTATATTCCCATCTGGGAACAGCAAGGAATTTCTCTCTTCCTGTGCAGTTTGTCCCCTGGCCTTCTACAGCTTGGGTGTGCCCCACATATACTGGGAACAGGGCATTGCATCAATCCAAAACCTGCTGGAGGCAGGTAATAACACTAGGTGGACAGTAATATGCTCCTCACTTCTTTGAAACAGACCCAGTTGGAAGTGTGATCATGCTGTCCATTCTTTTCATTGCCACTTGACCAATATGGCTTCCTCCTTCCCAATGCTGGATAAATTTGGTTTGGGCTTTTGTGGATTATGTCCAGTTATAATTAAAGGGTGCCATATTCTCTGGCCTCCCACCACAATGGGGATATGACCTGTACATTATGGATGCCCCTGTCTCCTCCCTGTACCTGTGCCCTATACTGGGTATGGTGAAGGAAATAGGTTGAAAATGGTAATGGAAGAAAAGGTATAGCTTATAAAATACTGATTGTAAAAATTATAAGCTTGCTCTTGATTGATTGAAATCTAAACTGAACTTTGCCTGTAAGCAAAGTTCTCAAGTTTGATTTTGGTTTTCTTTGATCTTGCTTCTTATTTGTTACAGTTCCTGTCAGTAATGTAGAGAATGACCAGTTCTCTGCAATCACTTTTAGTCCCTGAAGAACAACAGTTTGTTTAGAATAACTTTGGATCCATAATGTTCAGAGCTTCTTTAGAATAGTAAATTAATTGATAATTCTTGTTAAGCTCTTTAGTCTTGACAGACTAAAGCATTAGTGCCTCTTTGAGATGCTAGGAGTTGTTCATAAGCTCAAAGAAGTCAGCTTTGACTTCTTTGATAATTCAATTGTTCAAATGCTTATGGATTATTATGTTTTAACCTATTAGGTGTGATATGTACAGCTGTGTAAGTAGATTAGGATTATAATTGCTTATAGCAATTAGATGATAGTTGAGTTACATTACAATGCTAGATTGCACTTGCTTGAGCATCTGCATGTAATCTCTAGTTTTCTGCTGCCTACTAGGTCCTCTGCCTAGTGCACTTGCCCCCATAGGGGTTTATTCAAATGATTTTATTTTGAATATTCCATGTTAGTATGGACTTATAGTTTATAAGGTTGTGAATGAAACTTTTGCTAAGTGAATAAATATGAAATTTATCTCTTCATGATAGGGCTTGAGTAATCTTATATTTATTGTCTCATGAATTGCCTCCATGTGAACTTCAGCTATTCCATTATTGTTTACTTGGGTAATAATGTAAGGTCTTTTATGTGGATTATCAGCAAATCTACCTTTGGTTTGGATTTAGTATAAAACCGTGTCTCCAACCTTATATTGGTGAGGAATTCTTTTGTTGTGTGCCTTAACATTTATTGTTGTGTATTTTGCCTTGTTTCAATTCTTTGATGAGTTGGCAATTAGCTTGGAACTTAACATTCAACACAGCATCTCTACCAAACACTAATTGTGCTGGTGTTGCTTGTAAAGTAGTATGGTATGTTGCTCTCAAGGCAAACATAGCAGCACTTAATATGCCTGCCCAGGAATCTTCTGTAGTCATATCAGATGATGAACTTCAAATGTTCTTTAAAATTTTCCTAGAGTTTGATGTATTCTTTCAAGCACTGAATCAGCTTGGAGATTTCTTACTGTTGTCCCTTTTTGATTATGCCATAATCTTGCTCTATCATTTGAGCAAACTCATCCATGAACTATGTACCTCTATTGTAAGTTAATTCCATAGGCCATGGATATCTGGTAAGCCATGCTCTTCTACTAGATTTGCAATATTGATTGCTTCTTTATTTTTGATTTCTTTGAATTCCAAGCCATCCTGTGACTGGATCAATCATGGTGACATGTCAGAGATTCAACTCTTGATTATTATTGATATTTGTAATTTTGTATGGACCTATTAGGTCTACACATAGCTTTTCCCAAGGGATTGTTTCAGCCACTTTTCTGGGAGTAAGCTATATTTCTTGTTTTTTTGTTCTTTGACATGTTGAGCAATTTCGACAAAAATCTTTGACCATTTTATTTAAGCTAGGCCAGTAAAATGTTGAGAGATTATGTTCTTGGTCCTAATTTCACCAGGATGACATAAATAAGTGTAATACCATTGTGTGATACATTGTTGTATTATAGCTTGGAAAGTACTTAGCCCTCCAGCATAAAATTATCCCAGTACTTGATACTACACAAGTTCTTGTAGGATCTGCAACAACTTCCCCCCCACCATGATGGCCTCTCTGACCAATGGCAACCCATCTCCAATCATTGCACCATGGTAGACCCATTGACCAATGGTGGAGACACCCAGGTGCAATTTGATTTGATTAAAATACCCATGTTACTCTCTATTCCAACAGCTCTCCAATGTTGTACTCAAACCACCATAGACAGAGATGTACTGTAGTAAACTCTGCAACTCAATGCATTGTCAAAGGCTGCCAACATGACAACAATCATGCCTTGACACTGTCAATGACCCCACTCTCCCTTCTTTGACCCTCTTCAACTGAATCTGTTGCCCCTACCCCTGTAATCAAGCATTCTGTTCATCTAGACATGGTTGAACAAAAATTCTGTCAAACCTTTGCAAAGATTTTTACCACCTTCCTGCAATGCCACATGAACCTTTGCTCTGGTCATTGCTGCTCCAAGAGATGGTGGCCTCCATGCCTCCACCCAGCATGTTGACCTTGCTACATTGGAATGAAAATTCTGATACAGCCTTTGCAATGTTCTTTTGGCCCTCAACAACCCCATACCAGCTGACCCTCACCATCCCATATGTGACCCAATCCTGCTGCCACATGATTTTAAAAACTGTCATCCACCCAGCCCTCCTCCCCCCTTTATATCCATGCAAATGACTCTTGCATATGCCCACCCAATTGCAAGCACAATCACTCACCTCCCCCACCTGCCTCTCCAATGAACCTGCCATCTATACAACAACCTACTCAAACAAATCCATCTACTGTCTCAAAAATGACTAATCTGTATGCCCCTTATGCTCCTGGATGCTCTGATCATCTATCTCTGCCACTGCCCAAGAAACCCCCAGACTGTGAAACAAAGCTATTGCCAAAACCTAGACCCTTCTCCCACTCTAGCCTGCCAACAATGTCTGTGACCCCAATATCCAATCATTACTGGAAGCCCCCTGACCCCATTGCCCAACAATGCTCAAAGGATGTGCCACAACACTCCAACCAGCCCCAAACACCATCCCAACTGCCCTACACCTCCCAGCTCTTTACCCTGCCTCCTTGTCATTCTCTGCAATTGAAGCAACTTGACAAACACAATCAACAGGACCTCAAACCACCATAACAAACCTGGCTCCATTCCTATTTTCTTGTGTGGGTCTTTGGACATCACATCTGGTAACACTGAGTGATAACACATTAAAGCAAAATTACTTTTTGTGATATGTTGTCATAATGAAGTAGGAATTACAATTTTCTCTTTGGTACAAATCAATTCTGGATGTCACATATGCTTTTGCACAATGATGGAACCAATACTACCAACACTAACTACAAGTACTATGAACTACATCCCTACAACACCCAGTCACACAGACATGCCCAAAATCCCAAGGAACCCACCACACCTACATGCAGTACCAATGACATGAAATCTGCACACCAACACTATCTGATGCAATCTCATCCCACAATTACAGAACTACAAAGACCTTCTCTGATCACATTAAACTTGAACACCAGTAGTGTGGGTCTTTAGTTGTGTGAAGATGAAACCTGGTGATAATACTTTAGAACAAGATTTACTTTTTTTGATACAAATCAATTCTGCCCCCTGAAAAATCTTTCAAGATATATTCTGAGGATGATTTAAGGAGGAATGACAAGGATGCCTCCTTTTGTTGAAAAGTAATAATGGTTTTATAACTTAAAGGATAGGCATTTGGGGGTAATTCAAAAGGGGGTTCTTCTTTAGATAAACCAAATAATTCTTCATATTGAGTGGTAGGATTTGTTAATAGCCGCAGACACCCGGAGCCATGATCTGCATAGCATGTATCATGCCTGCACCTCTGCGGTATCCTTTGTAGGCCAGGTCGACCGACCCAATGCTACCCATGTGGATTCCAATC
>Ga0316607_1000189_pt1 | contig 24988 bp, 19 predicted proteins | sample MIS2016062E_MG_FD_207674 | JGI IMG/M metagenome (GOLD analysis project Ga0316607, IMG submission 207674) | Microbial mat bacterial communities from Middle Island sinkhole, Lake Huron, Michigan, United States - MIS.2016.062E | ecosystem: Environmental > Aquatic > Freshwater > Lake > Sediment...
TAATGGATGAACCCTTATCTAACCTCGATGCCAAACTGCGAGTCCAGACGCGGGCTGAGATAATTAAGCTTCATCAGCAGCTTGAAACGACGTTTATCTACGTTACCCACGATCAAACCGAAGCAATGACGATGGGAAATCGCATCGCGGTGATGAAAGATGGCCTTCTTCAGCAGCTTGATACGCCTCAAAATCTTTATGATCATCCTAAAAACATCTTTGTTGCAAGTTTTATTGGTAGTCCAGGAATGAATTTTCTGCCAGCGACGCTAGAGCAAATAACAGAAGAGTTAATTCTTACTCTTCCAGGAGCATTTAAGCTACCGATTCCACGACAGCGCAGCATTGGTTTGGTAGAGAAAGTTGGGCAAACGGTTATGTTTGGGCTGCGGCCAGAGAACATTCACGATGCCCAATTTGTGCCGTCAGGGGTTGATCAAAGTGTGAGGTTAGGGGTGAAAGTTACAGTTGTGGAGCGAATGGGGAGTGAAGCGTATGTCTACGTAGAAAAAGCAGGAAAGGAATTTGTAGGGCGCTTTGACCCGCGCACAACGGCCAAGCCTGGGCAGACAATGGAAATTGTTTTGGATTTAAACAAAATGTATCTTTTCGCGCAGGATACAGGTGAAAACTTGATTTGAAAAGGAAAAGCTGGTTTAGACAAGTTCGGCAAGCTCACTTACCGTTCAAACAGTTCACTTACCATTCAACCAGTTCACTTACCGTTCAAACAGTTCACTTACCATTCAACCAGCGTCTATCTTTCCCTACGCTTATTGTGCTTCAAGCACGATTTCTGGCAAGCCATCGTTATCAATATCTTGCAAGAAAAGCTGGGTTTGTCGTTGCTTTTTAAGAGAAGTCGACCATTCACGTTGAAAACCCCAGCCATGCCAATGCCAAAGAGAAAGCATTTCTGGCGGATCATTTGGCTTTTGGCCCCCTTCCAAAATCACTAATTCTTGGCGGCCATCGCCATCTAAATCAGCAGTATCCAGGTCTTGAATTGGAATCGTGGTCGCGGAGCCACCCCAAATAATGCGATAATACCCGCCACGCCAGCCCATTAGGAAAGGATGCGAATGCAATTGCCCACCTAAGTTGGGATCTGGCTTCCAAAGGAGGAAAACAAATTCGCTGCGGCCATCATCATTGGGATCACCGACGGCGATTCGCGTTATTTGCCAATCATCTGCCTCGTTTTCCCAAACAACTTGAGCCTTTTCAGAGTCTTCAAGTCTAACTTTAACTTCCCCATCTTTAGTAAGGGTTGCCCAAAGAGGTTTATCATCGCCGCGTAAATCTGCTGCTAGATGATTTGAACGCTTTGAAAGCGAAAGATAGTTGGTCAGCGTTATGGTTTGAGCGATTTGACCGTTCCATTTCCAGGCTTTTTGGGCTTTAGCAAACTGAAGAGGTCGCACTTGCCCTTCGCTTATTTCGAGTGGTGAAGTGGCTGCCAGAGCTATTCCTCGTTTATCAAACAGAATTCGCAAGACCAGACTTTTCTTTGTTTCCGCGCTGAAAGGCTGATCAAAGAGAAAATTGCCCAGCGAATAAGCGACAAAAGATGTACGTTGGCTGGAAGTTAAGATTTCAGTAGGCTGTAAAACGTGCGGATGGCTCCCGATAATCGCGTCTGCGCCAGCCTCAGCAAGCTTTTTAGCCCAAGCGCGTTGCGATAAAGATGGCTCTAAAGCATATTCTTTGCCCCAATGCACTAAAACCACAATAATATCTACTTTTTTGCGAATTTGTTGAAGAGCCAAAAGCGCAGATTCATTAAGCCAGGCTCTTCCCCAACTTTGGCCCTCCGTAGGTTTATCTTCAGGATCAATTACCGCATTGAAGCCAAAAAGTGCAATTCTTATTCCCTTTGTTATCGTGATAATTGGTTGATAAGTTGAAGTAACATTTTTACCAACCCCAAGCGAAGAAATGTTTTGCGCTGCTAGACTTTGCACTGAATCATGGAGACCTTCTGCTTCAGCATCTAAAGCATGATTGTTAGCGAGGGAAAGGAACCGAAAACCTGCATCAGCGAGCGGTTTGGCAAAATTTACAGAGGCGGGGAGGCGGTAGGGGCCAGGGCGAAGCCTCTTTTTGTCCGTGAGCGGGCTTTCCAAATTGCCAAGCGCAAAATCGCCTTTGAGCAGATCGGTATCATTGATCTGTTCAAAAGGATAGGATAATCCTCGTTTTTCTGCAATTTCAGCAACAAATCGCCCAACCATTAGATCCCCGACAGCGCGTAGATCTACCATTGATGACGAGATAGAGCTATTTGGCCGTCGATAAATTATGTTCCATTGGTTGGAATCAGAGAAAGAAATTGGCGGAGGAGAGGAATTGCTCTTTGTGCAGCAGACTAAGAGGCAGAAAGAGATGAGAAGAAAAAGAGTTTTTGAGCTGTTCAATAAATATGTGAATGGGGATTTGATGTAAAAAACATCCTTCATATTTCTAGTTAGGATTTATTGTCCATTATTCTTTTTTTGCACTATATGGGTCACCTGTGGTACACTATATCTTTCATGGTGTAAGTAACCATAATATCGTGACCGACATGGTTCAAAAAGTGGTTGCGTGAGCAAAACAAGCGTTTAGTGAATAACCCAAAGGAAGTCCAAAGTGGCTAGAATCAAAGGTAAAGTTAAGTGGTTCAACGAATCTAAAGGTTTTGGTTTCATTACCCCGGATGATGGTAGTAAAGACGTATTTGTCCACTTTTCTGCCATCCAGGATAGCGGCTTCAAAACTCTAAGTGAAGGTCAGCAAGTTGAGTTTGAAATTGGGGTGGGGCCAAAAGGCCCGAGTGCCACAAATGTAGTTTCTATCTAAAGTTAGGGGTTTAACCCCCACATCCTCCACTTTAGCCCCCTCTTCTGAGAAGTATTTTTGTTTTCAGAGGCGGGGGCTGAGTTGTTATAGTCTATTAAGACCTTGAGCGCGAAGACCTTTTTGCGGCCCTTGAATACGCAACCCGTATCTGTCAAATTAAACGCATTGTGGTGCATACCCTTGACCTCTAAATCAAACTATGGAAGATACCCCGTCGCTACATGATGATTTACTCTTTGAAGCACTAACACCCTTGGGCTTTTGGGTGTGTGTCACCAAAGTTTACTGGGATGTTATTACCAAGATAAAGCATCCCATTATGGATGGACGGGAGAATGATGTAAAGGAAACTCTTGAAGACCCAAGTGAAATCCGAAGAAGCAAGAGCGACCAAAACGTCTACTTGTTCTACAAGCCCGAACGAATCGGAAGATGGGTTTGCGTGGTGGCCAAACAAACCAATGGAAATGGCTTCTTGATCACCACGTACCCAACAAATGCGATCAAAGAAGGAACACGGATATGGCCCAAGTAAAAGTCTTTTACGACGAAGCTGCTAAAACGCTCACGGTCTGGTTCGGCAACCCCGCAGACGAGTATGTGAGCGAAGAAACAGGCGAAGAAGTAATCTTAATGAAGGATAGGAATGGCAAAGTCATTGGCTTTGAAAAACTGAATTTTACAATTGCCAATTCCAAACAGATTCAAGTGGCATTTGAGACGGTTGTTGCATAAAAAGTTCCCTTACTCAAGGTGTTTTCCATTTAGGCGGGTCTGGAGAAACGACGATCTTCGTGATCAGCCATTGTTTTTCTGCGACTTGATAATCTAGCGTGTAGGTAGCATTCAGTTCGTAAGGCCCTCGCTCGCTGACCTTAGACATTTCTTTGCTATATTCAGGGGAGCCAGTGTAAAGTTCATCAAACCAACGCTCACGAGTCGTCACAACAACGTGATCTGAGCCTTGAAAATCGAAGGAACGATAATTCAAATCGAACAATTTGCTGCCGATGAAGTGCCCTTTATCCTTGAGACCCTGAATATATTTGCGGGTATCCTCAAATTCAGCTTTGCCCAAGAACCTAGCGACTCTTTCAGCATCACCGTACCAAGTAGCCTCGACCAAAGCGTGATTAAATTCCCGAATCGCGCTGGCGGGGCCCGTCGTGACCTTGTCATCAACGATGAAATTGCGAACCCACGAAGCTAAGGGCGGGGCTTTGCCCTGGTCGAGCAGATTGCGCCAATCCGCATCCGTCAGCCGCTCCGCAAGGGGCTGGGCAAATTCGTAATGCGAAAAAACGCCCCCTTTAGTTACAATTAAGTGGTCTCCAATGGGCACAACGACGTAAAGGTCAAAGATGCGTCCGACCCCTTCCTCTAAAACCTGCCCATTCGGGTCGGTGGCTACATCGGCGACTACCGCCGCCTGAAGCGTATCGCCGCCCGCAGCCGTGCCTCCGCTTCCCTGGTAATCGGCTTCGTCGCTGGCGGCAAAAGTAAGTCCTTCGATGTCGGCTCCATAGAAACGGATAAATTCATACTCTGCTTCGGTTAGAAGCTCACTTCGTAATTCCTTTTCGGCGATTGTTTGCAGTTTTTGCGCGATTTCAGCCATTTTAGCCAAGGCTTTTTTATCTGATTCGCTCAGAAGTCCTCGTGAATCGAGACCATCAATTGTCATTTGCGAAAGAGCCGCGATTCGCGCAAACAACAAAGGGACAGGCTCAACATAACCTTTTGGAGGTTCGGGATTCGGTGGGGGTAAAGCACCTGCGCCGCGCTCGGCGTAAACCTGTTTGGCATAGAGAATCGTATCTCTTTTCAACTCAGTCCATGAGCCTAAAGCGGTATTTAATTGCTTATCTAACCAAGCTGAATTCCGCATAAACTGGGGATAACCATTGCCAACAGGTTCCAATAAAGGTCGCAAACTGTGAATCCATGCCCAATAGAGGTTTTGCGTCCAAACTTGCTCATCATAACCCTTAATAGTTGTTCGTAATTTGAGCATGTTCGTCTGATAATTGGGCATAGCCGTGTCGCCAGTGGCTTCCAAATGACTTAAAGCGCGATCTGAACCCAGCGCCGCGAAGAAATCTAAGGCTTTGGGCAACATGCGCTTAGGAACATTGCGATCTATAAGTTGGCGAAAGACAAAAGCATCAGGGACAAGCCGCTGCCCCATAAAGCGCAAGCCTTTAGTTATCTTTTCAACGTCAGGATCATTGCGATTGATCACCATTCCCAAGACTTCGGGCGGGCGAAGAGCCTCAATTGCGGTTTGGAAAGCAGCGAAGCGCTTGTCATCCACTAACTCTTTGGCATTTTTGACAGAACCATAAGCCTTCTCAAGCGCAGGATTATATTCTAAAGGCATTAAATCGTCGCTGCGCCCGACGAAAAAAACTGTTGGCTCATAGATTCCTGCCCAAATCGCTTGAGCTGGCTTACTATCAACAACAGTTTGCTGAAGCGCAAGCGTCAGCAATGCAGCCTGTTGAGTTTCAGTTGCGTCATTCACCCGAAAGGTCATTCTTCCGTGCCACATCATCGCTTTGAAATAGCGTTGTAAAGCCTCGCTTTGCGTATAATGCCCACGCGGGACATATTGACTCCAATCCTCGCCCTCCCGATAGGCAGGAAAAATCGCCGATGGCCCAAGCCCTTTATGGGTTTCAATTTGTTGTAAATCAGGAGTCGTTAAATCGCGCAGACCATTGGGAATTTCCCATTCAGGCATAAGAATTTTGACGGCTACTGCGAAATAAGCTGCATTCCGTCGTGCAGCCTCTGCCCAAGGCGTGTTTTCTAATGTATCATACTGCTTAATCGAAGTATTCAGCAATTCCCAATCAAGCTTGGTAAGCATTGGCACGAAAGATGAACTTTCAGCACTGCGTAAAACTTTGTCAAAAAGCAGATGATAGACATGGAGCAGCGAGTCAGAAGTTACAAAAACAGGAATGTAGTCGTAGCGAGCTTTTTCGTAGAGTTCATAAAACTCTTTATTCTCGCCAGGGCTAACGGCAAAACCATTATGCGTAAGGCGATTGCGCTGTTCCCGCGAAAGAAGCATACTGATTTCGACATTTCCCAAGTCAGGGGCAATTTCTGTGGCCGAGATATTTGCGGTTTGTTGCACTTTTGAGGCGACAAATTTAGCAAAGCCGCCTGTTTTTGGGGCTTTGAAGGTCTCTGGCACACGAATGCTAATTGGAACAGGAGCCTCAATAGCGACATCAGGCGCAGAAATAGGGGTTTTGCTGTGAGTTTCACTTTTCAAGGTTGTTTTAGTAGGCGGTAAAGTAATGCTAAAAGAAGTAGCAGTAGGATTTTCTGCTTCTGGTGTAGTCGCATACGCTGTAACGCGAGCTAAAACAGTTGCAATCATATCGGGAGTGGGTTGAGAAGAGGTTTCTAAAGTAGGGGAAAGCGAATTGGTCTCTGCTAAAGCAGTTGCAACGCGGTCAGGTGTGGGTTTGATTGTTTCAGCCTCGTGCGTTGGCGTTAATTCGGCTGTAGGCGTTAGTTCATCTTCAGGTGGAGGAGTAGGCAAAGAAGGGTAAACGGTAAGCATCTCCGTCGGCCATTTAAGGGCTTCTGTCGGCAAAGTCGTGAGAGCTTTAGAGACCGCTTCACGATCAATGGTCGGCGTAGGTGATTTAACCGTCGGGCGAAGCGGTTGATCTGTGCATGCAACTAGCGTAATCAGCAAGAAAATTGCCCCAAAAATACTTCCATAGTGTTTCAACATACTTTAGTTCCTTTCTCAAAGCAATCCCAGTCTTTCATCTAGGTCAAACAAGAGATTCATATTTTGCACTGCTTGACCAGATGCACCTTTAATCAAATTATCCTCTACAACAACTAGAATAAAGCGATTTGGCGTATCTGCTATCGCTTGAATTCCTAATACGCAGAGATTTGTCTCGACAACATGGCGCAATTCAGGCAGCTTTCCTTCGGGCAGAAGTTTGAAAAAAGGCTCTTCTGCAAAGACGTTGTACGCCTGGCGCAAAGTTGCAAGATCAACTTCTGGCTTAGTTGTAATATAGATTGTTGAGAGAATTCCGCGAATTACAGGCAACAAATGCGGCGAAAAGATAATTTTCAAGCCTGTTTCTTGTTCCATTTCAGCAATATGCCGATGAGAATGACCAATGTTATAGGCACTAAAGTTTTCGTGCGTTTCGCTAAAATGAGTTTTCAGGGAGAGAGAGCGCCCTGCCCCTGAAACACCCGATTTGCTATCAGCGATAACCGTGGTTTCGGCTAATAAACCCGCTTGCACAAGGGGATGGAGTGCGAGAATAATTCCCGTCGGATAGCAGCCAGGATTAGCAATCAGTTGGGCTTTTTTAATGCTTTTGCGATGAATTTCGGGCAAACCATAGACAGCTTTTGCTAACAATTCAGGGGCAGCATGAGCTTTCCCATACCAATGCTCATAGTCTGTGGGGTTATGGAGCCGAAAATCAGCACTTAAATCTATAACTTTCACCCCCGCCGCCAGAGCTTTTTGGGCGGTAGGCGCAGTTACTCCATGCGGCAAACAGCAAAAAACGAGATCCACCGTGCTTAAATCAACTTCTTCCGCCGATGTAAGTGGTAAATCAAGCGTTGTGGGGAAAATATCGCTAAGTTTTTGCCCTGCGGCGCTACGGGCCGTCGCAAAAACGATTTTGGCTTGCGGATGACGCTGCAAAAGTTTGATTAACTCAAAACCTGTATAACCTGTTGCGCCATAAATTCCAATCCGAATCATCATGAGCCTTTCTGCTATGAAATTCCGTCAACAACCTTCGGAATCAACGGCTTTAGCCGTTGCCCAGAACTAAAAGAGGCATAAGCGACTAATCTGAAACCCAATCCCTTTTCCCGTGGAGTATCAGCTTTAGCTGTTAGACCACGGCTAAAGCCGTGGACTCCGTGGGTGAAACCTCCTCCGTGACCTTGGAATCAACGGCTTTAGCCGTTGCCCAGAACTAAAAGAGGCATAAGCGACTGCTAAAAGCTATCTACAATTGGGTAGAGTGAAATTCTGAGCTATTGTACCATAAAACCTAAGCAAAACAAACGGTCATGCGAACAGAGGTCTGGCAGACCGCAAAGGCCTCAAGTACTCAAAGCCAAGTTTTTTCCTCAACTCTTCGGTGAAATAGCGCTTGAGGTCAAACCTGATAAAAACCTGATAAAGACCTTAAAATCTGTGAGGCTAAGAGGGTTTAGGCGCTATATTTGAAAGGGTTTAGTAATTAGGCTATAATAGGGCTACCGTTATGAGACCTTACAACCATAAACCAGTTTTGTTGGCGGAGGTGTTGGCGGCGTTGCAACCTGCGCCAGGGCAAAGCTATCTTGATGCTACGCTCGGCGGCGGTGGGCACGCGGCGGCCCTGCTCAAAGCGCTTCAGCCCAATGGCAAGTTGCTTGGGCTTGATGCTGACCCAAATGCAATTCAGGCTGCCACCGCCTATTTTCAAACCTTTGGCCCTGAAGAAATCTCGCCAAATAGTTATACTTTATGCCAGACCAATTTTCAACATCTTACTAAATGGGCGAAAGCTCAAGAATTTGAACTTTTTGATGGGATTCTCTTTGATTTAGGAGTTTCTTCGCCCCAGCTTGATACGCCAGAGCGCGGCTTTGCTTTTCGCACAGATGGGCCTTTGGACATGCGGCTCGACCCAACCAGCGACTTTACGGCTGCCGACCTTTTGGCAACTTGGGATGAGAAAAAGCTGGCGGATACGATCTACCTTTATGGTGAAGAGCGCAAATCGCGCCAGATTGCCCGCCGCATCGTTGAACGCCGTCAACGTCAACCTATCGAAACGACTACCGATCTGGCAAACCTTGTCGCCCAAGTCTTACCTCAATCGTTCAAAGCTCGCGCAAAGATTCATCCTGCAACTCGGACTTTTCAAGCGTTACGCATCGCAGTGAATCAGGAATTAGAACGGCTAGAAAGAGCTTTACCCCAAGCAGTAGCACTTTTGCGGCCTGGCGGCAAATTAGCCGTAATCAGCTTTCATTCGCTGGAAGATCGGATTGTCAAGCTCTTTTTTCGCGCTGAGTCGGGCTATGGTGGCAACGAAGCTTCAGATCAACCGCTGCGGCTGCGGATTCTGACCAAAAAGCCCATCCAGCCGCAAGCCGAAGAAATCCAGGCGAATCCGCGTAGTCGCAGCGCAAAGTTGCGAGTCGCTGAAAGAATCTGTGCTGAAAACTAAAAATCTTTCTTTCAAACCATTTTGCAAGGAAAAAACGATGACAAAATTTGTGCAAAAGTTCTCTCCCTTAAAACAAGCCCGCCTTCGACGCTCTGAAATCCTCAAATATCTCAAAATTGATACGAGTCGCTATCTTTTGGGGCTAATTGTCTTGATTTGTCTTCTAAGCATGATTACTTTGGGGCAAACGGGCGTAGCCGCGACCAAAGGTTATGCCATTGCTGAATTAGAGACGCGGCAGGTCGAATTGCAGCGCGAGCGGAGCCAGCTTCAGGTGCGCTATACCACTGCTCAATCGCTGGAGCGCATTCGGCTGCGGGCCGAGCAGCTTGGTTTGCGCCCGACTGACCGTGAACAAATGAAATACATTACGATTGATACCACTAAATTGTTTGAGCCAGGAAAACCATGACCCTTGCTGAAAAACGAGTTTCTAAATTGCGCGAAGCTAAACCAGTGCAAATTTCGCGCTGGCGCATTTATGCGACTCTGATCTTTTGTCTGCTTTTGGTCATGCGGATTTTTTTGCGCTTGGGCGAACTTCAGATTTTTCAAAGTGCATCGCTGACGGCCATGGCGCGCAAGGAAATCAATAAACAAATCACGCTCCAGCCGAGTCGCGGCATGATTACAGATCGGCAAGGCAATATCTTAGCGATGGACGTAGATCGCCAAAGTTTGTGGGCTATTCCCTCGCAGATTCCTGCGGAGCGAGCGCCGCGCCTGGCCTTGACTTTAGCCGCTCTGACGGGCCAAGATGCCCAAAAGATTTTGGCTAGTCTAACCTCAAAAGATCAATGGTGGTTGCCTGTCGTTCGCTGGCTTGAGCCAAAAGTCGCGGCGCAAATTGCGGCTTTGGAAGAGTCTGGTTTGCGCCTGATTCACGAGCCACGGCGAATATATCCCCAAGGTGATTCAGCAGCGCATGTTGTCGGCGCAGTAAATTACAATGGCGATGGGATCAGTGGAATTGAAAGTTTTTACAACACCGAATTAAAGGGAATCACGGGCACAATGACGGCAGAATTCGATGGGGTTCGCCAACCAATTGCCATTGCGCCCCAACAAACTGAACCAGCCCGTGATGGCGCAACTTTGCACTTGACGCTTGACCCCGTAGTGCAACATATTGCTGAGACTGAGCTTGCCGAAGGGATTAAAAAACATCAGGCTGATGGTGGTTCGGTGATCATTTTGGAGCCAAGTACGGGCGCAATTCGCGGGATGGCCAGTTGGCCGACCTTTGACCCCAATCGTTACGCCGATTTTATGCCCGAAACTTATGGCCGCAATCCAGCGATTAGCGTTTTGTATGAGCCAGGAAGTACGCTCAAAATTTTCACGGTAGCCGCAGGTTTACAAGCGCGGGCTTTCTCTGCTGATACGCTCGTCAATGATAATGGAATGATTGAGCGGTTTGGGCTAAAGATTCATAACTGGGATTATAAAGCTAATGGAATGATTACTCCAGGCGAAATGCTTTATTACTCAAGCAATGTCGCCGCCGTTCATTTGAATGAATTAACTGGGCCTGAGAAATTCTATCAGTACATCAACGAATTTGGGTTTGGGCAAAAAACAGGCATTGATTTAGGTGGCGAAGAACGCGGGATTGTGCATGATGCAGCTTCCCCAAACTATAGCGATATTATGCTTTTAGCCAATGCCTATGGTCAATCTATCTCTGTAACGCCTTTACAGATCGCTGCGGCCACTGCCGCTATTGCTAATGATGGTTTATTGATGAAGCCCTATATGGTTGAGCAACGTTGTGATGGAAATTATTGCGTTACCACGCAGCCGACCAAAGTTAAGCAAGTTGTTGAGCAAGGTGTAGCCTGGACTCTTAGACGCATGTTAGTTCGTTCCGCCAATCATTATGCTCATGCGGTTTGGGAAACCAAAACGGGCAGCAAAGCTGACCAATGGTTGGTTCCAGGCTACCAAGTCGGGGCCAAAACGGGTACGGCTTCAATTCCTTTACCCACTGGGGAGTATGATCCTGAGACCACAATTGTTTCTGTCGCAGGTTTTGTCCCCGCCGAAAATGCTAAATATGCAATGATCGTCAAGATAGACCGCCCAAAAGATGACATCTGGGGCACAAACACCGTTGTCCCTGTCTTCTACCGCATTGTTGACCAGCTTGTCCGCCACGAACGAATCCCCCCCGACCCAACCTTGTTCAGTCCAGGGCAATAAAATGAAACGCTTGTTAAGCTTTTATCATTCCTAGAACATAAAAAGCTCCGATAATCTGAGCAAGGCTGGCGTTTATCAGAATACCATTAGAAATTCAAAGGGTTAAAATCAGTGCTTAGTGACTGTTTTTTCATACTGTCGACCTCAAAATCCAGCCTCTTCAATATCCTTTCTAGCGAGTGAGAAACTTTATGCTCAGGCTAAATTATCTTTGGCACGGAATTCAGCCCGCAGAAATGGCGCAAAAAGGTCTTTCTGATCCAAATCTTGCGGCCATAACCTTTTCGAGCGTGGTGACAGATTCCCGTGATGCAGGGTCAGGGACTCTTTTTGTAGCTTTGCCAGGGGAAAAGACCAACGGCCACAACTTCTTGGCGCAAGTAGCAACTCAAGGGGCGCAGGGAGCCATTGTGCAACGCAGCGAAATGGAAGCGTGGCTGGCGCTTTTGGCAACCTCTGAACGGCCATGGTTTGTGCTTGATTCAGCCAAAACACCTGAAATCCCACTTGAGTTTTGCACGCCAGAAACTTTTTTCTTGCTTTGTGTTGATGATTCCCTTAAAGCCCTCCATTGTTTAGCTCAATATCATCGTCAGCAAATCACACCCACCCTGATTGCAGTTACGGGAAGCGTCGGAAAAACTTCAACTAAAGAGCTTGTAGCTACAGTTCTCCAGCAGCGCTTTCTGACTTTGAAGAATAAGCGCAGTTTTAATAGCGAAATTACTGTACCGACCACTATTCTTGAGATTACGCCCGCGCATCAAGTCGCTGTTTTGGAATTAGGAATGTGGGCTCCTGGCGAAATTCACTTTTTAGCGAGTTTGGCTCAACCGAAAATTGGCATTATTACTAACATTGGCCCTTCACACCTGGAGCGGATGGGCAGTATGGAAGCGATCACCAATGCCAAAGCTGAATTGGTTGAGGCGTTGCCCACCGATGGCTTTGCGCTGCTTAATGCTGATGATCAGCGGGTAGCCAGCTTTGCGGAGCGCACGCAGGCGCAGGTTGTGCGTTATGGGCAAAATTCAACTGCCGACGTGCGAGCGGAACTTATTGAGCAACGGGGGTTGGCGGGGATTAAGTTTCAGGTGCGGTGCAAAAACCTTTTTCCGCAATTGCAAGGGGAAACGGTTTACCAACTGACCGTCCCCTTTCCTGGTCGCCACAGCGTTTACACCGCTTTAGCGGGGATCACGGCGGGGCTAGTTTTAGGCCTGGGCTGGGCCGAAATTGCAGCAGGCCTTCAAGATCAAACCGCTGAGAATCGCATTCGAGTGCTTCAAGCAGGCACAGCAGCCTTACCTTATACTGTTATTGATGACACTTATAATGCTTCACCTGTCTCGACCATCGCGGCGCTGGATTTGCTGGCCGAGCTTGACGGGCAACGGTTGGTTGTGTTAGGGGATATGTTAGAATTAGGGGCCGTTGAGGAGCAAGCGCATCGAGTTGTTGGGCAGCGAGCAGCCGAGGTCGCCCATAAATTGCTCTGTGTGGGCCCCAAAGCGCGTTGGATTGCGGAGGAGGCGCAAGCGTGTGGTTTCCCTGCGGCCCAGTTGACAACCGTTGACCACAACTCTGCGGCCATCAGCGCTTTGCCTAATTTACTTTGCCCAGGCGCTTATGTTCTGGTCAAAGGTTCACGAGGAGCAGCAATGGAGCAGATTGTTACGGCTTTGACAACCTAAATGGGCCATTTGAATTCACGATCTTGGCTTTAGGCTATGCTCACCCGCCAAAAGAATTCTGTTTAAAACGTTGGTTGAAAATCACTGAAAATTCACTTATCAATAACATTCAGTCACTTATAGCTTACTGGAGGGCTTATGGATATATTACGGGCAGTTTTAATTCAGGATGTCGCTCGTGCCCTATTGCTGGCCGCAGCATCTTTTGGCTTGACGTTGGTTGCCGAAGGTTGGTGGATTCGGTTTGCCCGCACCCACCAGATCGGCAAACGGATTCGGCTTGATGGCCCCCAAAGTCACATGGCTAAAATGGGAACCCCCACGATGGGTGGCATCGTCATTGTCCTCATCGTGGTCATTTTAACGGTACTCTTCAATCTAGTAGATCGTTGGTCAATGCTTTTGCCCCTCGTTGTTTTAATCAGTTTTGGCATCCTGGGCGGCGTTGATGATTGGCTCTCCCTCACCAATTCCAAGAGTAAAACTCATGGTTTCACTGCTTCACACAAATTGTTTTTGATGGTCAGTATTGCTTTTCTAGCAAGTTTAGCCCTTTATCTGCCCAGCCCATTTGGGCTTAAACACTTTGGCTTAGTGCGGGTTCCCTTTGTGGGAACCTTCAATATCGGAATCTGGTTTATCCCCTTTGCGACCTTCACGATTGTGGGCACTTCCAATGCGGTCAATCTTACTGATGGCTTGGATAGCTTGGCTGGCTGGAGTTTGACGCTCGCTTTCGCCGCTTACGGGGTGATGACTTTTCTTTCTGAGCCACGACTAACAAATCTGATGGTTTTAAATTTCACGCTTGTGGGTGCTTGTGCAGCTTTTCTTTGGTACAATGCTTATCCTGCTCAAGTTTTTATGGGCGATACGGGGTCCCTGGCTCTAGGGGCTGTATTGGGAGTCGTCGCCTTACAATCGCAACAGTGGTTACTGCTCCCTGTCGTTGGGATTGTCTTCGTTACCGAAGCGCTTTCGGTGATTATCCAAACCAGTTATTTCAAATGGACTCGCTTTCGGTTCGGGGAAGGGCGCAGAATCTTCAAAATGGCTCCCCTCCACCATCATTTTGAGCTTATTGGCTGGAGTCAAACGCAAGTTACGCAGCGAATGGTCTTAATTGGGGGGATTGCGGCTCTGGTGGGAGTCTCGCTGGCCCTGACGCTGGCCGCCGAAAATACGCCGTCTCTGCCCACCAATCTGCCACCAGTTGTAATGGAGCGGGCGGGCGGGAAATGACAACGCGAACAGGAGAAGCCTACCTTATAATGGGGTTGGGGGTTCACGGGGGCGGCTTAGGCGTGGCGCGGTGGCTTTTGCGGCGCGGGGCCCAGGTCACGATTACTGACTTGGCCAGCCCCGAAACCCTGGCGAAACCGTTGGCCGCGCTGCGTCAGGCCGAAAAGGAATTTGGCGCAACTATCACTTATGTGTTAGGCGAACATCGAGTAAAGGATTTTACGAGCCACGCGGTTGTGGTCGCCAACCCAGCAGTGCGCCCCGATTCGCCGTGGCTGCAAGCTGCGCGGGCCGCAGGCGCTCGGATTGAGACCGAAATGACGCTCTTTTTCCGCCATTGCGCCAGCCCGATTCTGGGCATCACGGGCACGAAGGGCAAAACTACCACGGCTCTGCTCACCGCAGCTATCTTGCGCCAGCGCTATCCTCAAACCGTGGTAGCAGGTAATTTGCGGGTTTCGGCCCTGGAGAGCCTTGACCAAATTACTTCTGAAACGCCTGTCGTTTTAGAATTGAGCAGTTTTCAGCTTATGGGCCTTGGAAATGCTGGTTTTAGTCCCCAATATGCCTGTATTACTAACTTTTCGCCCGATCATTTGAATTATCATCATACCTTAGAAGAGTATGCTCAAGCCAAAAGCCAAATTTTTTTGCATCAAGCGGTGGACGATGTTTTAGTTTTAGACGAAGCTGAACAAGCCTTTTGGCTCAAACACCTGGACAGACAAGCTAAAGAGGCCCTCGCGTTAAAGAAAATTAAGACCTTTAGTGTGCAACAAAAAGCTACCGCTGATTGTCAAATTACGGTTAAGGGTGAAATCCGTTGTTGCGGGCTTGATCTTTGCACCCTAAACGATTTAGACCAAAATGTGTTGCCAGGGAAGCATAATCTAGCGAATGTTTTAGCCGCTGCGACCTTAGCTCGAAGCTTCGGGCTTTCGCCAGAGCAGATTCGGGCGGGGATAATTGGATTTAAGGGAGTCGAACATCGCTTAGAAACGGTTTTGACGCATTTTGGAATCCGTTATATCAATGATAGCACGGCCACAAACCCTGTTGCAGCGCAAGCGGCCTTGGCTAGTTTTTCAGAACCAATCGTTCTGATTGCAGGCGGCGCAAGCAAAGGTTTGGCCCTTGAGGCTTTTGGAAAGGCTATAGCGCAACGAGTCAAGGCTTTAGTTTTGCTGGCGGGCAGTGCTACGGCTGAGTTGGAAGAAGCTGTAAGACGAAATGCAACGTCAGCCTTCCCGATTCTGGGTCCGTATAGCGATTTTGCAGTTGCGCTTGAAAATGCCCAGCGCGTCGCCGCTCCTGGCGATCTTGTTTTACTTTCGCCAGGCTGTGCAAGTTTTGGGATGTTTCAGAATGAATTTCATCGAGGTGAAGAGTTTAGGCGCATTGTTAAAGAACAAACTCAAGCTTAAATCTCAAAAATGCAATTTGACTTTTCGAAGCATAGGCAGCTTGCCTGTGAATTTTGGTCCGTCAAGGAAAGAGGTAGCATTTTGAAAATGCTGAATTCGCTGCCCCCAGTCACCAGAACTTTGCTTTTTCTCAACGGGCTAATCTACTTGTTTACGTGTTTGCTCAGTTTGGGTTTGAATCCCAACTCTGAAATTCTCCAATTTTTAGGCTGGAAACAAAATGATCTCATTCTGCGTGGGGAACATTGGCGACTTTTAAGTGCTATTTTCCTTCATGCTAACCTGCTTCATCTCTTTTTCAATGGTTATGCCTTAATCATTCTGGGGCCAGAAACTGAACGAATCTATGGAATGTTACCGTTTATGGGCCTTTACTTGCTGGCTGGGCTGGCCGGAAGTGTAGCTTCCTATGCTTTTTCGCCTAATCCTTCTGTCGGCGCGAGCGGCGCAATCTTTGGCTTGATTGGCGGCCTGGCGATTTTCTATTATCTTACCCGCGACACCTTCGGCGAATTTAGTCAGAAACAGCTTCAAAGCATGGTGGCTTTGGTTTTTTGCAATTTGCTTTTTGGCTTTAGCGCGGGCGGAGTCATTGATAATTTTGCCCACATTGGGGGCTTGGTTGGCGGTCTTTTGGCTGGCGCAGCGTTAGCGCCCCGCTATGTTGTGAATAGAAACCTCGCGCAACCAGTGTTGGAGCGCACCGAAAACGCCCTTGGCTGGCCTGGAGCAGCGGGGATTCTGATCTTTCTGCTGGCTTTGGTGCAGGTGATTCATCCCCCGATCTGAGTTTACTTGTGCGTATCTTATCTTTTGTGGCTGATTCAACCGATCCTATACCGCAAAAACCCGATTACGTTCTCCTAGCTACTGTAGGAGCGTTGGTTTTGTTGGGCCTTGTAATGGTCTATAGCGCAAGTTTCGTCGAAGCTTTTTTACTACATCGTTCCCAACACTATTATCTTTTACGCCAAATAATCGGAGCCGTAGTTGGGGGAAGCGGTTTATTGCTTACCCAACATTTGGATTATCGGCTTTGGCGACGATATTCGATTCATTTTATGGGTTTTAGCCTCTTTCTTCTGGTGCTAGTCCTCATCCTCCCCGCTTCCTTCACCACCGTCAATGGCTCTAAATCTTGGATTCGCCTTGGCGGAGGGCTGTTGAGCTTTCAACCCTCAGAAATAACCAAACTGGCGCTCATCATCTATTTTGCCGATTGGCTCTCGCGGCGCGGGCATAAATTAGGCAATGTAACGTATGGCCTGATTCCATTTGGCATGATGTTGGGGCTTGTCTGCGGCCTCGTGATGCTTGAACCCGATTTGGGAACAACAGTGATTCTCGTAACCATTGCAGGTGTGGTTTATTTTGCCGCAGGAGCCAATCTTTTGCACATTTTGGGCGCGGCTGGCTTAGGAATCGGCGCGTTTTGGGCCTTGATAAACCTCGTTGGTATTCAAAATGGGCGAATAGAAGCTTTCAAAGACCCCTGGAAATACTATAGCAGTTTTGGCTACCAACCGATTCACGCTCTGTATGCGCTGGGAAGCGGCGGAATTTTTGGCACAGGCTTGGGCCAAGCGCGCCAGAAATTTCAGTGGTTGCCGCAAGCCCATACAGATACGATTTTCGCTATCGTGGGCGAAGAATTAGGTTTGATCGGCGCAACTGCGGTTTTAATTGGCTTCGCGCTGATCGCTTATCGGGGTTATCGCATTGCAATGCGTTCATCTGACCCTTTTGCCGCTCTAGTAGCCGTTGGGATTACTTCTTGGTTAGTTTTCCAAGCCGTCATAAACATTGCTGTAACGACATCCCTCGTGCCTTTTACGGGTTTGACGTTGCCTTTTATTTCTTATGGGGGCACATCGCTGATTATGAGTCTGGTGAGCATGGGCGTTTTGCTCAATATCTCCCGCCATATCACTTTACCCCAACTCAAGGAGCAAGCGAATGAAGCGCGAACCAGCCGTTCGCCCGCCCTCGCCTTCAGCCAAGTCCGCGAGCGCGTCCTTGCGAATTTGCCTCTGTGGCGGTGGGACAGGCGGCCACGTCTACCCAGCCTTGGCCGTCGCCCAGGCGTTGCAGAGCCAAACAAGCGCAAATTTTGGCAGCATTCCTTCAGCAACCGTGAGCCAGGACGCAAACGACTTAAAACTAAACAACCGCGAGGCCCCCAAGACCGCGAACACGAAATCCGCCCCTGAAGCAGAAAATTGCGCTCAGGAAAGCCTCGAAATAGACCTGCTCTATGTTGGAAGCATCGGCGGAATGGAAGCCCAGCTTGTGCAGCGCGAAAGTAATTTGGCGTTTCGGGCGCTCCCCGCAGCGGCTTTACGGGGGCGAGGTCCAGTTGCGCTTTTTCGTGGTATCATAACGCTAGGCAAAGGAACCAAAGCAGCCCTTGATCTGTTGCGCGAAACGCGCCCCGCAGTTATCCTGGGCACAGGCGGTTATGTTTGTGTGCCACTCTTTTTCGCGGCGCGGCTGCTTAAAATCCCGACTCTGATCTATCTCCCAGATCTGGTTCCAGGGCTGGCGGTACGTTTGTTGGCAAAGTTGGCAACGCAAGTCGCGTGTAGCGTGGAGGATTCGCTGAAATACTTTAGCCCTCGAACGCCGAAAAGCGTAACGGGCTATCCCGTGCGAGCCGAACTCTTCACGCAGGAGAAATCGGTTTGTCGCGCCGCATTTGGTTTGCAAGCCGATCTTCCCGTTTTATTGGTTTATGGCGGCAGCCGAGGCGCACGAAGTATCAATCGGGCCATCGAAGCGCTCCTGCCTGATCTGATAGCTTTTACGCAGATTTTGCATATTTGTGGACGGGAAGGCGATGAGGTTTGGCTTCAGGAAGCGCGAAAACGGCTTCCCGTAGAGTTGCAAGCTCGTTACAAACTCTATCCTTATTTGGAAAATACGTCGCCCACGATGGTGCAAGCTTTTGGGGCTGCCGATTTGGCTGTTTGCCGCAGCGGAGCTTCGACGCTGGCCGAATTGCCCGCCGCAGGTCTACCTGCGATATTGGTTCCTTATCCTTATGTCCATCAGGATGAAAATGCGGCTTATCTTGTAAACCACGCCGCCGCGCTGAAAATTGCGGATGCCGCAATGCTCGGCCTTGAACAGCCCCAAAAAGGGCCACTTTTTACCCAGATTCAGCACCTTTTGCGGGATGCATCGGCCCGCCACCAGATGGCCCTTAATTGCCGTCAGTTGGCGCGCCCCGATGCTGCCCAGCATCTGGCGGAAACGCTGCTTAACTTGGCAAGAAAAAGGCAGGAAGCACTATGACTATCGCAATCAATGATCTTTCTTTCTATTTTGGGGGCCAGTTAATCCTGTTGATCATTATCCTCTCAGGAGCTTATACTGGTTGGGAACGGGGTTATCGCTTCTTTCTGACGCTTACTTTGGGAACATCGCTGGCTTATCTCCTTTTTATCAGTGGTAGCGAACAATTACTAGGCTTTATCAATCGCTTTTACACCAATTGGCCCAAAATATCAGCGATTGTAATCGGAGGAGATCTTGATAATGCAGGAAGTCTTCCTCCGCTTGTAGCAGGAGAACCGTTGCCTGATTTTGCTCGTTTCTTTTTCTTTTTGACCATTGTCGGTGGTTCATGGCTGCTCAACCAAAAACCGAAATGGTTTAGCAAAGATGCTAAAGAGCAATTTGCCCGCGAAATTGGGGCTTTCAATGGTGGTTTAACGGCTTTACTGTTGGCCAGCGCGGTAACGGTTTTTTGGCCCTTACTGATCCCTGACGGAAACGCTTTAGCGACTTCCCTGAAAACTTTACCTGATGTAAGATCTCTTGCACCAGCTTTCATTGGGGTTTTCTTCGCAGTCATAACCCTTGGCTTAGTTTTTAATCTGCCTAAAACATGGAAACCCTAAAAATGCACTATCATATTGTAGGAATTGCGGGCGCGGGAATGAGCGCTATCGCCAATGTCTTACTTGATCAGGGGCATAAAGTTAGCGGTTCCGACAGAAATAGTAATCATGCAACTCTAATGCTGGCTGCCCGTGGCGCAACGATTTACCTTGGGCATGATCCAGCATACATCGCTGGCGCAACAGCTTTAGTTGCGACTTCGGCGGTCAAAGCAGAGCATCCCGAAGTTGTGGCGGCTCAGGCGGCGGGCCTTCCCGTCTTGCGCCGCCACGACCTTTGGCAAACTTGGTCCGCCGAGCGGGCCATTTTAGCGATTGCGGGAACGCACGGCAAAACTACGACCACCGCGCTGTTGGCCGCGATTCTGACTGCCCAACACAATTTGCACCAGACTCCTGCGCCAGGCTTCCTAATCGGGAGTGAAGCGCCTGATTTGGGCGGCAATGCGCGGTGGGGCGCTTTAGCTGGGCCTTTGGTCATCGAAGCCGATGAGTATGCCCACACTTTTTTAGCCCTTACGCCTGAAATCGCGGTTATTACCAATGTTGAATGGGATCATCCCGATATTTATCCCACTGAATCTAGTTATTTCGCTGCTTTTGCTCAATTTGTTTCGCAGACAAAAACCTTGCTTATCTGTGGAGATAAAGCATATTCGCAGCTTTTCAAGCCTGAACATTCAGCTTGTCTTACTTATGGCTTAGATGAAACGAGCGATTATCAAGGTTTGATCGGCGAGCAAAATGCAAACTTCACGCTTCGGCGGTCAAAAGCAGCGCTCCAGAAGAGTAAAAGTAATCTGGCCGCGACGACAACTTTTCAATTGCTCCTCCCTGGCCACCACAATCTCCGCAATGCTTTAGCCGCTATCGCAGTTGCTGATCAGCTTGGGGTTGACAAAGAAGCTATGACAATGGCTTTAGCGCATTTTCACGGGACAAGTCGTCGTTTTGAAATCAAAGGCGAAGCGCAAGGCATTCTTGTCATTGATGACTACGCGCATCATCCCACCGAAGTGCAAGCGACTTTGGCGGCGGCGCGGGCCAATTTCCCTAAGCAGCGCATTGTTGCGTATCTCCAGCCGCATACTTTTAGCCGCACGCGGGCCCTTTTTGCCCAGTGGGTTACGTCTTTTGGGAATGCCGATTTGGTTTTTTTGGGCGATGTTTATGGGGCGCGGGAGGAACGAGCGGATGCGGAGGGGAACGAGCGTTTGATTTTTGACCTGACTGAAAACGTGCAAAAAGTGCATTCGGCTGTGGAATATGTTGGGAATCTGGCCCAGGCTACTGCAAGAATCAAAGAATTGCTCCAGCCTGGCGATGTTTTTTTGACGATGAGCGCGGGGGATGGCAATCAAATCGGGGAGCAGCTTTTGGCCGCTTTGCGGGCTGGGTAGGAGGCTGCAATGAAAAATGCAAAATTGGTTATAATTGAGAACGAACCAATGGCGAAGCACACCTCGTGGCGCATTGGGGGGCCGACGCGCTATTTTGGTGAAACTGACTTTCCCGATGGCTTGATGGTCGCGCTTCACTGGGCGAAAGAGTTGAGTTTACCAGTCTTTCTGCTGGGTGGCGGCACAAATGTCTTGTTTCAGGACGCTGGCTTTCCAGGCTTTGTTGTGCGGTATCGCGCCCAAGGATGGAAAATTAGCACTGAGAATGATGATGGCACAGCCTTGCTTTGGGCTGATGCAGGGCTTCCAATGGCCAAGCTGGCCCGTCAAACGGCGGCACAAGGTTGGAGCGGGTTGGAATGGGCGGAGGGTTTGCCAGGGAGCGTTGGGGGCGCAGTTTGTGGGAATGCGGGGTGCTATGGCGGCGAGGTCGCTAACGTTTTGGAACGGGTGCATCTTTTCATCAACGGGGCAAAGGAAATTTGGCCCGTGGCGCAGCTTGGTTATGGTTATCGCACAAGTTGTCTAAAAGAAAAGAAAATCTCCCAAACGCCGATCATTTTGGCTGCTGAATTTCGTGTGCAAAAAGCAGAATCTGCTCTTCTTACGGCTAAAATGGAAGCGATAGCTACTCAGCGCCGCGCTAAAACTCCTCCAGGCCAAACTGGCGGGAGTGTCTTCAAAAATCCTCACTTGGCCAGCGAAACCAGGTCAGCGGGCCAATTGCTTGATCAAGCAGGTCTCAAAGGCACTCGTATTGGGAATGCAATGATTAGCGATTTACACGCAAATTATATTGTTAATCTCGGTAATGCTTGCAGTGATGATGTTTTAAGGCTTATCGAATTAGCTCAAAAAAAGGTTCTGAACAGCTTTGGGATTGAATTAGAGCTTGAAATTCAAGTTATTTGAAAAGCCAAGAATTTATGAAACGTACTATAGCAGTCTTATTTGGGGGCCAAAGCAGCGAACATGAAGTTTCCCTTACTTCGGCGCGATCTGTCATTGCTGCTCTTGACCCTGAACGCTATGATTTAGTTCTGCTTGGAATCACGAAAGATGGCCGTTGGCTAACTGGGCCAGGCACATTAGCTGCATTGGCCGCTCTGGCCGATCAAACACAATTACCTAAGGGTACAGTTTGGGAAGCGAAAACCGATCTTTCAACCACTGAAATCATCTCTGAGCCGCATTCGCTGGCTGGCGGGCCGTTTAAGCCCTTTGCCCAACAACCACTGGACGTGGTTTTTCCCGTTTTACACGGGCCAATGGGCGAAGATGGCACAGTCCAGGGGTTGCTCGAATTGGCAGGTTTGGCTTATGTTGGGTGTGGCGTAGCGGCCAGCGCAGTAGGTATGGACAAGGCGCTCATGAAAGCAGCTTTTGCGGCTGCCGATTTGCCCCTTTTGCCCTGGCAACTGATTCGCCGTCATCTTTGGCAGCAAAATCCTGAAAAGATTTACGCGCAGCTTGAAGAAAATTTGCATTACCCGCTTTTCGTGAAACCCGCTAATATGGGGAGCAGCATCGGCGTGAGCAAGGCTACTAATCGCGCTGAATTGGCAATTGCGCTGGCGGAGGCAGCCCGTTATGATCGGCGGATTGTGGTCGAGCAAGGAATCGTAGCCCGCGAGATCGAAGTCGGGATTTTGGGCAATGAGGAGCCAATTGCCAGCATCCCTGGCGAGATTGTCCCTGGCGCAGAGTGGTATACCTATCAAGCTAAATATTTGGGCAATACCACGCAGTTATTGATTCCAGCGCCTCTTGAGACTACTTTAGCGGATCAAGCGCAAGAATTAGCGCTGCGAGCTTTTGCCGCATTAGACGGCGCAGGTTTGGCTCGCGTAGATTTTCTGTTGGACAGGCAGCGCAATCTTCTTTGGCTCAACGAGGTGAATACTTTGCCCGGCTTTACACCGGGCAGCATGTATGCCAAAATGTGGGCGGCCAGTGGGTTGAGCTATGGTAAACTAGTAGATCGGTTGATTGAACTTGCGCTGGAGCGGCAAAAAGCCCGGCGTGTAGGCTAGGCATCCTGCCTGTCCCTGCCGAGTAAGTAGGACAGGCATCCTGTCTGTCCCTGCCGAGTAAGTAGGACAGGCATCCTGCCTGGCCCTGCCGAGTAAGTAGGACAGGCATCCTGCCTGTCTCGCTGAAATCAGAGGAGTCTAATGGAACAGATGCGGTACAATATCCCTAACACGCGAGCGCGGGTTGAGGCACGGCGGCGGCAGCGCCAGGTTGATCCTGGGCCCGCGAGTGTGCAAGTTAAGCTGGCGGAGGCGCGGATTCAAAGCCCTTATGCCCCGGCTCGCTCTCTGACTCAGCGCGTCCGCTATCGAACCGAAGCCCAAAAGCATGGTGTAGCCTTTGCCCACTCGCCAGGCAAGGTTTTGCAGGAGCAACGCAAGGCCAAAACTTTCAAACGCGGCGTAATTCTCTCGCATCTTCCACCCTTCCAAAGCGATCTGGGTGCTGAAGAGACTTATACACCTGTCAATCCTTTTTATACAACCAATCGCTATAGTTCCCAAGTTAAACCGGGGCCGCGACGGGCCTTTTTGCACTGGCTCAGTACGGGGCAACTTTTCAGTTTTATTCTCTTTCTTAGCACAATTGGGGCCTTAGTTTTGCTCTTCACGTCAAACCGCTTTCAGGTGCAAAAAATTGCGGTTGAAGGCAATAGCGTGTTGGCCAATGAAACGCTGGCCAAACTTTCGGGTTTGACAGGAGCTTCGGTCTGGTTTATCGACCAGCAAGCCGCTGAAAAACGGTTGCGCCAAAATCCCTACATTGAGCAAGTCAGTTTGAATGTTGCGTTGCCCGACCAAGTGAAGATCAAAGTGCTTGAACGGCGGCCCGAAGTGCGTTGGCAAGTGGGTGGTGTGCAATATCTGGTGGATGGCAATGGGAAAGTGATTGACAAGGCTCAGAATCCACCTGATTCGCAAACTTTGGTGCTGGAAGATACCGCCGCTGATTATCAACTTGCGCCGCGTCAGCAGATCGACCCCGATGCGCTTAAAGTGGGCCGCGCTTTGAAGTTGCGCTTACCGACAGAGCTTGGTTTGAATCCGAGCAAAATCGGGTGGGACATCGGGTTAGGGGTTTATTTGCTGACAAATGAGAAGCAAACCATTGTTTTTGGGCAAAGTGAAAATCTGGATCATAAAATCGCTGTTTTAAGCTATCTCCGCCGCGCAAAGACCCCTTTTACCTACTTAGATTTACGCCCTTCCGTGCCCTATTATCGCAATCTCACTGCGGCGCAAGGGGTTGGGGAAGGGGGCTGAGAGGCCGCGCCGACCCGTGGGGTAAGTGAATTCAACGAACTTCGGCGCACACCGAATCTTGAGGAAAAATCCATGCAACGCACCATTGTTGGCATTGATGTCGGTTCAACCAAAATCTGTACTCTTGTGGCCCAAGTCCAAGCGAGTGGCAAAATCAACATCTTGGGCGTGGGGTTGACCGCCAGCAAAGGCTTAGATCGGGGCGTAGTCGTCAACCTTGATAATGCCGTGAGCGCTATCGCGGCCAGTGTTGAAAAAGCCGAACATCTTAGCGATTACCGCATTGTTACGGCTTTTGCGGGAGTTTCGGGGCGGCATATCTCCTCGCTGAATAGCCGAGGCGTAGTGGCGATCAACCAAGCCAACCACGAAATCACGCGCAGCGATGTGGTACGGGCCATCGAAGCGGCGCAGGCTGTGGCGATCCCTTCCCAACGCGAAGTAATCCATGTTATTCCTCGCGCCTATATTGTTGATGGCCACGAAGGGATCCGCGATCCTGTGGGGATGAGTGGTTTTCGGCTGGAAGTGGAAACCCATATCGTCACAGGCGAAGCGATGGCCATTCAAAATCTGATCAAAAGCATTCAAAAGGCCGGCGTAGAAATTGACGACCTCGTGCTACAACCTTTAGCTTCTGGCGAAGCAGTCCTCACGGCTGAAGAGAAAGAGCGCGGTGTAGTTTTAGTCGACATCGGTGGAGCCACCACAGATATTGCCATTTTCATTCAAGGTGGCATCTGGCATACCA
>Ga0316607_1000191_pt1 | contig 24799 bp, 21 predicted proteins | sample MIS2016062E_MG_FD_207674 | JGI IMG/M metagenome (GOLD analysis project Ga0316607, IMG submission 207674) | Microbial mat bacterial communities from Middle Island sinkhole, Lake Huron, Michigan, United States - MIS.2016.062E | ecosystem: Environmental > Aquatic > Freshwater > Lake > Sediment...
TGTAGACAAAATCGGCTTAGCCATTGCCATGCCATCTGTCAGCTTGAGCGGAAACTGAGCCAGCGCTGTGAGAGTATCTCGCTGAGGAACAACGACAATGTGAGCCGCCGCTACAACTTCAGGCATCGTCTCGACTGGAAACCTTGGCAATTTAATAATCCAACGCCCCCATTGTTGCATAAGTTGATCATCATAATCATCATAGGGACTTCCGCCGACGATCGCTAATTTTAAATCTGGCTCATTTAACTGTTCGAGGGCCATCAAAACATCTTCAACACCTTTGTGAGGTCTCGGTGCACCGGGAAACATTAAAATTCTATACCCAGATAAGCCGTAACGCTGTCTGCTCAATTCAGGATTATATTTAGCAGGGTCGAACATTTCAGTATCTTTCCCATTCGGCAAATATATGCCACCAAAACGCTGTTTTAAAAACTCAGTATCCACTGTGACAGCATCGGCGCGGGAAACTAAACTTTCCATCCACTTGACATATAGCGGATGATCTGGTTCTCTCAATTGACCATTTTTTTTGCAAATGTCTCGATAAAGTTGTTTGAAATCAGGGCGATATTTCCATTCATCTCCACCGAACCAGCTAAGTTCCCAGTCATCTATATCTAAAATTACACGGCGGCGAGTCTCCAGTTTTTTTAGCAACGATAAACCAAAGCTTGTAGGTTTAGGTTTGACTGCATAAATAATATCCCCATCTATTTTTTTCAAAACTTGTTGAGCACTCATCAAAAACCCCGGATAGTTGTTCCCCGGTATCGCACATACCGGGATGCCTCTAGGAGGAATTGCGTACAATTCCTTGCCAAACTGAAATCCTATCACTTCTACTTCGCAGTTAAGCTTAATCAGGATTTGAGCTAGAAGAAAAGCACGAATTGCACCTCCTCCCGACAAATCGCTCACCACTAACGAAACTTTCACTTGGTATGTTTTTTATAAAAGTTGCTTGATTTTCCTGCTTAACCGAGATTTTGTCAAGGTTAGTAAAGCAAAAAATAGTTTTTTCGGTTGATATAATATTGAAACTTTGAGTGATTTACTAAAGTTTATTTTAAGCGCCAGGGATTGTTAAGTTGATTTGGTAAAAATAGTTGAGCAGTGCGATCGACTATTCTAGTAAAGAGAGTTCTCGTCACATTCTTCGCATACTGCGGACGGTAAGGGTAAGTACAGTGCATCACCTTAATCGGCTCGTCAATCCTATAAAGTTCTTTCCATTTATCCAAGTAATTGTAAACGGGCGACAAGGTTTTCATTTTCGGGTTGACAGATGCAATAGCAGCGGCAAAAGCACCCTGGTCTCTTAAGAGTAGCACATCTTGATGGGCAACTACAATCTCGAAATATTTCTTAAAACAAGTGAATAATTCCTGATTTTTACTGCTGTTTGTAAAAGCTATAAATCCGCCATTATATTGAATACTATTTTCCTTGAGCGGTAATCCGACTGATTGCAGAGTTGACAGAATATCTTGCTTGACTCTTAATAAATTTGAAGCTTTAGCAATCAAAGGTTGAACATCTTCTGTTACTAAAAAATTAAATTCATCTAAATATACAAATACCTCATTGATTGGTGATAGCAAACAAATATCAGAATCCATGTAGATTGTTTTTTCAAAAGGCGAGGCTTGATCTAAAGCTAGTTTGGCTTGCCGTGAAGCTAAAACTGGATTTTCATTAGAGGGTACTGGTTGCAAAATTACATTTTTAAAAGCCTTGAGTAAGGGATATAAATAGCGTGGAACTCCCTCAATCAAAATCACAATTGGTTCTTGATGAAACTTACGGACAGAAGCTAGAAAATGTATGCAGTCTTGAAATGAGTACAATCCAATTAAAATGGTGATAAATCCTCTATCCATATCTTTTCTCTAACGATAGTAAAAATCAAAATTTAATAAGGCAATTAACTGTGTTTTTAATAACCGATAGAGATATTGCCAATGCTCAAACTGCAATTTATCCAAAACTTTATCCCAAAAGGTTCTTACTTGATTTTTTTGCCAGTCCCAATGAGCAAAAGAATGCTCCATAATTTGAGCGAGTTCCTGCCACCCGTCACTACGAATATTCCACCCAACTTTAGCAGTTGCTAACCCAATGGGATTACCGTCTTTTGTTTTGACTTTTTGCACTTCAAAAAATCTTCCAATCTTTCCCCATTCTTGAATAAACTGAATTTCTTTCCCATTGTCTCTCGCAATTACGAACAAATTTTCTTGAACAAAACTTACCCGTTCCAATGGTAATTCTAGCTTTTTTGCTAATTTATGAATCGCCTCTTTTCTCCCCGGTAATGATTGATTTGGCGGATGTTCTAGAATGGGAATAAACCCTTTACAAGTAATTCCTGACATCCATTCTCTTTCCGGCACTTTTCCTGTGATTCTTGTATCTGCATCAACAAAAATTGTCACTCGGAATAATTCTAAGGCTTTTTTTAGTGCAAATCGTTTATCATTATAACAATAATCTACACCTTCGCGACTTTTTTTAAAGGCAAAAACATTCGTCAAATTCTGAAAGTCATTTGGGTTGTCAGTACAAACAACTAGCATCGTCCCTAGAGAATGAGTTTCTAAGTCTGCTGCTAGTTGTTTGGCTAATTCGCGATACTTTTTCCGAAAAGCCAAGGTGCAAAAACAAAAATCTTTGTGACTGTTTAACATTATTTTCGACTCAATTTTTGCACTTGTTTTATTTGAGTTTATGCTAACTGTGGCGTTTTTGATGCCATTGCCAAGCATGGGAGATAATATCTTTGATATCTGGATATTCGGGAACCCAACCGAGTGTTTTTATGGCTTTTTCGCTGCTGCCAACTAAAGCAGGAGGGTCTCCCGGCCGCCGATCGCACTCCACAGCTTTTATCTCTTTTCCTGTCACTTGACGGGCAGTTTCTATCACCTCTTTTACCGAAAAGCCACCGCCGTTACCCAAATTAAAAAAGTCTGATTTCCCGCCATTTAACAAATATTCTAATCCCAAAATATGAGCCGATGCCAAATCGTTAACGTGAATGTAATCCCGAATGCAAGTACCGTCAGGAGTCTCGTAATCAGTGCCAAAAATTGCGATGGAATCTCGCTTTCCCAAAGCAGCAAACAACACCAGCGGGAGCAGGTGAGTTTCTGGGTTGTGATCCTCTCCCAACAACCCACTCGGCTCTGCACCACCGGCATTAAAATAGCGGAAGGAAACAGACTTAAAGTTATAAGCAGTGTCAAAATCCGACAAAATCCGTTCTACCATTAACTTAGTAGCACCGTAGGGATTGATCGGGTTTTGCGGGTGATCTTCTGTGAGGGGAATCCTCTGGGGCACGCCGTAAGTTGCACAGGTAGAAGAAAACACAAACTTATTCACCCCAGCCGCGATCATCGCCTCCAAAAGGGTAATAGTGCCAATTACATTATTGCGGTAATATTTAGCGGGATCGGTAACAGATTCGCCCACGTAAGCGTAAGCAGAAAAGTGCATTACCGCTGCAATATTGTGAGTGGAAAATAGGCTGTCGAGCCGAGGGCGATCGCTGATATCCCCAACCACCAATTCTACCTGCAAAACCTGCTCTACTAAATCTCTGTGCCCGTAAACTAAATTATCCAGAATCACCACACCGTAACCGGCGCGCTTTAGTGCTAATACTGCGTGAGAGCCAATGTAACCAGCTCCCCCCGTCACCAAAATAGTTCCCTTTTCTGCACTCATAATATTGCTGCCTTTGCTTAGATGTTCGGCTGTTTATGATCTTATTTTACTACTTCAATCAACAAATTTGAGGCGACCGGTTTGAAGATAATCAAAAACTCGATTAATTTGATATCGTTCCTCCTCAGAAATTTTATCATCGGACAGGATAGCCGAAGTCAGCATCAAATGTTCCCGACGAGCGAGCTTGCCAGATGAGACGATCCGCTCTACTATTTGAGAAATCGTTAAGTTGGATTGGTTGGGAGATGTTCGCATAAGTCGATGTTTCTATGTAATAATTAAAGCAGTTGGCAGTTTTTGACGAAGCAGCTCACCAGTCTCATTGTATAAATAATTATCGTTCACAGGCAGCTCTTTGATAAACAACTCGATCAAAAACTATGCAAGTTTATCGACTTCCCGTACTCTCTGACAACTATATTTTCTTGCTCCATGATCGCGATCGCCACACAGCCGCAGTCGTCGATCCAGCGCAAGCACAGCCAGTCTTGCAGCAACTGCAAGCACTCGGAGCCGAATTAATCCAAATTTTGATTACGCACCACCACAGCGACCACGTAGGTGGCAACCAGCAACTGATCGATCGCTTCCCCCAAGTTAAAGTTTACGGCGGCGCAGAAGACCGAGGCAGAATTCCGGGACAGCAAGTCTTTTTACAAGCGGGCGATCGAGTTTCTTTCGCCAACAGAACCGCCTCCATCCTCTTCATACCCGGACACACAAAAGCTCACATCGCTTACTATTTTCCCCCCAACAACCCAGACGAAACCGGCGAATTGTTCTGCGGCGACACCTTATTTGCTGGAGGCTGTGGCCGACTGTTTGAAGGTACTCCCGCCCAAATGGTAGCTTCCCTGAGCCAATTGCGAAACTTGCCAGACAATACAAGAGTCTGGTGCGCTCACGAATACACGCTGAAAAACCTGCAATTTGCGCTGAGCGTAGATGGGGACAATCTAGATTTACAGCACCGCTTCGCCGAAGTCAAGGAAGCTCGCAGTCTCGCGCAACCTACTGTACCATCTTCGATCGCACTAGAAAAAAGCACCAACCCGTTTTTGCGCTGGGATTTTCCCAGCCTCCAGTCAGCCGCCAACAGCCAAGATCCTGTGCAAACCTTCGCTCGTTTGCGGGGGATGAAAGACCAATTTTGAGTATGCACCTCCTTCTTCCTTCTTCCCTCTTCCTTCTCCCTTGCGATCGCCCCTCAAACTTCGCTATTATAGAATGTTCGAGTTAAAAACCACTAGCAACGATCATGGCCAAGCGCGTCCAATTAGTTTTAAATAAAGATGTCAGCAAACTCGGCAAAGCTGGCGACGTAGTAGAAGTAGCCCCGGGCTATGCCCGCAACTACCTAGTACCCCAAGGCATGGGATTTCGTGCCACTCCCGGCATTCTCAAGCAAGCAGAACGTCGCCGAGAAGAAGAAAGACTGCGCCAGCTAGAACTCAAGCAGCAAGCTGAAGTTCGCAAAACAGCCCTGGAATCGGCAGGCCCTTTCATCATCTCCAAGCAAGTCGGCGAAGCAGAGGCTATTTTTGGTACTGTCACCAACCAAGAAGTAGCAGAACTGATTTTCAACTCTACCAGTCTAGAGGTCGATCGGCGTGGCATCACCCTGCCCGAAATTCGCAAAACTGGTACTTACAAAGCTGAAATCAAATTGCACGCAGAAGTTACCGCCTCAGTTGATATTCAAGTCACCCCGATGTAGTACAAGAGTCATTAGTCATTAGTCATTAGTTATTAGTTATTAGTTATTTGTTACTGGCTGGGGGCTGCTAACAACTAATCACAAATAACTAATAACATTAGTCAACCGTCAACAGTCAACAGTCAACAAATAACTAATGAGCGACTTGATGCCAACAAATGTAGAGGCAGAAGAAGCAATTTTGGGCGGGATTTTAATTGACCCAGAAGCCATTTCCCGAATTGCTGAACTTTTGCGACCAGAGTTTTTTGCCATCACCGCTCATCAAGTCATTTATCGCTCAGTTTTAGACTTGTTTTTTAAAGGTGAACCTACTGATTTGATGACAGTTACTACTCGGCTGGCTGACCGCAATCAGTTAGAACAAGTAGGAGGTCAAACTAAACTAGCACAATTAGTCGATCGCACAGTTTCTGCTGTCAACATCGATCAATATGCAGTCTTAGTAGAAGACAAATACCAGCGACGGAAATTAATCGAAGCTGGCAACAACATAGTACAATTAGGTTACGAGACAGCGACACCGTTAGAAACAGTTTTAGACCGCGCCGAACAACAAATTTTCAGCATAACCCAAGACCGCCCCCAACAAGATTTAGTGTCGATCGGCGAAACCCTAAACCAGACATTTCAAGACCTCGAAAATCGCAATGAAGGGCTAACACTTCCCGGCATTCTCTGCGGTTTTTACGACTTAGATGCAATGACAGGAGGCTTTCAGCGATCGGATTTAATTATCGTTGCTGGGAGACCGGCAATGGGCAAAACGGCTTTTTGTACCAACATCGCCCACCACATCGCCGCCGGGCCGCAAAAATTGCCCGTGGCCATTTTTAGCCTAGAAATGTCAAAAGAACAGCTAGTGCAGCGCATTTTGTCCGGCGAAGCTAGAATAGAAAGCAATAGATTGCGATCGGGTAGAATCAGCCAAAACGAATGGGAACCCATCAGTACAGCTATTGGCCGCCTCTCAGAATTGCCACTGTTTATTGATGACACTCCCAATATTACCGTTACAGAAATGCGATCGAAAGCCCGCCGCCTCCAAGCAGAACAAGGCGGAACCCTAGGATTAATCCTGCTAGATTACCTGCAACTAATGGAAGGTAGCAGCGATAATCGCGTCCAAGAACTATCTCGAATTACCAGAAGCCTCAAAGGTTTAGCCCGCGAACTCAGCGTACCAATTATTGCCTTGTCTCAGTTGAGTCGAGGTGTAGAAGCGAGGACAAATAAGCGGCCGATGATGTCGGATTTACGCGAAAGTGGCTGCTTAACGGGTGATAGTTTGGTAATGCTAGCAGACAGTGGATTAGAAGTCCCGATTCGTGATTTAGTGGGCAAATCTGGCTTTGCTGTTTGGGGATTAAATTCAGATACCCTGAAACAGGAAAGAGCGATGGTGACTAATGCTTTTTGTACAGGAGTAAAGCCAGTCTGGGAGATGACAACTAGCTTGGGAAATTCGATTAAAGCAACAGGTAATCATAAGTTCTTTACATCAGATGGTTGGCAGCGTTTAGATGAATTAAAAATAGGCGATAGGATTGCTATACCTCGATCGATTCCTTGTGCTGGAGTGCAGACGATGGGTAATGCTGAATTAGCTTTACTAGGACATTTAATTGGTGATGGTTGTACTTTACCCCGACATACTATTCAGTACACGACGGGAGAATTAGATTTGGCTGAATTAGTTGTAAATTTGGCTAAAGAAGTATTTGGTGATGCACTTAATCCCCGCATTAAACGCGAACGCAATTGGTATCAAGTTTATCTCCCTGCTAGTTATCATCTTGCTCCCAATGTTAAAAATCCGATTACTAAATGGCTTGAAAAATTAGAAGTCTTTGGTTTACGTTCCCATGAAAAATTTGTTCCCAGTTTAGTATTTGCCCAACCCCAAGCATCCATCGCTCTTTTCCTTCGACACCTATGGGCAACTGATGGTTGTATTAAACCGACTAAAGGGAAGAAATGTCTTTATGCAGCTATTTATTATGCCTCTAGTAGCGAGAAGTTAGCTAGAGGAGTCCGTTCTCTTTTGCTTAGATTGAATATCAATGCGGCGGTTAAAGTTGTTTCTCAAGGTGAAAAAGGGCGCGTACAATATCAAGTTTGGTTGGGAGGGAAGTTAGATATAGAAATGTTTGTGAATGTAATAGGCTCCGTTGGTAATTACAAAGAATCTAGTTTGGAAGAGGTGAAATTATATCTAAATAATTCTGAACGTGGGAAGACAAATCGGGATTTAATTCCGAATGCTCTTTGGCGAAATCAAGTCAATCTTGCTCAAAAACGTCTTGGTTTAACCGTCAAACAGATGCAAGATCGCCTAGGTATGCGTTATTCAGCCACAACGGATTACAAATGTGATATTGGTCGAGAACGCGCACATCAGTTGGGGAATATTTTGGATGCTGAAGAAATTTTTAAGCTAGCTGTTAGCGATATCTATTGGGATCAGGTGAAGAAAATTGATTTTTGTGGCGCAGAAATGGTTTATGATATAACAGTTGAAAAACTTGAAAACTTTGCTACACAAGGATTGTACGCCCATAATAGCATCGAACAAGACGCCGACTTAGTAATTATGTTGTACCGCGACGAATATTATAATCCAGATACGCCCGATCGCGGTATTGCAGAAGTGATTATTACCAAACACAGAAACGGCCCTACTGGTGTCACTAAATTATTATTCGATGCACAGGTAACAAAATTTTTAAATCTGCAAGCTAGACGTAGTTAATAACAACATACAACTCTTTGTAAACTGTTTGTGGAACAGGCATCTTGCCTGTTCATGACAGAGGCAAAAGATCTAATTTCAAGAAACCCGGTTTTTTCAATAAACCGGGTTTCTAAACACCGTAAAAATTTTACGTTGAATTAGATTGAGCTACTTAGCCAGCGATTTTCAACAATTCCACATCAAAAATCAGCGTAGCATTCGGAGGAATCACCCCGCCCGCACCGCGAGCTCCGTAACCTAGTTCAGGAGGAATAATCAACTTGCGGCGGTCTCCAACTTTCATTGTACCGACACCTTCATCCCAGCCCTTAATCACTTGGCCCACACCAATTTTGAACTTAAAAGGAGAATTGCGATCGCGCGAACTATCAAATTTCGTGCCATCCTCCAAAGTGCCAGTGTAGTGAACCTCAACCGTCTGCCCAGTTTTGGGAGTCGCCCCATCACCCTCTTTCAACTCAACATATTTCAGACCCGAAGCTGTGGTGACAACTTTCTCAGTATTTTCAGTCATATTATTGCCAGCGATAGTAGCTGGTACTTCCGGTAGAGTAGCCTTAGCTACTAGCAAGCCGTCTTCATGTAAAGACTGCGTTGACAACATTTCAACAGCACTTTCGGGTAAAGGATTATTCAATTCGGCAGCAATTGCTTTTTTCCCAAAGCCACTCACTTGAGAGACTATCAAAAACACAAAGCAAACCAGCATTACCCCCAAGCTGATCAGAATTCCTCGCAAAATTAATCCTCCTTACATTCAAGAGTTATTTATTGAAACAAACTCAAAACTAAAATTTTTTTAGGCTGCCAAAAAATGGCGTAGGCCCGATCTTTCTTCAGGCAGAAGTATAAACTCAGAAGACAGAATCTTTTTGGTTCTAACTTCTAAGTTACACCTTCTGTCTGCTTGAGCCTTCTACCTTCGGGTGACGATCGTACCACAAGATTGCAACCAACCACCGCACCCGATCGAACTCAACGCCAGTTGCGATTTTCTAGATCCCGCATCTGACGTTCCAGTCGATCGAGCCTGCCGCGCAACTCATCCATTTCCGACTGCCGGGGCACTCCCATATCTTGGAGTATATTCCGCATTTGCCGCTGCAACTGCGTCTCCCAATTACCCTGCTCCGACTTGAGATGTTCCGTCATGTCATCCACAAAGGTTTTGGCTTGATCGGGATTGATTTTGCCATCTTTGACCCATTGCTCGCTGACTTCCTGCAATTTCTCGGCCACCAGGGAGGTAGTACCAATGCCCAGCATCACCAGTTGTTTGAGTAAGTTGTGATTGTTATCCATAGATTTTTCCTGCTGTTTGCCCCAAAAGACCCGATCGACTCAAGTCGCCAGCCAAAGCTGCGAAACCATCAGTAAACTTAAAGTTACATCAGCGCTGACCTACCTTTCTATTTTGGAGCATCCAGCGACCTGCTGGCGAGTCTGATCAGCCCCTGTTCGGAAAACCCGCTAATCTACCTACCTGCCACTACCCCATCACCAGCAACGTCAATGCCTGAGTGCCCTCGCTGTCACCAACCTGTGGACGTCCGAGCGATCGCCTGTCCCCACTGCAAAACCCCTCTCAAAGCTTTCGGACATCCGGGTATCCCCCTGTATCGATCGAAACCCCAAGAATTTTTATGCACTACTTGTCTTTACCACGAAGACGACACCTGCAACTATCCGCAGCATCCCAAAGCCAAAGAATGCACCCTTTATCACGACAAAGCCAAGCCAATCGTGCCTCCAACTACCCGTTACATCAGTGGTGGCTGGCCACAATTAGTTAAAAATTGGTGTCAGCGGAATCTAGTTTGGTTAGCTTTGTTAGGTTTAATTATTATTAGTATTGCCCTGTCCATTTAAGCAAATTGCACAAAGTATAGAAGAGAAACATCTGCGTTTATCTGCGTTCATCTGCGGTTAAAAATAAAATGACTTATACAACCATCGAAGATTTACCAAAACCCTTTCCTGACCACACCCAATTACCAGAGTCAGATGGAACCTTTGCCGAAAACTTTTACAAACATCCTCAAACTATAATTCTTACAGATTCGATCGGACCAATTTTACAACAGCGGCATCCTGATGGATTGTATGCGATCGGCTGGGCGAAATTATGGATACAGAAAAAGTCAGCGGGCGACTGGTGCGGTTAGTGCGATCGCGCGTGGCGGCTAAAGCGGTCAAGCTTTTGTTCAAGGAACTTGTCCGCGAGCTTGTTCATTCCAAAATCTCAAATCTAAAATCCAAGTTTCGCCGCACTGGTGAGGCTTTAATTGAGACCTAGAATTGCTACAGAGAATGTTACAATCCTCGGTTAGCCTCCCATTGCTGCGTCAACAGCTTTGGGCGGTGTCAATAGATTTTTGGGCGCCGTCGGTTGCTTCATCTAAGCAAAGCAACCCATAGCACAGAGCATAGCCGCATTGTGGCATCATCGTTAAGGTGTTAGTTTGCCCTCGGAAGGGAGAATTTTGGCATGAGTTATGTATTCGGTATAGACGGTGGCGGCACTAAGACTATTTGTCTGTTGATGGACGAAAATAAGCAAGTTTTGGGACGCGGGGAAGCTGGGCCATCCAATTATCAAACACTGGGAATTGATCTAACAAAACAGTCGATTCAATTAGCGATCGAACAAGCAATTTTATCCGCTCAAATCCCAGTCAATAGCAATCTCAACATAGAAGCAATTTGTCTGGGATTAGCAGGCGTCGCGCGTCCAAAAGATCTTGAAATCGTGCAATTTTTAGTACAGAACTTGCAGTTAACTAATAATTTACCAATCAGCCAGTTATGGCTGCCTAAGAATATCGTAGTTTGCAGCGACTGCGCGATCGCACTTGTTGGCGGCATCGGCCATCCAGTCGGCATTGCGGTGATTTCAGGCACCGGCTCGATGGTTTTCGGGCAAAACCGTCACGGAAAAACTAAACGAGTCGGCGGTTGGGGATATATTTTAGGCGATGAAGGTAGCGCCTACAACATCGCAATTCAGGGTTTGCAAGCTGCTTTGAGGTTCTACGATGGACGCGAAAATTATACCACACTTGCAGAAAACTTTCAAATACATTTAGGCCTAAAAAACCTTGAAGAATTGGTAGAAGTCGTTTATCGGCGCGGTTGGGGAGTGAAGGAAATTGCAGGTTTAGCGCCAATTGTCGATCGCACAGCAGCATTGGGCGATCGTGTCGCTGACGGTATTATTAATCGTGCTGTGGCAGAATTAACCTTAGCCACAAAAACAGCAATTTCAGGGCTATTTAAGCAAACAGAAGAATTTGAAATTGTGATGATCGGAGGTGTGTGGGGTGGCGAGGCAAATTGCCGGGGTCGGTTTGAAGCAGCCCTAAGTGCGATCGCGCCTGCTTCTAAATTAATTTTGCCCAGAAACGAACCAGCTTTCGGTGCTGGCTTGTTAGCTTTAAACACTCTTAACAGTTGACTGATGACGGTTGACAGTTGACTGTTGACTGTTGACAGTTGACAGTTGACGGTTGACTGCTGACTGAAATCTCAAATCGATTGACTGATATCAAGTCCGCTTGAATAGTTGTCCCAAGTGAGTGTAGCGAAGAATCTCGCCCGACGCAACGCTTGACTACGTTCCACTTGACTCATGACATATCGGGTTTTCTAGTAAGTGATTAACCGGACATGATCTGAAATCTGAAATCTAAAATCTAAAATCTAAAATCGATTGACGGGGGCTCTATCTTCCTTATCTTCCAGATCGTCTTAGTCTTGCTGATTTTCGAGATTTTCCCAAATTTTCAAATATCTTGATTATCTACCTTATCTTCCCTACTTGTGGAATTCCAGTCTGTCAAACTGACAATATAAAAATGAATGCGGAACCAACAACAAATTTAGCAGTTGTGCGTTCCTAAGTAAAACAAAACCGAACCCAGGAGACAATTTATATGATTACTTCTCAAAAAATGCGTTCAACAACAGCAGCAATCCTCGCCCTAGTAATTACAGTGGGAACCAGTGCGCCGCTGGTGGTAGCTACTCCCGCTGAAGCTCAACAATTGTCGCAATTTGATAGTATCAGAATTCCATCGGGCAGTGTCATTCCAGTTAGCTATGAAAAAGATAAAATTGTCGTTACCCGCGATGAAACAGCACCTTTAACTTTAACAGTAGCACGAGACATCCGCACCGCTCAAGGCCGAGTATTAATCCCCGCAGGTAGCCAAATTGTCGGTCAACTGCAACCCGTTAGAAGCGGCAATCAAAGGGGTACTCAATTTGTTGCTAGAGAGCTAATTCTCAGCAGTCGCCAACGCTATCGGATTGACGGCAATTCTGGCATTATTACCAGAACCGAAAAAGTTCAAAAAGGTGCTAGTGGAGGTTCAGTCGCGCAAGGTGCAGCATTAGGTGCTGCTGCTGCTGCTGGGCTGGCTGGGATTACCGGCGACAAAGCGATCGCCACTGAAGAAGTATTGGGCGGCGCTGGGATCGGTGCTTTAGCCGGAGCATTGTTAGGGCGACGTAGCGTTGACGTGATTGTGATTCGCCCGCAAGCAGATTTGGCAATCAGATTGCGATCGGATCTCGTATTGCGCTAACATTGAAATCTTCCAGTTAGTTTTTTGTAGCAAAACATTGTCGATCGCAAACTTGTTATCTCCCGATAATTGGCTAGGCATACTATTAAGGTTATGCCTAGCTTTGTTAGTTGGTGGAATTATTGGGTGGGAACGCCAACTCCGACACAAACCAGCGGGTTTTAGAACTCATATGCTCGTAAGTATGGGTTCTGCACTATTTGTTTTAATACCGCTGGCACTTGGTAAAAATGAAAACGGACGAGATGCGATAGAGCGCGTAATTCAAGGTATTGCCTCCGGGGTTGGTTTTTTGGGAGCCGGAGAAATCCTGCGACAATCTAAACAGGAAATAGGCGAAGTTGAAGTTCACGGGCTCACTTCTGCTGCCGCTATTTGGGTGTCAGCCGCTTTGGGGACTGCGGCGGGTTGTGGCTTGTGGCAACTTGCTTTAATTGGTGCTTTACTATCGCTGTTTGTGCTGAAAGTAGTTAAAGAATTGGCTTGCCGGAAATAGTCATGGATTTACGCACACAAAGAAACCGGGTTTTTGACCAAATCTGCTGACTACAACCAAGTATTTTGTAAAAAACCCGGTTTCTGGGACTCACCGATGAAAGAAACCGGGTTTTTGACCAAATCTGCTGACTACAGCCAAGTATTTCATAAAAAACCCGGTTTCTGGGACTCACCCTATTTCTTATTAAAAAAACTGCCGAGCAATTGGCCTGGATCGTTTTCTCCAAATGGTACAACTTTCCCATCATTTTTGACTTTGCTGTGACTGCGACAGTTGTAGACTTCAACAGGTTTTTTTACTCGATACTAACAATTGCCCTTCCCAAGAATTGGTCGCGCTGCGTTTGAGGAGAAGGTAAATCTCGCGTTCTCCGTAATTTCGGCATACAGATGCCTCTGCAGTCAGCGCGATCGAGAAACAGGATATTAATAACAGGAAGAAGGCCACACATTTCATTCTCAGTTCATTCTCTATATAACCAGGAAAAATGTAATACAAATAGTATAGAATATTAACTAGGTTGTGACAAGGATCTGTTTGATGAATAAAATTAAGCGTGTTGCGATCATTGGCGGCACCCACGGAAACGAACTCACAGGAATTTACCTGGTCAAAAAATTCGCTCGCGAACCTAATTTAATTGCGCGATCGACTTTTGAAACTATGGCGCTGCTAGCCAATCCCAAAGCTTGTGAAATAGGGAAACGCTACATCGATATCGACCTCAATCGCTGCTTTCTACGGCAGGATTTAGAAAATCCCAATCTCTCTAGTTACGAAGCGCAGCGAGCCAAAGAAATCTACCACATTTTTAGCTCTAAAAACACTGAGCATTCAGATTTAATTATTGATTTGCACAGCACCACAGCCCAGATGGGGCTAACATTTATTCTCGATAGCCGGCATCCATTTAATCTGCGATTAGCCGCTCATTTAACATCTTTTTATCCAAACCTCAAGGTACTTGCTTCTGGAACAGAAAATGAAGATAGCTCTGTGTTGCGATCGATTTCCAAATTAGGCTGTACACTCGAAGTTGGCGCAGTTGCTCAAGGGGTATTGGATGGCACTTTATTCCAGCAAACTGAGGAACTTGTCGGCACAATTTTAGACTGCATAGAAGCAGATAACCAGGGAACAATCCCTCCCGTAAAAAATCCCCTCACAATTTATCAAAAAATCCAGAGCATCGACTATCCCAGAAATGAGTCGGGAGAACTTCAGGCAATGATTCATCCTCGGCTGCAATTCAGAGACTATGAACCGCTGAATCCCGGCGATCCGATGTTTTTGACCTTTGACGGCGAGTCGGTTTTATATGAAGGTAAATCGACGGTATATCCAGTTTTTATTAACGAGGCAGCTTACTACGAAAAAGGGATTGCTATGTATTTAACTCAAAAGCAAATTGTGATTAGTCAGTAGTCAGTGTTATAGTCCAGGACGCACTAATAACCTAAATCATGTCATTCTGAGGGTCGCGAAGAATCTCAAATCTCTGCCACACCGTTACCATGCGTAAGTCCTATGTTAGATACCCGACTTCTTTCAGAAGTCGGGTATCTATGTGGGTATTCGGTTTTTTTAACCGTTGCTTACTTAGGAGTCTTCAGACAAAAATTTCTCTTCAGAAGTAGCAGTATAAGAGCTAGATTGCTTCCATATTTCCAGACTGAGAATGCAGGCAAGCAGCCACACCAAACCAGCCGTATAACCTGCAATAATATCCGTAGGCCAGTGAACTCCTAGATAAAGCCGACTCAAACCAATAACAGCAACTAATAGAATTGTCAAACTGTAAATCCACCAGCGCTGCTTGGGAAAGCGTGAAGCCAAAAAATATCCCAGCAAACCGTAAATAACCATTGAAACCATCGCGTGACCGCTAGGAAAACTGTAAAAACGAACGTCAACTGCGCGCTCCCAAAGCTGAGGTCTAGCGCGGGCAAACAGTTTTTTTAACAGTAGGTTTAAACCGATCGCCCCAGCACCCGCGATCGCAATAGTTGTGGCTTCGGATCGATGTTTGCGAACCCACAAAATAATCACCAAGCTTAGACAAATCACTAGGAGCAAATTCGGCTCCCCCAAAAAGGTAAAACCGAGCATTACTCGATCGAGCAGTGGAGTGTGCAATTTCCTAAGATCTAGTAAAATAGATGTATCGAAAGCGTAAGTTTCCTTTTCCAGAACTTCCTGGGCGATAGTGGCAAATCCCCACATCGCCAAAGCAGCAACAGCAAGTCCAGTCAGCCGAATTATTGAAATGAGCGATCGAATTTTAGAACGCATCTATCTAAGTAATTAAAAATCCCAAATCCCAGACTGACAAGAATACAACAAATCTAGGAAACGAAAACACCTTACCAAGCGTCTGGACTCCTGAGCAAGTATATTTTGAATCCTTAATTGATTTTGCACTACCCACCTATGCTTTTATAGCAACCGCCAATGATTTTACTATCAAAAAGACACATTTCGGCAATTTTGCTAGCTTTTGGGTTGACAAGTCTTTCTAGCTGTGCTAAGCACATCGCAGTCAATGCCCCGTTAATCGAAGCCAACACGATCGCCCAGAATCTCGTCTCTACCATAGTCGCCCAAAAGCCCAACAGCCCGCAATTTGGTCAACCCATCGACTGTACCCTCGGCAAAGACTGCTTTGTATTGCTGTATTTCGATCGCGATCCCAGCCCCGCCGCCGTTGATTTTGGGTGCGGGCGTCAAACCTACGACGGCCACAACGGCACTGACTTTGCCATTCCCGACGCAAAAGCAATGGCAAAAGGAGTCCCAGTTATCGCCTCCGCCGCCGGCAAAGTCTTGCGAGTGCGAGATGGTGTGGTCGATCGACGTTTACGAAACGATACAGACAAAGCCAACATCCAAGGCACTGAATGTGGTAACGGCATGGTAATCGACCACGGCGGCGGTTGGGAAGCCCAATATTGCCACCTCCGCCAAGGCAGCGTTGCCGTCAAACCAGGGGCGCCCGTGGCCAAAGGCACAGTTTTGGGCATGGTGGGAAACTCTGGGATGGCATCTTTTCCCCACGTACACGTTACTTTTCGCTATCAAGGCAAAGCTGTAGATCCCTTTGTCGGCCCCGATGCCAAATTGGGCTGCAATGTGGGCCGCAATCCAATTTGGGACAAGCCTCTAGACTATATTTCTACAGGTTTAATTCGCAGTGGTTTTGCCTCCAAGCCGCCGGACATGAACGCTATTTGGCAAGGACAATTTGCTGAAACTAAACTACCTCTAAATAGTCCTGCTTTGTTATTTTGGGTGCAAAGTTATGGAGTGCTAAAGGGCGATCGCGAACAATACCAACTATTTGCTCCCAACGGCGAAACCATCGTCAACAACACCAACGAAATCAAAGCCCCCAGCCGCACTTGGTTGGGTTATATCGGCAAAAGAAATAGTACCAATTCTCCTCTGACTCCCGGAGTTTGGCTGGCCCAATATCGGTTAATGCGGGGCGATCGAGTTTTGACCCAAGTGAAGCGAGAAGTCGAATTGCGTTAGTTAGTTGACTGTTGGCTGTTGACGGTTGACTGTTAACTTCCTTGTTCCTGCTTCCTTCTTCCTTAAACTTTTACCAACAGCCGAGTTTAAGGCAAAGTTTCCCAAGCTTGAGCCACAATGTCGCTCAGCCAGAGCCTTTGAGTCAAATCGAGGAGATTGTCGTCCGCCAGCACCTCAGCCTTTAAGTCATCCAAAGACTGAGACTGCGATCGAGCTATCTGAACCACGCCCGCGATCGCACAGGCCACCAATTCTGCGTTCAGCGGCTGCTGTCGCAAAGCAATCATTTCTTGAGAATTCGTAGGAATGGGATAATTCATAAAGATTGTATACCGAAGGGAGTAGATGATCCGACGCGGAGGCCAAACCGAGAGCGATCGAAAACCCAAAAAGCTGAGAACAATGTAAACTTATTTAAAACTAAATAAGTATTCGGGAGTATAGCGCACTTTGCTCCCTTGTCAACTCCCCCACCGTTATGAATTTATTGAGAATAGAGAGCCTAAAATGCAAGAAATTCTTTATCTAGAAGTCCCGACACCAGATACAGCAGCCGTATGCACTTGGTTGCAGCAAGAATTCGAGCCTGGAATCGGAGAAAAAATTATTACTCCTGACGGCTTTCGGCTGCTTTCAACCGCAACAGCAGCCGGGGTTCTCAAGTCGGCCACCCAAATTGCCAATCCAAAATCCACCGTCGCCACCTCCAATTCAGTCAGCCACAATCATAAATCCACAGAACTTTCCACATTTGTCTGGTCAGTCCAACGAACCACTTATTTAAAAGTCTTTCGTCTTGAAAACGCACCCGCTGGAGAAAGAAAGTTTCTTGAATCTCTGAATCTGGGCTTGAGAAACAAGTTTCCCGATCGATACCCTGAACCCCCTGCCATAGATCTCTCCAAACAGTCAATTTTTGAGGCTCTTGCCCCCTATTACCCGCTCACCGTCAAATACTTCCAAAAAATGCCAAAGGGCGAATACGACCTCCAGCGCGTCTACTGGTGGGAGCAGCGCTGGCGCGAAGGCACTCGCAATCCTCAAAAACCAAAACAAGTAGTGTTTCTGAAGTCAGAGGGAAGTTCGGCAACGGATGCTGTAACGGATTTAACGGATGTCACGGATTATGACTTAATTTATATCGGCGGGGCCTTGGGAGTTATTCACGCCGCCGTCATGGCCAGATTGGGCTATCGGGTGCTGTTGGTGGAACGAATGCCTTTTGGGCGGATGAATCGCGAGTGGAATATTTCGCGAGACGAAATTCAAAGCTTAATTGATTTGGGTTTGTTTACTGCGGCGGAAGTAGAAACTTTGATTTCCAGAGAATACAAAGATGGCTATAACAAGTTTTTTGATGCTAACAATCCGAGCTTTGCTCAAGCACCAGTTCTGCACACTCCCAAGGTGCTAAATGTAGCTGTGAACGGCGAAAAATTGCTGTATTTAGCAGGAGTTAAACTGACAGAAGCTGGTGGCGAAATTTGGGATGAAACCGAGTTTGTGAGAGCCGATGTAGAGCTTGAAAAAGTTGTGGTTCATGGCTGCCACTTGCCCACAAAATGCGATCGCACCGTATCGGGACGGCTACTGGTGGATGCGATGGGTTCCGCTTCTCCCATCGCTTGGCAATTGAACGAAGGGCGGGCTTTTGACAGCGTTTGTCCGACGGTAGGAGCTGCCATTGATGGAGGATTTGAGCCGGGAGTTTGGGATTCCGAATACGGGGATGTGCTCTACACTCACGGGGACATTTCTCGCGGCCGCCAGCTCATTTGGGAGTTGTTTCCCGGCGCTGGAAAAGAACTGACAGTTTATCTATTTCACTACCACCAAGTAAATCCTAAAAATCCCGGTTCTTTGCTGGAATTGTACGAGGATTTTTTTGCAATTTTGCCTGAGTATCGCCGCTGCGATCTGGATAAATTGGTGTGGAAAAAACCGACTTTTGGTTATATTCCCGGACATTTTAGCATGAACAGCAGCGATCGCGCGGTGGCTTTCGATCGGCTAATCTTGATCGGCGATGCAGCTTCCCTCCAATCTCCCCTGGTTTTCACTGGTTTCGGCTCTCTGGTTCGCAATCTTTTCCGCTTAACAGACCTTTTAGATACAGCTTTAAAACACAATTTATTGAGTGCAAAGCACTTAAACCAAATTCGTGCTTACCAGAGCAATGTTTCAGTGACTTGGCTGTTTTCTAAAGGGATGATGGTTCCCACCGGCCTCAGTTTGCCACCGCAAAGGATTAATTCAATTCTCAATACCTTTTTCGGTATTTTAACAGAAGAAGAACTCACCGTAGCCGAAACTTTTATTAAAGACCGGACGGATTGGTTAACTTTCAATCGTCTAGCCCTGAAAGCTGCTAGAAAAAACCCTTCTCTCCTGCTGTGGATTTTGGATTTTGTCACTTTCGGGGATATTTGGCGTTGGCTAGGGAGTTATTTCAGCTTCACTTTGATGGCTTTAGCGAGTTGGCTATTTGGATGGCTCCCCAACTTCGCCCGGAGGATACAGCCTTGGCTGGAACCACGGTATCCGGCTGTTTGGCTGTGGCTGTTGACTAACAGCTATGCCCTAACTTACGGTATGGGACGCACTCAAAAGTAGTGCGTGAGTTTTGAGTGCGTGAGTTTTGAGTTAGAATAGTTGAGGTTTAAAACTCTGAAAAACTCATAGCTTTCTAAGTTTTAAATTGCTTGTTTAATTCACAACTGACGCACTCAAAACTATTTAAAGCTGGGCAATTCAATTTCAGCGAACGATCGCCTTTTTTTTGCAGTATTTCGCAGAGTGGAAATCGACGCTAGCCAGTCAGGTTCTGCGACTGTTGTAGGTTGGGTATCACTAAATCGCACTTCTTGAATACCGAAGGTTTCAACTGAATTCAATATTTGAGCAGCCCGGGCTAATTCTTGACTTGCTACTGTGACAGCAGGATTTTCGGGTTCAGACTGAGGGACAGGGAGTTGAGGCTCCGCAGCCCTGGGATTTGACTCTTGATGCTGGTAAGTGTCTATCTCCTCCAACAGAATGCCGGATGCTTCGGCTAAGGTGTTGAGTTGCTGATTTACCTCTGATTCGAGGCTGGTTGAGTCTTCGGTTGCCACTTCTGGATGCTGTTGGGTTCGATCGGACCAAGGTTGGACAGGGGAAGGGTTGAGGCTGGGTTGCAGTGGCACGCTTTGGTTGTTGACGGCGGCGAGCAAGGATTCTAATTGGGCGCTAGCTGTATCATCTGTATTCTCAAGGGGTTCAATACTGGCGATCGACTTTAAATGTGGCATCTCCAGACTTCTTTCCAAAGCAGCTTTGAATTGCAAGGTGTGGCGCTGCTGACGATGCAAGCGCGATCGCAATTCCCTGCAAACATTTTCCGTTGCTACTAGCTGCTGCAACTGTTCGTTGTAGCGCTGCGTAATTGAGGCACATTCTCGCTCAACTGCCGCTAGCCTGGTTTGGCTAATTGTCAACTGACTGGTTAAGCTTTCGACTGACATTTCTTGACCTTGCAGAGTGTGATTGGAAACTTCTAGTTTGCCAAACAGCCGAGTCAATTGTGCTTGAGTGTTTTCGAGCTCCACATTTCGCTTTTCTAGCAAATTTTCGCGAGCCTGCAAGTTTTTTTGGGACTCTTGGAGCGCTGTTTCTAGCTGGGAGATGCGCCCTAAAAGATCGCGGTTGCATTCGTGCAGCGCTTGCATCAGAGTAACAGGAGTCGATCCTTTGCCCTTAGCCTGTTCAGTAGAAGCAAGCAGATTTTTGAGATGATCTGAAATCGGGGGCGAACCGGCGGGAGTTGGTTGTGTCTGAGATGGCAACTTTTTTGTTTCAGGCTTTGTGGGAATTTCATCTACGCTGATGGCGTTGGGAAAATCTACTGTTTGCCAGTCTTCTTCTGGCTGTTGGGGCTGGAATGTGGGAATATCTGTCCGACGGGGGGCGATCGGCTCAAAGCCCCCGTTAGCAGCAAAATTTGGCTGGAATGATTCGATATCGGATCGTACAGCAGGGTGCGGTTCGTGCTGATTGGCTTGAAGATCAGCTTCTGACATGGCTTTTTATCCCAATAGTCACAGAGTCTCACCTACAGTGTATCCTGATCGATTATCCAGCAGGAAGACCCTAGGTGACAGTTGTGGTCATTTTTCGCGTTTTTTCAGGAAAATAGCCTGAAAGGAGAGGGGGAATGGGGCCTCGGGCCTCGGGCATTGGGAATTAATTTGCCTAAGGACTAAGGACTAATGACTAATGACTTCTTCCACTATTTAACTACAAAATGTTGATCAATTATTGCTGGAATTTCGGCTGGTTTGATGCGACTGTAGCGAGTTTTATCTGGCATCAAAACTATATTTGGCCCGGATTTACACTGTTTGAGACATCCAGTTCCTTGAATTGTAACTTGCCCTGCTAAACCGCGAGAATTTAAAGCATTTTCTAAAGCTTTACATACTGCTGCGCCGCCGCGTTTCTGGCAGTCAGATTTTTGACATACTAATATTTTTCCTTTAATTTTAGCCGGATTTACCACTGTTTGAGATGCTGTGCGAGAGTGGATTTCGCGATCGGATGTTAAAGTTGCAACAGGTGTATTTTTGGTGTCTACCTGTGGCTGTGCTGGATTCTCGCTGTCTGAGAGTTTGAGGCTGTAGGCTTTGAGTTTAATTTTCCCATTTTTCAAGTTATGCTGTTTCTCGCCTGCAACTTTCACCCTCAATCCCGGCGTCAAAACTAGAGATAGAGATGCCCGCAATTCCTTACACAGTTTGACAAGGTATTCTATTCCGCGATCGCCACTAATGCGCAAATATTTAAGTTTGTCACCATCTTCAAATATAAGGATTTCTCCCTCTAAGCTAAACTCTGAAACTTGCTTGCAAGAATTATACATGATTATGGCTCCTTTGTTGACTGTTCGGTAAAAATTATCAAGAATAGCCTAAAGCCATTCCTAAAAAGTTTTGCCGCCCGCATAGCTGCTTTCTGCCTTCTGGAGATATGCCCATTTTCAGGAAGCCTTGAGGACGATCGTCTTTTTAAAGCATAACGCAAATGCTAATAATTCTCAATAGGTTTCGGAAAAAATTTTGCTACTGAGACTCAGAGTGCATTAAAACCCTCATCCTCCTCCCTCTTCGTGCCCTTCGCGCCTTCGCGGTTCGCGATCTGAGCCCCAAAAAAAAGCGAACAGCCTTGTGACTGCCGCTTTTTTATACAATGTGAGTTAACGCAATTAAGGCGCTAAAGCACTGCCGCGCAACAGACTACCAATGGTTTTGGCGGTAATCTTCATTTGCACGAAAGGATTTGCCGGCACTACGGTCTTATACAAGTAGCTATCGAATGTGAGTTTCTGCACATCGCGATCGGCACACATTTCGACAAAAGCTTCGCGAGTAGCATCAGAACGGTAAAACACCCGTTGCAAAATGTCAAGCACTTTGTAAGTAATCCCGTAAGCTTTATCCCACCGCTTCAGATAAATCTTAATTTCCTCTTCAGTCGGAATGCGCGCGCCTTTATTAGAAATCTCCACAATAGTTTCCGCACACATCCGGCCCGACTTCGCAGCAAAGTAAATTCCTTCGCCGGAAGACTTGGTAACATAACCTGCGGCGTCGCCTACGAGAGCAACTCGGCCGACAACCCGGCGAGGACGCGGATGTTCTGGGATGGGGTGAGCTTCCACTTTAATAATCTCACCGCCCATGAGTTTTTTGGCAGCGCGGGCGCGAACTCCTGCTTGCAGCTTTTTGATACTGGCTTGATTGACTTTCATCGTACCGGTACCGACGGCTACGTGGTCGTATTTGGGGAACACCCAAGCGTAGAAATCGGTAGATACGTCATCGCCGACGTACATTTCGGCTAAGTCGTGGTAGTAAGCCATTTTATCTTCCGGGAGGCGGATGCGTTCTTGGAAGGCGATCGCATAATTGTAATCACCAGCATCGATCGCCTTTGCTACGCGGGAGTTGGCACCATCAGCCCCAATCACCAAATCCACTTTCAGAGTTTTCTGAATTCCCATTGCCGCGCCGTTGGAGTGATCGGCGTAGTGGAGAATGTAGGGGTCAGTATTATTGACGGGAAGCTCTAACGTGTGAACGGTGCCGTTAATTAGTTTGGCACCCAAGGAAGCCGCCCGATCGCGCAGGAAGCCATCGAGCACTTCCCGGCGGCACATACCGATGTATTCGTGGGCGTTTTCGATGTTGATGTCCACCTCGACGTTGGAGGGGGAAATCATCTTCATTTTTCTGACTTGGCGGTCTATAATGCTTTGCGGCAAGTCAAATTCCTGCACCATGCACAGGGGAATCGCCCCGCCACAGGGTTTGGCGTAGTCTAATTTGCGCTCGAATAGGTATGTTTCGATTCCTGCTTTTACGAGTGTTTCGGCGGCGGAAGAACCCGCAGGGCCTGAACCTACTACTGCAACCCTTAGTGTCAAAGCTTTTCTCCCCAGTTTTTTCTATAGGCATTACTCATGTGTGATGGTATCACGGAGTTGGGATGCGGTGGGGTTACGAAGGGGAGATTTCAATGAAATGCAACAGAGCTTAACAGTTCGATACGAAAATCGGGTTTGAGGCGGTAAATTCGATCGAACTTATTAAATTTTTCAGTGCTTTGGAACAGGGATGGACGTTGATGTGCGATCGAACATCTTGCACCAGATTAACGTAGGGTGCGTCGCGATCGACAATCTGCTTTCGCGCGATCGAACTTTTGACAGCGACGCACCATACCCAATATCGTAGGGGCGGGTTTTACCAACCATCAGCGCCTAAAACTAACAATCTCATAAACCCGCCCCGGCTTGATATGATGTGCGATCGGGATACTCGGTGAGATGCCGTAGGGTGCGTCGCGATCGACAATCTTCAGATCACATCGTACTTTTAAGAGCGACGCACCATACAACTGGATGCGTTGCAATAAGTTACATTTAAGTTACTTGCACTTATATCTAAAATTCTTATGTTCGGTAATTTTCAACAAAGCAACCTGCGGATTGAGCTTGAAGCTTCGGAAACAGCGATTAGAGACAGCTTGTTGCGTCCTAGTCAATTGCAGCAATGGTTGTGGCCACAACAGTTGTCTAAAGGCTTACCAGAAGAATTTGCTCAAGGTTTGACCTTTACGAGTTGGCTGGGCCCGGTGGCCGTTCAACATCACGTTGATATTGCTGAGCCGAATTGTCTGCGGCTGTTGTTGAGTCAGGGAATTGACGGGTTTCACGAGTGGTATTGGGGCGATGGTTGGGTGCAGTCTCGGTTGGAGGGCGTTTCGCTGTTGCCGCTGAATTTGGGACAAACGGCTAGTTTGCTGCGGCTGCGGGAGTTTTTGGCGGCGAAGGGAAAGGCGAAATAGGGGAATTGTGGGCCTGGTTCCGAAATCTATTAGGACTTACGCATTTAGAAGTAATTCTGTCATTCTGAGGGTCGCGAAGAATCTCAAAGCCTTGCAACATCGTCCAGAGTGCATAAGTCCTGTCTATATTTCTTACTTAGTCCGCGCAGGCGGACTTTGTTTTTGTAGACGCGGTTTCAACCGCCGTTCTTATTCCTTTTTTCGGGATTATTGTACCGTAAATATACTGAGTTATTAAGCTAATTAGCTTAGACTGTTCCGCAATTTTACTGATGCGCTGGCTTCTAAAAACTGATATTCTTATTGTTTATAAGACGAAGTTCTGATAGATACATAGCGGCGGAAAGTTAAGCGAGTTTAACCCACACCCTGTGAAGTTATATTACAAAACGCATAAAAACTCCGGCGCACTCCTGATAGATACATAGCGGCGGAAATTTATGCGAGTTTAACCCACACCCTTTGTGAAGTTATATTACAAAATGCATAAAAACTCCGGCGCACTCCTGATAGATACATAGCGGCGGAAATTTATGCGAGTTTAACCCACACCCTGTGAAGTTATATTACAAAATGCATAAAAACTCCGG
>Ga0316607_1000192_pt1 | contig 24746 bp, 7 predicted proteins | sample MIS2016062E_MG_FD_207674 | JGI IMG/M metagenome (GOLD analysis project Ga0316607, IMG submission 207674) | Microbial mat bacterial communities from Middle Island sinkhole, Lake Huron, Michigan, United States - MIS.2016.062E | ecosystem: Environmental > Aquatic > Freshwater > Lake > Sediment...
TGCTGCTGCCCAACTTAGATTAGGATTCTCACTTCTCAATCCCCATTGCTTTGCGCTTATTCCACCACATAGAGCGGATTAGTATAGAGCCAGGCTTGCCCCCACCTTCGCCCCTCCAACCGATAGACCCCTGGCTGTTTGATCTCCCTTTGAAGCTTCCCTATTCCCTGGGCGATAACCTTACCATTCTGCACCAGCTTCAGATGAGTCACGCTCCCTGCCTCCGCCGTCAGAAGCAAAGGCCCAGCCTTGAGTGAAACGGTATCCCCCATCCGCCACTGCTTATCCCCTTGTACTGCCATAAACTGCAATTGAGCAGCGTCCCCATAGAGGCGATTGACCAGATAGTTGCGCCCCTCTTGCAACGCCTTAAAGACCTGTTCCTTACCCCTCTTGCCATCCAGATCTAGCGGGCCTTCCAGCACCAGATAGTTAGTCAAAGTCTCAAAGAGCTTACGGTAGGGGAAGATCGTTAGCAGCTGGCCTAAGCGCTTGCGAGGGAAGGCATGAGCATCCAGCCCCCCTACTCCAAACGTTCGCTTCCCTGCCATATTTAGTTTATCCCACCAGGCTAAGGTCTTAACCGTCGGCCCCAGGAGGAAGGGCTTGGGCAGAAAGTAGAAAGGAGCATGAAACCATTGGGGAAAGCGCCTTTTCTGCGCCCGCCAATCGCTCATCACATTCCAGAGTTCTAACCCTACGACCTTACCTTCCCTCGCCCTTGGCCCCGCTACTTCCCAGTCTTCCCAATAGCTACCCGTCCCTAAGACCCCCTCAGGATGGGCAATGATATTAAACCCCCCTTGCGCGTAGGTCTCATCCATAAAGCTTTGCGGGGCCTGCTCCCGCTTGATCACGTAATCCACCCCCAATGCAATGCAATGGTTACGCTCAGGAGTAATCTCGTGCCCAACTAAGACTAAGACCCCATCATGCCAGCCCTCATAAGCCTTCCCCCCAAGCGAGTCGTGATCAGTGATAATCAACCATTGCAACCCCGCAGCCTTAGCCGCCGCGATGATCTCAGGGTAACTCCCCTGCCCATCCGAATACGTCGTATGAATGTGGAAACCCCCAGGGATTCCTTCAGTTTGCGCTTGAATGGCCATCGTTCTTTGCCTTGCTATTTTGAACTTGTCCCTTCCTATAGTATACTTCAATTTGGCCAGTTAGCCAGCCCTGAAAAATTTTAGCTCATGGGATTCGCCAGGGATAACGCATGGGATTCGCCAGGGATAACGCATGGGAGTCGCTAGACACGGCTCTCTTAGCTTGAAAGGAACGATGATGCACATTGGCATTGATGGGAGTCGCTTATCGGCTACCGCGACGGGGACGGAACGCTATACCTTTGAGCTTCTAAGGCATTTGGGCCACTTAGACTCTTCGCGCCGCTACACCATTTATACCAACGGTCTCCCGCCGACGCTTCCTCCTCTGGGACGGAACTTTGCGCTTCGATCTATTCCCTATCCTCGCCTCTGGACGCATATCCGTCTGAGCCTGGAAATGCAACGCTTTCCGCCTGACATCCTTTTCATTCCCGCTCATGTTCTCCCGCTCCTGCACCCTAAGCGGAGTATAGTCACCTTACACGACATCGGCTACCATTACTTCCCTAAAGCTCATACGCTGGCGCGAAGGTTAGACTTACACCTTTCAACGCTCTGGAGCGCTAAGGCGGCCTGGAAACTGATTACGGTCTCCCATGCTACGAAGCGGGATCTAATGACCCGTTATGGCATTGCGGAAGAGAAACTTACGGTTATCTATCACGGGGTTAGCCCTTCCTTCCAACCTGTGGAAGACCCCAAGGTTATTGAGGAGGTTCAAACGCGCTATGGTTTGAGGGAAGGTCAAGGCAAGCAACCGTTACCTTACTTCCTTTACGTAGGGACAATCCAGCCCCGCAAGAATCTGGAGCGGTTATTGGAAGCCTTTGCTCAAGTTGCGGTTAAGCGGGAGGTACAATTGGTCTTGGGGGGAAAGAAGGGTTGGTTGACAAAGGCAATTGAGCAGAAGGCCACGGAGTTAGGAATCGTGGGGAAGGTGAAGTTCATAGGCTACGTAGCCGAAGCCGATTTGCCCGCCTTACTCAGTGGGGCCTTAGCGTTTGTCTTCCCTTCGCTCTATGAAGGGTTTGGGATGCCCGTCCTGGAGGCGATGGCCTGCGGCGTACCAGTGCTGACTAGTACGACCTCTTCGCTCCCCGAAGTTGCAGGAAACGCGGCTTTGCTGGTCGATCCCCTAAGTCTTCAAGCCATTGCAGACGGCTTAGAACGCCTCTTTGAGAACGCTGCTTTGCGAGCCAAACTCCAGGAATTAGGCTTCCTACAGGCTAAATCCTTTACATGGGAGCGCTGCGCTGCAAGCACCTTAGATGTGCTATCATAAGAGAGGAACAAAAGCCGCGAGAGGAGCTTAGTAAAGAAAGGAATATGTTATGCCCAACTCTTTGCGGGAAGACCTGCTTAACCTGACAAGTGATCTCATCCGCATCCCAAGTACGGCTGATGAGCCGAGCCAACTCACGGCGGTAATTGCTTATGCCAGGCGGTACTTGGAAGCCACGCCTGGAATCTTTTTGTACACCTCAGAGGAAGGAGGGAAACCTACGCTCACAGCGACCTTGCATGATACGCGGCAACCAAAGGTCTTGCTCAATGGCCACCTGGACGTTGTCGGCGGGAATCATGAACAGTTTAACCCGACGGTTCGGGATGGGAAGCTTTACGGGCGGGGAAGTCAGGATATGAAGGGAAGTTGTGCGGTTCTCCTGCGGTTGTTAAGGGACTTAGCCCAGGAGGAGAACCCGCCGAACGTTGGGATTCAGCTAGTCACAGATGAGGAGATTGGGGGCGAGGACGGTACGAAGTTGCTCCTCGACAAGGGCTGGCTTTGCGACTTCTTTCTGGCGGCGGAACCAACGAACTTGCAGATCTGCTATGAACAGAAAGGGATTATCTGGGCCAAGTTGGTTTTACCAGGGGTTCCTGCCCACGGTTCCCGTCCCTGGGATGGGCAAAACCCCTTTGTTGCGCTGGGGAAAGGCCTAACGGTCTTGCATGAGCAATTCCCTCCTCCAGCCCTCCCAACTTGGGTCTCTACGGTCACGCCGACGCTAATTGCAACGAGCGGGAAGGCCAGTAATCAAATCCCTGCGGAGCTTAGTCTAACCGTAGACCTTCGCTATATCCCTGAAGATAATCCAGAGCAACTGTTGGCAAAGGTGACAGCTTGCTTTCCAGGGGCCGAACTGGGCGAGTGGCGGAAAGCTGCGCCCCTAGTGACGGCGGTAGAAAACCCTTACTTGCAGGCCTTAGTTGCAACGACGGAGCAAGTCACGCAAAAGCAGGTAACCTGTTATCGAGAACACTTTGGCAGCGATGCCCGTTTCTATAGTCAAGCGGGGATTGGAGCTATCTGTTTTGGGCCCGTTGGGGCTGGGCTTCACGGGGATCAAGAGTGGGTAGAGATCGAGAGTTTGCCATACTTCTACACCATCTTAAATAAGTGGTTAAAGGACATTGCATAGTGTACTATTTCTTACAGACCATCCCAGGGCTTGGGCCCTTAGCCTGGCATGAGGCCGTAGGTCTCTTAGCCAAGGGGAAGAACGTCGCGCACCTTACACCTCCTGATCGAGCCATCCGTTTTGTCCCAGGTCGAAATGATATTGTTTTCATTGAGACTGGGCAAAGTGGGAAAGACCTTCTGAAGCTCCGGATCACGGAGGATCTCTTTGCGGTAGCGGTTCGCGGATTCAAGATAGCTCCTGATACGCAGGGGCTACGGCAAATCCATGCTTCTGTCCGTAACTCTCGCCTCGTAGGGGATGCCCTTAATGCCTGGTCAAAGGCGACGGGGAATAAGCGGCCTGCTAGTACCTTTCGGGTAGTGGTAAGGGAGATTGGGAAGCACGAATTCCGCCGGCGGGACATCGAGAAGGCTGTAGCCGACGCAGTTACCGCAGGCTGGCCAGGGAAGTGGCGAGAAGTAGCCGAAGATGCTGAGATCGAGGTATGGACAACGCTCTTTGAGAACGAGTTGTTGTGTGGGGTACGGTTATCAGATGCCAAGATGCGGCAGCAACGGGGCCCTAAAACTTCTGATGCCCCTAGCAAGTGGCAACACTTGCCAGCCGCATTAAGGCCGGCCCTAGCTGCGGCGATGATTCAGCTTACTCAACCCTCTCCCGATGACCTATTTCTTGACCCTATGGCAGGGAGTGGTACTTTACTTGTCGAAAGGGCGATGGCGGGCCCCTTTGGACGGCTCTTTGGCGGCGACATCAATGGGCCGGCCTTTACGGCTCTCCAGGCTAATACCGAGGGGATTAAGGGGGATGTAAGTTGTGAACGGTGGGATGCCCGCATGTTACCTTTACCTGCTCAAAGCATCAGCAAAATAGCGGTGAACTTACCCTTTGGGAAGCAAGTCGGGGCAGGCGAAGATCTCCCCAAACTCTACCAGGCAATCCTAAAGGATTTAGAACGGGTGCTACAACCAGGCGGCCTTCTGGTAGCTCTAATCAGTGACCAGAAAACCCTAGAGATAGCAAGGGCGAAAGCCGCATCCAAACTCCGAGCAGGCCCCAACTATCGCGTCCAGGTTCTAGGGCAACCTGCTTTCATTTGCACTTTGTCCAAAGCAGTGTAAAATAGGGCCTCAGTTAGAGTTTAACCTACAAGACCGCTTGTAGATAAACCCTAATCGAACGTTTAATTCTACATGGAAACCTTAACCCGCCGCACAGTATGACTAAAGCCCCCTGGCTGGCGGCGGGTTTAGCTTTGGTAAAGCCCTTATCCCCTCTTTCTACTATGAATACTTACTATAACATCTATGTAGCAGTTACTTTCCTGGCCGCAGGAATCATGGCCTTTATGGCCATCTATGCTTGGCGACAACGCAACATCGTTCCTGGAGCCTTCTACTTCTTCTGGGTCAGCTTTGTTAGTACTGTTTGGATGACCTTCTGGGGCCTGGAGATTGTTGGGCATGATCTAGCCTTCAAAGCCCTGGCCAATAACGTTCGTTACTCCTTCTCTAGCTTAATTGGATACACTTTTTGTCTCTTTATCCTCGACTTATGTGGTTGGAGGACTTGGCTCAAGCCCAGACGGATCTTCTTAATCGGTTTCATCCCGCTCATCACCCTCTTTTTGATCTGGACTAACTCCTTTCATCACTTAGTCTGGCGCGATTACAAGGTCAGCCAGGAGGGAGCCTTCCTCTTTCCTCTTCGCAACTATGGCCCCTGGTATAGCGTGCAGACGAGTTACAACAACTTGCTTGCCATCTTCGGGATTCTCCTGATCTGCTATACCTTGGTTACGCAACCTGCATACTATCGGAAGCAAACTTTCTTGATTCTTATGGCGCAGGTCAGCATACAAGTGATGGATCTGATCTGGATTCTGCACCTTGTGCCAGGGCCAGGTCTCTACCCTTTCAGCATAATCTTGGTAGGTTTGTTCATCGCTTGGGCCCTCTTTCGCCACCAGTTTCTGAGCATTGTTCCCGTAGCCCATCACGTGGTCATTCGAGCGATCAATGATGGGATCATCGTGATGGATACCTATAAACGAGTCGTAGCCATTAACCCAGCAGCTTTGCACCTCGCTGGGCTAACCGAAGCTCAAGCCATTGGTAAGCCCTTGTTTGAGTTACTCCCTACCGTTTTTGGCTCCACATCCAGGGTGCAGAACTTCGCGGCAAATGAAGTACGCCACAAAGAGATTGTCTATTCGCAACCTGACATGGTGCATATCTATGATGTGCAAGTTTCCCCCTTGCGAGACCGCCAGGGAATCGAGACGGGGCAGATCGTTGTCTTGCGAGATATTACCAGCCGCAAGCAGATGGAACAGGCCTTGCGAGCCAGTGAAGAGCGGTTTCGACTCCTGGCTGAAAATGCCAAGCATGTTATCTTTCGCTTACAACTCATCCCAGAGCGTCGCTTTGACTATCTCAGCCCCTTCGTGACCACGATGACGGGCTATCTGCCCGCAGAGTTTTATGCCGACCCCGAACTGCATTTCAAAGTCGTTCACCCCGCCAGTCGCCCCTTGTTGCTTGAACTGAAGGATGTAGCTGATCATACCGTTCACACCGTCATCCTGCGCTATAACCATAAGGAGGGCCATGAGATTTGGGTTGAGCAAGACCAGTGGGCCATCTATGATCAAGAAGGGCAGCGGATTGCGTTTGAAGGGGTGATTAGGGACATCACCCAGCGCAAGCTGGCCGAGCAGCAAGTTACCACGCAGCAAGAGGCCTTGACCATGCTGAAGGAGCGCGAACGCTTGGCCCGCGAGTTGCATGATAATTTGGGGCAGGTGCTGGGCTATATCAACCTTCATGCCCAGGGAATCCGCGATCTAATCGCAAAGGGTGATGAAAAGGAGGCTTCCCACTTGACAGAGCAGATCATTCAGGTTTCGCAGAGCGTTCTGACCGACATTCGGGAGTATATTCTGGGCGTGCAAATCAATACCAATGCGTGGAGTCTTGAATCAACCTTGACCACGCAACCGATCTTCTTTGCGGCCCTTGAAGCTTACCTGCATGAATACTCAACCTTAGCGGGCCTTAAAGCTACCCTCCAGCCCTTATCTGACCAGCAACAATTTGCCCTTGGGCCGACGGTTGAAACCCACTTGCTGCGGATCATTCAGGAGGCCCTCTCTAATGTCCGCAAGTATGCCCAGGCCACCCAGGTCCAAGTTGAATTTAACCTTACTGCTCCGTCTGAAGATCCTGCTTCCAACCTGCCTTGGCTGGTGGTGACGATTCAAGATGATGGCCAAGGCTTTGACCTTACCAACACGCCACAGCATCTCCCTGGCCAGGGCTATGGCCTGGAAAGTATGCGGAGTCGGGCGGCGGAATGTGGCGGAACGCTCACCATTGAATCTGCGCCCCAGCAGGGAACTTGCATTACCGTGCAACTTCCCCTGAGCAAGGAGCAACTGGCCAGGTTGCCCCCCATTCGGGTGCTGCTGGCCGATGATAGCTCCCTCTTTTTGAGTGGGATGGCCAGTTTGCTGACCCGCCAGGGCTTCCAAGTTGTAGGGACGGCCAATGATGGGGAGGAAGCGGTGGTGCAAGCGGTCCACCTCCAGCCCGATATTATCCTCATGGATATTCACATGCCCCACGGGGGCGGCTTGGAAGCGACACGGCTAATCAAGCAGAATCTGCCAGAGTGCCAGATTATTATGCTCACGGTTTCGGAGGATGAGGAACATCTCTTCACCGCCATTAAAAATGGGGCCGCGGGTTATCTGCTCAAAAACCTGGATAGCGCGAAACTGGTTGCCTTGCTGCGCGGTTTAACCCAGGGGGAAGTCCCCCTCGCGCCCGGCATGGCAACCAAAATTTTGCAGGAGTTTGCCCGCTTAGATGATCATCTCCAACTCTCAGAAGCATATAACGCGCCTAATTTAAGTAACTATGAGGTTAATATTCTGAAAATGGTGGCCAGAGGCTCTACCTATAAACTGATTGGGGACACGATGCACCTCAGTGAGCGCACGGTCAAGCGCTATGTCAACGCAATTGTCAAAAAACTCCGCTTGAAAAGCCGCATTGAAGCGATAGAATACGTGCGCCAAAAGGGGCTTATTCCCTAAATTTTAGGTTAAAGTGCCCTTTCGACCCCAACCCCCCCAGGAGGCAACAATTTTGGCCGCTCGCCAACGGCTAAAGCGGTTGCCCCAAAGTTTTCTCGGCCTCGCTAAGTAAAATCAGAACACTTATAAGCCTTTTGAGAGAACTAAGCCTTTTGACAAAACTCAAAAAGGGACAAGAAAGGGACAACTTTTGCCTGAAGCCCTCTTTATCATTGAAATCACAACCTGGCATAGGGTATAATCGCGGCATACAAAATTAGCGCTGTTTGTAGTATTGAAACTACAGTCCTATCTCTCGGCCTGCGAAGGCAATGTAAGGGTGATTTCCATGAAACGGTCAAACCAGTTCAGCACGACGCTTGTTGGTCTCTTCACGCTCGGCGGTCTCATCCTCTTAACCGTGGTCTTCCCGTTTATTTCGCCTGCGGGCGAGCTTCAACGGGCTTGGCAACACGCCAATGACGTTGGAGTCTATGCCTACCAAACGGAGATTATCCAGACCGCGCACCCGCTCCCCATTCTGGCCAACGTAGGCCTCAGTAGCACTGAAAATCGCATCTCCATTCAGGGCAAAGTCAATCGCCCGGCAAAGCAGATGCAACTAAGTATGTGGGACGGGAGTAAAGTGGCGGTGGCGGCAGCCAGCGAAACTTCCCAAAAGGTAGCGAACTCCAGTACCGCACAAGTTATGCCGGCCAACAGCATCCAGATTCGGCTGGATCAGGATAAATCGTATGGCCGACTGGGCATGGCTGACTGGCAAGAGTTGAAAGACCAGGATGTCACGGGGGTCTTTGCGCCTGGGAAAGATGTGCTGGGCTATCTGGCGGCGGCCAAAAATGTCAAGCCTGGGGCAACCGAAGTCCAGGGAGGTGTAATTTCGACCCGCTATGCCTTTGACGTGGATGGGCCAGCTTTTGCCCAGTATATGAACAAGCAACTAGAAGCTGAACTGCAACGCAAAGGCAAATTACCGGCTGGTCTAAGCCTGGATATGACCAAGCAGTATGCTCAATGGAAAGGCACGGGCGAAATTTGGGTCGACGCGCAAGGTCTGCCCCTGCGCCAACTGCTCAGTGTAGCTTTTCCCCACCCTTACAATCAAGAAACCGTCGAAGCCACCATTCGGACTGATTTTTCTAACTGGCGGGGCAACACGGGTTGGGCCGGGTTGACCCTGCCCCAAATGAGCCGCGACGACACCCAACAAGCCAGCCTCACGCTGGCCTTTTTAGCCTTCCTCCTGGCGGGGATGGGGCTGATGCTCCGAAACTGGCGTTCGCGGCGGGTCTATTTGATCTTGGCCCTCTACATCATTCTCACGATGCCGCTCACGCCGTTGCTCCAAGGGCTTCAAACCCACGCTTTTGCCAGTGAACAACAAGACAAGCAGCAGGAACAGCAGCAGCAGCAAAAAGACAACAAAGCCTTAAAGCAGGTTGAGGCGGAGATGCTGCACACGCGAGACCCGCACGCCGACCCCTTGGCCACCCAGCGGGCCTTACGCTCCAGCACTTCCTATCTCCCTGATTACACCCTTGCCAGAGCCTCTAAAGCTCCCGCCACCACCAATGCCGTAGCTTTGGCTGAAGCAAGTTCGGCCCCAGTTGACACTGACAAAGACGGCCTGACAGATGAGGAGGAAGTCAAGTGGGGAACCAACAAAAACAGTTCGGATAGCGATGGCGATTATCTGAATGATGGGCTTGAGGCCTATGAACTGGGCACAAACCCGACCACCACCGACACCGACGGCGACAACCTCAGTGACTATGAGGAAGTGAAGGGCTTTTTCTACAATAGCAAGATGTGGTATCTTGATCCCTTCGAAGCTGACTCAAACAAAGATGGGCTGACTGATAAAGCTGAATGTCCCGCCGGTGGAGCCTGTCCTGATACTGATGGTGATCTCACGCCTGATGTGTGGGATAGTGATAATGATAACGATGGCGTACCGGACAACATCGACTCGGCCCCTTCTGCCGCCATGGGCGGGGGCAGCTCCGCCGGGAAAGTCACAGGCTTCGCCAATCAGACGCTTGAATTTCAGTTGAGCAATGTCACAGCGAACAAATCCCTCTTTGCCGACTTCCAGTTGCGTCCTGTCAACCAGGAACATCTCTGGTATACCCTGAATGTCTATGATTGGCCCAACAATGACCGCTCCGGCCAAGTCCAGCGCATCAATGACACAACTTTCCGCGACCTAAATCAAGATAAACCCAGCAGTGAAAAAGACTCTAATGGCGACATGCGCCTCATCCCCATGCTTGAAGTCGAAATTCCTTTCAAGGCGGGGACGGGGGGCGGTCTGCCCATCCAGAGCGGGAAAACAGTAGCAACCTGCCCCGTAAACCAAGGCGACGCAGCCTTTGATGCTTGGCTTGATTCCTGGCTTGACAATGCCGAACTTGGCAAATACAACATTTCAGTCAAGGTCAAAGATAAGAATTGTACCTTGCTTGCCTTTGTGCCGCTCACTCAAGTGCGGGACAAAATCGGTGGTTCACCCGTAGCTTTTAGCGGGCGGATGTTCTATCGCTCCAACAGCAGTGATTTCGGGGCCACGCAGAAGATTCGGCTCCTTTGGATGGTGCAGATGATCACCGATAACTGCACCAGTGTTCCCGCCTCTTATCGAAAAGGGGAGGAAGATAGTGTTCGCTATGACACTTGGTGTGCAAGTGCGGCCAATTGGCAAGAACAGACCTCGATTGTTCATACTTATTATGACGATTGGTACATGACAGGGTTGAATGTGCGGGAGGATCAGGGCGGGAAGGTGGCCGCGATCTTCCAACCCAAACCAAACCTTACAAATGGCAAAAAGTATGAAAACTACCTCTGGAAAGTCGCCAATGGGTTAGAAAAGAGCTTTGTTGCTGGTCGGGCCGGCACGAGCGCCATGAGCGTCAGTGAGATTCAAAGACGCTTTAATCAAGCCAACACCGCCCCCGCCACCCAAAGTTGGAATATCCCCAAAGATGGGCTAAAGGTCACCGTCTACGACTTCAAAGATCAAACGGGCCTCACCGACCTGCCAACCACGAAGACCAAAGAGCTTCTGAAGGCTAACTTCAATTCCAGCGACACCCCAACCATCCTCTTTGCCCGCGAAGAAAACTTCCGCGTGGCAACCCTCGACATGGATAGCGGAATTGTGGGGGTTGGGCAAAGTACCACCACCAGCGGGGTAATCAAGGCTTCGGCCCTCACCCTAAATCTTGACCCCAAAACGCTCAAAGTCCAGACGTTGGCTGGCCTTAATTGGGCTCCCTACCGTTATGAAGGGACCGAATGGAAGGCCTATCCCCTGGAGGAATATTCGCAATACCTTGATGGCAATTTCAGCGCCCTTTTCCCGCAAGATAATACCCAGGGTAAAGCCGATAATCTCGCGCTCCAGAGCTACTATGCGTCGTTCTACGCTGGGGCCTACCACACGACCAAAGTTGGGGACCAAACCCTTTCGATCTCAACGGCAGAAGAAGATAGTTCTCTTAGCGCCATCAGCGACGTTGTTGGTGGTTCCACCGGTCTCTTCTCCGGGCTGGCCGGCTCGATTGATAATTACTTGGATGCAGATGCCTTAGGTCAAAACAAAGCGATTGCTTTAGGTTCGCTTGCGGGGGCCGTTGCAGTAACGAGAGTTGTTTTGGCTTCTTGGGCCCTGAAAGACCCCGATTCCAAGGGGGTTAGAATTACCTCCATTGCCCTCGATGTGGTGGATGTGGTGATGGCGGCCCATGAACTTTATAATGTGGTCAAAGATATCCGAGAGGCCAGCAAAGTAATACAGGCCGTCAAGACTACCCAAACAATCACCCGCGGAGCCAAAATTGTAGCGGTGCTTGGCCTTGTGCTTGAAGTTGGCATGGCCGTTGGCATGTTTGCCTTTCAATGGGCCTCCGGGGCCATCCAGCCCGGCACCCCAGCTTTTAAGCAAGCCCTGACAACCATGATTGTTCAAATTGTGGTCGCCGTGGTTTTCCTTGCCATCTCGCTGATTCCCGTTTTGGGCCAAATTATTATGGCTTACATCGGCCTGATTGAGGGGATGATCACGCTGGTCTGCAAGATCGTTGGCAAGGAAGGCGGAGTCTGCGATGGCCTGGTGGGCAATTTGGTTAAAGTGTTAGTTGGTTTGTTCTATGATTATACCCCGTTGATGGATCTTACCCGTGCAGACCGCCTCGATATTAAAGGCTTTAACCAAAAGCTGAATAATGATGAAAAAGGCTATGTCCAAGGTAATGGCCTCGCCTTCAACATCGGAGTCCTCAGCAAGTTGTATAAAAATAGAAGTAATGCAATTATCAGTAACCTTTACTTCTCTCAATTCAATGATGATAATCTCAAGAAAAATACGTTGGTTTATGAATTTACCAATGGCAAAGAAACAGGGGACCAACGAGTCCATGTGCGCCGGAATTTGAAACCAGGGACGATGACCAGCGATTGGATACCGGCGGGGAGCCAAGGTTATTGGCTATGGTCGGATGGCTATCGGTTCAAGCTGGACAAACAAGTTACCCAGCTTGTGCAATTTCCCACCCCTGGCATCAATGGCTTCACCTGGAATCTCAACCTTGCGGAAGGGCAAGCAACTTTAGCCCAAGAATGTGAATGGGAATTCCCTTGTACGCGCTTCTGGGGCATAAAGCTCTGTAGCCCAATCCCCGTGCCGATCTGTGAGCTAGAAACGGAAAAAGATTCGCTCTATTTTGACATGGGGAGCAAAGTCACGTTTGACATCTTCCCGGCCACCCTCGATGCTTTTGCCGCACTGTCGCCCCGTTCAGGCGGCTACGCGCTGGCCTGGGATAGCAAATTTCCCACGCTCGCCGATGGCGATGGCGATGGCTTGCGCTCGGCAGCCAAAGGAGGCAATGACCCCAATGATAGCAAAGCTGATACCGATGCCGACGGCCTTTCGGACTTCTACGAAATTCAGAATGCTGCCAGTGGCTTCAATCCATCTTCTTCTGACACCGATGGTGATGGCCTCTCCGACTATCAAGAACTCATCTATGGCACGAAGCCAAACAACGCAGATTCCGACTACGACGGTCTTAAAGATAAGCAAGAAGTTGATGGGTGGGATTTTGTCTATGGCTATAATGCCACTGGCACGGCACTCAAAGCGCACGTCAGATCTGACCCCTTCAATGCAGATAGAGATGGCGATACACTGACAGATGTGCTGGAATATACCTATGGGACCAATCCCAATATCTGGAATGACCCGAATATTCTCAAGCTCACGACAACAATTGACAAGAAATTCTATAAACCGGGCGAAACGGTGAAGCTTACGACAACGCTTGAAAATACCTTGCGTTCGCGCCCCATCAATGGTCTCTTTCAAACCACGTCGTTGACTGGCACCGATCTTGCCACTGTGTTCACGAACTACAGTGCAATACCTTCGCCGTTTGCACTGAACGCAACAGAAAAAAGGATTGTCAATACTAATTTGCAGCTCAGGAGCGATATCAATAGATCCCAAAAGTTCAATATCAATCAGATCCTCGATTCCGATATTCCATACCCCAGTAATTGGTATATGCCATCTGTAATTAACCCTGCTGTAGATAGGAATGGCAATTTATTTCCTGAACTCTACTTCGATGATCCGATGGGAACAACCAGTCTTGGACAAATTGCTGCTTGTGATCCATGTCCAAAAACTGGGTACATCGGACGCTACAATCGTGCCGCGCTCTTCAGTGAAACCAGTGGGATATATGCTCAATTTCCGAGAGCAATTAACCCCAACAGTAAAGCTGACCGAACAACATTCGGTCTTTGGGTCAAACCAGGCCCCCAACCAACAGCATCAAACAACGAGCGCTTTTTGGCAAGTGTCATTAGAAATGGCTTTAACGATGAACCAACTGTGGCAATCTATTACAATAGCGCAACACAAAGGATTATCTATAAATATGCTGCGCCAGACATCACCTATCCTGACAGGCGCAATGTGATCGCATTTGAACACCCGACCCCACTCAAGGTTGGGGAGTGGAACTATATCTTTATTGCGCTTGGGCAGTCTTATAAACCAGATAGTTGGACTCCTCTCGTATCAACGCCCCCTACGATTGAGGTAAATGGTCAAGCCATGACCTTTGATACGACAAATATGACGAAGTGGACAAACAACCCACCTGTCAACGATTCGGTTGGAGCCTTCCTTGTAGGTGGCCAAATCTGGCAAACGAGAAGTGGAAATAAAAGCCTTGTCAACACCGGCTTTGTCGGATTTATTGATCATGCTGCCCTACGTTGGGAATCAACATTTCTAAATGGTAGGGAATGGATGAATGTAGCCCCCGAAGTCTCGTTACATCTTGAAGACAAGCCAGGTTCCACCTCGTTGGTAAATGAGGCAAATAGTAGCAAACCAGGCAATGTCTCCCCTTCTTCTCCAACGATGAGTACCAAAGGAAAGGTGGGGCGAGGAATCCAGATAAAATCACCCATTAAAGTTGTTCCGACATCCACCTTTGGAGCAAATGATAAGGTAACGGTGTCGTTGTGGGTCAGACCAGATGTCAAGGTCAGTGGCCAGCGTTTAGTCACCTATCCACTTGACTTGTCGCTTGGCAAGGATGGTTCTCTGAATTGTTCCATTTCCTATACCGACGACAAAGGGCAAAAAACAACAAAGACGCTAACCTTGCCAGCTGGATTATTACCCAATACATGGTCATTTGTTGTTGCAACCTACGATCCCACCAGTGGAAGCGGCTCTGAAGCCATGAACCTCTATGTCAATGGGAACAGAGTTAGACAAATGGGGTATTTATGGAAGAAAGTACCATCTTCGACTCAGAACACCGTTATCGAAATTGGTGACACGTCCGAATCCTATAACATCACCTTTGACGAGTTTAATTTGTACCGTCGAGAAATGAGCGCGTATGAAGTAGAAAAGATCTATAACTCGCAGGTTGGGTGGTACGAAGCCATGACGAGCAACGAAATTGTCGTTGATAATGACAACCCAACCGTCAAGCTCGACTTCTCCGCACCCTACATATCCAATCGTGACATCGTGATGGCCATTCAAGCCAATGATATAACCAGTGGTCTCAGTCGTGTTGAATATCGGGTCGGCCCCAACCAAGGCAGTTGGAAAACAGCAACACTTGATGACGGGGTCTACCTCTTTACCTTCCAACCCGCCCTAAGCGGAGCAGTCTTTGGAACGTATACCATTGAGACACGGGCAACCGATATTGTTGGGAGAAATAGTGTCGGTACCAGTGTCAATGTTACGGTAGATAAGACTGCACCTGCCATTGGGAATATTGTGAACATAAGTGACCCAGTTCAAAATGCGAATGGCACATGGGACTTGAGCCTCGGCGGAACATTCAATGACACAGGCAATACCGATTCGGACAGCGGCATCAAAGCTCTGTCGGTCTATGTGGTAGACCGCAATGGTGATTTGGTGGGACAGACCCAGACCCTGACCTACTCCCTCACAACCAAAGAAACGTCTGCAAACTGGACGATGAAGTACCCGCTTGGCTTCAAACCAAACGGCATTTATACCATACGCATACAGGCAACCGACAATGTTGGCAACCAATTTTCAACCGAGCGGACAACTACCGTGGATACCCTGCCACCCTACGCCGACGTGGTCAATGAATCTGCATGGTACGATAGCGCGGGTCGTCCAGTTCCCAACGTGTTAGTCGGCAGTGGACCAAAATTGCCCCGTCTGCGGGGCTTTGTGAGCGATATCCCCACCCCACGCGACCCGGTCTTGCAGATGCACCTCGAACAAACCAACGTATACACATTCTTCCGTGATGTCTCAGTGAATCAGATTGTTGGGACATGCAGTGGCACAACTTGCCCAAGAATGGGAATAACCGGCAAACAAGGTGCCGGGTTGACCTTTGATGGCGTTGACGATGGTGTCGTACTCAGTGAAGGTGCAAACTACCGACGAACACCAGAACTACTCCAGAATAATCCCAATGCGTATCGCACATTGCCCGATCTGCCGGAACAAGCGATGACAGCGGCGGTGTGGGTGAAGCCGACTCTCGTTTCTACCCAACTCAATGGCTTTCTTTCAGCCATGCGAGCTGTGGGTGGCGAAGAGAAAGGTTGGTATTTGGGAAGCCGCAATGGTCGCTTGGGCTTTGGGCTATCGAGCAGCGGCGCAAATGATGGCGATGGCAAAATGACATGGATCGAAAATCCTGAAGCGTTCCAAGCCAACCAGTGGTATCACTTGGCAGGCACCTACGATGGAACAACGATGCAGCTCTTTGTCAATGGACAACTCAAAGCTACCTCGCAAGTTCAGTCTGGCAACATCCTCTATCCTGCCAACGCATGGGTGGGGATAGGGGCCTACCATGATGGCGACGAAAATACGTTCTTCACAGGCATGTTGGATGAAGTCCTTATTTACAATCGCGCTATCAGTAGTGGCGACCTCGCTATGATGGTGAACGATACGGTGGCCAGTAATGTGAGGACAGTGGAAATTGCCCTGCGCCATGCCAAGGAGACTACCCCACCAAGTAGCAGCGATTGGAAAAACGCATCTCTGAATACGAACAAGAGCAGCTCGTGGGAATATATCATCCCAGAAGGACTTGAGGGTCCCTACCATGTGTGGCTCCGCACTACCGATGCAAAAGGAAATACCCAAGTGTTACCCAAGGCATGGATTGGTATCATTGATACCAAAATTCCTACGGTGACCCTTCAGGTCAATGACACCACAGGGGGAAAGAAACGCTATACCGTTCAGGCTCAGGACTACAACATCACCGCGCAAAACTTCTTGTCGCCCTGCGGTGCAGGGATTACCTCGACCCAAGAATATTATCAGGAACCATGGTATCAGACTACTTTCTCGACAAAAGATGCCAATGGCAAAACCGTCCCCGCTTCTGCCAAACCCTATCGTTTGGGTGTCACCTGCGAAATTACTCCACAACCTGTGACTCAACAAACCCAGCCTACTGGAAAGCCCCTGACCCAAGAAGTGGGTTGGTTACCCTTCTCAAGAGGCAACTTAAAAGGTATGGTCATTGTAGGGAACTTGCTCTATGCCGTTGACGCTTATAATGGTTTGTTAATTATAGATATTACCGACCCCACCAAACCCACCCTTGTTGGAAGTGCTAAAACCACGAATCCCTACAACGGGTATGGTAATGATTTAGCATGGGGGATTGATGTTGTTGGGAACTATGCCTATGTTGTTACTACACAGTTCGACAGCTTACAAATCTTTGATGTCTCCAATCCAAAACAACCAACGAAGATATCTCGCCTCCCTCTCTATGCTTGGTCTGTGAAAGTTGTTGGAAATTACGCCTATGTTTCCAGTCAATACTCACTTTCGATAGTCAATGTGACCGACCGAGCCAACCCAGTCGTAAGCGCATCGTATAAAGCAACAGACGACGGTAGATACTACACACAGTCCTTCGGATATTTGGCTCTCAAAGGGAACTACCTCTTTGTGGGCAACAACCTGGGTGGCCAAAAGAATACTTTGGAGGTGTTCGATATTTCCAATCCCAGTGTGATTAAGTCTGTCAAAAGCATCAAAACATACAGTTCTATCAATTATGATCCGCTGGTAGAAGGAAACCGGCTCTATACCAAAGATTATAAAATTTCTTCTTCTCGTCTTCTGATTTGGGACATCACCGATCCCAGTAAAACAACGTTCCTTAATAGCTATGAACCCAAGAAAACCATAGTTGGTTTTGTAGCAACAAGCACAGAAGCCTTTATTATCGTCGAAAGCAACGATAAGTATGATATCCAAGTACTCGATGTGTCCGATACATCCAATATCAAATTGAAGTACACCATCAATGATACCGCCAATCCAAATCAATGGTGGTCTTATTTAGCTCTCAAGTCCAATTTCTTGTATAGTGCCAGCGGCAGCATGATTCGTGTCCTGACGAGTCCGTCTGGCATCCCAATCAAAGCATGCGACCTGTTTGGTAACTGCACGACTCAGGCAACCCAAGTTGCGGCGACTGCTGCCATGCCTGCTTCGTTGCAAGATGAGCCGGTGTTGCAGGAGACACCTATCTCGCCACTACGGGCTGAGGCGTATGTTTTGGAGAAGGTTGCTCAAATCGGTCAGCCCGTCTCGTTCGACGTAGCTGCCTATTCAGAGAAGAAACTCAAGCGGTTCGGGGTTACGTTGGGCGGCACGAACTATCTCACCCAGACCTGGAGTCTTGCGGATAACATCACCAATACAACAGGCATAATTAGTGGTTGGACTCCGTTGCGAGAAGGGGTCTACCCGATTCTGCTGGAAGCAGAAGACTGGGATGGCAACAAACTACACGATACCAGTAATGTTTTCGTTGTAGATACCCAAGCACCAGAAGTGGCGATTACCAAGCCCATTCTCAGCCGTGATGATCGCACAATAGATGGCGAGTTTGTCTTGCAAGGGGTTGTGACGGACAGCGTGAGCATTGAGAATGTACAAGTCACGGTTGGCGAGGGCGAGCAAGAGGTTGACTTGTTTACTGAACTGGTTGACCCTACGACTGGCAATGTCCTTGAATTGCCCTACACCGCCCGTAGCCAGGATGTCTATAACCCTGGCACATTTGGTGGCTCGCTGCGCTGGAGAGCGTATTGGCCATTTAGTAATGGCATGCCCAATGGCTTTACCGCTTCGGCAAAGGTAATTGTCACGGACATAGGTCATCAACGAAACATGGTGCGACAGACCATCACGGTAGACGGTATCGCGCCAACGTTGGGCGAGATCGCCTTGAGCTACAAGACCCTTACGGGCACTACGGTGATCACCCCAGGAATGACCTTTGCGGCGGTGCTTGACCCTGAATTGACCATCAATTGGCAACCCGCCAGCGACCCTGGCGGCATCAAACGTTATCTGGTCGGGTGGACAACTTCGCCCACGCCAACCTTAACGGCCTTGACCAGCTATAGCTCCACGGTTACGAGCCATTCGCAGAAGGTCAGCGACGGGCAAAAGTGGTATGCCCACGTGATCGCCGAGGACCTTGCTGGCAATCAAACGGCGACTACGCAAGGGCCGATCTATGTTGACTACGGCCCCACGCCGACCTACATTTCAATGCACGAAAATGGGCTGGCCCCTTACCGCAGTTGGAGCGCTTCGACCTGTAGCCTCGTGGGAATAGATAATCGCATCAACGAGCGCAGCAGTAGCATGGCGATGTTGAACGAAAGTCAGAAGTTCTATACCACTTGGAACAACGAGGGGCTGCGCTTGATGTGGACGGGCGCGAATTGGGAAACCGATGGCGACCTCTTTATCTATCTGGATACGAAGACGGGTGGCAGTTCGCAGGTTTATAATCCCTATCCAGCTACAGTAACGAACACGGTCATCTTGCTGCCGCAGCAGAACGATAGCGCAAGCTTGGCGGCCCTTCAGCAACAAGCGACGCTTCAAGGAACGTCGCCCCGGCCCAGCGGACGGGTACGGCTCAGTGCAGTAAGTAAAACCATGGCTGCCGATGCCCTGATTTGGGTGAAGAATAGCAGTACGGCGATCCTCATGCTGTGGGATGGCAAGGCCTGGCAACCCGCCAACGGGGGGCTGGAATATCTCTTTGAGCAGAACCTTTCAACCCCAACCACCGATTTGTACGTTCCCTTCACGGCCTTGGGGATCACCGACCCTGCGAAGAACTCCCTTACGCTCCTGGCTCTCACGACGGAAAATGAGGCGCTGCGGTTGTGGGCGACAATGCCCCCGCGCAATAACGTCAATAGCCAGAAGGTGATCGACTTGGAAGGTGAAAGTCGTATTCAGCAGTTTGCCCTGATCAAAAACTATTCTTGGCCCACGCTTGGCGCTGGGGTTTGCCCTGGAGTAGTCGCTAATCAAGATCAAACGGCGAGCTTGCAAGCTGGGACTAAGACAGGCCTTGCCGCCGGAGCCGATCTGCGAGCCTCAATCCTTTCGCAACCTGCGAGCATTGTTTATAGTTTGCTTAACGATAATCTCTTCTTTGCCATGAAGGATTTACCCCAGTTTTCAGGCATTGATTGGGGAAACACAAAGACCACCCTCTGCGCGAAAAATCCCAATGACCCGGCCTGTCAGAGTGACCGGGCGAGTAAACCTGCGCTGTTGCAAGGTTCCCCAAAGAGTGAGCGGCTTGCGGCCCAAAGCGGCACGCCCGATTTCAATTCTCAACAACAACTCAAGAGCGTGATGAATGTCACCAATAAGCCGCTTGGCGATGGCTCCCGCCTTACCTACACCCTTCAATTGGCTAACCAAGGGACGGAAACCGCCAAAGCTGTTGTTGCTGATCTCTACACCTGGGGAGCCGTTCGTTTAGATGGAAGTGAACAGCGAAGCGACTCGTTTGGGGAGTATAACTACCGCAAGTATTTAGTTGGTGATCTCGCCCCAGGCCAAACGGTTTCGGCGACTTTAGGGGCCGTTATTGATGCCAACTTTGACAAAACCAATCAAAATGGGTGGGCAACGATTGATACCACAGTTTATGATGCCACAGGCGCACATCAGCACTTGCCTGATGGCACAGATGTCTACACCAATGAACTTGAGTGGCTTTATGCCGACATTGAAGTAGATACTGCGCCCCCCAGTTATCTCGAAATCCAAGAACCCCAAGGCCTCATCGGGCTTGGCGAAACTACGGCTCGTGGGTTTGTCTATGATCGCTCTTCAGTTCCTACGCTGGAGCTAGAAATCCAACAGCCTAATGGTACGGTCTTGCCAAAGGTCTGCAAAGATGATCAACCTGCCGATGGGCAATGGGCCTGTGCCTTTGATCCAGGGGCGGTTCAGACGGGGGAGACCGTGAAGCTCCGGGGGCGGGCGACTGACAAGTTTGGGAATGTCAGCCAATGGAGTCCCTGGACCTCCTTGCTGGTAGATACAACTTCGCCCCGCATTAACTTGGATGCGAAGAGCCAGAGCGCGTTGCAAGACGGAGCCCTTGGCCCCGAAGAAGCGACTTTGACGGGTGGGTTGTGGGACGAACGCCAAGTCAAAGCGGTCAAGGTCTGCGAAACTACCACCACGGGAGAAGTCTGTACCAAGGCGGACGTTAGCCCTGACCCTGCTACCCAACCAAAGGCAACCTATACTTATGAAGATGCCCCCGCCACAGGCCTGGCGCTCGGCAGTAGTACCCCGTGTACGAAACCGCTTGTCCGTACCTTTGAAGTAACGGAGACCTTTACGATTGCTGACCTCAACGTCGGGTTGAATCTCAGCCATAAGCTACGGTCAGACATCAATGCGACCTTGACCTCGCCTGCGGGCACGCAGACGGTCTTGCTCTACGACGGCCAAAAGGCCCAGAACTATGATGTCTTGCTTGATGATGCCTCACCCACTCTGGATCACGACGATAGCGTTGAACACGATATAAGCGCACCGTTCTATAAAAACCAACGGGGAGGCTATGGGCTGTTACGCGCTTTCAATGGCGAGAAAGCTAACGGAACTTGGAAACTCTCAATTTGCGATTACTTCCCCACCGATAGCGACGGGACCTATCAGCGGAGCAGCTTGTTCTTTACCTCCGCTACCTTACCTTATAGCACGACTGGCCGTTGGCAATATACGATCCCGATAGCCGAGCCTGCGACAACGACAATTACCACGGCCCAATTGTTGGCTACGCCCAAGGGCAACCCGGCTCAACCAAACGCGCTGCTGAATGTCACCAGTCCCTTCGCGGTCTATTTGCCCCTGGTCGCCCGTGATCTTCCTGTCGTGCAACCCGTTCAAGGTGACCGAACCCTGCGAATCTATGGCCTCGACAGCGCGGGCAATCAGTCAACCCAGCCGCTCACCTACCTTTATCGCCAAGACAACACGCCACCAAAGATAACCGTTACCAACCCAACGACTAACGCGCTGACCTTAAAGCAGGCGGACATCCTTTCAGGTACGGCCCAACTCCAGTTGAGCGGAACCGTCGCCGATCCGAGCGGCATTATGAGCATGACTTTGGTCTTAATCCAACCGACCAACCAAATGGCGCGGAATCAACTCAGCTTCACGCAGACTACTTGGAATTATGCTAGTGCCGCGAATCTAACCCAGCCTGGGGCTTACACTATCTGGGTTGAGGCCATTGATCAAGCAGGTAATCTACGCCAGGAAGGGCCGCTCACCCTGACCGTCCAAGCAGCAGTTACTTCAACCCTTACTTCAACCCTAATGCTGCAAGGAAAGCGAGGCCTAAGCAACTTAAACGCTAAGTAAAACCCTAAAACAGAGAGAGCTTCTTCCGCTTAGGGGGATGTGATAAGTCACATCCCCTTTTGCTTTGTTCTAAAACCCCTGAATCTTCCCAAACAACACATGGATGCAACAGCTAAAGCCGCTAGTTCCAATTCAAGGAGGGGTTTCAGTCTTTAGCCGTTACCTCCATGAAAGTAGATTTGGGTTTCACAGTAGAACACTTGTAAATCTTTTAAGAGAACTAATCCTTTTGACAAAACTCAAAAAGGGACAGAAAAGGGACAACTTTTGCCTGAAGCTCTCTATCGTTGAAATCATAACCTGGCATGATGTATACTACTTGTAAATTCTTTACGCGGAACGAGTCTTTTCTACCTCTCAGCCTGCGAAAGCAGTGTAAGGGTGATTTCCATGAAACGGTCAAACCAGTTCAGCACGACGCTTGTTGGTCTCTTCACGCTCGGCGGTCTCATCCTCTTAACCGTGGTCTTCCCGTTTATTTCCCCTGCGGGCGAGCTTCAACGGGCTTGGCAACACGCCAACGAGGTTGGGATCTATACTTACCAGACCGAAATCCAACAGACCGCGCACCCGCTTCCCATTCTAGCCAATGTGGGGCTCAGTAGCACTGAAAATCGCATCTATATCCAGGGGCGGGTCAATCGCCCGGAAAGTCAGATGCAAATGGCAATGTGGGATGGGAGCCAAGTGGCGGTGGCGGCGGCCAGTGAAAGTCCTCAAGCTGTAGCGAACTCCAGCGCCGAATTGGTTGCCCCCTATAACAGCATTCAGATTAAGGTTGACAAGGACAAATCCTACGGGCGGACTAGTACAGGTGAGTGGCAAGAGCTAAAAGATCAGGATGTCACTGGGGTCTTTGCGCCTGGGAAAGACGTGTTGGGCTATTTGGCAGCGGCTAAGAACGTAAAGCCTGGCGCAACCCAAATCCAGGGAGGGGTAATTTCGACCCGCTATGCCTTTGACGTGGATGGGCCGGCCTTTGCCCAATATATGAAGAAGCAGTTGCAAGCTGAACTGCAACGCAAAGGCAAATTGCCCCCTGGACTAAGCCTGGATATGACCAAGCAGTATGCTCAATGGAAGGGCACGGGCGAGATGTGGGTCAACGCGCAAGGTCTACCTTTGCGCCAGACCGTCAAAGTAGCTTTCCCCCACCCCTACAATCAAGAAACTGTCGAAGCGACGATTCGCACTGATTTCTCTAATTGGCGCGGCAACTCTAACACGGGTTGGTCCGGGTTGACCCTGCCCCAAATGAGCCGCGACGACACCCAACAAGCCAGCCTCACGCTGGCCTTTTTGGCCTTCCTCCTGGCGGGGATGGGTCTAATGCTGCGCCACTGGCGTTCGCGGCGGGTCTATCTGGTCTTAGCCCTCTACATCATTATCACGATGCCGCTCACGCCCTTGTTCCAAGGGCTTCAGACTCACGCTTTTGCCAGTGAACAGCAGGATAAGCAACAAGAACAGCAACAGCAGCAGGAGACCAACAAAGCCTTAAAGCAGATCGAAGAAGAGATGCTGCGCCCCACAATGGATCCCCATACCGACCCACTCTTGGCCAGTCGCCTCCAAAATGAGATCGGCACTTACCAAAGTGCCCCCATCTACGCTAGTGATATTGCGCCCAACCGCAACTTGTCCTCAAGCAAAAAGATTGCGCTGCTGCAAGCTACGCAAACCCCCGCCCCCCCAGATGCTGATAAAGATGGCCTTAGCGACGACGATGAGAAAAAGTATGTGACGGACCCCAATAAAACTGACACCGACGGGGATAGCTTGTCCGACTGGCAAGAAGTTCAAATTGGAACCAATCCCTTGGATATGGATACTGATGGGGATGGGATCAGTGACAAAACCGAAGTAACGGGGTTTATGAGCAGCGGGAAACGCTGGTTTCTCAACCCCCTCGAACCCGATACCAACAAGGATGGTTTGTCGGATGGCGTAGAATGCGTTGAATTACTCGATGTTGCGTTTGATGCTGATTTGAATCGCAATGTTTTAGATTCCAATGTCTCTGACAAGACTTGTGGTGATGCGAATGGCGATGGTAGACCCAATGCGTGGACTTATGATGATGATGCGGATGGCGTGCCAGATAGTTTAGATGCTTCCCCGCTCAGAGCTATGGGTGGGAAACGTGATGGTAAAACCATTGCGGGCTTTGCCAACCAAACGCTTGATTTTCAACTAGATAAGGTCAATGCAGGTAAACCGACCTTTGTTGACTTCCAGATTCGTCCGACTAATTCCAAACATCTTGCCTATGCGAATAATGTTTTAGACTGGCCCAGCAATGACCGGGCCGGGCAAATCCAGCGCGTCAAAGATACAACCTTTCGAGAATTCAATGGCGACAGTCAGCCCAGTGATCCAAAGGATTCCAACGGCGACTTGCGCCTCCTCCCGATGCTGGAAATTGAAATCCCCTATCAACAAGGTACTGCTGGCGGTTTGCCTACCAAATGCAATGTTGCGGCGGGGAGTTGTCCCCAGGGCAACGACGATAGCGTAAATAGTTGGCTTGAAAATTGGCTCGACAAAACAGCCCTGGAAGATTATGGGATCTCAGTGCGAGCGAAGGATAACAAGGGTTCGTTGCTTGCTTATGTACCCCTTAATGTCATTAGCGACCCAAATGGCGATAACCCCGTGGCCTTCGCGGGCCGCATGTACTATCGCCCCAACACGGCGAACTTTGGGTTGACCCAGAAAGTCCGCCTTGTTTGGATGATGCAAGCGCTTACCGACCAATGTACCGCCACCCCCACTGATTTCATGAAGGATGCCGAGAGTGCTACCCGTTATGATGCATGGTGTAAAGATCCCAC
>Ga0316607_1000193_pt1 | contig 24687 bp, 15 predicted proteins | sample MIS2016062E_MG_FD_207674 | JGI IMG/M metagenome (GOLD analysis project Ga0316607, IMG submission 207674) | Microbial mat bacterial communities from Middle Island sinkhole, Lake Huron, Michigan, United States - MIS.2016.062E | ecosystem: Environmental > Aquatic > Freshwater > Lake > Sediment...
TGATCAGACAGCATATAGCGGGGATTTGAAAGATGATTAATTCTTTGCAGTCAGTCTTGACCAAAAAACTGGGATACAAGCCCCGTCATAAGCTTGACGGCTTTTTGCTAGAATACAGATAGTCGCCGAGCGGGCCTTGGGAGACTCGCTTCAGGACGTGGAGCGACGGTAAGACTACCGCTTGCGGAGCGCGTTGCTATGAAGCGTCAAGGAATCCTCGGACTTGATAGACGGGGAGGTATGTCAATCTTCAGTCTTGCTTATAAAGAACAGCCTGAAAACCTGATCGACTTTAGTCCAGGGATAAAAGGTAGTTGCAGGATAATCCAGCCTTGATTTACCGATCGTGCCGAATCATGTTAATACAGTGTTTTGGTGTAGTAAAATAGCACTTGTCGGTACAAGACATTAAAACCTACCCCCGGACTGGGGAAAGTTACGATCGAGGCAGCTCCTGGCAAGACGCTCGATAGCAGACCGCCATTTTGGCAACAGGATTGCGCCCGGAAGCCCACGCTGGCGCGGGATATTAAGGCCACAAAGTCTTAAGAATCCCCGCCTAGGCGAGACCGGAGAGTGTCCAAGCCCCTTGTCAAAACTAACGGTGTTAAGATATAAGTTGAAGATGTAGCTTCCCGAAAAAAATCTACAGGTATCTTGGGTAGCACCAATTTTGAGTAAATCGGAGTTCCGGTTTACTTCAGCTACTCCAGACCAGTGAATATCAGTTCAGTAGCCGTTAGCTCTAAGTGTTAAAGTTCACACCTTGGGATTCCCTAGTAAAGAGCTCTGTAAGTCCGCTGTTAAACATCCGATAGTAATATGGCGAGACTGTTCTTGGCGAAACTGCGACAAAAAGTGAGAGCCGGGAAGTTGTAATTACACAAGATTTAAACAATTCAAGAGGTATTATGAGCCAGCAGGTTATACAGCCGATGGTTAAGTTCCAGCGTCAGGTGCATTCTCTCGTCACGTCTAATATCATCCAGCCATCAGACAGCATTTGGAAGATTGCTCTGCTGTACGGTGACGAATGGTCGTACTGGAAACAGCAACTCCTAGAGTTTGACTTTTCCTTGCAAGACCCCGTGAGCGAGTTACTAGCCGTGGAAGCTTGGGACGAGGAATAGGGGAATAGTTTTGAGTTTTGAGTGAGCGAGTTTTGAGCTGAGGCACGCTCGCACGCTCGCATTGGAGGCAGAGCCTGGAAGGTTATTGGTAACAACTAACAAATAACCAATAACCAATAACAACTGTCAACTGTCAACTGTCAACGGTCAACGGTCAACTGTCAACTGACTTCCCTTAAAGGCAAGCTGCTAAAGCTTGAGCTAATTGTTGAGCTGTTTGAAAGCGCTCCCCTGGGTTAGCTGCTGTGGTTCGCAAAATGGTTTCTCGCAATTTCGGGGCGATCGTCGGAATATTGTCGAGCTTAAACCCATAACCACGAGCTAGTTTGCCGTAAAACTTTTGAGGGCCCTCGCCCGTAAGCAAAAAGATTAAAGTAGGCCCGATCGCATATAAATCCGACTGAGGGATGGGCTGTCCCCGGTCTTGTTCCGGCGCTGTGTAGCCCTCAACGCCGATGCGAGTCCCTGGAGGAGTTCCGATTTCTTTAACTGCGCCAAAATCGATCACCGAAATGCCATTGTCCCGGTGCCGTACCAGCAAATTAGCAGGTTTAATATCCCGGTGGACGAGGGGGGGTTTTTGAGAGTGAATGTAGCCCAAAACCTCACAGGTTTGAATCATCCACTCTAGGGCCTGTTGGGGAGGAACTGGGCCGTATTTATAGATGCGTTTTTCTAAATCCTCGCCGTGGAGCATTTCCATCACTAAGTATTTTTTGCCCCCTTCGACAAAAAAGTCGAAAAACTGAGGAATTCCCGGATGGTTGAGGGCTTTGAGTGTCTTAGCTTCTCGTTCAAACAGTTCTTGAGCTTTGGCTATTTGAGCCATGTCAGCATTCATTTCCTTGAGGACTACCAAAGAAGCTGCGGGCGAACTTCCGGGTTGTTGAGCTTTAGCCTTCTCTCGATCCCAGGCTAAAGTCGTTGTCCCCATACCGCCTTGACCCAAAGTTCGCAGCACTTGGTAGTGGCGGATTGTGCGATCGACTTTAATCGGTTCGCCACAGTGGATACAGAATAAATTACCCTGGGGGTTGCCCGCGTGGGTACACCGCGCAGTGGGGAGATTGACGGCTGGGTCTGTCTCAATTTTGCTGCCGAGTTGAATAGTAGTAACTTGGAAATGCAGAAGTGGGCCGCCCCGCGCCAATTGGATCAGGGCACCGTCGGAGATCCACCCCTGCTCGATCGACATACCGTTAACAAAAGTGCCATTTGTCCCGGAATTGACTAAATACCACTGACTAGAGGTGCCGCTCTTAACTTTTTGCAATTCCAGGTGCTGCCGCGACACTAAAGGATTGGGGAGCACAACGTGATTTTCAGGAGAGCGGCCGATGCGAACAATGGATTCGCTCTCAAAACTCCACTGTTGCAGGGGGATCTGTTGTTCTGGATCTAAAAGGGTCAGTAGCATTTTCAATGGATGTGGTTGAGCTCCGTTATTTGGCAGTGGCGGGCGATCGATAATTTACAGGTTTGAACAAGGAAGAAGCAAGAAGGAAGAAGGAAGAAGGAACAAGGAAGAAGGAAGAAGGAACAAGGAACAAGGAACAAGGAACAAGGAACAAGGAACAAGGAACAAGGAACAAGCAAGAAGCAAGAAGCAAGAAGCAAGAAGCAAGAAGCAAGAAGCAAGAAGCAAGAAGCAAGAAGCAAGAAGCAAGAAGCAAGAAGCAAGAAGCAAGAAGCAAGAGAACTTATGCAATAAGCTTTTTGATCATCCGTATTTTCCGTTTAATTAAATGGATTGACTTAGTTTCATCAAAAAACTCGGTAAAAGTTTGCACAACTCTAAAATCGAGATGCCCCTACCTGGGCCCGAATCACAATGGCTGTGATATTGTCGTGACCGTTGTGTTTGTTGCCTAGCTCTATTAACTTAGCAACTCCTTGCTCCAAATCAGCTTGTGGTTGCAAGAGGGGTTCGAGGTCGGTCTGCCAGTACGTTTCCAACAAATTATTGTCTGTTAGACCGTCGGAGGCCAAAATCAACAAAGTATCCTCGCACAAGTCGAAAAACTGCAAGTCGGGCTGGAGAAAATTACTGTCTCGTGGGCCGAGGGCTTGAGTCAGTTGATAGGCGTCGGGGCGGGAATAGGCAGTTTCCGGGTCAACCCCGCGCTGAATCTCCCGCTGGCCTACTTCGTGGTCTGAGGTGATTTGTTCCAGGGTTTGTCCCTTTCTGAGTCGGTAGAGACGGCTGTCGCCGACGTGGGCTACGGCGAATTTTGTGTCTTGAACTAAGACTGCGACAAGAGTTGTACCCATGCGGCCGCTGCCGGAACGGCAGTCTTTTTGGTTGATTTCAAAGATGGCTTGGTTGGCTAATAAAACTCCCTCGCGGATGGTTTCTGCGGTCGGCAGTTGATTTTCCCAACTGGTGAGAAAGAATTCTCTGAGGGTTTCAGCGGCTAATTGACTGGCTATTTCGCCACCATCGTGTCCGCCCATACCGTCGCAGAGAATGTATAGCCCTTTGCTGTGGCAGATGGGACCGAAGGATGTTTCGAGCTTGTTGATTTGAGTCCAGATGCTGAAAAAGTCCTCGTTGTGGTCGCGCTGGATTCCGACATTGGTGTGGCCTGCGTCTTCCAAGCGGTACATCTGCACGGGCATGGGCTGGGTTAAGACTTCGCCAGAGTCGGGGGTCAGCAAGTCGGGGCTGCCAAATTGGAAGCGTGTCGGGGTGGATGTTGCTACTGGTGAGGGTTGGAGTTTGAGGGGGATGGTCTCTAGGCGCGATCGCAATTCTTGTATTGTTTGGATCTCGCCTCTGTACAATTCTTGCAGCAGTTCGAGCAATGGGCCAAACTGAGTGCGATCGGACTGGTTAAATATCACCCGCCACAATTGCCCCAAATCTACCAGTTGCAGGTCTGAGTCGGCGGGTTCTGGATACAGACGTTGCAGCAGCAAAGAGGCTAAAGAGAAGGAAGAGTCGGGGTTGACCCGCAAATTTGTCAGTTCCAGCAAACTTTGGCGACAGCGCCAGGGTTCTAGGGCTGCCCACAGTTCTGTCATTTCGTGCAGCCAGTATAAAATTTGCTGGGTAGAAGTTTCGGGTTGACTCCACCGGTCTATGAGCAGTGGCCAGTGGGAGCAGTCTTCTAACAGCAGCACTGCTTGTTCGTTTTCTAACCAGCTATCGTGAATGACTGGCAGGTTTTGGGAGAATTCCCAGCGGAGAGCTAGATAAGGTTCGGCTATGCCAAGGCATAGCTTTGCTAGGGCGGAATCGGTCAAGTTTTCTCCTGGTTGTATTGCTGCTCTGTAGGGGGAGGCTCCTTTGGCGAAGCTGGCTGAATTTGCTGCTAGGAGGGCTTTGAGGGGTGACATTTGCAGCGGCTGACAGTCCAATACTGCTACGGCTAATGTGTCTGAGGGTTTTCTCGGTGGCAGGGTTTCTAGGAGTTGGTAGCGCTGCTGGCTGTCTAGATAGGTTCCGGCTGGCTGGGAAGGGATTAAATCTTCGGAGTTGGGGACGGGGAATTCTTGCTGGTTGGCGATCGGCTCTGGGGCGGTTGTGAAATTGCTTTCAGATCGGGTTATTTGGCTGTCTAGTGCTGTAGTATTGCTTTTTTGGTCTGTTTGAAAGGATGCGGGGTCGATCGCGCTGACGGCTGCCACAGCGTCGATTTCTGGGCTGCTGCATTCGTCGATTGGTGGTTGAGCTGGTGGTGCGACTGCTGTTGGGGGTTCGGCTGGGGTGGTTATTTCTGTTTGAATTGCGTCTGTTATGGGTTCAATGGAGTTGGCTATGGGGGTGCTTTCTGGAACAATGTCTGGTTTTTGTTGAAATTCGTCGGCCCTGACTGTTGGCAAATTCGATCGACCGAAAATAATTGCTTGCCAGACTTGACCTGTTGCGGTGCCACAATTCTGACATAATGCGGCGCTAACGGCGACTTGGGTGCCGCATTGGTGACAAGATTTGTATGTTAGGGAATTTCCGCATTGTTGACAAAACTTGTGTTGATTGGGATTTTCAAATTGGCAGCGGGGACAGAGGAGCATAGGGGTTAAGGAATTGGATATTGGCGATCGAATTTGAGAGTGGAGGAGTTTTGAGTTCTGGGTTTTGAGTTTTGGGCAAGACTTGCAACGGATGACTCCTGTCCTATGACTATTTTATCGGGATGAATTCAGAACGCAAATATTTTTTGGAACAGAGATGTTGGACTTTTGTTCTGGGCGCAACCCACAAGAAAGTTGATGTGTTGTAGAACAGGCATCTTGCCTGTTAAGCGAGGATATTGCAACCTATGAATTATATCAATTCCGGTTGTATTGGAATGATTAAACCACAGAGGACGCAGAGAGTACAGAGTTAGAGAAGAGAGAGATGAATAATTCCGATGCCAATAGATTTGATATTAGAAGGGAATTGCTGTAGAATCTTCTGGGAAAAAAGTCTCTCTGGCGATGGATTGAATGGTGGACAGGGGTACTTCACAGAAATATTTGCGCCGGAATTGTTCTTCTGAGACTGCTGCTAGGAATTGCGCTGCGGAGTGGGCGAGTTGCGGGGAATTTGAAGCTGAAAATTGGGTGGACTGGCTATCTAATAAGGGTTTGGAGATTGTTTTTCCTATGTTTTCGGTTTCGGGTTGTCTGGTGATGTGGAAAGCTCGATCGCGATCATTGACTTTGAAACCAAGATGGGTTAAGGTTTTTAATCCCAGTTGCAGGGATGTGTCGCTGATTCCGAGTTTTTGGCCCAGTTGCTGTCTGGTGACGGGTTTGCTGGTGCGGCTGAGGTATTTGGCGATGCCGATTAGCTGTTCCCAAATTTGCAGTGGGGGTACGGGTGGGGGTAATGTGTAGGCGATCGCCAGTTTTTGTTGATTGTGCTGTGCTTGTCTAAACCAGCTCCGCAGTTCATCCCAGCTTGTGGGGCATTCTTGGAGGACGATCGAGTTTTCGCGATCGCATATTTCCGAAGAATCAATTAGATTTTCAACTGGCATTTGAGATGCTAAGTTTTTGCTGGCTGCTAATAACTCTTCATCGTTATTTCCACTGCGCCAGTCTACAATCCAATCTATTTGATGGGTCGGGTTGATTTGGTTTTCGACCTTGCGGGAACGCACTGCTATCAGCCGCACTTCATACTTTTTTTCATAAGTATTAAAGTCTAGTTCCACTACAGCGTCACATCGGCCTTGAGGAATCTCATCTTGATAATGTCCCCACCAAATCCCGCGAAATCCCCGATCGCTAGATTCATCCCAAATTGTAAATTGTGTTTTGATATATTCTATTTTTTGTCCTTTCAAATCTTTGATTTTGTGATTCCAAACATTCTCAAACCAGCAGTTTTCAATTAGTATTTTTGGTGCAGGATTACCCAGGCCGCAGGGTTCGAGCAATTTCAGTTCTTGAAATAACTCTTTTCCTAATTCAGAGACTCTAATTGTGAGGTCGGCTTGAACGGGAGGGGCTGTTAAAGTGTCAGTGCTGTATTTCTGTCGCAGTTGCTGATTTACGGCATCGGTAAATAGGGGGATATTTTCAATTGGGAGACTCAAGCCGGCTGCGAAGGGATGGCCGCCGAATCTGTCTAATAAATGTGCTTGGTCTTTGACTAATTGGTAAAGGTCAATTTGATTGGCTGAACGGGCAGAACCTCTAGCTATTTTCGATTTTCGATTTTCGATTTTCGATTGAGTATCTGTTGGTAATTCTGGTTCTGAATCGGCGATGTCGAAGGATTCGATAAATTGTGTTTCTGGGGGATTTTCGTTGATTTCTGCTGTTCCTTCTGTGCTGAATAAAATTACGGGGCGGCCGTATTCTTGGGCGATTTGTCCTGCTACTAATCCTAATACTCCTACGGCCCATTGGGGGTCAGCGAGGACGATAACACTGGTGGTGGATAGGTCGATTTTGGCTAATTTTTCGGCGGCATCTTTGGCAACATCTTTTTGTAAAGATTTGCGACGAGTGTTGGCAATTTCGGTTAAAAGTGCTAGTTCTTCGCAGCGTTTTTTGTCACGGCTGGTGAGGAGTTCTACGCAGAAGCTGGCGTCGCCTTGGATGCGGCTGACGGCGTTAATTCTGGGGCCGAGTCCGAAGGAAATGTCGGTGGGGCGATCGCCATTTTTATTGCACAATTCGAGCAATTTTGCAACTCCCGGACGAGTGGGATTTTTTATTTGTTTTTGTAGTTGTTCTATTCCCAGTTGTGCTAGGTAGCGACAGTCTCCTGTGAGTTGGACTAAATCGGCGATTAATCCGATCGCCACTAAATCTAATAAGTCTTGTAAAGGACGCTGGGGAATATCTGGCCAAGTCTGATATAATGCTTCGATTAATTTGTAGGCTACGGCGACACCGGATAGGTGAAAGAGTTGATGATTTGAGGGAAAATATCGGGGATTGATGATGGCTGTTGCGGGAGGGCGATCGTCCGGCAAGGTATGATGGTCAGTGATAATTAGATCTATGTTTAAACTGTTGGCATATTCGATTTCGGCGATGTTTGTACTGCCGGTATCGCAGGTAATAATTAGGCTAATTCCTGATTTTTTTAATGCGTCTATTCCAGGAATATTCAGGCCGTGAGATTCGGTTAAGCGGTTGGGAATATAATAAGTTAGTCGGTCATTTTGAGGGAAAAACTGGCCGAGTCCATCCCAAAGTACGGATGTTGAGGTGATACCATCGGCGTCGAAGTCTCCCCAAATTGCGACTTGTTCATTATGGTTGCGTGCTTGCTGGATTCTGTCTATTGCCCAGTTCATTTCTTGCCCAAATTCCCAGGGACTTGCTGGTTGATAAAGTTTGGGATTTAAGAATCCGGGTATTTGTTCGGGGTTTTGAATTCCTCTATCCCAAAGGAGTGCGGCGGCATAATTTCCAGGGAGTTCTGGTGCGTGTTTGTTGACAGCTTGGATTAGCCAAGCTGGAGGTTGGGGTAAGGGTTGAGTTTGCCAGTTTTGAGGTAGTTCAGTCATCCGATTTTAGATTGCGACATTCTGTCATTCTGAGTATAGCGAAGAATCTCAGAGATGCTTCACTATTAAATAAATATTTCATCAATTATAGCAATATTTGGTAGCCAATCTATGGAATTTTCTACAGCAATATTCGCTAAGGAAGCTTTGGTATCTTGAGTGCGATTACAGCGAGTGGCGAATGGACAGGTGTCGCAAAGATTGGAACTAATGTCTACTTGGGGTAAGAATTCGCCTTTGTCGCTATAGCGCTGTCGCCAGTCGGTTAGCTGGTGCAAGAGGTTGGTTAAATCTTGTTTTGTGCGATCGTGCTCTATTTGACTATAACTAAATGTGAGGCTTTGTGGCGGTTCTTCTCCTTGCAATTGGACAAACCAATATGTCATCGAGACTTGTTCGGGCGAATAGTCGCTGGTTTCTACTAACACATATAAATAGAGGCGAGTTTGCCAACTTTGGGCGATCCACTGCGATTTTTGAGGGCGGGGATAGGTTTTCCAGTCGAGAATTTGAGCTTGGTTGGGTTCTGCTATTAGCAAATCGTAGATGACGGTGAATAGGTAATTTTGAAAAATTAGGGTGCGGGGATGTTCGGCTTGGCGGAAGGTTTTGTTGTCCTTTTCTGACGGGAAAAAAAGATCGGGGGCGCTATTGACAAATGCTACGAGACAGCGTTGCATTTCGATGTCTGGTTGGCCGATGAGTGCGATCGGCAATCCGAGTTCTCGCTGCTGCATTAATAGGTGAAAGCGGCTACCCCATTCGAGTTTTTCTTTGTGTTCTGGGGAGGTGTGGGAGGCGAGGAGTTCTAGGTAGCTGTACTGGAATTTGCGGGGGCATTCTTGGAGGATTTTGAGTTGGGTTTGGGAGAGTCGAAACATTTTTTGATGTATGATTTTAGGTGTGATATTTTTGATGATTATACTTGAGGCGATCGGTCTTTTTTTACCGCAGATTTCGGCAGATGACGCAGATGAACGCAGATAAATTAGGGCCAGATTTTTTGGGGATGAGATGTATTTGTTTTTTGGGGCAAAAGTGCGATCGCACTAATAACGTAATTCTGTCATTCTGAGTGAAAGGAAGAATCTCAAGCCTTATTCTGTCATTCTGAGTGAAAGGAAGAATCTCAAGCCTTATTCTGTCATTCTGAGTGAAACGAAGAATCTCAAGCCTTTGCAACACCATGACAATGCGTAAGTCCTAATTATATAATGATTCATACCATTAACGGTGAAGCCAATGCGTTTTGATACCTACATCCAGTCAATTCAGAGCAATCTCCAGCGGGGAAGCGAGCGCACCCATTACCCAACTATCAAGAATTTACTCGATAATCCGGCTGCTAGTCTCGCAGCAATCATAGAAGAAAAAGGTAATAAAGCTGGTGTTCCCGATTTTACTGTTAGGCGCAGGGATTTACTCGTCGGTTATGTGGAAGCTAAGGATGTCGGGTTAGATTTGAATCCTATTGAAAAAACCGAACAGTTGCAGCGATATCGAGAATCGTTAAACGGTAATTTAATTCTCACCAATTATCTAGAGTTTCGCTGGTATGTTGATGGCAAATCCAGATTGACCGCAGTTTTAGCCAAAAGAATCGGTGACGAAATTACGCTTTGCAACTCTGACAAAACTATTGAATTAATCGAGGGATTTCTTAACTACAATGGTGCAGCCATTAACAGTCCCGAAGATTTGGCAAAACAGATGGCGCGATTAACTAAATCAATTCTACTCGCTACAGAATCAGCTTTGCAAATAGAAACTGAAACCGGAGAATTACATCAACTAAAACGCGGTTTTAATGAGATATTACTGCCAGATCTCAACGATGCGGCTTTTGCAGATATGTACGCTCAAACTATTTCCTACGGTTTATTTGCGGCGCGAGTCGGTCACGCTCAAAATCCCGGAAATCAACTTTTTGACCGCCGGACAGCGGGTACTTACATCCCAGCGACTAATCCGTTTTTGCGCCGATTATTTAACAGCATTATCGAGACGGATTTACTCGGTAAAATTAACTGGGCAATAGACGATTTAGTCGAGCTACTAGGGCGAGTTGACATGACTGCTATTCTCGAAAACTTTGGTAGTCGCACTCGCCAATCCGATCCAGTTGTTCATTTTTACGAAACCTTTCTGGCAGCTTATAATTCTGCTTTGCGGAAAAGTCGCGGCGTTTACTACACTCCTGAACCCGTTGTCTCGTATATTGTTCGCTCTGTCGATGCTATTCTGAAAAACCGTTTTAATCTGCCTTTAGGATTAGCTGATAATAGCAAAAATCCAGATACGCAACAGCCGCGAGTTCAAATTCTAGATCCCGCAACGGGTACGGGTACTTTCCTTTACGGAGTTGTCGATCGCATTTATCAAAACTTGGAAGATATGGGAATATCTGGGAGTTGGAATCAGTATGTACAGGAGAATTTATTAAACCGATTATTTGGTTTTGAGTTGTTAATGGCTCCCTATGCGATCGCACACCTCAAACTCGGTTTGCAACTGCAAAATCTCGGCTATGAGTTTAGAAATAAGCAGCGGTTAGGAGTTTATCTCACCAATACATTAGATGAAGCTTTAAAAAAATCCGAGGTTCTCTTTGCTCAATTTGTGGCGCAAGAAGCTAACGAAGCTTCAGCAATTAAACGGGATGTCCCGGTGATGGTTGTGTTGGGAAATCCGCCTTATTCTGGTCATTCTGCTAATAAAAGTGAATGGATAGCAGGATTGGTAAAAGATTACTATTATGTAGATGGTTTACCGCTGAAAGAACGCAATTCTAAATGGCTGCAAGATGATTATGTAAAATTTATTCGTTTTGGACAGTGGCGAGTCAGTCAAACGGGGTTTGGTGTTTTGGCTTTTGTGACTAATCACGGCTATCTAGACAATCCTACTTTTCGGGGAATGCGTCAAAATTTGATGCAAACTTTTACTGATATTTATGTTTTAGATTTGCACGGTAATTCTAAAAAGAAAGAAGTTTCTCCTGATGGTTCGCCTGACCAAAATGTGTTTGATATTCAGCAGGGAGTCAGTATTGGTATTTTTATCAAAGAACCTGGTAAGTCTACTCCTGCAAAAGTTCATCATGCGGAATTATGGGGAAGTCGAACTTCTAAATATGAAATTCTCAATCAGTTAGATATCGAGAAAACTGAATGGGTGGCTGTTGAGCCTCGGCAACCCGAATATTTATTCATTATACAGAATATCGATTTAAGAACCGAGTATAACAGCGGTTGGAAGTTGACCGAAATTTTTCCAGTTAATACACTGGGATTTCAAACTCATCGCGATGACTTTGCCATTGAGTTTGAAAGGGAAGATATCAATAAAAAGTTACAAGATTTCAGGAATATCAAAATATCAAACAAGGAAATTGAGGAAAAATACGATCTCAAAGATAACCGTGATTGGAATCTAGAAACTGCCCGACAACAAATTCGCCAAAATGAAAACTGGGAAAAATGGCTGATCAAATGTTTATATCGTCCTTTTGATTGGCGTTTTTGCTACTTTAGCACTGTAGCGATGGACTATCCTAGAACTGTTTTGCAACAGCACATGATGAAAGAAAACCTCTCTCTAAATGTAGTCAGACAAACCAAAGCTGCTGAATGGGGACACGCACTGGTTGCTGATAAACCAACTCCTGCATTATACGTTGAGATCAAAGATGGTTGTAATGCTTTCCCCCTTTACCTCTATCCTGATACTAAAAACGAACAGGGTAATTTATTCACCGATCGCACTCCCAATTTCTCCCAAAACTTTCTCAACGCAATTCGTGAAAAATTAGGCTATATACCAACTCCCGAAGCAATCTTTTATTACGCATATGCTGTCTTTCACAGTCCAACTTACCGCCAGCGTTATGCAGAATTCCTGAAAATAGACTTTCCCCGCTTACCCTTAACTTCCGACAATGAACTTTTCACAACACTCGCTAAAAAAGGTGAGGAATTGGTAGCACTGCACTTGATGAAATCGCAAAAATTAAATAAAGTCATTACCAAATATCCTGTCAGCGGCGATAATGCTGTTACTCAAGTTACTTACAATGAATCGGAACGGCGGGTTTATATTAACAAACAGCAATATTTTGAAGGTATTTTCCCCGAAGTTTGGGCGTTTAAAATAGGTGGATATCAAGTATTGGATAAATGGCTTAAAGACCGCAAAAAAGCAAATCGCAGTTTATCTTTTGATGAGGTTCTGCACTATCAGCGCGTCGTAGTTGCGATGAAAGAGACAATGCAAATTATGGCTGAAATTGATGATGTGATACCTGGTTTTCCTTGGGAATAGCTACTCCTTGATCCTGCGGCGGTTGAAACCGGGGCAATGGTTCGACTTCGCTCACCAACCGCCACGGGGGGATTGCCCCTACGCAAACTTTCGTCCTAGCAGAGAGGGACTAAGAAAGCAGCGTATTAAATATCGCGATCGCACTTTCCCCCACCCCATTTACAAATTCCCAATTTGTTGAGCAAACCACATCGCCGCCGTCCCATTTCCCTGATTCAACATTTTCAAAGTCTCCGATAGCAAAGCAATTGGCAATCCCTCAAGCGCACCGGAAATTTCACATTCCTGATATTTCCCATTCTCGTCCAATCGAAATGCTAAAACTCTCTCGCCATTAATATCTACTACCCAATACTCAGGAATTCCCAAAGCAGCATACAACCGCTTCTTTTGATCTAAATCGCTCGCCAAAGTAGTATCAGAAGTTTCTATCACTAAATCGGGAATTCGCGATTGATTCAGATTAATTCGGCGCGGTTCCCCTTTTTGCCACTGGATGAAATCTCCGCCGACATATAAAATTCTATCTGGCGCACCTCCTCCCACCTTTGGCTTCTCAATTACACATCCACCCAAATCATCGAAAGCTTGTCCTCCTTTGCTGACAAACCAGGTGTAAAACACCAGAGTCAACAGGTTGTTAAATCTGGCGTGATTAATTCCTTCATTACCCATGTCTATCCAAAGATATCCTTCATAAAAAAATATTCTGGCTTCCTCCAAAGACGGATCTTCGCAGGCTGCTACATAATCTTCCCACGTCGCGGCTTGCCATTGGGGAATTTCGCTCACTTGAGACACGATGAATTTTGGAGTTGTGTAAGTCATGATTGAAAAGCAAATTAAGGATAATTTTATCCTAACTGAAGTTGATATTTATTTGCTGGGTGCCCAGAAACCGGGTTTTTGCGAAAATACTCGTTACAGCCCGCAAAAAACGCAAAAAACCCGGTTTCTTTGATTTTGATCCGGTGTTGATCGAATTTATTATATAAGTAGGGGCGGGTTTTACCGACAATAATTGTCTAAAATCGATCATCTTTTAAACCCGCCCCCACCCAACGGCAAATCCAGAAACCGGGTTTTTGCGAAAATACTCGTTACAGCCCGCAAAAACCGCAAAAAACCCAGTTTCTTTGATTTTGATGCGGTGTTGATCAAATTTATTATATAAGTAAAGTAGGGGCGGGTTTTACCGACAATAATTGTCTAAAATCGATCATCTTTTAAACCCGCCCCCACCCAACGGCAAATCCAGAAACCGGGTTTTTGCAAAAATATTCGTTACACACCGCAAAAACCCCAAAAAACCCGGTTTCTTTGATTTTGATGCGGTGTTTATCGAATTTATTATATAAGTAAAGTCTTGTAGGGGCGGGTTTTACAGACAATAATTGTCTAAAATCGATAATCTTTTAAACCCGCCCCCACCCAACGGCAAATCCCCATCTACCTGTAGGGGTCTGTTTATGAAGCAATTGGGCCGGGGCGGGTTTTTGAGATTGTTGGTTTGAGGCGATGATGGTTGGTAAAACCCGCCCCTACAGCCAATAATAAATCACTCTTTTGTCAAGACAAAAACACTTCCTTACATTCCCGCGCCCAATCCGCAAATCGCTATCCAAATAAGTAATATCCAGCCATCCCTGCTGTTCCCGTGCATCCAGCCCGAAATCTACAGCAGTGAACTTTTTACCCGACTCAATCTCATTGATGAATTTAACGGGAGATTCATAGCCAATCAAGCTGCGTAAACCTAAAATTGACCGCTCAAATTTTACCTGCACTCGACGTTCTGAAGTTGCTTCAAATTTTGCCGCTACGCTAACTATTCCCTCTAAATAAGGCAATCCGTAAAGTTCAGCAATGTTATAAATTTTAGATTCTTCAACTCGGATACATTGATAAATTTGACCCAGTTTTAACAAGGGAAAACCGTCAAGATTCAGTAGTGCGCGGCTGGTGGTGTATAATAACCGCCAATCGCCATTTAAAAGCTCTGTGGCTTCCACAGGGCGAGGTGTTGGGTTGTAATCTTCCAATTGGGCGATCGCACTTAAAATCGCTTGTTTGTCGCTAGCCGTCGCCAGCAAACCGCGATTTTTACCGGCAATTATTTCTAAGAGTCCAGATTTTCCAATCATAATTTTGTTGGGTTGACTGTTGACGGTTGACTGTTGACTGTTGGCTGTTGACTGTTATAAAATAACCCTTCGACCCTTCGACTCCGCTCAGGGCACGGCAAATAACCAATAACTAATCACTCCTTCGACTCCGCTCAGGGTACGGCAAATAACCAATAACTAATAACCAACAACTAAGATATCAAACTTCACCAAATAGAGCAGAGTTCGATACAGGTATGCTAATTCTTGCTCGTTTTTGGCATAGAGTCTGATAACTTCCCCGACGCTGACAGCACCTTCTTGCTTAATTGTATCCAAGATCTCCATCTGAATGCTAACAGATATTCTCCTGTCTTGACCAAAACTGGTAAACCAAATGGTTTGTAACTGCTTCAAAAGTTCCGGTGTGGCTATTCCCCCCAGACTCAATATCATATCATTGCTTAAAGTTCTAGTCGAATAATGGCTTAATACCCGAAATGGATCGTCACCCAGGGGATCAGGTGGCATTCCCGCTTTCACAGGTGCTGATTCCGGTGCAGAAAGGCGAATTTCTGCTAATTCCCGCCACAACTTTTCATAAGCCGCAATTACCACTTTCCAATCATAAATCTCTCTCACTCTTTGTCTGGCATTTTCGCCCATCCGCTTTCTCAATTCACTGTCTGCAATTAATTGGCACAAAGCGCGAGTGCAAGCATCAATATCAACTGCTGTGGCTAGGGAAGTGTGGCCCATGTAAGTCGGCCAATTCAAACTACCGTCGAGATAATTTATGGCTAAATCTAAACAAGATTCCGGTGGCGGGATGAGTGTGGGAATTCTGAAACCATCTATTTCGTGGCGGACTGATTCTTTATATCCATTCCAATCGGAGACAATGGCCGGCAATCCATTCGCCATCGCTTCAATTGGCGTGAGTCCAAAGGTTTCTTGAATGTTGTCTGAAAGCGAAATGAAAATATCGGCAGCAGACCAAATATTTACTCTAATTTCTGGCTTTCTCCCGTCTAAAAAAATAGTATTTACTGAGGGACAAAAAACTTTCGCGCTGTTTTTAAAGTCGGGTTCTTCTCTCGGATCTTCGATCCAACCGGCTTGGATTAAGTGAATTTTAGTCTTGGTTTGTTGCGCCGCGCGTTCCAGGGCGATGTACATTGGTACTGGATGAGCTTTGGCGGAAAAAGTTAATCTGCCGACAAATAATACGACAATATCGTCGGGAGAAATGTCGAGCTCTTGTCGCTGTTGGCGGCGCATATTAAGTGCATCCACACCCTGCGGAAACGCGCTGCAATCCACTCCTAGCGGAATAATTGGCAATTTGACCAAAATTTCTGATTGACCGCCTGTACGCTCAGCTAGATACTCAGACCACGTAGTCATAACTCGTTCAACTGTAGTTTTCACGGCGGCAGATGTGCAGATGAGGGCATCCCAAGGCTGCACCGGTGCGGTTACTAAGTTACCGATCGATTCCATGACGTACTTGGTAGCAATTGTGTGGGTAACGCCGCAAATGCTGTAGGCCCGCTGATTGACAAATCTACGCCCCCAAACCAGATCTGCAAGGGCGGGATCGGGTCGATAAATTGTACCAGGTTGAGATAGCAAATCGGGTCGATCTTTCTTGATCCACCGGACTTTCCGAGGTTGAGAAAGCCAGGGCTGAATGCGGGTACAAAACTCTTGAAATGTTGCTTCGCTGTCGGCGCAACAGTAGAGAGAGTCAGCACTTCCGTGTTGGACTAAGCTTTTGAGAAACCCTTCTCCGGCTGAATGACGCCCCAGAAGCCTTTGGCCACCTGTGTCGTAGCCGTCTTTGCTATATAAAACCGCCGCTGTTATGTCCATTCTGAGATTTCTTGTCCTTGACGCAAGTTGCAGAGATTTTCACTGAGAAATTTTTGATGTTTCAGAATCGATCAAAGCTCTACTCTCAAACAGTTTGAGCTTTTGAGACTGGATGTGTAGAGTGGATTCGATCGACTCAATCGATCGCCATGTATCCAACGATCTTTTCACAACTATGGTTTCAAATTAAAATATTACTGCAAAAATAGAATTACTAAGGGCTGATTTATGTTAATCTAGCGCCCAAGGAAGCGTTCGATCGCCTTGACCATAAGCCATCGTACCTCGATCCGGAACCAAATGCAGCCTGTGGTATAATACCTTAGCCCTGCTAAATACCGGATTTTACGAGGCTAGATCGAAGGAGTAGTCAGTTAGTAAATTAGCTCAAGTCGATCGCATCTTTGTACTCACAAACCGAGAATTATGTACAACCCATCTCTGCGCCAAATACCTCGCCATTTGCCTGCGGACGTAATTCCATTAAAGCAGCAATCTTCTCTTTTAGACTGGTTAGAATCTAACAATCGCCTATTAGCAAGAGATCTTCAAGAACCCGACTATCTGCACGAAGAAGAAATCGCGGAATTGATGGCCGTTGACGACAATCCTTACGACGACCTTGAAGATGAAGAATCTGGAGATGATGTCGCAGCAGGCGACGAATAGCTACTAGAAGGATGAAGGAATTAACCAGGACAAACAGCAGAAAAAAACTCACAACTTTCTCAACAGTCTGTGCCGCGCCTGATTCCCTAATTGTCAATTGCTGATTTTCCAATGGTGTGTGTGATGAGGAGTTTTATGGATAACTTTTTGGATGAGAAAGTTTCTTTGAGTATGCCCTTTAAACTTACAGGCAGGAATTTATTCCTACTGCTGGGTTTGGGGCTGGGGATTGCAGCTATCGGTTTAGATTTGGCATCTGGTAGATTGTGGAATTCACCTGCATCGCTATTTATGCCCCTAGTTGTTTGTGCTTTAGTTGCATCCGGTTTGGGCTATGTAGTTGTGCCTTTACTTCAAAAACTCAAAGCAGGACAAATAATTCGCGAAGACGGTCCCCAAGCCCACTTTAAAAAAGCGGGAACGCCGACAATGGGAGGAGTGTTTTTTGTACCGGTGGGGGTTGTAGTCGCTTTGCTGTGGTCTAGGTTTAACTCAGATGTTGTGGCCGTATCGACTTTAACTTTAGCTTACGGTTTTATTGGCTGGCTGGATGACTGGCAAATTCTGCGCCGTAAGTCGAACAAAGGTATTTCTCCTCGGAAGAAATTGGCTTTGCAAATAGGTTTTGCTGCTCTATTTTGTCTGTGGCTGATGTTTCATCAACCAACGGTTTCTACGAATATTGCTTTGCCTTTTGGCATTGTATTGCCTTTAGGTTTGCTATTCTGGCCACTGGCGGGTTTTGTACTGGTTGCCGAAAGCAATGCTACTAATCTTACCGACGGGGTTGACGGGTTGATGGGAGGTTTAGGGGCGATCGCACTTTTGGGATTAGGTGCATCTGTAGCTTCAAATTCACCAGAATTAATGATATTTTGCGTCTGCATGAGTGGCAGTTGTTTGGGTTTTCTAGCTCACAACCGCAATCCAGCCAGGATATTTATGGGTGATACAGGTGCCTTAGCCTTGGGAGGTGCGTTGGGTGCGGTAGCTTTATTAACTAATAGCCTTTGGGTATTATTAATCATCAGCGGGATTTTCTTTGTAGAAACGCTGTCAGTAATTGCTCAAGTAGGTTATTACAAAGCTACAAAAGGCCCGGATGGCATCGGGAAGCGTCTGTTAAAAATGGCTCCGTTGCATCATCATTTAGAGTTGTGCGGCTGGTTAGAAACTAAGGTGGTTGGCATCTTTTATTTAACTAACGGGGTTCTGGTGATTCTTGTGTTGACGGGAAACAGTTAACAGTGGATTTGGGAACGGATTGTGCAGGGGATGTAAGAGATATTTTCTATTCTCAATAACAGGCAAGATGCCTGTTCCACAATTCAAAGGTAGTTGTGGAATGGGCATCTTGCCCGTTTAAGGCTCCGAAGTTATAATTGTGAGAATTGATATCCTCAGTTAATACAAGGGAAATTAATAACGCTTTTTAATTATTTGAACGAACCGCGAAGACGCGAAGAGCGCGAAGGAAGAGTTGTTTTTGAATGATTAAAATGTTTTTACCGGAAGTTTCGGTGGTAGTGCCAATTTATAACGGCGAGGCGGATTTGCCGGATTTAATCGAGTGTTTACGATCGCAAACTTATGCACCAAACAAAGTAGAATATCTCTTAGTAGACAACAAAAGTGGCGATCGCACTTCAGCAATCCTCGAAACAGCAGCCTCTAACCCCCCCTCAGTCCCCCCCTTGGTAAGGGGGGGAAGTAAGATAGTAGTTTCTAACCCTACTTTGGTAAGAGGCGGAGGCAATTTGGATAGAATAACTATTCGCCACCTCACCGAAAACCAGATTCAAAGTTCCTACGCCGCCCGCAATAAAGGAATTCACGGCTCAAAAGGTGAAATAATTGCCTTTACCGATGCAGACTGTCGCCCGGAATCTGACTGGTTGGAAAATTTAGTTAAGCCATTTGTTGACTTGGAAGTAGGAATTAGCGCCGGGGAAATAGTCGCATTACCTGGTAAAACTATCTTAGAACAACACGCCGATCGCCAAAATACTTTATCTCAAAAACATACACTAGCTCACCCTTTTTGTGCATACGGTCAAACCGCCAATTTAGCTGTACGCAAGCAAGTGTTAGAAACAGTAGGTTTATTTCGCCCCTACCTCACCAGCGGCGGCGATGCGGATTTGTGCTGGCGGATTTTGCGAGAAACATCCTATAAATTGTATTTTGCTGAAAGTGCGATCGTCCGACACCGACACCGTAATACAATAAAACAGTTACAAAGTCAATGGTATCGGTACGGCGAATCTAATAAATATTTGCACGAAATCCACGGTGTCGATTTGATGCGAGAATTGACAACAGGAGAATATTGTTATCGGCTGGCGAGGTGGCTATTTAAGGAATTGCCGATCGCTCTGGTCAAAAGCGCGTTAGCCCAAGCCGATCTGGTAGACTTGTTCAATACGCCGATCGGTCTAGTCAATGTTAGGTCAAGGGCGATCGGACAGCTAAGAGCGAAACTTCCCGAATCAGCTTGGGAAATCGAGCGGTTTTAATATTTTAGAGCAATAGTGCGATCGACCGTTCTCGCTTTGTATACAACCTTGTTTATAAATAAGTAAAAACACTGATACTTCGAGTCCGCTGGCGATATTATATCAAATCCGTTGGTATAGTCCTGTATTCATCTCTCTCATCTCCTCCTCTGCGCCCTCTGCGCTCTCTGTGGTTAAATCATTCCGATGCAACCGTAAACGATATTATAAGTAGAGTTTATCGGTACAGATAAATATGCTGAATCAGAAATATGAAATTTTAATGCAATACTTAATATAAAATTAATAAGTCTATGCTGAAGCACCGGATCCAACGGCTGCAAGGAACTCCCAGGCACTCGCAGAAATTCTCTCTAATTCAGTCCGGGACCCACAAATAACAAAGAAACCGGGTTTTTATGCGTTTCTGGGTGCTGTGACGAAGTTTTATCGTAAAAACCCGGTTTCTGACTACCCGTGCGTAAGTCCGATAATTCTGCCTTCTGGCTTTCCACTGCTGTAGTCAGCGCGATCGAGACTATTCTCAGATTCTTAAATTTTTGTAACCTTCACAGGTAATGCCGATGGCTCAAATCTTACTCCAGACAGTTTGGTTTATACCTTGCTATCCACTCATCGGCGGAGTTCTGTCGATGCTGTGGTTTCCCGCTGTCACCCGTCGCACGGGGCCCAGACCATCCGGTTACGTGAACGCCATCTTAACATTCTTCGCTTTCCTACACGGCGCGATCGCCCTCACAGCTATCTGGAACCAACCGGCGCAACACCAGTTGATTCCCTGGCTGAATGTAGCAGGTTTAGACTTAACCATTCCCGTAGAAATCTCTGCTGTCACCGTTGGGGCGACAGTTTTGATTACCGGATTGAACTTGCTGGCCCAGATTTATGCTTTCGGTTACATGGAAATGGACTGGGGCTGGGCTAGGTTCTTTTCCCTGATGGGGCTGTTTGAAGCGGGGATGTGTGGCTTAGTGCTGTGCAATTCCCTGTTCTTCAGTTACATGATTTTGGAAGTTCTCACTTTGGGCACCTACCTGTTAGTCGGGCTGTGGTTCAATCAGTCTTTGGTGGTGACAGGAGCCCGCGACGCTTTCTTAACCAAGCGGGTGGGAGATTTATTCCTGCTGATGGGAGTAGTCGCAATTCTGCCGCTGGCTGGAACTTGGAATTTTGACGAGTTGGCTGTTTGGGCCCAGACTGCAAAGATTGACCCCACTGTAGCGACGTTGTTGGCTTTAGCTTTGATTGCGGGCCCGATGGGTAAATGCGCTCAGTTTCCCTTGCACCTGTGGCTGGATGAAGCGATGGAGGGCCCGCTACCGGCAACGATTTTGCGGAATACCGTAGTTGTGGAAACCGGTGCTTGGATTTTGATTAAGTTGCAGCCGGTGATTGCTTTGTCGCCGATCGGACTGAAGACAACTATTATTGTAGGTGCTGCGACGGCGGTTGGTGCTTCCTTAATTGCGATCGCCCAAATCGACATCAAGCGCACGCTTTCCTATATAGTCAGCTCTTACATGGGCTTAGTATTCATCGCCGTCGGCACCGGACAAACCGAAACAGCCCTGACATTGATCTTTGCCTACACCTTAGCAATGGGTTTGCTGGTGATGAGCATCGGTTCGGTAGTTTGGAACAGCGTCACTCAGGATGTCCGAGCTCTCGGCGGTTTGTGGGGAAAGCGGCCAATATCGGCGATATCGTTTATTGTCGGTAGCGCTGGATTGGTTGGATTGCCGCCCTTCGGCTGTTTTTGGGCTTTATCAGAATTAGCATCTGGGCTTTCGGAATTTCACCCTTTGCTGTTAGGAATAGTGCTGTTTGTAAACGGTGTAACTGCTTTTGGTTTGGTGCGCGTCTTCGGTTTAGTTTTTGGCGGCAAACCGAAGCAAATGACCGAACGTTCGCCGGAAGTTCACTGGCCTTTTATCTTACCAATGACTATTTTAATGGGCTTTACTTTGCACGTTCCGCATTTGCTGGCAGCGTGGCAGTTATTGCCTTGGGCAAGTTTGAATTATACCGCAACTGGACTGGTAGTTTTGTCAAGTGCGATCGGCATCGGTGCAGGAGCATTTGTTTACCTGAACGAGAAATGGGAAAAACCAGTGCAAATTGGTTCTCAAGCCCTGCAAGACTTTTTTGCCTACGACTTTTACACCGCCCAACTTTACCGGGTGACAGTGATCTTTGCCGTCGGTTTAGTTGCTCAAGTTATCTCTTGGGTCGATCGCAATATTGTTGACGGATTCGTAAATCTCATAGGTTTGGCAACTGTTTTCGGAGGGCAAAGTCTCAAATACAACGTTACGGGTCAAACTCAGTTTTACGCCTTGACAATTCTGTTCGGAGTTGCACTTTTGGGACTGATAGTAAGCTGGCCGCTGCTAGCTCGCCTGTCGCTGATTGTCGGCGGGTAAATAGATCTAAGATTTAAGATTTTAGGTGACACTTTTAATCTAAAATCTTAAAAACATGAAGTCTTTAACCAAGATTTCCAAATCGATCCAACAAGGCAGCATTAATGAACTCAAATAACAGACAATTCAATCTTTCCCGGCGCAATTCGTTCAAATTTGTCGCAGGTGCGATCGGTACAGGGATACTCGCAGCAGGAGTAGGGGCTGATTTTGCAGCACCCGAACCAGCAATTGCTCAAAATGATTTGACTCCCGATGCAGCTTTGAAAAAGTTAATGGACGGAAACAAGCGGTTTGTTGACAGAAAACGCCAAAATCCCAACCAAGATTTAGTTCGCCTCGCCGAAGTTGCCAAATCTCAAAAACCCTTTGCTGCGATTCTCGGCTGTGCAGATTCCCGCTTTCCCTCCGAGATCATCTTCGATCAGGGATTGGGAGATTTATTTGTCTGTCGCGTGGCCGGAAATGTGGCTACCCCAGAAGAAATTGGCAGCCTGGAATTTGGCACCCTGGTATTGGGAGCAAAAGTCCTTGTGGTAGTCGGGCATAAAAGGTGCGGTGCGGTAGACGCAACCATCAAAGGAGCTCAAGTTCCCGGTCAAATTGGCAGTTTGCTCGACGCAATTAAGCCGGCTGTAGAAAGCTCGAAAAGCCAAGGGGGCGATCGTCTAGAAAATGCCTCAAAAGCAAATGTTTTGCTGCAAGCTAACAGGTTGAAAGCATCTCCAGTTATCTCTAAGTTAATTGAGGAGAAAAAACTGAAAGTTGTTGGTGGATACTACGATTTAGACACGGGTGCAGTCAATATTCTGGTTTAGTCGTGATGCAATTTGGGATTGATAATAGGGGAAATTTTAACATCTAAAATCTCAAATTATCAAACACAAAAGCGTGCAAAATAGATTCTTTACTCTTCACTCTTCACTCTTCACACTTTAATTATGCTTAGTGCCTTGCTCTGGTTGCCCGCGTTGGGCGCTGCGGTAGTCGGGTTCTTGCCCGGAAACATCAATGGGATGCGCCTGCGTTCAATAGCCTCGGCTTTTGCTGTTGCTGTTTTCCTGTTGAATATCTGGCTGCTGACTCAATTCGATCCAGCCAATTCGGGACTGCAATTTCAAGAATATTTGCCTTGGATTCCACAATTAGGTTTGAGCTACAATTTGGGAATTGACGGCTTGTCTTTGCCGCTGCTGGTTTTAAGTGCATTACTGACGCTATTAGTCATTTATGGCACGGGCGAAAAGATGGCTCGGCCCCAGCTTTACTACGCTTTGATTTTGCTAATCAATGCGGGTGTGGCGGGTGCTTTGATGTCTCAAAACCTACTGTTGTTTGTACTTTTTTACGAACTAGAATTAATTCCTTTTTACCTATTGATTGCGATTTGGGGTGGCAAGCAGCGAGAATACGCTGCCATGAAGTTTCTGATCTACACGGCTGTTTCAGGACTTTTGGTGCTGGCAGCATTTTTAGGTGTTGCTTGGTTGAGCGGCTCTTTAAACTTCGATTACAGTGCAATTCATACTCAAGATTTCTCCTTCAAAACACAATTGATACTGTTAACAATTGTGCTACTTGGGTTGGCAATCAAAGTTCCTTTAGTACCCCTACACACTTGGCTACCGGATGCTTACGTCGAAGCTTCGCCAGCAACCGCAATTCTGCTGGGCGGTATTTTGGCGAAGTTGGGAACTTACGGCTTAATTCGGTTCGGCTTGCAGATGTTTCCCGAAACTTGGTCAATTATCGCTCCCGGTTTGGCGATTATCGGCACTGTGAGCGTGATGTACGGGGCTTTGAGTGCGATCGCCCAAAAAGACATCAAACGCATGGTAGCCTATAGTTCGATCGGACATATGGGATACATTCTTGTTGCTTGCGCCGCCGGCACAAAACTCGCATTAATCGGCGCAGTCGGACAAATGGTAAGCCACGGCTTAATTTTAGCTTTACTGTTTTATTTAGTAGGTATCATCGAAACCAAAGTCGGCACGCGAGATTTGGACTTGCTCAACGGCTTGATGAATCCGATGCGGGGTTTACCGACAGCAAGTTCGCTGTTAGTTTTGGGCGGTATGGCAAGCGCCGGTATTCCCGGTTTGGTAGGTTTTATTGCCGAATTTTTAATATTTCAGGGCAGTTTTTCGATCTTTCCAATTCCCACTTTACTCTGCATTTTAGCTTCGGGTTTAACAGCAGTTTACTTTGTGATTCTGCTCAACCGCACCTGTTTTGGGAAATTGGATAACGCCACGGCTTATTACCCAGCAGTTACCTTTGGCGAAAATATGCCGGCGCTGGTTTTGGCGGGAATCATTTTCGTTTTGGGAGTGCAACCTGCTTGGCTGCTAAAGTGGAGCGAATCTACTACAAATGCGATCGTTGCTACTCTTCCGGCTGACAGAAATACCCAAGTAGCTATTAGTTATCCCTGGGAAAAGTTGGCGATTCAAATCGCATCTACACAAACGAAGTCCGCCGACGCAGACTAGGAGATATTCTCCTTCCAGGCAGAGCCTGGGAACCAGTTAAAGAATCGCAGATTTTGGCCATTCAAAATATTTAGATTCATTCAAACAAAGGAAGAAACAATGGTACAAACTCCTAGTAAACCAGCGACTAAACTGCCTCCTTCCAAGCACGAATTTGCCGAGGTAATTCACAGACTAGAAGCTGGCGGAGCGATG
>Ga0316607_1000194_pt1 | contig 24652 bp, 24 predicted proteins | sample MIS2016062E_MG_FD_207674 | JGI IMG/M metagenome (GOLD analysis project Ga0316607, IMG submission 207674) | Microbial mat bacterial communities from Middle Island sinkhole, Lake Huron, Michigan, United States - MIS.2016.062E | ecosystem: Environmental > Aquatic > Freshwater > Lake > Sediment...
TAATTCATAATTTCCCAGAGTGGCGACGGAATAGTTAACGTCGCTAGTGAATGACAAGAGGGCAATATCTGAACTTTCCGATTTTTTCTCGGTTCCGGGTTTAATGGTATATCGTTTATTATCTGGAGTAATAATAGTGTAATCCTGTTCAGTTTCGACAACATGAGCAGCCGTCAGGACGTAGTAGGTGTATTTATTTCCGTTTTCTTTATGGCTGGCAATAATCACACCTGATCCACCCCCAACTTTTCGTTCTATTCTGACTGCGCTCTGTTTGGCTTTTGTCTCAATGTCATTGGGTAAACCTGTGAGAGTTTGTGAAGGTGGATTGAGGAATTGCGAGGCTGTTTGTGCTAAGATTTCCACAGGCACTCCCCAACTCAAAGGAAGCATTTTTTCGCGTTCTGTTTCACTGGGGCGAGTTCCATCTTGAAACACAAAGGGATCGCCAAAAAGAGGATAAGAATGTCTGCCATTTAAGCCAATTAACTCTCCAAAACGGTTCAAAATTGGGCCGCCACTCATGCCTTTTTTGATCGCATTGGTGTAGCCGATGCGGTAGCCAGTTTTAAATGTTTTCTGTGGAAAAAGCCCGACGGTTCCTGTGGTAAAATTCAGGTTTTCTTCATCAAAAGGAAAGCCAGTAGCATAAACTTTTTCACCAATATTAACATACTTGCTGGCATTAATATTAGTCAAATCAGGAAAATTTGCCGTCGCATAGTTGGAATCAGAGACAAACTCTAATAACACTAAATCATTGTCACTAAATTTAACACTTTCAACAACTGAGGCGGAGTAAGTTTTTTGGTCTGGGGTTTCGATCCGATAGGGTGCTTCGTCATTACCAAGAACGTGAGCATTTGTCAACAAGGTATAACGAGATCCATCTTTGCGAATCAAAGTTCCTGAGCCTCCACTCTTAGATTTATTTGTAGTTACGCGGACAGTGATCGATTCCGCGAATTCTTTCAAATCTGCTTCTTTTAATTCAGGAAGCCCCGCAGGTTGGAATTGCTGTACAAAAGTATTAACTCGATCGCAACCCGAAAGAATGGGTGAAATGAGTAACAAACTGCTCAGACAAGCCAGGATAAAAAGAGGCCGGTTTTTCATTCTTAGATTTTGTTGTCTTTACTGAGGATCGGAAATGAGGGCCGATGAAACACCTAACCCTCTAATTTACTATTGTTTTTGAATTTTGACAAAGCTGGTTTAGAAGGTGTTTACTTGCCAAGTTCTTTCATAGGAAGATAGTATTCACCACCGCTTTGATCAAGTGGCCTACTTGCATTAGCCTGTAATTTACTAAGCACGCTCTTTACCGTATCTGGCGGTGTTACGGTAAACAGCATCAGATTACAAGCCCCGCCTTCTTCGTCAGAAATACAAATCACTGGCAGCTTGTCCTGTTTTTTTGATATCAGATATCGAAAACCTCCGTTATCTGATGCTTGTTGGAATTTGACTGATACTTGTTCACAGCGTGTTTGTGGATCATAGCCTGAGCCTGTAAAAATTTCAGATTTCCAGCGAATCACAGGCTGTGTGTCTTTAGCAGTCTCAACAAAGGTAGTGGGAATACCAGTTTTGTCCTTGTCACAGAAGAACCTGGCTTTGGCGACGGGTAATGGCGCTTTATCGCAGCCGCTGATCATCCCTACCAACAGAAAACCGACCAAACATCCTGGCAAAAATCGTATTTTCATATTTAACTTCTCTCGGCATGGAGAGGAACAAATCATTTTCTCCAACCTGATGCTGATCATAGCAGAAATGTCAGGCCGATTGCTGATGTCAACAAGAATTTAATGAAACAGGATTTATACGCACGGGGACAAAAAACCCGGTTTCCGCGTCAACATCTCTAGAAAAAACGACGATTTTTGGAAGAAACCGGGTTTTTTTGCGTAATTTTTATAGAAGATTACCACTAACAGCAGATAGCGCAATTCGAGCTCAGTCTTGTAAAATATTGATGCGCGTCTGTTTCTACTGTTTCTGCTCCCATCGATCGCATTTTACCTATGTCTACTTCTCAAACTGAATTTCCCGAATCTGTCGAAATCAAGCCTGTACCATCCTGGCAAATTAAGCTCCTATACGACGGTGAATGCCCGCTGTGCGTGCGAGAAGTCAATTTTTTGAAGAAACGGGATGGGGGCAGAGGTTTGGTGGCATTTGTGGATATTCAGGTTGAAAAGATAGTTTTGGATGCAGAAACCGGGTTTTTTTACCAAAATATTGCATCGAAGCCTTTAACACTTGAAAAACCCGGTTTCTTTGGTTTAGCAAGGTTCTCTACTATCTCAAACCCTCAATCATCTATAGTTAAATTAAATTAACTACTCTTGCTGATTTTCGGGCGATCGCAACTGATGCCTCACCCATACTCGCAAAGCATCAATTATAGTCAGATCATCCTCAGTCTGGGCCATCTGCAAAAATTGATTGATGATGGCTGAAGAAACCATCGGAAAAGTGCCACTGCATTCAGAGATTGCATATTCTCCGTTCTGAAGTTGAAAAAATTGTACAGTCTCTCCGAAATATCTCCAAATTTCAGGAACTCCCAGGTTTTTGTAGATAGTAAAGCGATTAGTAGATGGACTGGTGAGATCGACTTCAATGATTAAATCAGGTGGCGGATCGATTGACAAGTTAATTTTTCTGCCCCGAATGCGATCGACATTTTGGATATAAAAACAGGAATCTGGTTCTGCACCCTGTTTTAAATCTTCACGATTGAGAGTTGTCGAACCAAATCCCTTACGTTTCAACTTTAATTCATCACTTAAAGTCGTCACGAACTGTTTGAGTAAACAGTTAATAGTTTCATGCAAATCTGATGGCATGATAATTTCTAGGACTCCTTGAGAATATGAAAATAGCGATGATCTTTTGTCTCCAGCTTCTGCTAATAAGCTTTCGTAAGTCTGCCAACTGATATGAGATAATACTACCCGTTGTGTAGTTTTTTCCGCTGAGGGGTTAATGGTCGTAACAATCATATGTTGCCGTTCCTTAATCCATGAAACAAACTATCAAAAGCTTAAGTTTCTATTTTAGACTTTCGATTTACGAGAGAACGGGACAGACGGGGCTCGAACCCGCAACTTCCGCCGTGACAGGGCGGTGCTCTAACCAATTGAACTACTGTCCCTCGTTTTTGCCTTTTTTTCAGGCACAATTTCTATTATGCCTATGACCGCACCATTTGTCAAGAGGTTTTTTGAACTTTTATTTTGAAGCCCAAAATCTGAGTCTCCTGAAACGGACTGAAGTTGTTGTCACTCACCAAAATCAGACCTCTGCTACCATCGCCTAAAACCGGGCCAAATGTCAACCCCTCAATGTTGTCTAGGGGAATTTTCAGGGTTTCCAAGTTTAGCAGCAGCCGTTTTTGAGCGGGAGACACCTCGCCCAGACGGCTTTTGAGGCTTTCCATTGCTTCAATGCGATCGCTCTTTTCCAGAGAAATTTCAAAAATTCTGATCGTCGTGCCGGTTTCCAGGGAGAAGGCGCGCTCTAAACTCAGCAAGCGCTTGTCGTCGATCGCCAATAAATCGACTAAACCGTTAGTAGTTAATTTTCCCACAGGATTAGCGCCCACTGGTAGCGATTCAGTGATGTAAAGAAACGATCGCTCTGGATTGCCACTAACCGCATCATACCGCAAAATCCGGCACGGACTGCCACTTTGCAACGAAGGTACTGCACCATCTTGAACCAAGGCATTTTCTGTGGCTGTAAATAGATATTTTTTGTCTGGCGTCAAAGTCAAACTTTCAAAAGCCAGATTATTGCGGATACCTTTAGTGCCTTTCTCATCGGGCAAAAACAGGTCAGGAATTAGCAGAGTTTTGAGCAGTTTACCATCTAGGGAGAATTCTTTGATGAAGGGATTGATTTGGCGATCGACATCACCCTCAGAAGAAACAAACACACTATTTCCAGTAAAAGCTATCCCTTCAGGATCTAAACTTAATTCTGGAAAACTTTTGCCGTTTTCATCTAATAAAGTAGTAACACCAGTAAAAACAATTTTATCTTGTTCCAGCTTACCAGATTGCAAGTTAATTTTGAGAGAATAGAAACGCGCCGGAGCCTTGCTGCTGCGATCGTCTGATATAGCATAATAAACTTGTTTTTCAGCATCATAAGTAATGCCAGAAAGTCCGCCAATTTCGGTTTCCTGAAACAGAGAACCCGTCGGAAATATCGCTCTACCGATAAAATCTATATTGGTAACAGCGAAAGATTGGGCTGACAGGTTTGTCAAGATAGCAGCGGTGGCTGCCATCAGAAAGCAGACAATAAATAGAATTAATTTTGCTCCCTTTCGCATTTTACCAATAATTAAGTAGTGTCTAAACTTCTGCTCTTTCTTCCTTCGCGCCCTTCGCGTCTTCGCGGTTCGTTAAATCATAAATTCACGGTTGATTATCCAGCAAAAAATTGGTCAACCAATCCTTAACTATGTATGTTGCTCGACAGTCATCCTCATTGTATCGGACGATCGCCTCCAAGATCGATCGATCGCCCGTTTTGAGCCAATCGTCATACCAGCAGACACACTGAGCACCATTAGCCTTAGCATCTCGCCACTCAAAACCCAGCCAGCGGGCGATCGGTTTAAGTGCATAACTTTCTACCGGCATTATCGCTTTTTGGGTGACATATTTATGGATATCTACAAAGCGTTTGAGCACGGGTTTCCACAGATATGCTGGAGTGTTGTAAAGTTTTGCCAATCGCTTAAAAGTCTTGACTTCGTAATCGCAAAAGTGGAAAATTGGAGCAATGGGATAAGTCCACATTAATTCTAAAAAATGTTCCCAAGCCACTCCTTCTTCTGCGGCACTTTCCGCTAAAAACTGGTAGTATTTCTCGGTTTTATTGTACCTGTCAACCACTAAGACTCCGTGGAGGTAATCTAGATTTAATTCTGGTTCCGCTTCAATATCGAAGTATAATTCAATGGGTGCGATCGGCAAAAACACAGATTGGGAATACGGAATTGGTTTTTTGCGGAGAATTGGCGCAGGTATAGAAGATATTGGAGGTTTATTTTCCGTATACGAATTATCGACTTCGAGCAAAGAAACCGGGTTTTTCACAGAGTCTGCTGGCGGCGACGAAGTATTTTTCTGAAAAAAACTGCTCCCTTCGACTTCGCTCAGGGTAAAGGTTGAGCGTGGTGGTTGAGCGTAGTCGAAACCAAGTCGAAACCGGGCTGCTGAATTCCCAGTATTTTCTACTTCCTCAACGGCGATGCTATCCAAAATATTGTCGGCAATATCTGGTACTATTTGAGATGAGTTATCTTCTGCATGATTCTCACTTCTGACTTCTTTTCTATAATTAATCCCTGTATCCGCGTCAAAATCCGTGTCGTGCTTTCCCTCTTCCCTCTTCCCTCTTCCCTCTTCCCTCTGATTGACATCCGTTACACTTGTACTGAGCGAAGTCGAAGTATCCGCTACATCCGTTACAGAATCCGTTGCCAAACTTCCTTCTTCTCGCACAAACGGTTGATTCAACAAAGTCGATCGCGCTTGCTGCACCACATCCACAGCTACTCCTGCGACAAACTCAGGATAACTCGCCAATAAATCGGAATTAGCATTAGCCAGAGATGCTAAATCAGTCAATCCTAGAACTTTTAGTATAGCATATCGCTTAGCCGTAACTCCCGGTAACAGTGAAAGATGTTTAATCGATCCAGCTTCTGCATGACAAGTGCTATACCAACCGCAAAGAGTGCACTTTTGGCGGGAAATGAAAACCTCTGGTTTATCCCGATTTTCTAACATCTCAATGCACTCATCCAAAATCTCGAACATCTGAGGCATTCGCTGGTGGAGATTCACAGCCCAAAGCCCTTTTTTCCGTAACATTAACCACGCATTTTCGGGCATTATTCCCTGTACTGAAGCTAACACTTGTGCGTGAAAAGCTGCGATAATTTGATAATCTAGTTTTGGTCGCTTACTGAGCCAAATATCGGCAGTCGCATAACTCCAATCGCCAAATTTGGAATCTCCCGGCTGTTTAATTAATAGATGCGGGCGGCTGATGAGGGTGATTTCGGAAGAGTGTAGAATGGAGGATGAAAGATAGACTGGAGTTTCGGGAATTTCGCCGATGTCTGGCAAATATTGGCCATCAATTCCTGAGATAGAAGCTGTTTCGCTGTTGGTTTTGCCTAATTCGCCTTGGCAAATCACTCCTCGATAAATGCGATCGACTCCTTGCTGCATTAAACTTAAAGTAGCCGCCGCCCCAGCCGCCCAATCCCCTCTAGGATAATAGGGCTGTTGGTAAGTCTCTGGTTCTAAAACTTGCTGCTGATATGTCGCGCTGTCGCGCATCAATTTTAGCAGAAAGTCGCTGGGTGGATCTAGTTGTTTCCAGTCTCCCAAAGTGTCTAAAAATGCTCGGAGATTACATCGCTGATAGGAAAGTAGCAGTTTGTCAGTTATTAACATTTAGTGTTCGCGGAAGGAAGTTCGGCAACGGATTTTGTAACGGATGTAACGGATGTCAGTCAGGCTTTTTGAGAGAGGTTTTTGACATTAATATTTATTCGATCGGTCATGGGCGCGCATAGTCCATATATAGTGTTTTGTAGGGGTAATCCCCCCGTGTTGCCCATCCCCAGGATTATTGTGTAAGTCCTATCAATATTAACGCTATCAATTAATTACCCAAAAAAATGACAAAGGACAAATACCGACAACAATTCCCAGCTTTGACCAATAAAGCTTATTTTAACTACGGCGGACAAGGGCCGTTGCCTGAGACTGCTTTAGAGGCGATTTATGGGGCATACAAACGGGTACAGCTTGGGGGGCCGTTTTCGGGGGAAATCGGTGCTTGGGTGGTTCAGGAGGCGATGCTGACGCGCTGTGCGATGGCAAACGAGTTAGGCGTCCCTCCTGAAACGATCGCCCTCACGGAAGATGTCACCGTCGGCTGCAATATTGCTCTGTGGGGCATTGATTGGCGATCGGGCGACCATTTATTGCTCTCTGACTGCGAACATCCGGGCATTGTAGCTAGTGTAATGGAACTTCAGCGCCGTTTCAACCTTGAGGTTTCGGTTTGTCCCTTGGCGGCTACTTTGAATGAGGGCGATCCGGTGGCGGTAATTGCTAGTTATTTACAGCCGAATACTCGTTTGTTGGTAATCAGTCATATTTTGTGGAATACTGGCCAAGTTTTGCCTCTGGCTGAGATTGTAAAGGTGTGTCATCAAGGGTATGAACCCCCCCTAACCCCCCCTTGGCAAGGGGGGGGACAAGAGGGTTTTAATGCTAAAATTCGCCAAGTTAGAGTATTAGTTGATGCGGCTCAATCTGTGGGGGTTTTGCCTTTGAATTTGATTGAATCTGGGGTTGACTTTTATGCTTTTACTGGTCATAAATGGTGGTGTGGGCCGGAGGGTTTGGGCGGGCTTTATGTGAGTGATGAAGCTTTGGCAGATTTGCATCCGGTGTTTATCGGTTGGCGGGGAATTGTGACGGATACTAATGCTAAGCCGATCGGCTTAAAACCGGGAGCTCAACGTTACGAAATTGCAACTTCGGCTTATCCTTTGTATGTGGGTTTGCGGGTGGCGATCGCCCTTCAACACCAATGGGGTACGATTGAGGAAAGGTATCGAGAAATCTGCCGTTTGAGTAAGTATCTCTGGGAGCGTTTGTCAGAGCTCAGTCATGTAGAATGTTTGCGGACTTCTGCACCGGAAGCGGGTTTAGTTTCGTTTCGATTAACTAATGGGATGCCGCACAAAAAGCTCGTTGATTTGTTGGAGAAACAGGGAATTATGGTGCGGACAATTCTTAATCCTGATTGTGTGCGGGCTTGCGTTCACTATTTTACCACTGAGGCGGAGATTGATAAGTTGGTTGGGGCGATCGCAATTCAATTAGTATAATCGGGGCGGGTTTATTGAGATTATTTGTGAGCCTAAAATACGATCTGTAAAACCCGCCCATACAGGTCATTGTAGGGGCGGTTTTTACCAACAATCTATGTGGGAAACCAACAATATAATAAACCCGCCCCCGCCCAAGGAACAATATTTAAAATAAAGTGTTGGGTTGACCGACAGCGAGATCCAACCTACTTCTGCAAGATATAGGATATAATCAAAATAGAACTGAGCGGAGTCAAAGCTATGTCAACTACAGAAAAAGTTCGCTGGACAAGCGCTGATTTAGAATTATTACCAGATAATGGCAACCGTTATGAAATAATCGAAGGAGAATTGGTGATCACAGGAATGCCACAGTGGAAACATCAAGAAGTTACTAATAATGTGTGCGTTGAGTTAACTATTTGGTCAAGACAAACGGGTTTAGGTGAAGCTGCAACAAATCCGGGTGTTGTATTCACAGATACAGACGAAGTTATCCCTGATGTGGTTTGGGTAAGCTATGAGCGTTTAGCACAAATATTAGATGAGTCGGGACATTTGGCTGGTGCGCCGGAGTTGGTGGTTGAGGTGATGTCTCCGGGTGAGGAAAATGAAAGGCGCGATCGGCAATCTAAGTTAAAATTATATTCTGTTCAGGGTGTGCGGGAATATTGGATTTTTGACAGACTACAGCAAAAAGTTGAGGTTTACCTGCGGGAAAATGGGGTTTTGAAATTAGCGATGACTTTGTTTAAAGAAGATAATTTAACCAGTCTTTTGTTACCGGGTTTTAGTGTGTCCGTGGCCGCATTGTTTGCGTAGAGATAAAGGCTACGGGTAGTCAGAAACCGGGTTTTTGCGAGAATACTTGGTTACAGCCACAGAAACTGCTAAAAACCCGGTTATGAAGGTTTTGATCGTAAAAAACTTGATGGCATTGCTCGCCAGATTCATTAATGTTTGCACGATCGCATCTGGTGCAGCCCATACCCAGACGGAAAGCGGTGTCCAATCCAGATGGATTTTGGCGGCATCAGCGATCGGCTGTACGACTTCAACTCCTTGCAATAATGGAGATAAATTATGGATATTAATATGATCATCGTACTACAGCTTATAATTTAATTTAGTTATAGCCAACCACGGCCAGAAGAACAACTATGTTTCGCAACATGAACTTACAAACAAAGCTAATCAGCGCTTTTCTATTAATGGGGTTGATCGTTTTCGTCTTTGCTGGGGTAGGGTGGAGCGGGGTTTCCAAGCTAAGTGGACACATCGAAACCTTTAGTGATAATAGCCTGCCAAGTGTGATTGGATTGTGGAAAATTAACGAAGGGCAAACCCAAATTCAGTCATCAGAGCGATTACTCTTCGATCCAACGATAACTAACGCAGAAAGGCAAGCAGCATTAACTCGAATACAGAATGCCCGGAAACAAATCAACGAAGGTTCTGAACAATACGAAAAGACTCCACGTACCCCAGAGGAAGACAAAAAATACAAAGAATTTCAACAAGACTGGGCTGCTTGGGAGAAAGCCCATGAAAAATTGATGACTCTAGAACAAGACTATACCCAAATAGGCATCCGCAATCCCTGGAAAAAGCAGGTTGATCTCATCATTCAGGGGAAGGGAAATTCACCAGAAATCGCGGCAGTTAAAACAGCAATGGAACTCCGTACCAAGATGGATGAGTATGGCTCAAATATAGAGGAGCCTTTATTTAAGATATGTGAAAATTCACTTCTAGCACTTTTAGCCATCAATGAAGACACCGCAAACCAGGCTAATAAATCAGCCAAACGGGATGTAAATCAGACTGGATTCTGGGCTGTTGTGGGTATGATTCTTGGTCCTGTGACATCGATTATTTTGGGGATATTCTTGAGTATTACGATTGCCAAACCCCTGGATAAATCCCTTAAAGGTGTCATCAATATGATTGTCAGTTCTGCTAGCGAAATTGCCGCTACAGTTGAACAGCAAGAACGGATTATCAATCAGCAAGTAACAGTGGTAAATGAAACTACTTCCACAATGGATGAATTGGGATCATCATCGCGTCAAGCAGCAGAGCAGGCGGGATCTGCATCTGACAGTGCCCGTGCGGTGTTAAACCTAGCGGAGGAAAGATCCCTAGGCGCACGTCAGGTTTTAAACCTGGCGGAAGATGGCAATAAGGCAGTGTAGAAATCTCTAGAAGCAATGTCTGAGTTGCGAGAAAAAACGGCGGTGATCGCCACACAGATTATGCGATTGAGTGAGCAGACAACTCAGATTGGCAGCATTACCGGAGTCGTAGCAGATTTGGCTAATCAGACGAATATGTTAGCTTTGAATGCCTCAGTCGAAGCTGTTCGGGCTGGAGAACATGGTAAAGGATTTGGAGTTGTAGCTAATGAAGTTCGCCGACTGGCAGATCAAAGCAAAAAATCAGCAGGGAAAATTAACGGGATTATTTCTGAGATCCAGAATGCGATCAATTCCACAGTTATTGCTACAGATGAAGGCACGAGAACTGTCAAAGAAGGTATCAAACTTTCTCAAGATACATCCCAAGCTTTTAAAGAGGTAACACAGTCGATCAATGATATCATTTTGAATAATCAAGAAATGACTCTCGCCGCTATCAACGGTATCGTTTTGAAGAATCAACAAATTTCCCTGTCTGCCATGCAACAAGCATTAGCCGTCCAACAAGTAGTTGAAGCAATGAATATTATCAATTCTGGAGCTAAAGAAACTGCTAGCGGCATTAATCAAACTAAGGTAGGTACTCAACTACTAAACGATGCGGCTCAAAATCTTAAAGCATTGAGTGCCGGATAGAGAGATTATATCATGTCCGGTTAATCACTTACTATAAAACCCGATCTGTCATGCTGAGTGGAACGTAGTTTAGCGAAGCATCTCGGAGATTCTTCGCTACACTCACTTGGGACAACTATGCAAGCGGATTTGATATTATGGGAGCAGGAATGTACGGGAAAATAATTTTTCTTTTCCTCTAATCTCTGATCTGTATTTTGTATAATAACCCAAGTTATTGAGCCTCATCGCTGGCATCTAAAGCCATCCACTCAGTCGGTGTCCGAGTGACATCGTGATTGCGGATAAAAGCGTGGCTTGCAAAGCTTTAATAGAGGTATCGGCATCCAGATGCAATAGCGGTTTAGACCTTGGCAGCTTCGATAATTTGCTCGGCGGCAATAGATGCGTCTATTTCTTGACAGTGGGCCGCATAAAAAGCGAGAACTTCGTTTACTTGAGCTTCACTGATGTCATATTCAGTCGCAATTTGGTTTGGAGATAAACCCCATTTTTGGGCTGCGATGACTACTGTTTGCACCCGCAAGCGAGTGCCGCGCAAAACGGGCACGAGTTCGCTGCTAGCGCCGCGCACATAGGTGATTTCAGGAAAAGCTTTGATGATCATTTTTTCACACCAAATAAAATTAGCGCGTTTAGATACAAAGTCTACATCTGCCTGATAAATGCCATAAGATAGCACTCCTTGCGACAAACTTCGTATTTTTGATCAGAACTTAGTTATTAGTGTGGTTGTTGTTATTTAAGTCTTCTGTTGGAGGTTGTGAAGGTAATTGATCTGATAGTTGCAGGTCTATTTCAATGGTTATTCTATTTTTCTTAATACTTATATTAGCTATCTTTCCCATAATGTCAACAGGTACACAATTATTGAATTGAGATTCAGCCAATAACTGAGTTTTATATCCAGCTTCCTCAAGCCACTCAGTAATATTTCTCCAGTTTTCTACTTTTTCATTGGATTTGCCAACAAGACTTTTAATGTGTGGGTATAAAGTAGTACACATTTCACTTTCAACGCCTTTGACGCTTTTATGGAGTTTATCTGCTATTTCAGCGGGACTGTAACCGGAAAGCAAGCCGCGCAGGTGCAGCTTTTCGACGGGTGTGAGACGCTTTCCTTTAGTGGAGGCTAGGTCAATGTACAGTGTTTCTAAGTCCCAGTGGTTTGCAGCTTGGGTGAACTGTTCGTTGGTAGGGGGCATTGCAGTGATTCTTTATCAAAAAAATTCCTAGTGAAATTATAGCTTAATTTGTAGTCTTGGATAGGTGTTACTAGATTGCGGTTAGGCTGTGGTTGGCTTATAATATGGTTTAGCTGAGTACGATCGTACAGGCAAATAGCGCTGTGGGTGTAGAACACTAGCTTAATTGTAACAAATAATACATTTTACCCTGAATGCGCTCGTCACCCTTACGGTTATAGCATTAGTCCGAAGTTAACATCAGCAGTTAGCCTATAAAGTAGTGCTTGGACAAAATCAATGGAAACCAATCTAGGAGAACTAACAGCTCGGATCAGACAAGACCTAAATGAGTATCAAGCTCAACTTAGACAAAGACTAGATCAACTTTTGGCTCAAGGTCTAATTTCTAGTATACAGATAGAAGAAATTATCAGAGAAGCAAAGCTGACAGGTGAAGAAGTTGTCAATGCTCTAAAATCGCCAGCGAGTCAAGTAGAAGAAGTAACTGAAATCTATGTTTATGCCTTGTTTGAAAATTACCAAGAATCTGTTGAAAAGAGGATAGCGGAAATAAGAAAAGAATCGGATAAACGAAATGTATGGATAATACCTGATGTCTTTGGCTTGTTAAAACTGCCTAAAAAATGGTCTAAAAATTCCGAAGAAACACACTCAGACAGGAAACATTAAAATGGTAGATTTTTGCATAGCTTTTATGTGCATTCTAGTTTTAGTGGGACCGACGATTGCACTCATGCGATTTTTGGCACGTTTTATCAGCGAAAATATGAATGATTCGTTCTTTTTACCTTGGCTCTTTGTTAATCCATCTGAAGGTTATATAAAGAGTAAATTTGGCTATGCAACTCCACAGGAACTTCGGCACGCGGTTAGAGTGACTGTTATAATTTGTGGTATTATAACATCAGTTTTTTTGCCTCGTTTATTGCTTCCTGTCATTGTGTGGGTGCTTGCTATTTCTTGGTTAGTAAGTTTTGTTGATTCAAACTAAAAAGCAGTTACAGAGGAAATACGAGGAAATATACAATATGAATCATCAAGGAAAGGAGCAAGTTTGGATAAATGGAAAATCTGTTCCTGTAAGCTATGAAAATGAGAGTGGAAGGGCAATAACACCTAGCAATGTTGAAAGAGACATAGCTCTTGGCTTTATTGGCAGCGCACTATTCGTTCCTGTTACAGGATTGGTAATTGTTATTGGGCGTGGAATACGAGATATCCGCTTTGTTTATTCAGACCTTGTAGAAGATATACAAACTGGTGTGATTGGCCGTCGTGCTGATGGAAAAAGAGAAAGGATTCGAGATGTGTATCAGAAATTTGGAGGTGATATCGATCGGCTAGTAAATAGTAATTATCCAGAAGAAGTTAAACAACCCGCCAAACAAGCACTACTAGACAATATGAAGGAAATGTTTAAAGAATGTTAAGTTTACATATTGTAAACTTAAATTTTCCGACATTCGCGAATCAAAAATTTAGTCCAAATTAGGAAAAACACCATGACACACAACTCCTACGATCCCAGTTTTAATAGCGATGATGATGCAAAATCAGAAAGGATGCGATATGTGTATCAGAAATTTGGAGAGGAAATCGATAAGCTAGTAAATAGTAATTATCCCGAAGAAGTTAAACAACAGGCAAAACAAAAACTACTAGACGATATGAATAAAATGTTTGAATAATGTTAAGTTTACATATTGTAAACTTAAATTTTCCGACATTCGCGAATCAAAAATTTAGTCCAAATTAGGAAAAATACCATGACACACAACTCCTACGATCCCAATTCCAGCAGCGATTTATCCAAAAATAACAAAGGCGAAATCCAAAATTCTAGCAATCCTGCTATTCGACTTGTAGTTGAAATAGTTGGATTACAGGAGTCTCTGAAAACTATCATTACCAATCAAAGGATTGAGAGTCGTATCATAAGTGCTAACTTTAAAGCTTGGGATGAATATGACAGATCTCAACGTTAAGTTGCAAGTCAACTATTTTGCATCTTTTTTAGTTATTTATAGCATTCCTCAATGACTTTTCAACTAGACCTAAGAGCATTGCTATATCTTGCAATCCTCTTAGGTTTTTGCATACAGGGGTATAGCCTACCCTAAGAATAAAGCTAGGTTTAGCAAGTATAGATATGAAAAGGCACAAAAATTCAATATCAGGTATGTCTTACCCCCAATTCCTTTGGTTGATGACAGGAATAGGGGGAGCTTGTATATTATATTTAGGTTGGTATTATGGTCAGCCACCTCAGCAGAGTATTCGCCATAAAAAGACTACTCAAACTAATTCTTTGAATTATTCTCTGACTTATTGCGGAGATAAAACTGCGGGTGGCACTAATACTTGGTATCCTGTTTATATTGCTTATAGTCCAGAAAACTTAAAAATAATTCACCAGTCTTTCTGTTGTAATGCTTTTTACGATTCCTCGCTTAACCTGATTCAAGTTGCTTCATTCTATAACCGTTCAAAGGCAGATCAACTGGTTGCAGCACTGAAATCTCGTAATCTGAAAAGTATCTCGATTGGGGAGGGTCAGATTGTAACTACGTCTCCCTCCCATAGCCGAAATAATTGCAGATAGCAATTATCAGGTAGATAAGCCAATCGCCCTTTCAACAAAAAACACTAAAGGGCGATCGACTTTTCACCTCAATTAATCTCGATTTACGCACTCCGACAAAGAAACCGGGTTTTTACTGAATCTGCCGTCTTCAACGCAGTATTGTCGCAAAAAACCCGGTTTCTGAGATCCTAATTAATGACTGTGCCCGTGCCCGTGAGAATGCCCATGATCCCCATGAGAATGCCCATGATCCCCATGAGAATGCCCATGATCCCCATGAGAATGACTGTGATCGCGGTGCGCCACAGCCAAACTCGGATTCACCGCGATCGCACTTTCACTCAACAACGCTTCAATTTGAGGATTAGCCCACTCCGCCGCCATTTTCAGAAACTCAGGATGGTCGTTTACGCAAGGCAATTTGCGGTAAGTAACTCCTTGACGCTGTTTCTGCAAAGACTCAATAATGTGGTCTACATCTAACAATGTTTCGTGATTTTCTGTCGCAAATCCGATCGGCATAAAGACGATCGCAGTTGCACCCAAATCAATCAAATTCTTCGCAGCCAACGTCGCATCCGGCTGCGTCCATTCAATCAGCGGCGTGTCGTGATTCAGCCAGCCCACCGAAATCAAAGGATAGCGATACATCAAACGTTCCCGCACGCGATCGTACAAAGCTTGACTTTCCACAATTCCCGAAGTAAAGCCCTTCGCCTTGTGCGGACAACCGTGATTCATCAGCACAATCCCAATCTGAGAAGGCAAATGTGCCACAGCTAAATCGTGCTTAATTTCCTCTTCAACTAAATGCGCCATCAAATCAATGTAAGCAGGTTCATCGTAAAAAGAAGGAATGTAGCGCTGTCCTTTTACCCAATGTTCTTGGCCATCAAATGTTTGAGCTAAAGCCTTATTCACCTGTTCTACTGCAATCCCGCTAGTGAAAACAGAATCAACTACCAACAGCGGATAAATCAGAATTTTATCAAATCCTTCCGCTTTAATTTGCGGAATTACTTGCTCCGGCAAAAACGGCGCGCAAAAGTTAAAAGCTTTGAATACTTTTACTTTATCGCCCCATTTCTCCTGCAAATTCTGTTCAATCCCCGCCCGTTGCTGTTCAAAAATTGCATTGTGCGGCGACACAAATTGACCGTGTTGGTGACTCCATTCATGCAAGTCAAAAATTGCCAAAATCTTCGCCAATGGCGGATAAATCCAAGTCGGTACCGGTGCAAATTTTGCCGTAAGTAAGTTTAAAGCTTGTTCGTTGTAATTGGCAAAATCATCGTAGCTTTCAACTTCGCCGTAACCCATGAGCAAGACAGCTACTCGATCGCTGTTTGCCGGTGCAGGAGACGTTTTGAACTCAATTTTTTCTGGAGAAGCAACCACTTTGTATTCCTCAATTTGAATGATTTTGAGAGTCGCAGGAAGGATGAATCAGAATTACGAAGAGAAACCCGGTTTCTAGACTCCCCGGAGATCCCCCTCGCATCCCCCTTAACAAGGGAGTAGGGTGTGAGTAGGGGTTGACTTTGAGACTCTTTCTCCCCCCTTCTTAAGGGGGGTTGGGGGGGATCGGAATCTGATGGGAAAGGCAAGAAAACACGCTCTAGGGTCGGGGACAGAAAGCGTTAAGTTTTATGTTTTCTTAAGACTTCCTCACCTTGCCTCTGGTTTCGGTGTCTCGGAGCATTCCCAGGGCTTTTATCTGGGGGATACTCTTCAAACTGGACTCTGTTATTAGTTTAACATCCTATCCCCCTGGATAGCATATAATTAATTAGGGTGTACAATAAAGTAAAGTTATGTTAAGCTCATAATTAATTTTCTTGAAGCACAATGAGACTGGTAATATGCCCCGGAATCCACGACCCAAAACTCACTGATGGTTTCCTGGCGGGACTTTCAGAGGTTTGGGGAGACGCAGAAACTCGGCAAAATACCCAAACAGTCTCTCATGTCAAGATTTTTCCCGCTCATAAACATCCAGCTTTTTCAGCTATTGACATATTGCACTTTTTGTGCTGTCAAGAGTTGGCTGGAGAAAGTCTAGTATTTGCAAGCTTTTCGGCTGGAGTAGCCGGGGCGATCGGGGCGGCGTGGATGTGGCAACAAATCGGCGGCAAAGTCGCGGCATTTATTGCTTTAGACGGTTGGGGAGTACCCCTGGGGGGCAATTTTCCGCTCCACCGACTCAGCCACGATCGCTTTACGCACTGGAGTTCGGCTATTCTCGGTGGCGGTGGAGACAGTTTTTATGCTTCGCCCTCGATCGCACACTTGGATTTGTGGCGCAAACCCCAAACAGCCAAAGGTTGGCAGATCAGTCAAACAGCCGACGGTATTGAGACGGCTAAACCCGCCACCGCAGCAACTTTTTTAGTCCACTTATTGAAACGTTACGGAGTCCAATCAGTTGTTTAATTTTAATTTAGTATCATCGGCGATCGCACCTATTATTACCCTCACCAGCCTCGAAAATCCTCTATCTTCAGGCAGAAACAATAGCATTCAGCAGTGGTTGATCTTTAGCGCTTCAGCCTTTTTAGTATCAATTCCAGTTTTCGTCCAAGCACCTTTAGTGCGTTTATATCCAGCAATCAGTTTGCTGTCAACTATCGCCTGGATAGCACTTAGTTTAATCCTAATTTTCCGCCCGAAAACCCAACTTTGGGGAGACTTATTATTAGGATTTGCCGGATGTTGGCTGGCAGGTTCCATCTATTGGGGCTGGTTTAGATGGGAACCTATTTTGCATTTACCGATCGAATCAATTGGCTTACCATTTGCGATTTGGTGCTTGGGTAAATCTTGGGGAAAAGTTGGCGGCTATTTTTATTTAGGTTCGTTATTGGGAACCGCCATTACTGACTTATATTTTTACTTAACAGGCTTGATGCCCTACTGGCGACAAGTCATGCACGCGGAACCGGAATTAGCAATGCCGATTTTTCAAAGTGCGATCGGACAAATCGAGACACCTTGGGGAATAGGCTGCGCTTTAGTTTTAATCGCTGTATTGCTAACTGTCGGTTTGCTGAGTTTGCGCGGCACGCAATTGCATTGGCGGGCATTCAGCGGGGCAGTTTTGAGCACGCTTTTGGTAGATGGTTTATTTTGGCTAGCTGCTTCGGCTGCTTAAGGTTTCTCGTTGGTTTCTATGTGGGTGATTTTTGACCGCAGATGTGGGCAGATTGACGCAGATTAACGCAGATTTTTTGAGAGATTCAATATCAAATTGCTTTGAGATTTCTGGTGGGTTTCTATTTGTAGGATTTTTGACCGCAGATGTGGGCAGATTGACGCAGATTAACGCAGATTTTTTGAGAAATGTAGTTTTGAGATTCCCGACTTCTTTAAGAAGTCGGGAATCTGGGTATTTAGTTAACAATTATGAGTTAAAATCTAAAATCTAAAATCTAAAATCTAAAATCGATATCATGGCTTTCATTTCAATTCGCGGTGTAGAACATTATTACGAGTGGATAACAGCAGACGCAAGCGCTCAACCCACCGGCAAACCTGTGATGGTATTCCTGCACGGATGGGCTGGCTCTGCCCGCTACTGGGAAAGCACCGCACGCGCTCTTGCTAGCGACTTTGACTGCTTGCTTTACGACATGAGAGGTTTTGGACGTTCTCCACTGCCAAAACAGCCTCCTGAGTCAAGCTATGAACTCGAAACTTATGCTGAGGACTTGGCGGAATTATTAGCAGCTTTGAATTTAAGTCGTGTCTACATTAATGCTCACTCCACAGGTGCATCAATTGCTACTTTATTTCTCAATCTTGATCCTGAAAAAGTAGAAAAAGCAATTCTCACTTGCAGCGGCATTTTTGAATATGATGAAAAAGCCTTTACAACTTTTCACAAATTCGGCGGCTATGTTGTCAAATTTCGGCCGCCTTGGTTGGCTTCTATTCCTTTTGTCGATCGACTATTTATGGCACGGTTTTTGCATCGTAGTCTGCCCACAGAGGTCAGTTTGGCATTTCTCAAGGATTTCTTAATGGCAGACGAGGCTGCGGCTATAGGTACAATGGTGACAGCAGTCAGCAAAAAAGCTGCTGAGGAAATGCCCCAAGAATTTGCGCGGCTGAGTGTTCCCACGCTGCTGGTAGCTGGAGAATTCGATCGAATTATTCCCGCAATCATGGGCAAACAAGCCGCCTCTCTCAACAAAAAAGTAGAATTTGTTATAATCCCAAATACAGCTCATTTTCCGATGCTGGAGGATGCCGCAACATATTTGCAGCGAATCCGGGATTTTTTGCCAGCAGCGGCATAACTGAGTTATTGTTCAATCTTTTTGTTCAATCAATGTACGATCGGGGAAGCCAGCTTTTAGAGCTGCCTTCACTCCGATCTTAATTTTTAATTCCTAATTTCTTAAAGTGAAAGGTGGTATAATGAATGACCTCGACCAATACTATAAAGTCCTGGAATTGTTGCCGGGAGCAACTCCCGAAGAAATTACCCAAGCCTACAAAGATTTAGCGTTCATTTGGCATCCCGATCGCATCCCCAAAGACAGGCCCAGACTGCTACAAAAAGCTGAAGAAAAGATTAAGGAAATTAATCAAGCTCGCGAACAATTGCGATCGATTCAGCCGAGAGCTCAGCACCAAAATACTCAGCACCAAAATACTCAGCAGCACAACACTCAGCACCAAAACACCCAGCACCAAAACACCCAGCACCAAAACACCCAGCACCAAAACACCCAGCACCAAAACACTCAGCACCAAAACACTCAGTATCAAAATACTCAGTATCAAAATACTCAGTACCAAAACACTCAGTATCAAAATACTCAGTACCAAAACACTCAGTATCAAAATACTCAGTACCAAAACACTCAGTACAGAAATACTCAGTATCAAAACACTCAGTATCAAAATACTCAGTACAGAAATACTCAGTACAGAAATACTCAGCCGCCGGCAACCCCAAAAGAACCGCGCTACTCTTCTGAGCCCCATTCAGAAAATTATGGGGGAAAATCTGCTAATCCTGCGGGGCCCTATTCAGATTCGCCCCGCTACCAATCGTCAACGCCATCCTCATCTTACCGCCCAGGCCCCCAACAAAATCCCGATTTGAGCGGCTCCAACTTCCAAGGAGCTTCCTTAAAAGAAAAGGATTTTTCCGGCAGAAACTTGAGCAATGCGAACCTGAGTCAAGCTGACTTAAGTGATACTTTTCTGCACAATGTGAACCTCACCGGCGCGAATTTGCACAAAGCAAACTTATTCAGAGCTAACCTGTTAGGAGCTTGTTTGATCAATGCCAACTTGAGAGAAACTAACTTAATCGGAGCTGATTTGAGCGGCACGGACTTGAGTGGTGCGGATTTAACTGGAGCGAAAATCGGTTATGGCGATCGGGTGATGGTCAAATTGACGGGAGCTAGATTATCGGGAACAATCTTACCCGACGGTACTGTTCACAGCTAAACGATTTAGTCATCCGATTTTCAATTTTAAATTTTAAATTTTAGATTTAAGATTTTACAGGACTTACGCAAAGCCTAGGTGTCATGCTGAGTGAAACGTAGTGCAGCGAAGCATCTCTGAGCTTCTTCAGAATTACGTTAAAATGCGTAGGTCCTCTTTGAGATTTGAGATTTATCCCACAGATGAATCCGGGTGCTTGTTGTCAGGATGCGGAGCTTTTATGTGTCTCCACGGCCGGCCTCCGGGGGCAAGAGACTAAATTGCTTTCGGTCATAAGTCAGTTGCTGTAGCAGCGGGTTTTACCAGGAACATTTGCTGCAATAAAAGGAGATAATTATATTATTAATGCGTCAGTCCTATTTTAATTCCTTGCGCCGATCGCGCAATTTTCGCGCTGCTGTAAGCATAGCACCTCCCGCCATCAAGCCTCCCACAGTCATCGGTTCGGGAACCGCCTCGGCTTTTTTGGTTCCCAGAGAACCGCCTTTAATAAACACAGCAGAATCTAAATTGCCATCCCCCACATCTTTAATGCGGATGCTGAGAATATTCGTCTGATTTTGCTTGAGCAAACCCTCAAAACCTAAAACTTTAGTAAAACCGTCCAGCTTAATAATATTAGCAGCAAGACCTGTCAGGCTTGGGTTGTTGATATAATCCGGGTGATCTGTAGAGCGATTATTTGGATCGGGAACCAGATTATTAATCGTAACTGCTTGGCCACCGCTCAACTTTGCCAAATTACTGCCATTCAGCAACAGTTCAAAATCGTCATTAAATTCAGAACCGCCGAACTCAGGAAACTCCTCGGAACCAAATACATATTCAAAGAACAACTTTTCAGCCCTAGAGTCAGCAAAAAAGCTGAGGTCTAGCTGAGTCAAATCGCCAGCTTCGCCCCTTGACCCCAAGTCAGTGTTTAAATCAGTGCCGTTGATCATTAAGTTATCTTGGAGATTCCTGCCCGGTATATCGGTGACTCTGCCAGTGCTGAGAACAACACCTGACTGCAAACCGAAGGGGTCATTTGTAAAAGTACCAAAAGCAGCACTATTTCCAGTAACTGAAACAGAGAAATTACTCAATCCCACTGTATTAGTTCCCAACAACTGGTTTTTTAAAGTCTCGGTGTTATTGGTTGCACCTACAGAAAATGCCATTGCGGGTGCGGTCAACAAGCTGAAAGCAGCAGCGGTGAATGTAGCAGTTAAGGCAGCAATTCTATGAGGACTGAGCATATTTTTATTGCTAAAATCATAGCTTTGAATTAAATCCACACTATTATGATTACATTATATATTGGTAAAGTATAGTCCTTTACCAAGAATTTACAACTACGTGTTTATACGGAGATTACTATTAATTTGTGTTCAGTAATTCTGGGCTTTGAGTTAGCTAATCAATCTCAAAAAAAAAATTATAGCTGCCAAACTATAGATACACAGGCTAATAATTTAGATCCAGTTGTGCGATCGACAATCAGCATCGAGGGCGGGTTTTTCTATTAGATAACATTCAAAAACCCCCTGGCCGCCCCTTCCCCGCGCCGATCGACTGCCCCCTCCAACCAACCATCAGACGTGAGGACGATCGCATTCGCATTTCCCCAACCCTCGCCTTCCTGAATCTGGTGTCCCCGTCGCCGCAACTCCGAAAGCGTCGCAGCCTCAAAACCTCCCCGTTCCACCATCAGGCGATCGGGCCGCCACTGATGGTGAATCCGGGGTGCAGATACAGCCTCATCGACATTCATGTCGTAAACCAACACATTCAACACAATTTGCAGCACCGTCGTAATAATCGTGCTGCCTCCGGGAGAGCCCGCAGCGAGGCGAAATTTGCCATTTTCCGTCACAATAATCGGCGTCATGCTGGATAAAGGAGTTTTCCCAGGGGCGATCGAATTTGCTTCGTCGCCCACTAAACCAAACAAATTCGGCACTCCCGCAGCCGCCGCGAAATCGTCCATCTCATTGTTGAGCAAAATTCCCGTACCGGCAGCCACAGCCCCAGCCCCAAAACCGCCATTCACCGTAAACGTCAAACTCACAACATTGCGCTCTTTGTCAACTACCGTCAGGTGTGTAGTTTCGGGAGACTCGTGCACAAATCGGCTCAAAGTTTGAGCATCAACAGCCTTTACATCGCTGGAAGGTTTGGCTTTCGACATCTGGATTTGCGATCGCCTCAATTTGGCATAGCTACGGCTAGTCAGAGCTTTGACAGGGACATTGACAAAATCTGGATCGCCCAAATGCTCAGATCGATCGGCATAAGCAATCCGCATACTTTCTGCCAGTAAATGCAAGGTGTCTGGACTTTTAGGGCCCAACATCTTTAAATCCGTATCGCCAATCATATTTAAGATTTGCAGCAAATGAACGCCACCGGAAGAAGGAGGCGACATCGCGCAAATTTGGTAAGTGCGGAAGTTACCGCAAACCGGATTTCGCCAAATCGGTGTATAGTGTTTGAGGTCTTCGAGAGTAATCAGGCCGCCGTTTTTAGTCATGTCAGAGGCGATCGCCCTAGCAATTTCCCCGGTATAAAAACTTTGCGGGTCAACGGCAATCTTACGTAAAGTCCGCCCCAAATCCCGCTGCACCAGAAGTTCCCCTGGTTTGTACAAAACGCCCCCGTGGGTAAAAACTGCCCGCGCCGCCGGATTCTTTTTAATCACATCCTGTCGTCTCTCAACAGCCTTGGTAAACCGCGAACTCACCGGAAAGCCATTTTCCGCCAGGGCGATCGCCGGCGCTACCACAGTAGCCCAAGGCAACTTGCCGTACTCCCGGTGCACCGTATAAAGTCCCCCCACAGTACCCGGAATACCAGCGGCCAAATGCCCGTCTAGACTTGCCCTCTGGCGCACCTTGCCTTGCTTGTCCAGATACATATCCCGCGTCGCCCGTTTCGGAGCTCGTTCCCGGAAATCCAGCGCTTGCACAGTACCCGTTTCGGCCCGCCGCAACAGCAAAAAACCCCCACCGCCAATACCCGCCGAAAAAGGCTCCACCACAGAAATCGCCAAAGCCGTAGCCACGGCGGCATCCACTGCATTGCCTCCCTGTTGCAGCACCCTTAGCCCCGCATCGCTCGCCAGCGGGTGAGCGGAGACAGCCATGCCCTGTTTGCTGCGCTGTTGCTGTAAGTTTGGCTGTTGCTGTAGCTGCTGCTGGCAACCAAATAGCATGAATGTTAGCAAAACAGGATAAATTCGTAGTTGAGAATTGATTTTTGGAAACATTGTTTACAGAATAGTCGAGGGATTGTTACAGTATAAATTGAATGACATCTTCCTAAAGATAGAAATATTATTTTGATTCTCAAAAATATCGATCGCCACAACAGCTTATTTGTCGAAGCTCATACTTCTGTAAACAACTACCAAATCACACCTAGAGTCAATTTATGAACAGCGAAAAAGTCAGTGTCATCATTCCTGCATTCAATGCAGCCGAAACCCTGGCTGAGGCAGTTGCCTCCGCAGTCAATGGCAGCTACCAGCATCTAGAAATCTTAATTGTTGATGACTGCTCTACTGATGATACTAGCAAAGTTGCTGCTAAAATTGCCGAGTCAGATCCGCGAATTCAGTTCTTTAGAAACCCCCAAAATTATGGGGTTTCTAAGTCTAGAAATTTAATGATCGATCGGGCAACAGGTGAGTATGTAGCGTTTCTCGACAGTGACGATACTTGGGAACCAAACAAGCTGGAATTTTGTTTGCAGATGCTCGCAGACAACCCAGAAGTCAAAGCTGTTGCTCACGCTTTGCGCTATTTGGACAAGCACGGGAAAAAGTTGAGTTATATTGCCACATATCCTACAACTAAAGCCCAAATGCAGGCGATTAAGGTGACAGGTGAAAGTCCTTGGGTGTTCCCGTCTTCTGTTGTAGTCGATCGCACAATTCTCGTCAAAGAAGGCGGCTTTGCAGAAGATTGGCTGGTAGGGGAAGATACAGAGTTATTTACCAAAATCGCTCAAAAGTACGGTTTGCTGGCTGCGACAGAGCCCTTGGGAAATTATCGGATTAGAGCGAACTCTCTCACAGATAAATACTGGCTGAAAAAACGCATAGCTTCCGATTGTGTCAAGGAAAATCAACTGCGACGCTTGCGGGGAGAACCAGAATTATCGTTGAATGAGTACGAGCAGGTATGCTTTAATAATTTGCCTCTTTTGGAAAGGCTTAACAAACTCCGAGAAGTTTTGGCACAGCACTACATGAGAAAGGTTGGACAAAGTTGGTTAAACCGGGAAGTTTTGCCGACTATTGTTTACGGGATTGCTACTACAGTGCTGAATCCTCAAGCTACTTTGAATAAGTTCAAATGGATCAAGTATAATGAAAAAAGGTTTGACATTCTGTAGTTAATTTAATTTATGGACTGGCAGGAAATTTCTGGTAACTGGGTATTAATTCCCTCTAGACCGATCGCGATCGTACATTTTCTCGGCGGTGCATTTGTAGCGACAGCACCACACTTGACCTATCGCTGGCTATTAGAGGCTTTGGGAAATCAAGGATATGTTGTAGTCGCGACGCCGTTTATCAATACTTTGGATCATATTGCGATCGCCCGCGATGTCCTCAACAAATTTGAAAATGCCCTCTCCCGCTTACAGGCTA
>Ga0316607_1000195_pt1 | contig 24622 bp, 16 predicted proteins | sample MIS2016062E_MG_FD_207674 | JGI IMG/M metagenome (GOLD analysis project Ga0316607, IMG submission 207674) | Microbial mat bacterial communities from Middle Island sinkhole, Lake Huron, Michigan, United States - MIS.2016.062E | ecosystem: Environmental > Aquatic > Freshwater > Lake > Sediment...
TTGTAGGGTGCGCACTGCGCACCTTACCAACTTGTAGGGTGCGCACTGCGCACCTTACCAACTTGTAGGGTGCGCACTGCGCACCTTACCAACTTGTAGGGTGCGCACTGCGCACCTTACCAACTTGTAGGGTGCGCACTGCGCACCTTACCAACCACAAATAGTGTAAAAATTGCACCGCGTCAGTCCTAATTTAGATATTTTAAGGAGCAGGAACTTGTTGCTGAAAATTGCGATTACCTTTATACCCGGATAAAATAGCAAGTTTTCCCAAAGATTGCGTGCCAATATAATATTTTCCCCGAATTTCCCAACTTGGATAAGCTTTGATATTTGCGGCTTTGCACAAATCTGGCTGAGCATCTTTACCTCTGGGAGTGCACTCAATGTAAGTAAGTACAGTCAATGCTTCTTTGCCAAAAAGTTCTTGTTGCTTGTGACAGTAAGGACACCAGTAAGCACCGTACATTCTAGCTTTAATGGTCTGCAAATGGGTGGCTAAAGCTATTTGCTCCGGGCCTGATTCGGTAGTGATCTCTGGGCCTTCTTGTTCGATCGCAGGCGACGGGAAAGGCGAAGGAGAAGGGGAAGGGGGAGGGGGAGTTTGTGCTAAATTTTGAGTGGATTTGTCGCTGGGACTGAACTGTACAATTCCTCCCTTGGCTTTGGCACCGATGAAAATCCCGAAAGTTAGGATAATGCCGATCGAACATAAGTTGAATTTGCTGAGTCTTATCTTGGATTTCATGTTGGATTTGCTAGGATTTTACCAGTTTGAGCGATCGCCTCTACAACATTGTGTACCACAAAGATGTTAGCTGTGGCTACTTTTTTCAATAAAGTTTACTTTCGGCGTTGTGATTAGGAAAGCGATCGCCCTCACAAACAATCACCATTCAGCTAGAACTTCCGGGTATTCTTCAGCAATTTTTCTGGCTATTTCTTGCACTTTTAAAAATCCTGTCCGTCTCCAAAAAGAGCGAATAGTTGGTTCCTTGATATTCAACTGTCGGGCGATGGTGGACATTTTTGCTGGCGATTCATCCAAAAGCAATTTTTGAGCAATGATTTGACAGTTGCAGTCGGGACGGTTGCGAGGATGACAGTTGCGAAGTTCCTGTTCTGGATCTCCATTTAAATAATTGGCGATCGCCCGTGCTAAAGCTTGTTTTTCTTCTCTCTCAATCCGTTCGATTTCCGCGTCCCAACCATCCAAACAGCCCTTGTAAAATTTGCCGGATTCTAAAGCCTCTAAAGGAAGTGTGTTTTGATTTTTACCATTTTTGCCAGTATATAAATCTTGAATTCGATACCTGAGATGACCGTTAACCCAAGTGATGAGACTGGCTTGAATCGGAGAACGTTGGGGATTAAACTCGTGAAGGTGTTTGTTTAACCATAGCCAAGTTTTATTCTGGGCTTCATAATAATAGGGATGAGAAACTTTTGACAATTTTGGTGAGAGTTGCAGTTTCCGAAATAATCGATCGACCATTTTTCGACGCTGGGTAAGATCCACGGAGTTCGAGCGAATTTTTAGAAGTAGTTGACATAATAATTCGTCTTGGGGACTGCGATCGGAATATTTTTCCAGTTTCAACCTGAATTCATCTATGGGAGCCATAATCACCCTTTTAGTAAATGTACTGGATGTAAGACTGTGAAAACTTTGGGTTAGGTTGGTAGAGATGAAAAATGATTAAACTAACTCGCAGACTTTAGGTACAATTCGGACAGCTCACCTAAACCTAGTTTGGTACAGTTGTTACTTCTACACATTTTCCCGGAGTGGCATAATCAAAACAAGGCTAAAATTCACACACAAAGTTCACAACTTTTATGAAAAAATCACAAAAATCACAAAAATCACAAAAATCATCTTATAATTACCAAAAAATAGATTAATTGGGGACAGCAATGGAAGTGAAAGAAATGTTGAACTTGTTGGATAAGTGGGTTTTGGAAAAGAAAGGCAAATCGCTGGATTTTGCGGAGAAAGAGATTATTCGTCTAAGCTGGCTGGATGTGGATTATGCGGATATGAACATTTCTGGCTATAGCCCTAGCTATGTCGAGAGAAGGCTGGCTCAGGGTTTGTGGGCTCTAGTATCAGAGGTGATTGGAGAAGGGAAAAAAGTTACTAAAAAAACATCCAAGCTGGCGATGGAAGAAGCAATCAAGAAGCGATCGCGCCCGGAAGCACCAGCAAGAGAAATGACTTTTTTTGAGGCGGCGAGGGATGCTAACAATCGAGGGTTTAAATTAAAACAAGCTGGGGAATTCATTGAAGCTCGCAAAGAATTCAATCTAGCTATTAAAATCAACCCAGATAATGCAGCAACTTACTACAATCAGGCCTTGATGTATGAAGAAGCGGGAAAAGTCGATCTGGCGATGGAACTATATCAGGATGCAGCATTCCGTGGCTTTGCTGCTGCTTACTGCAAGTTGGGCCGTTTGTATATCATTGAATATAAAGATTTACGGAAATCTGTTGAAAAAATCGGGCTAGGTTTAAAGCTGGTTGAAAAGGAGAAAGTTGAGGATGACAAAATAGTCAAAGCAGGGTTGTTAACCTACCTTGCTTGGGCTTGGAAGGAACAAGGATGCTATGAAGAAGCTTTGGACAATTTGCAACAGGCTATGAAACTACAGAGCGATCGGGGTTTAACTTATGGCATTATGGCCCAAGTGTACGAAAATATGGGGAATGATGCAGAAGTTGCGAAAGCTTGGAAAAACTGTCTGGAATATGCTAAGTGCGATCGACCCGATGAAGATTTTTACATTGGTAAGGCTCGTCAGCGTCTGAAGCAAATAGGTGATGCTAATTAAAGGTAAAGTGCGATCGCGCGGTGAGATACCCGAATTCTTAAAGAAGTCGGGTATCGGGGAATTCTGTTTTTTAGGTGGATTTACTTAAGTGCGATCGCACTTGTTTGAGATTTAGCCTTAATCAAGGACAGGGGTATTCATTGCCATGTCGATCGATACAAATTTCTGGTATCATGTTATTTGTGGCTGACTGAAGGGCGATTCGAGCGATTGAAGCACCTGAAACTGCGCCTAGTACCAAAGTTATGTTGCCGATCGCGATCGAGCCAATGAGGAGGGGTGAAATCAATACTTTGCTATTCATACTCTTGTCTCCAACTCCACTAGATTTATGATCGCTAGATTAGGGAGGCATGAATATTACTTGCGATAGGACGAGATATGACAGGTGTCATACTTTTTGGAAATTTCAACTTATTTTTTTACAGAGCCGCTGACATGAACAGAAAAGAATTGGAAGAATTAGCAGAAAAAAACTGGCATCTAGAAGACCTATACAAAGCTTTGGGTCAAGCTAAAAAAAATTATAAGCAAACAGAAAAACCCGAAAGCATTACTCCCAATGATCAAGACAATCTGCACGGCATACTTGCTAGAAAAAGATCCTCAGAAATTGCAATTATTTATAATAAAAGCTACGGTCAAACCAAAAATGAGTTATCCGACCGTCTCTATAAATATCTGAGAAATCTTCTCAAATACGAGCAGTCTCTGGATATTGAATCCATCGATATTCCTAATCAATTAGCAGAACGAGGATTCAAAAGAGACTCTTCTCAACAGCGTCGAGAAACCGAAAAAATTTGGTGGCGGATTACGATCGAGCTTGAAAATCCAGACAATTTACAATTACAAGCAATTGTAAACCGCCTCGGATCAGTTCTCGAAAAACCTTTGATAGTACAGAAAATAGACCAAGGCAGTACATTGCTGGCTTTTGAAAGCGATCGCTCCGAATACGATCGCATAGAAGAACTGTACAGATCGGGTCGCCTAGACGAATTATTAAAAGTGAGCGTTAGCGATTTAGGGCAAATTACCCAGGATTCGATGCTAATTTATGTGAGACAAATGTATGAAAATCTCTTTGGTGAAGGCTATCAGCCAGTAGCCTTGATATTGACTCGCAGTCAACGGAACCGATCGCGATCGCCCAACCAGGAAAACTTAGAATCTGTAGAAAGAGCAAAACTGATTAATTTGGGTGCAAATCAATCCGTTAATTTGACGGTTGAACTGACACCAAAAGACGAAGAAATTGACACTAAAATATGGCTCGATCCATCAGGCGAGGCAGTTTACCTACCAGTTGGTTTACAAATAACAGTGTTAGATGAATTCGGTTCTCCGATTCCTCAATTACATAAACAAACTGGCAGTACAGATAACGCTATTTTACTCACCTTTAGCCTTGAGCCTGGAGAAAGATTTAGTGTTAAACTCCTTCTGGGAGATGCCAGCGTCACAGAAACATTTTAATATAGGACTTACTCAAAAAAACCCGGTTTCTCTGAAAAATCGTGGATATATCCGAGAGATATTGAGACAGAAACCGGGTTTTTTGCCCCGCGTGTGTCCAAAACTGTAATAATTAAAAATCCCCGCGCCACCTATGAAAAAACAAGTCATCCTCACCGTCATGGAAGGAAGCTTTCAGCAAGGATTTCCGGTTAACCTGGAAATTCGAGAAGATTTAACGCCATTTAGCTTAATCTGGGGAGATGTTGGCAGACTGCCAACCATAGGTGATCTTGAGATTCTTGATTGCTTGAAGGAGTGGCAGTCAAATTTTAAAAGGAATAATGGCGACAGCATACCGCGCATCAAAGTTCAAGGGGAAGGAGCGAAAGTATTTAACAATATCGCCGCACAAAATCTGGCATCCAACATCAATCAATGGCTCAATTCCAGCGAAAAATCCTGGAGAAAAATACTCGATGGATTGCAGCAGCACTTGCAGCCAAACGATGAGATTCGAGTTATTTTGCAAACAGACGATGCTAACTTGCGGAGACTACCTTGGCCGGCCTGGAATTTATTTTCTGAAACTTATCATAACTCCGAAATTTCTCTCAGTACCTTAACCGTTAAACCGCCAAGCTTTAAACCATCTGACTGTCGGAAATCAGCGGTGAGAATTTTAGCCGTATTTGGCAATAATGACGGCATTAATATTAGTTTTGACCGTCAAGTATTGGATCGTTTAGCCGAACGTGGTGCTGAAATTACACCTTTAAACAAGCCCAAAAAAGCCGAATTGTTAGAGTGTTTGCGGGATGAACAGGGATGGCACATTTTCTTTTTTGCAGGTCACAGTTCAACCCTGCCAGACGGTCAAATTGGTGAGTTTGAAATCGGCGATTCTGAGAGTATAAGTATTGACGATTTAAAAAATGCAATGAAAATTGCGATCGCCAAAGGGTTGCAGTTAGCAATTTTCAACTCCTGCGACGGCTTGGGGATAGCCAACCAGCTAGCAAAATTGTACTTGCCCCAAAGTATTGTCATGCGGGAAGTAGTAGCAGACGAAGCCGCACAAAAATTTTTACAGGATTTTCTCACAGCATTTGCCAATAACCAATCTTTGTACAGATCTGTACGGGAAGCGAGGCGAAAGTTGGAAGATGCTAAAAATAAAGAATTGCCTGGTATTAGCTGGCTACCAGTAATTTGTCAAAATCCCGCTGTAGAACCGCTAAGGTGGAAACAGTTGCTCAATTGGAAATGCCTGCACACTCTCACAGATCATTCAGATGTTGTTAAATCAGTCGCAATTAGTTCCAAAGAAAACATCATTGCTAGCAGCAGTTTAGACAAAACCATCAAACTTTGGAACCTGTCTACAGGAGAATTACTTCACACATTTACCGGACATAGTAGTGCCGTAATTGCTGTTGCTTTCAGCCCCGATGGAAAAACTCTTGCCAGTGCCAGCAATCACGAGTTATTTGACGGCAGCATCAAGTTGTGGGATCTTGAAAAGAAGACATTTAAACAAAGTCTGGGAAATGCCTTGGTAGCCCTGCGGACAAGCTGTTTAGCTTTCAGTCCCGATGAACAAACCCTCGCTAACGGTCACATTGGTAGTACAGTTATTGGTGCTACAATTGATATCTGGAATCTCAAAAAAAGTAAAATAGAAAAAACTCTCTGGGGACACGTTTGGGAAGTTAATTCCCTCGCCTTTAGCCAAGATGGACGTATTTTAGTTAGTGGCGGTTTAGATGGTGCTGTTAAAATCTGGAATTGGCATAAAGAAGAGTTGCTGCACACTCTCAATCGGCCAGTAGATTTTTTCGGTGCCTTAGCTTCCTGGTTCGATTCTTCTGTTGGGATAATTTGTTGTGTTGCGATTAGCCCGGATGGTAAAACAGTTGCAGCTAGCGGTTTACAACAGCCTATTCAACTGTGGAATAGTGAAAATGGGAGACTGCTGCGTACCTTCACAGAACACTCAGATAGTGTTTATACTCTTGCCTTTAGCCCCGATGGTGAAACTCTCGCCAGCGGCGGTGGTGACAACACAATTCGGATTTGGAATTTTCACACAGGAGAGTTGTTGGAAACTCTGGAACATCTCGGCCCAGTCCAGTCTGTTGTTTTCAGTTATGATGGCAAAAGTCTGGTAAGTGGGAGTGCGGATGCTACTGTCAAAATTTGGCGCGTTCCTGTTTAAGTCAGGACTTACCCACTCCGACAAAGAAACCGGTTTTTTTACCAGATAATTACTAAGATCGCTTTTTGAACAGGCAAGATGCCTGTTCCACAATAAATATGGTCGATGTCTATTAAAAAATCTCCCCAACAATCATCCCCGCCAACAAGACAAACCCAACCCAAACATTTTGGCGAAAAATCTGACCATAAACAGGCCTAGGAATGTCGGCTTTCCGCAGTTGACTGTACTGCAAAAACCACAAAACCGCAGCCCCAAAAATTGCCAACCAAAAACCAATATGCAACTGCAAATCAATCCCCATTGCTGCTAATAAACCGACTGTAGTTACAAAGAAAAAACCCACAGCATTAGCCGCATTATCCCCGAAAAAGATGGCACTGGAATTCACGCCCAAACGCAAATCATCTTCCCTGTCGCTCATCGCATAAACTGTATCAAATCCCATCGTCCATAGCACGACTGCACCCCACAGCAGCCAAGTCGCTAATTCTAGTTTCCCAACGGCGGCACTCCAACTAATTAAAACTGCAAATCCCCAGGCAATTGATAACACTAATTGTGGCACTGGAAAGAATCTTTTTGCTAGGGGATAGCAGATAATTACTGGTACGGCGGCGACACATAGCCAGAAACTTAATGGATTGAGATAAAAGGCGAGAATGGCGGCGCAAGCAAAGGAAATTAAAGCAACTCCGATCGCAGTTTGCACTGTCAGGGCGCGGGATGCTAGGGGGCGCGATCGCGTCCTTTCGACTTCGGGATCGATATCGCGATCCCACAAGTCGTTGACGACGCATCCAGCCGCACTCGTGGCTAAGGTGCCCAAGACAATCACGCTCACCAATGCTGCGCTTGGCCTCCCGTGGGCTGCTAAAAAGACCGCCCAGAGGGCTGGAATCATTAAAATTAGCCTTCCTGCTGGCTTGTCCCATCTCAAAAGCCGCAGGATAGCAAGTAATGTGGATTCAGGTTGGCGATCGAACTCGGTCAGCATTTTTATTTGAGATTTGAGATTTTTAAGTTTTAATTTTATCAAAATTTAAGCAAGATCACCTAAGCTCAATGCTTTTGAGAATGGGAACCAGCAATTGAGAATAGGTGAAAGTCTTGTCCCGTAAGCGGTTCCCGATTTTTAATATTTTAATCTGATCGCCTAGTGAATTCGTGAAATAATCATAAATATCTGTCAACCCCGATACACTCCAATGGTTAATTCACTTGCTTCTGCGGAGTCAAATCGCATTATTGCTGCCATTGATATGGGTACTAACTCGTTTCATATGGTGGTGGCGCGAATCGATGCGAAATTGCCTGCTTTTACGATTATTGCTAGAGAAAAAGATACGGTTCGATTGGGTGATTGTGACACAAAAACAGGGTGTTTGAAGTTAGAAGTGATGGAAAGGGCGATCGCAACTTTGCGCCGTTTTCTAGGTATTGCTAAAACTTTCAATGCTGAACAAGTTATCGCTGTGGCTACCAGTGCTGTTCGAGAAGCCCCTAATGGTCGAGATTTTCTCAAACAAGTTGCTGACGAATTAGACCTTAATGTTAGCTTAATTTCCGGTCAGGAAGAAGCGCGGAGAATTTATCTCGGCGTACTTTCGGGGATGGAATTTAACAATCAGTCGCAGGTGATTATTGACATTGGGGGCGGTTCTACTGAATTAATTCTAGGGAACAGTGTTGAGCCGATCTGTCTCACGAGTACCAAAATTGGTGCGGTTCGCCTCACTGGAGAATTTGTCAAAACTGACCCGATTAGCAGAGAGGAATTTGCCTATTTGCAAGCTTATATTCGGATTGCGCTGGAAAGACCGATCGACGAATTGCGGGCTCACTTCAATGCTGGCGAAACTCTGCGTTTGATTGGTACTGCTGGAACCATCGAAACTTTAGTGGCAATTAATGCTCGCGAAAAATTGGGAACGGTGCCGAACCCGCTGGCTGGCTATCAATTAAGTTTAAAAGATTTGCGCGATTTAGTCAATCGTTTCCGCAAACTTTCTTATTCTGAAAGGTTGGCAATTCCGGGAATATCGGACAAGCGGGCAGAAATTATTTTGGCCGGCGCTTTGATTTTGCAGGAAGCTATGACACTATTAGGAATTGAATCGCTGACTGTTTGCGATCGATCTTTGAGAGAAGGCGTAATTGTTGACTGGATGCTGTCTCGCGGTTTAATTGAAAACCGCTTGCGCTATCAAGGTTCAATCCGCCAGCGCAGCATTCTGCACATAGCTGAAAAATATCAAGTCAATTTAGAACAAAGCGAAAGAACCGCAGCATTTGCGCTCAATTTGTTCGACCAAACCCAAGGAATTCTGCATAATTGGGGAACCGAAGAACGGGAATTGTTGTGGGCTGCCGCAATTTTACACAACAGCGGTTTGTATGTCAGTCATTCGGCGCACCACAAGCATTCTTACTATTTAATTCGCAATGGTGAGTTATTGGGATACACTGAAACAGAGATTGAAGTAATTGCAAATTTGGCGCGCTATCACCGGAAAAGTTCTCCCAAGAAAAAGCACGAAAATTTCATCATTCTTCCGAAAAAATACCGGGAAGTAGTTAGTAATTTGCATCCTTTGCTCAGGTTTGCTGTGGCTTTGGACAGGCGGCAAATTGGTGCAATTTCTCATTTTAAATGTGAATTCAGACCGGAAGTGAGAGAGTTTCATTTGCGGATACAACCCCTTAATGCTGCTGATGATTGTGCCCTAGAAATCTGGAGCTTGGATTATAAAAAGCCTGCTTTTGAAGATGAGTATAATCTCAAATTGGTGGCAACTTTGGAGCCGAATCTCGTTGCAGTTTAACTGGAAACCGTAGGGTGCGCACTGCGCACCTTACCCTTACTGGTGGCAACTTTGGAGCCGACTCTCGTTGCAGTTTAACTGGAAACCGTAGGGTGCGCACTGCGCACCTTACCCTTACCTAATTGCATTAAATTGCGAACATTTCCCTCTCCCTCTTTCTCTCTTTTCTAGCACCTCTGCGCCCTCTGCGCCCTCTGCGGTAAATAAAAAAAATCTTATTCAAAAATGAAATATAATTGCCATAGAAACTGTATAGTTCCATGCACACCGCACCTTACCCGTATATAATTTGGAGCGATCGCCAATTTCAGCATAAAATAGAAAAATGTCAAATCCCATACTTTCCCTCAACTACGAACCCGCCATCGAATCCCTCGGTGGCGACTACTTTGATGAAGTCCCGGCGGCCGATTTTCCCCAGCACATCCTCCGCTTCCGCAACGACCAATTATTGCCCAAATTGGGTTTAGATCCCGCACAAGTAACCGACGAACATTTCACCCAAGCATTCGGCGAATTTCACTGCGTCCGCCCCTTCCTCGCACTCCGTTACCACGGCTATCAATTCAACGAATATAACCCCAATTTAGGCGACGGTAGAGGCTTTTTATACGGTCAAGTTCGCGGTACCGATGGCAGACTTTATGACTTCGGCACAAAAGGCTCCGGTCGCACACCCTATTCGCGGTCTGCTGATGGTAGACTCACTCTGAAAGGGGGAGTTCGGGAAGTTTTGGCGGCTGAAGCTTTGCACCGATTGGGAGTGCGTACATCTCGCTGTTTTAGTTTAGTTGAAACTGGGGAATCTTTGTGGCGAGGGGACGAACCATCTCCGACGCGATCGTCTGTAATGGTGCGTTTTAGCCATTCTCACATCCGGTTCGGTACTTTTGAAAGATTGCATTACATCCGTCGCCAAGATTTAATTACAAAACTTTTAGATTTTGTGATTGAATATTACTATCCAGAATTGCATTTAGAAGCAAACAATAGGGATATTTCTAAATCGGAAAAGTATGCACTATTTTACGCTGAATTAGTCAAGAGAGTTGCCGAATTAGTGGCTCAGTGGATGGCGGCGGGTTTTTGTCACGCTGTGCTGAATACTGATAATATGTCGATGACTGGAGAAAGTTTTGATTATGGGCCTTTTGCTTTTATCCCAACTTATAATCCTCAGTTTACCGCAGCTTATTTTGACCATTATGGTCTTTATTGTTACGGGAATCAACCGTTTATTTGCAAGGGGAATTTAGAGAAGCTTCAGCAACCGCTAGCTTCGGCGATCGCTCAAGCTGATATGGATGCGGCTTTGGCAAAGTTTGGCAATTATTATAATACAGCTTATCGGCAGTTGATGATTAATAGGTTGGGATTTGAGGAATTGCCGGATGCTGATGCTGATGAGTTGTTGCAACTGACAATTAAATTGCTGGCTGAGTCTCAAGTTGATTATCAAGGTTTCTTTTTTGAGTTGCGAAAACAGTTCGATCGCACCTGGCGAGATGATGCTAGTCAGATTTTTAGCGAGGCGGAACCGACGGATTTGATAGCACATTGGCGGCAGTTTTATTGTCACGTTTTGCAAACTTTGTCGGCGGATGATCTGGATCAAATGGCGGACAGGTTACGCAGGTACAATCCCGAACAATCGCTGTTGAGACCGACGATTGAGGCTGTTTGGGAGCAGATAGCTATTGAGGATAATTGGCAACCGTTTTATGAGTTGGTTAAGGAAATCCAAGACTCTTAAAGGGAATTGGACATGGGGAATTGGGTAAGGTGCGCACTGCGCACCCTACTAATAACTACTAGAATTGGGTAAGGTGCGCACTGCGCACCCTACTAATAGTAAGGTGCGCACTGCGCACCCTACTAATAACTGATGACTAATGACTATTTGAGTTTTTCTATCTCAAATTGTGCATCTTTGTAACCGCCGGTAAGCCCTTGATCGAGAAAGATTTTCCCTGCTTTTTCAAAGTCGCTAAGGGCTCCGGCTTTGTCTCCCAAAGAGCGGCGAACTATGCCTCTACCGTAGTAAGCCGCAGCATAATTCGGATTGAGCCGAATCGCTTGGACATAATCTGCGATCGCACTATTGTAATTATTTAACTGTTGGTAAATCTTGGCTCGATTGGCGTAAGCTTCAGCATCGTTGGGATTGAGCCCAATTGCTGAGGTAAAATCGGCGATCGCCCCCTGTGCGTCTCCCGCTTCGTTGCGAGCTAAACCCCGATTGCTAAAAGCATGATCATCATTTGGATTTAATTTCACCGCTTGAGTGCAATCCTCAATTGCTTTTGGATAATTCTTTAAGTTTAAATAAGCAATGCAGCGATTGTTGTAAGGAACCGCATCCTCATTACTCAGTGAAATTGCCTGAGTGCAATCGTCTATTGCCGCTTGATGCGCTCCCAAATTCAACTGGGTGCTGCACCGATTAGCGTAAGCATCTGCACTTTTAGGATCGATCGCAATTACCTGAGAATAATCTGCTAAAGCTCCCTTATAATCTCCCAAATGAAAGCGAGATCTCCCCCGACTATAGAAAGCATCAACATTCTGAGAATCGAGCCGAATTGCCTCAGTATAATCGCCGATCGCCCCGGGCAAATCGCCACCCCCAGCCCGAGCCAACCCCCGCGAATGATAAGCTTTAGGAAGAGTCGGCTGCAATCGAACTACCTCGTCAAAATCTTGAATAGCAGTCTTGTAATCTTGCAGTTCTAAATAAGCAACTCCTCGTTCATAATAGGTGTCAACATCATTGGGTTGGAGATTCACAACCTGAGTGTAATCCTCGATCGCCCCTCGTTTGTCGTTGAAGTCGTGACGGGCTAATCCCCGGTTAAAATAAGCTTCAAAATATTTAGGATTGAGAGCGATCGCCTGAGAATAATCTGCGATCGCCTCCTGATACTTTTTTAAATCATAGTTAGCATTTCCCCGCTGATAAAAAGTCTCAGGATTGTGAGGATCTAACTGAATTGAACTGTTAAAAGCCTGCACAGCCCCAGCAGCATCTTTATTGTGAGATTTTGCCACCCCTTCTTCGTAATATTCCCTAGCTTTAATTGGATGAGGGCGATGGAAATAATTAAACAAAAATACTAAAGCGATCGCAGCCCCCAACCCAGCCAAGATCAGCCCCAAACTAGAACCAAAACGAGTCCAAAAACCAGAAGGCGACTGTAAAGTAGTAGCAGAAATTCTACCCTTTGGAGAGGTAGCCGCTGCATCTTGGCGGTTCTTGATTTTGCTCAGAGCTACCAAAACTTCCTCAGCCGACTTATAGCGCTTACCAAACTGGTGACAGACCATTTTGTCAATTATATTTGCCAAATTTGTCGAACATTGAGCTCGGTTTCGCCAGACAATTTCTCCGGTGTGAGAAGGGTTCGGATCTTGCAATTTTGGCAAATCCGTACCGGGCAAACCCGTGATAGCTTGGATAGCCATCATCCCGACTGCATAGATATCGCTGCTAAATTGCGGGTTGCCTTGAAATTGTTCGATCGGCATATAAGCCGGAGTTCCAGTAGCAATTGTTCTCGGAAATTCATGATCATAATCGCCGATGTGATTCGTAACTTCTTTGACAGAGCCAAAGTCAATTAAAACCAATTTACCGTCGGGTTTCCGGCGGATTAAATTGGACGGATTAACATCGCGGTGAATCACTCCCTGAGAGTGTACAAACCTGAGCAGTTCTAATACTTCTTCCAAGAGCGATATTACTTGTTCTTCTCGCCAAGCTTGACCAGCTATAATTTCCCTATTTAAGGCATGACCAGGTACAAACTCTTCGACAAGGTAGAATTGATTTCCTTCTTCAAAATAAGCCAATAAAAACGGAATTTGATCGTGTTTTCCCAGTTTTTCTAAAATTTCTGCCTCTTGTTTAAATAAGCGGTATGCCGTTTTGAGAACTGTGGAAGTATTGCTCGGAGGGCGGAGTTGTTTTACCACGCATTGAGGGTGTCCCGGACGGCGAGTATCGACGGCTAAATAAGTTTGTCCGAAAGCCCCCGAACTCAGGATTTGCACTACGCGGTAACGTCCGTCTAAAAGTTGACCAACCATATTCATATTCATATTGGGAATTGGGAATTGGGAATTGGGAATTGGGAATTGGGAATTGGGAATTAGTTATGATCACCAACTAACCACCAACAAATAACAAATAACAAATAACAAATCACAAATAACAACTCACAAATAACAACTCACAAATAACAACTCACAAATAACCACTGACTAATGACCAATGACCAATGACTACTGATTACTGATTACTGAGTAATAGTTTACTTAATTTCGTTAATCTGTAATTGCGCGTTTTGGAAACCATCAGCCCTCCCTTGTTCTAGAAACAGGGTTGCAGCTTTCTGAAAATCCTCGATCGCCCCGGTACGATCTTTGAGTTGGCGGCGGACGAGGCCACGGCTGTAGAAAGCTGTAGCATTGTTGGGATTGAGCCGCAGTGACTGGGCAAAATCCTCAACGGCTAAAGCGTAGTTTTTGAGTTCAGAGTAAATAGTACCGCGATTGCTGTAAGCAACTGCATCACTGGGATTGAGGCGAATTGCCTGAGTAAAATCTTCGATCGCCCCGCCCTTGTCTCCCGCAGCCGATCGAGCCAACCCTCGATTACCGTATGCTTTAGGATTGTTGCCGTTAAGTCCGATGGTCAAACTGCAATCTTCACCAGCTTTCTGAAATTGTTTTAAATTCAGGTAAGCAATGCAGCGGTTGTTATAAGCAGCTTCGTCTTTTGGATCGATGGTAATTGCTTGGGTGCAATCTGCAATCGCTTTGTCGTAACTTGCCAAATTCAAGTAAGCACCGCATCGGTTGGTATAAGCATCAGCTCGATCTGGTGCCAATTCGATCGCCTTACTATAATCTGCCATCGCTCCTTGATAATCTGCCAGATTAAATCTCGATCGACCCCGACTGTAATAAACCCCAGCATCATTGGGGCTAATTTGAATCGCTTGCGTAAAATCTGCCATCGCCCCACTCTTGTCGCCGATCGCCGATCGAGCTAAACCCCGGTTGCTGTAAGCTGTAGCATCATTGGGAGCCAGTCGAATTGCTTGAGTGTAGTCTTCAATTGCAGTGCGGTAGTCTCCCAAATCGTAGTAGGCTAGAGCCCGCTGGTAGTAAGCCTCTGCGTCGCTCGGATTCAGCCTAATGGCGATGGTGAAATCTTCGAGGGCACCGCGCTTGTCCCCGAGGTCGTGGCGGGCCAGACCTCGATTGTAGATGGCTTTGCTGTGGCTAGGATTGAATTTAATGGCTTGCGTGTAGTCCTGTACTGCTTGCTCGCGATCTCCGATGTCGTAGCGAGCGTTAGCTCGATGATAGAAAGCTTCCGCATCGCTGGCATTCAGGGCGATCGCGCTTGTATAATCGGCGATCGCACCTACTTTGTCCCCTTGCAGTGCCTTCTGCTGACCGCGAGCGAACAATTCTTTTGCCCTCGCCGGATTGTTACTCTGCCAAAAGTAAATTATTCCGACTGTCAAGAGGAAAGCGGAGACTGCGATCGCAATCCTAGATCGAAGAGTCAGCAAAAGGGTTTGGCTGATTAGCTGTGGCGGCCGTTGACTCATAGCCGCGCGACGGGTGATCGTAGTTGCTGGTGACAGCTCAACCTTGGTTTTGTGGGCAGTTTTGAAAGCCATTTGTTTGAGGTCGGCTAAAACTTCCGTGGCCTTCTGATAGCGTTTCTCGAAGTTAGAGCACACCATTTTGTCAATAATATCTGCTAGCGCTACAGAACAAATTGCCCGATCGCGCCCATCGAATTCGCCTCGATCGTTTTTCAAAGCAGCCAGTTCAGGAGCAGAAAGCCCCGTCAGAGCAAGCAGGGCGATCGTACCTAGAGCATAGATGTCGCTATTGTAGCGAGGGTTGCCTTCAGATTGCTCGATCGGCGTATATACGGTCTGAGCAACAAGCTCAGGTTTGAGTTTTTGCTCTTTTTTTGTAACAAGCCCTTTGACTAAGTTTGAAGAGGTTTTCGGTATCAAGTGACCAACAATTTCCCGGTTAATCTCTTTGTCTAACCTAAAGTCAATTAACACCAACTTACCGTCAGACTCTCGCCTGATCAGATTTGCCGGTTGAACTCTGCCGTGGATGAAGCCGTTTTTGTGTATAAAGGCCAAAATTTTTAAGACTTCTTCGAGCAGAGCAATTACTTGGTCTTCTGCCCAACATTGACCCGGTATCAGTTCTTGACTTAAAGCTGACCCGGCTATAAATTCTTCAATTAAGTATAAACTTTGATTTTCCTCAAAATACGCCAATAATTCGGGAATTTTGTCGTGTTTTCCCAACTTTTCTACTATTTCTGCGTTGCTTTGAAAAATAACTTTGATTAATTCGGGAGTTTGCGAACTTGTATCGGGGAGTCGCATTTCTCTAACCGTGCATTGCGGATACCCCGGACGATGAGTATCTGCCGCCAGATAAGTTTTTCCAACAGGATTGGAGCCTGTGACTTTAATAATGCGATAACGCCCGTCGAGAAGTTGACCACTCATGCTCTACCTCATCCCTGTTAATCCTAAATTATCACATAAAATCAGGATAACCAACTCTGAAGCCGAAGTACCTTTAAGTTTTATCTCGAAGCTAGCTTGAAGATTCGCCCCAATCTGCTGCCCCTATCCGTTGACGGTAGATGGGAAGCCTCAACTGATAGTATAATTCAACTCGCGGCAAAAAATCTGGTTCTGTCTAATTATTATAGACCTTATTTTAAAATATGAGTTTTTTTTTGCTAAACTTGTTTATCCTGTAAATCAAACCTGTATAATTAAACAACCGGGCAACAGGTGACTAAAATGAACGTACAACTGGTTGACTCCCTAATTCAAGTGATCTTATCTCTCTCAGCAGACGAGCAATTAGCGATCGCCGAAAAATTATTTGCAAACATCCCCTACCCTTCGACTCAGGAACTCGTGCAACTTGCTCAAAAGGGCGGCTGTTTTGAGTTTTTGCATGACGAACCAGATATTTACACCAGAGAATAATCAAGATAAATATTCAATAATACAGCGAATAAAAATGTCTGAATCACTAACAAAAGGAGGAACGATCGCCGCGATCGCCACTGCCATAGTTCCCCAACAAGGCAGCGTCGGCATTGTGCGGGTTTCCGGTTCCGAAGCTTTAAAAATTGCCGCAACTCTGTTTCGCGCCCCAGGACGGCAAATTTGGGACTCTCACCGCATTATTTACGGCTACATCCGCCGCCCCAAAACTCAAGAATTAGTCGATGAAGCTTTACTGTTAATTATGAAAGCGCCACGTTCTTTTACTCGCGAAGATGTGGTGGAATTTCACTGTCACGGTGGGATTATCGCCGTGCAGCAAGTCTTGCAATTGTGTTTGGAAAACGGGGCGAGATTGGCACAACCGGGAGAGTTTTCGCTGCGGGCATTTTTGAACGGGAGACTCGATTTAACTCAAGCTGAAAGCATCGCAGATTTGGTGGGAGCACAATCCCCCGCTGCTGCACAAAGTGCTTTGGCGGGGTTGCAAGGAAAATTGGCTAAGCCCATTCGCTTACTGAGAACAACTTGTTTAGATGTGTTAGCAGAAATTGAAGCGAGAATTGATTTTGAGGAAGATTTGCCGCCTTTAGATGAAGCTCAAACAGTATTTGAAATTAAGCATATTTTAGAGGAATTGTCAACTATTTTGGCAACAGCCGATCGGGGAGAATTGTTGAGAAGCGGTTTAAAAGTAGCGATTGTCGGCCGCCCGAATGTGGGAAAGTCGAGTTTGTTGAATGCGTGGAGTCGGAGCGATCGGGCGATCGTCACTGATTTGCCCGGTACGACGCGGGATGTGGTAGAATCCCAGTTAGTTGTAGGTGGCATTCCAGTGCAGGTGCTCGACACTGCGGGCATTCGGGAAACAGAAGACAAGGTAGAAAAAATTGGCGTAGAGCGATCGCGCGCAGCGGCACAGCAAGCAGATTTAGTGTTGTTGACAATTGACGCGGTATGTGGTTGGACAGAAGGCGATCGAGAAATTTACGAACAAGTAAAACACCGCCAACTAATTATAATTATCAACAAAATCGACCTAGTAAAAACCACTCCAAAATTACCTTTTTCCTCTGAGACTCACCGAATAGTCACCACAGCCGCCGCCCTAGATCGAGGCATAGAAGACTTAGAAACAGCAATCTTAGATGCCGTCAATTCAGACAACTTGCAAGCAGAAAACCTAGATTTAGCCATTAACCAAAGACAAGCAGCAGCCATCACCAAAGCAAAGTTTTGTATAGAACAATGCTTAGTTACTATTAACAACAAATTGCCCTTAGATTTTTGGACAATAGATTTACGCGGTGCAATTCAAGCATTAGGAGAAGTTACAGGAGAAGAGGTGACAGAATCAGTGTTAGATAGAATCTTTAGTAGATTTTGTATTGGGAAATAAGCATGGGGATTGGGCATAGGGCATCGGGAATAGGGCATTGGGCATCATGGGGGTTCAGAAACCGGGTTTTTTACGATAATACTTCGTTCCAACCCACAAAATCAATCAAAAACCCGGTTTCTTTGTCGGATTCAGTAAGTCTTAAACTAACAAATAACCACTAACCACTAACCACTAACAAACAACCAAAAAACAATCACGATCGAGGCCTACCCAAAGTAGTAATGTAAACGACAGCTTCATCCGCCGGAATTCCCAGAACCTCATTCACCTTATCGTCAAAAAAGCCCGCAATACCACTCACACCCAAACGCAGTTGAATCGCCGCTAAATTCAGCCGCTGGCCCAAATGACCCGCATCCATGTGCAAATATCGGTAAACTCGATCGCCATATTTTCCCACCGCCTTCTTCAAATCCGCCGTATGAAACAACAAAACCCCCGCATCTCTGCCTAATTCTTGCCCCAAGCACAAATAGTGCAACTCCCTACGGAAATTTTTAAACCGAATTTGCCGCAATTCTTGAGCTTTAGGAGCGTAATAGTAACAGCCTGCTTCTAAGCCATTCACCCCGGAAACAGCAAGAAAAGTCTCGATTAAACTCAAATCGAAATAGTCAGGAGAACCATCTAATCCTTGGTCAGTGTAGTGGTGTGGCTGGTAAGTAAAATCCAGCAAGACTAGCAGTTCACCCAAGCTCAAGGAAGCACCTGTATAAGAACGGGTGGAACGCCGTTTGAGAATAGTATTTTCTAAATTTTCCAAGTTAACTCCCCAAGGTATTGAGGGAGTAACAGTCGAAACTTTAGTACAAAAAGGGAAGTTGTATTTATCCTCTAGTTGCCCTTCAATTTCATCAATCTTCCAGCCATCAGAGCCAGAGGTATCAGAATCTATTTGTGTAGCTTTGTGGAGATATCCTAACAATTGACCATCGGAAAGTTTTGGGTAATCTGTGGTAGTATTTCCAGGTAAAGCGGTTCTGAATTTTGGCAAGTTTTGTTCGATATCTAGCAAGTCCGCTAAAGCAACTACACAGATTGCTCCTTCTTGTTCTGAGTCGATATAAAGTAATTGATTGATAGCTTCATCTGCGAATCCTCCAATTAAATGAGGTCGGTAGTCATTCAGAGCCGCAGCTAATTCGATGTTGCTCAATAAATGACCTGTGTCTAGGAAAATTCGTCTATAAGCTCGGTCTTCGTAGCGCCAAGAAGAACGGAAAAAAACCGTCGTAACTACGATCGCCAATTGAGTATTTTCTAGCACTGGCGAATCGAAACAAGCTGTTTGCAACGCCGGCCAAACATGACTATCCCAAAAGTGAATTAACGAATGAGTTCTAGACTGATAATTGTACAGTCCCGCAGGTAACTGTGTGCCGCGGGACACCAAATAAACCTCTGCTGGGTACAGCCCGCCTGCTGACGGTGCCGATCGCAAATACAGCGGACTCCCGTCCATCGTGGACACTTTGGCAGTCAAGCCGTAGCTGCACAGCAGGAAGTTGGACAATCGGTGCCACCAACGAGCATCCTCGTCGGCCTCCGACTCCTGTGATGCATCTTTTAGGTAAGGTTTGAGGTTAAAAGACGCTCCAATTTTATATTCTTTGAACGGAGCAGGTTGCTCGGCCCAATCTAGCTGTTTGCTTTTGGCAGCAATAGTTTCAGGATCGTATTTCGTCCGTTCGTGGTAGTGCTGAGCGATGGATGGAGGAAGTTCTGGCATATGTTCAGTGGAGGATCTGATTGGGTTTCTAATTCGATCTTGACATTACTAACTACTTATTGGTAGAGCAAGGCATAAATTTACAAATCTAAAAAAAATCTTAGAAAAAAAGCGATCGGTGTTACACAAGCCTAACATAAAGAAGTGTCTAAAAGAAGTGTATAAGTATAAATACGCAGAATAAAAGTCATTAATTATGCTGATGGATTGGCAGCAGTAGTTGTCGTCATGAGGGATGAAAATGCAAAAGTCAGGCGATTTGGGATTGGGGATTTGGGATTTGGGATTTACCCCATGTCTAAAGCCCGGGGCTTGAAGATTTTAGATTTGGGATTTGGGATTTTTCCCTAGATAAATCTAGGGCTTGTACCAAAAATTTCCATCCAAAATCGGCCATCTAAAACTTGTACTGAGCGAAGCGGTGCACTGAGCGTAGTCGAAGTGTCGAAGTATCCAAAATTTTTCGGTCAAGAGCTAATTTGGAAAAAGCGAAGTTGACAAAAGCTCAATTAGCTGGTTGCAATTTCTTTCGATCGCGTTTGGGAGACTTATCAGACGCTGACTGCGATCGCACTACCATCGGCCCCGAAAGGATCTTGATTTGTTTGAGCGCAAAAGGGCGATCGGGTCGATCGCTCTTTTGCGCTATTTTTGATAATTCTTAACATTGAGCGACATTCCCCAAAATTCGAGTTACAATCTAATAGAGCAATGCAATAAACTTCAAAAAAACATGAACCTTAAAGTTGAAACAAGCAATTTTATCAACGATTTAGAACGAGTCGTCAAAATCCGCAGAGAAATTGCCAACCATCTCAGTAATATTGCTGAAACCATCAATAAATCTGAATTAGCAGCAGCCGAAGCATCAGGAAAACTCGGTCTAGAAACAGACAGCGCAGACATCAGCCGAAGTAGCGAAAACTTGCGGCAAGGAGTTTTTCGGCTGCTGGTTTTAGGCGATATGAAGCGAGGAAAAAGCACTTTTCTCAATGCATTAATCGGCGAAAATTTATTGCCCAGCGACGTAAATCCCTGTACGGCTTTGCTAACAGTTTTACGCTTTGGTTCCGCCAAAAAAGTCACAGTTTATTTCAAAGAAGGCCGGCGCCCAGAACAGCTTGACTTTAACGCTTTTAAACAGCAATACACCATTGACCCCGACGAAGCTAAAAAGCTAGAAATTGAAAATAAATTAGCCTTTCCAAATGTCAGTCATGCCGTGATCGAATATCCGTTACCGCTCCTAGAAAAAGGCATAGAAATCGTAGACACTCCGGGGCTGAACGATACAGAAGCGCGCAACGCAATTTCTTTGAGCTACATCAACAACTGCCACGCGATTCTGTTTGTATTTCGAGCATCTCAACCTTGCACTTTGGCAGAACGTCGCTATCTAGAAAATTACATTAAAGGGCGGGGATTAACTGTTTTCTTTTTAATTAACGCTATTGATGAAATTCGGGAAGGATTGATTGACCCCGATAATGCCGAAGAACTCGCAGCAGCCACCGAAAAATTACGCCAAGTTTTCCGCACAAATCTTGATCAATATTGTCAATTTGACGGACAAGATATTTACAACGATCGAGTATTTGAAATTTCGTCGCTCAAAGCCCTGCGGCTGCGAGTGAAAGACCAAAATGCTGCTCTAGACGGCACTGGATTTCCTGAGTTTATGGGAGCAATTAATACATTTTTGACCCAAGAAAGAGCGATCGCAGAAATACGCCAAGCGAGAACTTTAGCTCGCCTGGGTTGCAATCACGTCCGCGAAGCCGTTGAGCGACGCATTCCTTTGTTAGAGCAAGATGTCAACGAGTTAAAACAGCGAATTACTTCCGTTGAACCGGAATTTGGAAAATTGAATGAAATTCGCGATCGCTTTCAGGAAGAAATCAAAATTATGCGCGATCGCAAATCCAAATCCGTAGCAGATTCTTTCAAAGCATACATTCTGAATTTAGGCAATACCTTCGACTCAGATTTTTTGCGCTACCAGCCAGAAATCAGCTTTTTCGATTCCCTGGAATCCAGCAAACGCGACTCATTTAATGCAGCCTTTAAAAAAGCATTCGAGCAATACATAAACGACAAAATTTCCGCATGGGAACTCACAGCCGAGCAAGAGATTCGATCAGCCTTCGCGCAACTGGCTAAAAGTGCAGCCAGCTACAGCGTTAGTTACACACAAATCACAGATTCGATGACAGAAAAGTTAATCGGACAAAAAATGTATGCCAGTACAAAAATCGATTCTGAAGACAGTTCGCCCGCCTGGGCAAAGTGGGCAATGGGATTTTTTTCCTTAGCTTCCGGTAACGTTGCTGGCGTTATTTTAGCTGGGGCAGGTTTTAATTGGCAAAATATCCTCGTCAACTGGATGGCTGTAATTGGAATTAGCAGTTTTTTACTGATGTTTACCGGAACTTTTTTAGGGCCGATTGGCATGATGGCGATCGGTTTGGGTGTCGGTGCTTTGCAAGCAGATCAAGCTCGTAAAGAATTAATTCAAGCGACTAAAAAAGAGTTTGTGAAATATCTGCCACAGCTAGCACAGGAGCAATACGAATTGATTCATCAAACTGTAGAAAAGTGTTTTGACGAGTACGATCTAGAAGTGATTAAGCGGTTGAACAATGACATTAACTCTCGTAAAGCTGAGTTAGATAATTTGCTAGCTCAAAAAGAATCCCGCGAGATTAATAATGAGACGGAATTAAAGCGTTTAAAAAGTATCTATGCTGAGGTTTATTCCGAATTGCAGATTATTGAGTCTGTGTATCAGAGTCTGCTGTCAGTTCCTGCTTGATGCTCTCGTTTTCCATGCAGTCCTTCATAAAAATGCGATCGACATGAGTTACAAAATTGCCACCGAAAACTTCCTCAACGATTTAGATAGAGTCACCAAAGCACGTTCTCAAGTAGCAGCCGGACTTCAAAAGCTAGTTGAAACCCTGAAACAAGCAGAATCAGAATCCGAAAAAAATTCCGGTAAATTAGGTTTAGAAAGAGACATACAAGATATCACCACCGCCAGTCAAAACTTGCGGGGCGGTGTGTTTCGGCTGCTAGTTTTAGGCGATATGAAACGCGGAAAAAGCACTTTTCTCAATGCCTTAATCGGCGAAAATTTATTGCCCAGCGATGTGAATCCCTGTACCGCTTTGCTCACTATTTTGCGCTACGGTTCGGAAAAGAAAGTAACTGTTTACTTCAATGATGGCAAAAGTCCCAAACAGCTCGATTTTAAAAGTTTCAAACAGAACTACACCATTGACCCCGCCGAGGCAAAAAGACTAGAACAAGAGCAAAAACCAGCATTTCCAGATATCGACTGTGCCGTTGTCGAATATCCTTTATCCTTGCTAGAAAAAGGCATAGAAATAGTTGATAGTCCCGGACTGAACGATACAGAAGCGCGCAACGAATTATCTCTCGGTTACATCAACAATTGCCACGCTATTTTGTTTGTACTCAGAGCAACTCAGCCTTGTACGCTTGGGGAAAGACGCTATCTGGAAAATTACATAAAAGGTCGCGGATTGAGCATTTTCTTTTTGATTAATGCTTGGGATCAGGTGCGGGAAAGTTTGATTGACCCGGATGATTCTGAAGAATTAGAGGAATCTGAAGGGAAATTGCACAGAGTTTTTAAAGCTAATTTGGCTGAATATTGCGTGACAGACGGACAGGATATTTATGAGGAACGGGTGTTTGCAATTACCTCAATTAAGGCGCTCAGATTGCGGGTAAAAAACCCCGATGCTGATTTGGAAGGTACCGGTTTTCCTGAGTTTATGGCTGCACTGAATACGTTTTTGACCCAGGAAAGGGCGATTTCGGAATTGCGCCCAGCGAGAACTTTAGCGCGTCAAGTTTCTACTCGCGTCCGCGAAGCTGTTGAACGACGCTTACCATTACTCGATCGCGATGTCAATGAGTTGAAAGAAAAAATTAATTCAGTGGAGCCTGAGTTTAACAAATTAACTCAAATTCGTGATGAATTTCAAAAGGAAATTATCGGTGTGCGCGATCGCAAATCAAAGGCGATCGCCGATTCTTTCCGCACCTTTGTTCTCAACCTAGAAAATACCTTTGAAAGTGATTTTTTGCGGTATCAACCGGAGCTGAGATTTATGGATTTCTTCAGCCAAGGTAAGCGATCAGCCTTTGAAGCATCCCTCAGACAAGCATTCGAGCAGTACATCAACGACAAACTTTCAGCTTGGACGCTCACCGCAGAACAAGAGATGAATTCAGCTTTTTCTCACTTATCGAAAAGTGCGGCAAATTACGGAGCATCTTACACGAAAGTGACTGATAAAATCACCGAAAAACTGACTGGGCAAAAAATACCGCCAGCAGTCAATAACTCGAATGAAGATAACTCGCCCGGTTGGGCAAAATGGGCGATGGGACTGTTTTCATTGACCAGCGGAAATCTGGCTGGAGTGGCGATGGCTGGAGCGGGTTTTGATTGGAAAAATATCCTGCTCAATTTAATTACTGTGTTGAGTGTCAGTACAATTCTTGCTAGTTTTACAGGCATTGTCTTGGGGCCTCTGTATTTAGCTTTGGTGGGGATGGGTGTTGGTATTTTGCAAGCGGATGGAGCGAGGAAAGAGTTAGTGAAAGCGGCGAAGAAAGAGTTAGTAAAATATCTGCCGCAGGTGGCTAAAGAGCAGTGGCAGCCGATTCATGATGCTGTGAAAGAGTGTTTTGATATTTACGATCGCGAAGTGAACGATCGCATGAATGATGATATCAATTCTCGTCAAGCCGAATTAGATAATTTGCTGGCACAAAAGCAATCTCGCCAGATCAATTATCAGGCTGAATTGGAGCGGTTGAAAAAATTAGATGCTGATGTCGCAGCCCAGTCTAAAAGTATAGAATCGGTATATCAAGATTTCCTCGCATCTGCTACTTAAATAGTCCTGGACGCATAAACTCTATCTGTAGGGTGCGCATTGCGCACCTTACCGCGCTATCTGTAGGGTGCGCATTGCGCAGCTTACCGCTAACAATAACTATGCTATCTGTAGGGTGCGCAATGCGCACCTTACCGCGCTATCTGTA